>Ga0187879_10000023_pt1 | contig 174342 bp, 132 predicted proteins | sample June2016WEW_19_1_FD_132423 | JGI IMG/M metagenome (GOLD analysis project Ga0187879, IMG submission 132423) | Peatland microbial communities from SPRUCE experiment site at the Marcell Experimental Forest, Minnesota, USA - June2016WEW_19_10 | ecosystem: Environmental > Terrestrial > Soil >... | reverse complement strand
GCCCGCCATCACGCAGCCGTGCGCGCGCCATTCGATGCAGGTCCGCATAAGCGCTCGAAAATAAAGTATTGCGCGCTTCCGCATCTCCGGTCTTCGTCCTTCTAAGGAGCTCGGTGAGCTGATTCATCCGACTTGCTTCCGGTGCGCTGCGCCAGGGTACGGAGAGTTACGGTAATCGTTCACGCAAGTGCTTTCCAGTATTAGCCTTTTGGCCGCAATTGTTGCTATGCACAAGCGCTGTCTACAGATAGACACCGTCGTCGGCCGATGGCAGCTTTACCTTCACGACCGAGTTGGCAAGCGGCGCATCCTATGCAGTCACGATCGCGGGGCCGTCCGCGGCCGTGCAACACAGCCATATACCGTAGTGGCCACGACGACGGTATGTGATGCAAAGAGGGAAACAAATGACCGCCGTGCGGCGGCGAGCCGTAAGAAGACGAGCAGGTTCAAACATCCCTAAACGGGTATTCGTTGGGGAGGGTCTAGATGCTCATCTTGATCTTGAACAATCGGGCTTGCCGGCGGGAGATTTCCACTTCCGGGCCATCGCGAAGTTGCGCATGCAGGCGCCCATTCACGCCGAGCTCCACACTTTCGATAAAATCCAAATTGACAATCTGTTGGCGATTGGCCCTAAAGAAACGATTCGGGTCGAGCCGCCGCTCAAGAGCCGCGAGCGCGCGCCCCAGCAGGGGCCTTGTCTTTCCCCATGACAGCCGAATGTAATTACCCTCAGAGTTCAGTAGGCGTACTTCTCGCAGCGGCACAAACCAGCATCGTGCGCGGTCGCGCACAAACAACTGTTCGAGCACATCATCAGGCCGCTGCGTTCGCTCCGCATGAGCGCTCTTGACTCGAGTCAGCGCCTCGGCGAGGCGAGCGGGGTCGATTGGCTTGAGTAGGTAATCGAGCGCGTCGACCTAGAATGCCCGTACCGCTCTGCAGCCGGTACTCACCGCTTCAATCCACCAAGTTCGCGGGCAACGGCCTCGAAGAACAGTGCTTGTTCATCGTAGAGCGAGGTCGGAGTCTCCGCTTCCTTCCAGGTCGACCACTGCACCATGACCAACTTTTCGGCACGGTCGATCGCAATCGTCTGCCCATAAATACCTTCAGCCCAAAACGATTGCTTCGCGGTCCGCGTGACATCGTCGGAATCTCTGCGGCTTGGGTCGACGCCGCCGAACCACCATTGATAGCCGAATTGTCCATCCGGCGTTTCCGGCGTGACCGAGCCCTTGGCCTTGCTCCAAGTCACTGATTGCGCGATCCAGTCTGACGGCAGTAATTCTTCGCCATCGGAGAGCTTGCCGCCGCCGGCAACGAATAAGCCGAATCGACCCCAGTCGCGCAAGGTCGCATTGAATCCATGGCCGCCAAAATCAACCTGCCCCTTGACGAGTGCCTCCCAAACCCCGTCGCTTTGCATCGCATATCGGCTCCAGAGGCGGGTCTCGAGGTAATGAGCGATCGTCATGCCGGTGGCTTTCTCCAACACGCGGCCTAGGAGCCATGCACCACCGGTGTTGTAGGACCAAACTTCACCGGGTCTCACCCCCGGCATTCGCTTCAGGGTACCCACCAATTGCAGAACGCACTGATAGGCCTCGGGGCTCGCTTCACAGCGGGTGAGGCGCGCAAAGTCCGAGTTGGGGTCGGCGTAATGTTCATTCCAGGCGACGCCGGAGGTATGCTGCAACAGATCTCGCACGCTTACTCCATCCCAAGCGCTGCCTTTAAGTTCAGGCAAATAGCGCGTGATCGGATCGGTGACCGACCCGATCAACCCCTCCTTGATGGCCATGCCCACCAGGATTGAGACGATAGACTTTGCCACAGACCGCGAGGTCCACAATGTCTTGTCCGTATTGCCGCTGCCGTAATGCTCATAGACAACCCGCTGATCCTTGAGGATCAATAGGCCGGTCACGTCTTGGCGGCGCAGATAGTCGGCGAGACGATAGGTTCGTCCTTCCATGCGATAGTGCACGGCGGGCAACGCACGAGAAGCCGCAGGCAATGGATAAGTCTTACCGCCCAGTGTGCGGAATACGTCGCCCTGGTAGAGACGATAGGTGTTGCGAAATCCGATGACCCTGCTGCGCTGATCCCAGCTCAACATCGTCTCGGCTGGCGGCAATACAACGTCGAACGGTTGCGGACAAGCCGATAATCCGACGGACTCACACTGTGCCAAATCGGAAAACCGATCTACAGCAAGCTCACTGCCATTGGCGAAATCGCCGGGATCGCTGAGACCCATCGCGGCGAGCAGCGCCACAACCAGGACTCGCGAAGCAACCACTTTTCGTGCGCCAATATCGCCGCTTGCCGCCATTGAGCCCCTGAGTGTCCACCGAGGTCGTAATCGAAAGCAGGATACTCCAATGAGCGCATCTGCCGACGCGCTATGAACAGCGCACGCAGATCAGCCCCCGGGTTTTGACTCCCCACCAAAGAGTGCCTGGATCTCGAGCGGGCTCAACGTGTTGACCGGCACCGTCCACTGGTCTCCGTCGACTTCGCGGGCAATGAGTCCCCTGTCGATGATCGACATCTGCTCAACAAAATCCAATTCATGGCCTTCACGCCAAGGCAACGTCGACTGATCAATCATCCAGGGCACTGACCCTCCTCGCACCCTTCCGACCGAAAACTCGCAGTCTAAGTACTCCACAATCTGATCGCGACTCGCGTGGGTCCCGTCGATGAGTGCGTCAAAAGAGGCCGCCATCGGCAGATCCTTCGACCGGTTGCGGACGAACAAAAATTCATTACCGACGACGACGAGCGCTCGCAAGAGTCGCCCACCATGCTCCACCCGTATGACGAGGAATCGTCCTTTGGCGCGACTCACAGATCTCCACGATTCGGTGTACGAACCGTCGAGACCGTGTTCATGCATTCGGCCGGGTGGAATCCGCTGCAAGCGACCGCTGTCCGGAGTGCCGTCGGACGGCTGAAAATCGATGTCGTGATGCCACGTCGCGACGGCTCCCGCGATCGTCGTATGCCCGGTGAACCCATTTTGATGGGTCAGCAATCGAAGTTGCGGATCACTCAAGTCAGCGAACGACCTCGCGGTCGATATTCCAGCTCGATCCTTCGGGATTCGGATATCCGCAAAATATGTCGGAGTTTGGAGATAATGGACCTCGAGCGTATTGGATCTGACCTTCCCCTTCTGAATCCAGTCGCGACTCCACTCACCCCACAACCACGTTGGGAGTTGCTCGGTCGACCCCTGTGCCGGCGCGGGAGCCGCGTCCCGGGCGTTGCATGCAGCATCGGCGACAAAGATACCCAACCCGAGCGCTATCATCACCGCGAGATTCCCCCGCACACCGCAGTACCGTCGACCCAACGAGCACATCCCCAACTTCATAACGCTCACGCCTGCTCGCCTGTACCAGCTTAAGAGTATACCGAATGATAGCGTGTCTTCGGCAAGCCGCGCTCGAGTGCGACGCCGAGATCGACAGGCACTCGCCACTGGGCAATCCTTCTTTCCTTGATGTAACCACGAGTCTCAGTGACCGTGAATCACCTGAAATCGTGCACAGTGATGGCTGCGCGCTCCTTCGCAGTCCGCAGCGCACCGTCTTTCGCACGATACCCTTACCGCTCACCGCTACGCATGCCGCTTACGTTGTTGTGTATTTCGGAAGCGATCGGCAATCGCCCGGAAACCGGCCCTTGTTAACAACATTGAACGGATATGCAACACTATTCGTGGGTACGGGCAAGTTACCGTGTGCACCACGAATTGCGGCGTACCATTCGATGGTGTGCCATCAATATTTCCCTGTTTGCCCAAAACAAAGGCCCGAGTGATGAAATCGCCCGCTCAGACGCAAACTAACCGAGTCAATCGTCGCATACCGATTGGTGCGCTTCTTGTGATGGCCGCCTGCCATGCCGGCGCGAGCATTGCAGCGTCGGCCGCGCCCGATCTGATCTTGGTGCATGGAAAGGTACTGACCCTGGACGCACACGATTCAATCGCGCAGGCGATCGCCGTTCGTACCGGCGCAATTGTCGCGGTCGGCACGGATCGTGACATCTTGCGTTTGGCGGGTATCGCAACGCAGATCATAGACTTGCATGGTCGTACGGCGACACCGGGGCTGATTGACAGCCACGCGCACATTGCCGATGGGGGTATTGGAGAGCTCTACGACGTCCAATTGACCGATGCGATTAGCATCGAGGAAATCGTTCGTCGAGTGAAGCTCGGCATTGCATCGTTGAAGCCGGGGGAATGGCTCGTGGGTGAGGGCTGGGACGAGGGAAAGCTCACAGAGCGACGCTATGTGTTGGCAGAGGATTTGGATAAGGTCTCGTTGGACAACCCTGTCTGGCTCGGGCACACGTCCGGCCATTACGGGGTTGCGAATTCCTATGCCTTACGTATGGCGCATATCACCGCCGACACCGCAGATCCGCCGGCCGGCACGATTGATCGGGATCCCAAAGGGCATCCGACCGGTGTGCTCAAGGAATCCGCGATGAACCTCGTCGTGAACTTGATTCCACCGCCCACTCCCGAACAGCGACGTGCCGGCATTCTACGTAGCATCGAGACGTTGCACAAAGAGGGAATCACTGCAGTCAAGGACCCTGCGATTGATGCGCCTACCTGGGATGCCTACCGGCAGCTGCTGAGCGACGGGCAGTTAGTCGAGCATGTGTGCGTTCTGTGGAATGCGGGCGTCACTCTGGTCTCAGCCAAGGAGGCGCTTGCCCTGATTGAAGCGCAACCGAAGCCCCCTGCTTCGCTCGGCGACGGCCGGCTTCTTTCGTGCGGCGCTAAGATTTTCATCGACGGCAGCGGCGGTGCACGTACGGCTTGGGTCTATAAGGAATGGAACAAGAATTCCACAGAAGTCGACACTGGCAATGTTGGCTATCCTAATATGGACCCCGACGTATATCGGCAACAAGTGCGGCTCTTTCACCAGGCAGGAATCCATATCGGAACCCATGCGATCGGGGATCGCGCAATCGACACCGTAGTCGACACTTACGCTGCGATGCTCAAGGAGAAACCGACATACGGCCTCAGACACAGCATCATCCATGCAAACATCCCGAGCGATCATGCAATTCAGGTAATGGCGGCGCTGGAAAGAAAATACGACGCCGCCTATCCGGAAACGCAAGCGCCCTTTATGTGGTGGATCGGGGATCTGTATGCCGCCAACTTCGGGCCCGAACGTTCATTGCGTCTCATGCCATTCAAGACCTATTTACAACACGGTATTCGTTGGGGGGGCGGTTCTGATTACCCCGTGACGCCAGTTCCAGCGCGCTTCGGTCTATGGGCCTCTGCGGAGCGCGAGACTTTAAAAGGCACTTATGGCGCACATCCGTTCGGAACCGCCGAATCGATTGATATCCATCAAGCGCTTCGATCCTATACCACATGGGCCGCGAGGCAATTGTTCCTAGAAGATCGCATTGGCTCGCTCCAAAAGGGCAAAGAAGCCGATATCGCGATCTGGCATCAAGACATGTACGAGATGCCGACAAAGGAGTTACGTGACTTGCATTGCGAAATGACAATTTTTCACGGCAAGATCGTTTATCAAGCGCCCGAGCCCTAGCACAGGTTCACGGGGCCGCGGCAGGCGATCAATCTATCGTAGTCTAGGTGAGATCATTGAGCGGGGAGGCAATGTCCGCAATTTATTGACATCAATCAATGACCGTCCGTGCGCCGGACGCTCTGCTAAATCAGCTTCGAGCGTTTCACACGCCGCATTTTCCGCGCGAATTTGTACAGGTTTCCATCGACATTCAGAATGATCGTTTCGCCCGGGAAAACAACCTTTTCCCTGATGCCATTAACGGCTCGTGTGGCGCGCTTCTGGCTGTGAAGCTGAAAAAACCCGGTGCTTTTCACGCCTAATACATACAGCGGCTTATCAGGAAAACGCGGGTCGACTTTTCGCACCAGGTAGGCGCGCTTTATTCCCTTCACCGCCTTCAGCTGCAAGGTCAGCGCTGCTGCGGTCCCGGCATCGAGCTCATGAGGGGCGTATCGATCCGACAGCAGCAAACGCTGTCGCTCTTTCTGGGCTCTCTGGGTTCGGACGGCTTCATCGATGTAGCGATCGTGCCAACTTTTCGCGCTGGCATGATCTCCCCGTTGGCTGAAATAGTTACGCATCAATTCACTGGCCGCCAAAAGGGCCGTCGGATCATCCCTTAAGACACTTTCCATGACAGGGACGCCTTCCTCCCGGCCCTCGCGTAACAAATGCCGGGCCAACGCGAAGCGCGCGATAGCCGAGGCGGGAAACCGTGCGACGGCCTCTCGCAGCAAGGGCAACGCCGCTATGGAACCTGCTCCAACCTCCTCTTCCAGAGTCGCGATTTCGACGGACCCGTGTTCGCTCAACGGCCCCGCGGCCTTCTCGGATTGCAACGCGGCAAGTCGGGCCCGCTTGGTTTGTGTCTGATCATGGTATTTTTGCCACGAATTGGAAACTCGATCCCGCCACTGCGAATCGAAGGTCTTCTCGAGCTTCTCCAATGCCGCGCCCAGAAGCTGGTCGGCACCCTCCCCTTTCCGCGGCGGCGCAAACTCCGCGGCTGCGCCGATTGCCTTTAACCGATCCCCAAGCGAGGGATGAGTGTCGACATGCGAGGTAATCTGATTGAGGGCCGCATCCTGCCACTTTTCCAGATCGCCCTTCGGCAGTTTACTGACCGCCTGTGCGACAAACCCGCTAAAAGGCGCAAACGCGGGCTGAGGAGAATCCTTTGCCGCCGCATGAATGGTGGGCCAGTACTTTTGCGTGAAATAGTTACCAATAATGTGCACGCCGGTCAGCGCCTGAGCCGCATCGCGTGCGGAAGTCAGTTGGACCGAAGCTGCGTCGGCCTCATATTCATTCGCGCGCGCGAAGGGAAACGAGACCGCGTTAAAGTACGGGATATACCACTTGAAGAACCGGCGAATCGCCCCGGAACCCCACTGAGGTCGCCGCTCGAAGGTCGACTCGAGCCGTGCCCAAATCACGCGCATACGATAAATCCAGTTCGCCGCGCGCGCGTGTCCTCGCGAGAGATGCCCCAACTCATGGGCCAACACGGATTTGAATTGCTCAACCGTCAGTGCTTTCATCAAGGGCAATCCAAGCACCAGGAAATTTCGGTGCCACCCGAAAAGCCCCATTCGCGGTACCTGACTGACCGCCGCGTTGAATTCCGGCGTGATCAGAACGGTATGAATCGCCGGCGTCTGGAGACGTTGCTTGAGTTCTTCGAGCATCCTAAATAGCTGAGGAGCATCGACAGCCCTCACCCGTTCCCCCGCGGGAGGATCTTGTTTGACCCACAGAGACCGCAACACCGCGTAGAGCAGCGCTCCCACGATAAGTACTAACTTCACGCCAAAGCCCTTGAGGTAGACAAGGCTCCAAATCGACAGAGCACTTAATACCAACAGCACGAGCACCATAAAGAACAGGTAACCGTAGCCCAACGCCGCTAACCCAAACACGCGCCGGCGATACGCCGCTGGTCGCTCCACTGCGACCTGCTCCATGCGCTCAATCAGCGCTTCAAATTGCGCTCGCTCCATGCGATCCCCAAACCCTTAATTGGATGGACAAAAGTAACTGAACAAGTAACGCCACGGAAGGGGATCACGCATTGACGCTTCCCCGGGTCCCCTCACGACGTGTTTTAATGGTTACGATGCGCTTGATTGCGATTTGGCTTTTGCTACTTTCTGGGCGGCCGAATACCGATACGCGGTTAGCACGATTCCAACTAAAAAGAATACCCCGGCCATCACCATGTCGCCCCGTTCAAAGGCGCGATATGCAATGAAAATCCAAAATATGAAGAGAACGATGGTGACGGGTATTGGCATGACAATTTCCCTATGTTCTGCAAATAAACGAGCTTGATCAGGCGAAATCATCGCATAGCAGCCGTCCGACGACCACTCAACGCCCGGCCTTTTGCCCTAGTTTGCGCAATCCGTCACAGTGGTCTCGCCCATGCGGTAAGCCGCCAGGGATTCGGTTACGAATGGTTCCACCTCTGCAATCTGCGCAGCGCCGCGCAATCATTCCCAACTGCCCGACGATTGCTTTTTCGGACGGTGTCCGGTTTGGAGCTGCGGATGCGTCTTCTAATGTGAGGAAGATTTGATATCACCAATCATCAGGGGACACATCATGTCGACACGTATCTCCCGCCGAGCGCTGCTCGGCAGTCTCGCGGGCTTAGCCGGGGCCGTCGCCTTGAGCCGGCGCGCATCGGCCACCGTTTATCAACTCAATTTCACTTATCATTATCCGTTCAACCTCGTCGATCTCAACAACGTGGTCATCGGCGAAGTCGTCTTCTCGTTCACCCCGAATTGCTCGGCGCTGCGAGTCGGACAGACCCAGTGCATAGTTGGCGATTTCGATGCGTCACTCGGCATCGCCAACATCAGCCAGATTTCGATCTACTCCAATGGAATCCCGGGCAGGATGGGCCCCTGGGGTCCCGTGACGCTCGCGAATCTCGATTTGAATCTTTCGAACTCCGGCGACTACGGACCGACGTCGGTGACCGTCCAGAACGGCATCGCGACACTCAACAGTCTCGAGCTGTATTTGACTGGAACCCCCGGGGTCGTCAGCAACATCTTTTGCTCGGTGCAAAGCGGCGCGCAATACACGAATACGGCGACGATTGATACCAATTTGGGCGGCTCGCTCGCGTCGTTCTCGGGAACCTGGCAGCCCGGTACGCCGACGCGCACCTAGGGGCCGGCGCTTGCGCTGGTAGCGGGCCTCGGCGCATTGGGACTTAGCGCGACGCTCCGCCGCCGGATGCACTGCAATGTTTCGTCATTGCACTTGCGATGGGTTGCCAAATGTATCGATTCTGCCGAGCCACGGGAGTGGTCTCCGTCCCGACCGACTGCGATGAACCGAATAATTCAATCAAATGATCTGGCAAGGAATCATTGCATCTTCATCGAATGTGTAGACGGCGCACAGTCGATGATACCCATCGGCAATGACGGCCTTGCCATGCCCCGTATCCCTGAACAGCAAGAGGGGAGAGATCGGTTGCTTAAGAGCGATGAGTCGGCGATATCTATTCACATGGATATCGCTGCTGCGGAGCAGAGCCAGTCCCGTGGCACGGAAAATGTCTTTGGCAGCAAATTCAGCGATTGGTGCATGCTTCAATCTTGCGACAAGTTGTTTGGCAATCCGTGGTGGGCAGATCAAGCTCAAGTATGACTGCGCAGCGGGATAGTCGTGTTTTTGCGGCTTGCTAAGCCACTTTATCGTTGTTCCTTTCACGATCGATGCTCTACGAATTGAAAAATATGCATGCGCAACATCCATTGATAGCAGTACCCGCAGAGCGACATGACGGCGACGATACTCAGCACCGCGAACACCCAAATCATAAGATATTCATCCTCGTACCGTCGCGCCAACTACCGCACCTCATCGAGCGGTTTCGGAACCCCTTGCAATCCGGAGCCGTATCCATCCACCGAGCAGAAATATCGGAATTGGCATGATGACTTTGCCGAGTTGCATCCACGGAGGATGCCCAGGATGCAGCTCAATGCCCAATCCGCCGAGGATCACTAACGCCATCCCGGCCAGGAGCGAGTTCCTTAGCCCCTTAGAGCCGCTCAATTGACAGGCAACATACCCGGCCCCAATGCCAAGAAGATTTCCCAACACGACCTGCCAGAGCAGCAACGAGAAATCGCTTTCGATCAAACGATTCAATTTCTGCGGATCCACGATTCCGGTCGGGATCCAGAAATGCACGACAATCGCCATCGCAATCGCCGATGCCAGCAAGTACCCCAAAGTGCTGACGAGAAACGCATGGAGCTTCAACACATCTGAAAACATGACGGCCCTCTCACGGCACACTAACATACACGAACGACGAGATGAGGCCGTCGATAGTAACGACGCGCGCGGCCTCTCGTCGGCACGCTTGGCCTGCCCCACCGTCTCATCTTCCGCTTGTCGCCAGCCGAGCAACGGCAGCCATGCGGTCACTCAGCTGAGTGATGACTAACCGACAACTACGATGAGCAGTCCGATCGCTCGCATCGTTGTCAGCGGTCGCAGAGTAGCCCCCGCCAATGCGTAGTGATCTATAAACGCCGATGTGACCAGTTGCGCCGTCACGGCGAACAGAATCGCGTTGCCGACACCAAAACGCGGTGCAAGAAACGTGATGCTCAAGACATAAAAGGCGACTATCACGCCACCCGCATATTGCGGAGGCGCGATGCGAGCCAATGTCAGAAAGGCGGGGAACTGGGTCTTCGCTGCTGCCGCGAGCACCAGGGACGCAATCAGTCCAGTGCCAAACAACAGTACGGTCGCCTGAATCGTACCTCCCGAGACACGTGCGAGTCCGGCGTTCACTATCGCCATTAGCGGGATCAGCGCTCCGGCGGCCAACGCCCAAGCGGCATAGGTTATCGTAGACATCCGGTGCTCCTTTCCTCAAGTGCGATGGGCGCTGCGCGCGCTCTCATAAGATTGACTGACATCGAGGCACGTCGCAATCTCCCGCGCTCCGAGCCTCATGGCCATTTGCGTCTTCGGCCGGGCGCAAGCATCATAGACATCCGGAGAGCTCTCATGAAAGACGATAAGAGCACCTTAACCCGCCGCGAGCTGCTGGGTGCGACGGCACTGCTGGGGCTCGGCGGACCGCTGCAGCGCTTGGCTCAGGCGACCCCCGCGGACTCGGAGGCTGGCGGACGTCGAGCGCGACCAAACATCATCATCTTCATGCCCGATGAGCTGCGCGCGGACGCTTTGGGATGCTACGGCAACGCGGTGGCGAAAACTCCTAACATCGACTACCTCGCGAGCATAGGAACGCGCTTCGAGAATTGCCACGTGCAATTTCCGGTCTGTGGAGCTTCACGATGCAGCATGGTGACCGGGTGGCCCACCAGCGTGCGCGGGCACCGGAGTCTTTACGATTTCCTGAAGCCGTATGAGCCCAACCTGTTTCGTTATCTGCTATACGCTGGCTATGACGTCTTTATGTTCGGAAAGAACGATGTTCTGGCGCCGGAAACCTACGCCGGTAGTCTGACGGCCTGGGGCGCCTCCGGAACTGCCGGCCTGCAATCCCCCACCAGCACTCCAGCGCAGAATCCGACGACGATGCTCCTGCCCCCGAGCGGGGATCGGCGCAGCCTCAACGACTATGCCGTCATCCAGGCTGCCGTGAAGATTCTCGAACGGCGCGAGACCGAGCGGCCGTTCTGTATTTTTCTGGCTTTGTTCGAGCCTCATCCGCCCTACACGATTCCCGCGGACTTTTATGACCTCTACCGTCCCGCCGATATCGCGCCGCTCGCACCACCGGGGCTGCCGCGCCGCCCCGCGTTCCATGCCGCCCTGCGGGAAGCGAGCGGCTTGGATCGCGTGACGGATGCCGAATTCCGCAAGCTGCGAGCCGTCTACTATGGACAGGTAGCGTATGCCGACTGGCTGCTCGGAGAATTGATCGAAGCCGTGCAGCGGACCGGCCGTGAGCAAGATACCGCCCTGTTCCTCTGCTCGGATCACGGCGATTACACGGGTGATTACGGTCTGGTCGAGAAGTGGCCGAGCGGACTCGAGGACTGCCTCACGCACGTGCCTCTGATCGGGCGCATCCCCGGAGGGGTGTCGGGAACGGTGTCACGCGAGCTGGTCGAACTCTTCGATATCATGCCGACTTGCCTGGAGCTTGCCGGTACGAAGGCCGACCACACACATTTTGCGCGCAGCCTCCTGCCACAACTCCGCGGCTCGCCCGGAGATCCCGATCGCGCCGCGTTCACCGAAGGGGGTTACAACGTCTATGAGCCCCAAGCCTTCGAGGAAATCATCGAAGGCTTGTATGGACCCAAGACCCGTCTGCAAAACGAGCGGCCGGAAACGATCTCGCGCTGCGCAGCCATCCGAACGGATCGCTTCAAGTACATCGCGCGGCCCAATGGCCAGAGCGAGCTATACGATTGCGTGAAGGACCGGCTGCAGACGAATAACCTGATCGCCGAAGCCTCGATGCATACTGTACTAGGGCAACTTCAGGCACGCCTGATGAATTGGTATATCAACACATCAGGCGTCCCGGTAGCGGACCGGGATCCGCGCGGCTCGCCGACCTACGTTCCACCGGTCCGCTTCGAACACGCGCCGGACATGCGCCAGCTTCTTGATCACTAGTGTCGCGCAGCCGCCGGGGAACTTATCGCACTGAATTCAACGCGTCGATGCCGGACTGTCTGCCGAACGCGACCGCGCAGCCCGGCGTGACGTAAGCCCTGAATCGGTCCGACCCAAGGTGGCATACTGACCGCATGGTTGACGAGAAACCGTCGCTCGGCTTGGTATTGACCGGTGGCGGTGCGCGCGCGGCATATCAAGTCGGTGTGCTCAAAGGAATCGCGGAATTTCTGCGGCGCGGTGCCGGGTGCCCGTTCAAAATCATCACGGGCACCTCCGCCGGAGCGGTTAGCGCACTCGCCCTCGCCTCCGATGCGGCACATTTCAGGCATGCGGTCTACGCCATTGAACGCGTTTGGCGCGAATTTCGCGTGCATCACGTAATCAGGGCGGATTCGCGCAGCGTGCTCAAATCCGGACTGCACTGGATGTCGGCGCTGCTCACCGGTGGCTATCTCGTGCAACCGCCCCGCTCGCTGTTCGACAATACCCCGTTATGGGAACTGTTGCGCAAGAACGTGAATTTCGACGCGATCCCACGCAGCTTGTACAAGAGACACCTGCAGGCCATTGGCATCTGCGCAACCAGCTACTCCGACGCGGATTCGCACACGTTTTATGCGAGCGCGTCGGCCATCGAGCCCTGGACGAGGGCTTCGCGCAAAGGCGCACGAGTGCAGCTGACGCTCGAGCATTTAATGGCGAGTCTCGCGATGCCGTTCTTGTTTCGGCCCGTTCGCTTGCACCAGCAATATTTTGGCGATGGCTCCATGCGGCAGACTTCACCGTTGAGCCCGGCGATTCATTTGGGCGCCAATCGCCTCTTGGTGATCGGCGTGAACGAACCCTCGGTTGCCGGTCTCGGCATGGTCAATCCCAACGCCGAACCTACATTCGGGCAGATGCTCGGTTTCATGCTGGATTCGCTCTTCATGGATCAGATGCGTTCGGATTTGGAGCGCATTCGCGCCGCAAATGAAGATCCCACGGTTCGCCGCATCGATTGCCTGCTGCTCACTCCGTCGTGGGACCTGGGCGAGATCGCACGCCGGCACCGGCACGAACTGCCGCGCAGCCTGCGTGCGCTGCTCGGTACCATGGGCGCCAATAACAGCGCGGGCACGCAGCTGCTTAGCTATCTCTTGTTCGAGCGCGGCTATACACGCGAGTTGATTGCGTTGGGACACAGCGATGCCCGAACCCGCGCCGATGAAATCCGTGCCTTTCTCGCCCAGGGGCGTGTCAGGTTGTCCGATGCGAGCGCGCTTTCCTAGGAGATTCCCGCTCAGCAATCCATGGACTGGACTTCGACCCGATCGCCCGCTGATTCGCCATCGACAGCGACGACATCATCGGCCATGCCAATCGTTCTATGGATTTGTTGACCGCGCACGGTTTGCAGGATCTTCGCTAGGAGCCGTGGACACACGGGTCCTAGGTCAATCAGGGTCCCGCTTCGCCGGTTACCGCTATAAAGGTCCCAGCCCCGTCGCGCACGATCCGGAGCAGCACCGGGTCTTCGAGAGTCGGTTTGTTGACCGATACGATATCTGCAGCTTGGATCAATTGTTGTGTGCCGAGGTGAGTGATGAGGTCGCCAACCCTGAGGCCCGCCAAAGCTCCAGCTCCTGCCGGTCGCAACTGCGTGACGATCATCCCGGTCGGTTCATCGTTGGCCTTGATCGCCTTGCGAATTTCCGCCGTCGTATCAGCCACCCCGATCCCGAGCGCCGGCACCCAAGTATCTTGGCCGCCCGTTAGCGTCGGATCGGCGGGCGGTTCCGGGAGACGGCCGATCTTCAACGCAACCGACTCCTGCGTACCAGAGCGCAGGATTGTCAGCGTGGCGAGCGCGTTCGGGGCGAGCCGCGCCGTAATCTTGCTGAGGTCCTTATAGGTAACCCGCTCGGAGCCGATGTTGAGCAGTACGTCACCGATGATGAGCGTGCCGACTGAGGGTCCCTGCCCATCCACCGCGGTGATCAGAACACCCATTGGAGTCTTCATATGGAGGGCAGATGCCAACACGGGCGTCACCGGCTGGGCGGAAATTCCGAGATAACCCCGCTCTACCCGACCATGTGCCTCGATTTCGCGGACGATGGTTGCAACCGTTTCCGCCGGAATTGCGAATCCGAGCCCAACCGATCCGCCGCTCGGCGAGAAAATGGCAGACGTTACGCCAACGACTGTGCCGTCTACGGCCAGTAATGGGCCGCCGGAGTTGCCGCGGTTAATCGACGCATCAGTTTGCAGGAAGTCGATGTACGGCTCGTCCTCGAGCGTTCGAGCTCGGGCGGACACGATACCGGCGCTTACCGATTGACCTAGTCCGAAGGGATTGCCGATCGCTATCACTGCATCCCCTACGGAGACCGCCGCGGACGACCCCAAGCGAAGCGCTGGCAGACGGCCCGCATTGACGCTGAGGAGCGCAATATCCGTGACAGCATCGGCACCGATGATCTTTGCAGCGACCTCTCGTCCATCCGACAGCCGTATTCGGACGGTGCGAGCGCCGACGATGACATGCCGATTCGTGACGATGAGACCATCTTCTCGAATGACGAATCCAGAGCCAAGAACGCCGGGTGCGCCTTCATCACGTCCTGCGTCACTACCCGGTGCGGAGAGGAGGCGTCGAAGGATTGCACTCATTGCATTGGGATCGGCGGCGGCCACCGCTCGCCTTTCGGCACGCTGTGCGGCACGGTCCGCGGCGCTGATACCCTCCTCGACCACGAGTACGGTGACTACACTAGGTGCGACCCGTCGGACGAGTTCCGCATAACCCGACGGCGCGGCGCGGCTGAGAGCGCCAACAAATAGACCGGCGAGCGCAATGACGACCAACACTGCTCGTCGCACACGTTCGTTCCATGCGTCATTCGCACGTACGCTTGCCCTCTGTACGCCGTGGCGCGGTTGACATGCGGATATGAGCGCTAGACGCTGCGGCATTTTTGAATCATGAGCATTACGGGTTCTCAATTGTTTCGGCTCCGCGACCCATGGAACGTCGGATCTGTGCGGTTCTATCTGTCGGCCTGATTCTAACCTGAGGCCTGTTTGTGGGCCCCTGAACGTTGTGCGCCGTCAGCACGTGCATTTGTCGCAAGTGGCAAAGTGGTCTTCAATACAGTCATCATATGCCGTATTGCTAATCACATACCAGAATCGTCCAAGGCCCCAAAACCCTACGGCCCGCCCAGCCGCGGCATAACTTCGAGGACGCCCATCGCGCCGCCCAAGAACTGAGCTCCACGACCCGCGCCGCAAAGAACAAGCGACGCGCGAATCGCAAGCGAAACGCATTTCAATGCCCGAGAAACGGCTCTTGGGGCGCGTGCCAACGGATGCTCGGACTGCAGGCCTCCGCACACCACCGACGCGGAAACGAGCGCGAACACGAAATCGCGCGCGAACACGAAATCGCGCCGTCAAACTCCGACCTTCATCGGCCGCTAAGGGGCCACCGCGACGTGTCAACCCCGACCCGGTGAGAAAAACCGCAACTCGGTCGAAGCCACTTCACACCTTTCGCTGAAATAAATCTGTCATCCCGAGACGCCGCAGATGACTGGACATAAAGAAATGAGATTTATCGACACGGCGAGTTGGATCACGCTCCGGTGGATCCGCGGGACGCCATATTACCGCGTGCATCTCGAACAGGATTTGTGCAGCGAATGGCTACTGACCAAATTCAACGGCCGCAGCAAGCGCGGCTATGAACTCATGAGTTGGAATCGATCCGAAGGGAGAATCTCGATGGAACCCCTGCAAGACGCACTGCGCATGATCAAACGCAAGACCGAGCTAGAGGCCGCCATGCGCCGCCCCGGCGGCATTCGCGTTACCGAAGAACGGGAGCTATTCCAACTGCGCGGCGCCCTCGCTCAATTTCCGGCAGCCGTAAGCGCGATCATGGAGGCCGCTGCGCGCATGCGGCGCCCGGTCGACACCATCTCCGCCGAAGATGTCGAAAAAGTTGCTCACTCGACGTCACATTAGAGTGATAATTTCAGGCCAGCGCCGACTGCTCTAGATCGCATACGTCACGCCCGGGCGTTCATGCGCATAAGAACGGGTCTGGGGAGATTCTCCGTGAAATGCTCTAGCTTCATCCTCCTCATTTCTTGCTTTTTCCTCCCGTTGCGGCTGCTCGCCGCCGATCAGCGCTCCGACGCCGTAGCCGACTTTGTTCGCGCGGAGATGCAAGAGCAGCACATTCCTGGGTTGACGCTACTGGTATCCAAAGCGGGAATACCGATTCGCACCGAAGGATACGGACTGATGAATATCGAATTGAACGTGCCCGCAAAACCTGAAGCGATCTTTCAGTCAGGATCGGTCGGTAAACAGTTCGCCGCAACCGCCGTAATGATGCTCGTCGAGGAAGGCAAAGTCGGATTGGAAGATCCCCTGACAAAGTACTTTCCCGACGCCCCCGCCGCATGGAATCAAGTGACGGTACGCGAGCTGCTGAGCCACACCGCGGGATTCACCGACTATCCTAAGAGCTACAACCTGCGCAAGGACTACACCGAAGAACAACTCCTCAAGATGGTCGAAGCGATACCGCTTGCCTATCCGCCGGGAACCAATTGGAGCTACAGCAACCTTGGATATTTAACGCTCGGAATTCTGATTCACAAGGCAACGGGCGAGTTTTATGGAGACTTCCTCGAGCAGAGGATCTTTGGGCCGCTGCAGATGACGACCACTCGCATCATCAGTGAGGCCGACATCATTCCAAATCGATCGGCCGGATACCGCTTAGTTCACGGCGAACTGAAGAATCAAGAATGGGTCGCGCCATCGCAGAACACGACCGCCGACGGCAGCCTCTACTTCTCGATTTTGGACCTCGCCAAATGGGACGCGGCGCTCTATACCGAGGCGCTGGTAAAGAAATCCAGCTTGGCACAGATGTGGACCGTGACGCCGCTGCGCAACGGCCAATCGAACCCCGGCCACTATGGCTTTGCGTGGTCGATCACGCGACAGGACGGTCACCGTCTCATCGAACACGGCGGCCAGTGGCAGGGCTTTACGACGCATATTTCTCGATATGTCGACGACCAACTCACGGTAGCCGTGTTGACCAACCTCGCCGAGGCGAAACCCGACCACATTGCCCACGGCGTCGCCAATCTTTATTTCCATCCATGAGGAGCATCCTCTCATGCGGGGAATTCGGCAGCGGCACCATGAGCATCGATTTGGTGCAAGCTATACTAGACCGAGTCCGGCGAGGATGTCCCACGCCGCGTGGGCCAGCACGCCGGCGCGGATATTGCCGCGCCATTGCGCCAGCGCGCCGATCGCGAGCCCGTACACCACGATTCCGATAACCGCGCCCAACCCCTCATAACCGTGGGCGACGCCGAATGCGACGGCCTGTCCTAGGATCGCCAGGCTGGTACTGCCGCTGAGCGCTGCCAGTTGCCGCTGCAGATAGCCACGAAAGACGATTTCTTCACAGATGCCCGCGCTGATGGACAAGCCGATCCAGACGAAAATCCCGGTGACCCCGCTCGGAACGGCGGGCAGCAGCGGATTTGAGACCGCTTCGCCGTGCGATAGCAGGCCGTGAGCGCCGACGAACCAGGCGTAGCTGAACCCAATCGCCAGTGCGGCGTACACCAAATCCCCCGCCAGTTGCCGCGGCGTGAACAATGGCCGGCCGATGAACTCGAGCATCGAGCGCCGCTGTGCTTGCATGCCCTTGTAAACGAATCGTACCCACAGCCATTCAAGGCCGATCATCCACAGGTAAATCTGCAGCATATGATTCGAGCTCGCGGGCGCGCCGGGCGGGGAGCCATGATTCGCGTTAACTGCGCTGATCGCGGTCACCGTCAGGCATATGCCGAGGAAAATGAGCGTGTGCCGGCGCGAGGCGAGCAGTGTGCGCGGCGGCAAGCCGTCTGTGGCCGGTGCCCCCGGCAGATTGGAAGCGATGCTATTCACGGTGCTGAACCCCCTTTGAGTCGACGATGATGAGCCACCGGACGGCCGCGGTTTCCGCTCCGCATGCGGCCCCGCAGCATTGAGCCGAAAATGTCCAAGGCGCTGCTCGTGCGGCGCAGATCTCCGGTGCTGAGAAACTCCAGAAGCAGGCCATCGATAACGGCGGCGCACAGCGTCGCGCGCGCGCGGCGATCTGCCGACGGCGGCAACTCCGCCTCTATGAGGGCGAGCCAGCTGGAACTCGTGCCCTCCAGGTAGCGCGTGTAGGCGGCGGGATTCTGGAGCGCGAGCATCTGTACTTCAAACATGAGGCGCAGGTACGGGCTGTTACGCGGATCGGTGCTCCAGTCCCAGAACTTCCGAAGTACTCTCTTGTTGCCGGTACCGCGCGTCAAATCACCGAATGATTTCTGCACGCGCCGGTGCGCCTCATCCATCACCGCACCGATCAGCCCGTCGCGGGAACCAAAATGGTAGATCAGCAGTCGAGCGCTGGTGCCGATTTGCAGCGCCAGGGGCCGCAGGGAGAGTTCGCTGATGCCATGGGCCAGGCAGTAGTCGAGCGCCTTGCCACACAATTCATTTTTTCGATCCATGAAACGCACGTTACATGAAACGATCGTTACAGTCAACCGCCGGCGCAGCGCCACACGCTGGGCCCGGACGGCGATCGAAACTTGGAAGACCTATGGTCTCGAGATCGGCTGCTGCTGGAGAAGGAACGCCAGCAGCTCGCCGGCAACTTCATCCGGAAGCTGTTCCGGAAGCCAATGGCCGCCGGGCAGTGCCTCGCCCTGCACATCGACCGCCCTTTCACGCCACGCGGCCAAGACGTCGAAACAGCGCTCCATTGCCCCTTCCCTCCCCCACAGCGCCAGAAGTGGACACTGGATCTTCGCATCGAGATCCGCACGGTCATGCTCAAGATCCATGGTCGCAGCCGCACGGTAATCCTCACACATGGAGTGCATTGTTGCGGGATCTTTGAAATGTCGCAGGTACTGCGCGTAGACGTCCTCCGATATGACGTCGGGGATCAATCCCCTGAACCATTTTGTGCGCAGATAAAAATCAGCACTGTTCATCAGGAGAGTCTCCGGTATGGGGGCGGGCTCGAGCATCAAAAACCAATGGGAATAAACTGCGGCGAACTCCTTTGTAATTGGCGTGAAAATCTTGAGTGTCGGAACGATGTCGATGACTGCAACCTTGGAGACAGCGCTGGGGTAATCAAGCGCCATTCGGTGCGCGGTGCGCCCGCCACGATCATGTCCGACGACCGGGAAGCGCTCATATCCCAGCCGCCGCATGACTTCCACTTGATCCTTTGCCATGCTCCGCTTTGAGTAACTTTGATGGTTCGCAAGATCCGCCGGCTTGCTGCTTTCACCGTAACCCCGAAGATCGGTCGCAACGACGGTGAAGTGCCTCGCCAGCGTCGGGGTGACTTTTCTCCATTCGATATGGGACTGCGGCCAACCGTGCAACAGCAACAGTGGCGGACCGCTTCCACCAATCACACCGTTGATCGTCGCTTCGGATGTTTCGATTCGGATGGGCTTGAATCCGGGGAAATTCATGCGAGTTCGCAACTACGCGCGAGCCTCCGGAATCCGCAAGTGCGCTGCATTCAGGTGTCGCGCACGATCAGCATGGTCGGCAGCTGTTCGGACTTGCAGCGGCGCCCGTCGATCAGGTCGAGAATCTTCTGGGCCAGCAGGATGCCACCATCCGACCAATTCTGGTGCACGGAAGTCAGCGCGGGTACAAAGCCGGCGCCGGCATGGGAATCATCATGACCGATGACGGATACGTCATCCGGTACGTGCAGACGGTGGTCGATCAGCGCGCGCGTGACTCCCATGGCCAACAAATCGCTGCAGGCAAACACGCCGTCAAACCGGTGGCCACGGTGGGCCAGCAGCGTCTGGGTCGCCTGGACGCCAGCCGCAAACGTGAACGCCGTCGGTACGCTGGCCACGAGCGTCGCTCCACCGGCCTTGAGCGTCTCGACAAAGCCGGTGTGACGGTCTTCGAGTTCCGGGTGCGTCGTGTCGCCGAGGAATACGAGCCGCTGGCGGCCCAGGGACAGCAGGCGCTCGGCGGCCAGTACGCCGCTGCGCCGGTTGTCGCTGCCGACGACGACATAGGGATTGCCGGCGCGCTGTGCGCCCCATACGACAAATGGAATTCCGGCAGTTCCCAACGTCAGCGCCGCCGTGTCGTGTGCGCCTTGCCCCAACAAAATGACGCCGTCCGCATGGTGCGTGCTCTGTGAAGTCCAGTTCTGCAGCGTCGTCAGCAGCAGCCCAAATCCGCGCGAGGTCATCTCCTGGCAGATGCCACCAAGGATTTCCAGCGGATAGGGTCCGGACATCGGGCGGTTCGGTGAGGGAACCATTTCGACGATGACCGCCACCAGATCATTGCGCCCCAAGCGTAAATTTCTTGCGCTGATATTCGGTCGATAGCCGTGTTTGCGCGCGAGCGCTTGAATGGAATGCCGGGTTTCCTCGTGTACGAGCTTGCTGTTACGCAGTGCCCGGGAGACCGTCATTTTCGATACGCCGGCAAGCTTTGCCAGATCGGCCAGCCTGAGCCTGGGCGCGCGATCCTTGGCTTTTTTTCCGGTCATCTAAGACTCACATGGCCGCCGGCAATGCATGGCAAATCGCGAATGCGCATGCCAGCACGTTAATCGCATTAGGACGCCCGGCGCAACTACTCGGGCGTGAACGTGAAGAACCGCAAAGAACTCAAGCGATGTCGCAATCGGCGGCCCGGCCGCGGGCCGCCGTCCGATACCGCGACGTCGAGGAAACCCTAGCGGTGCGTACCCGCGATCTTGTTGCGCCAGCCGGGGTACAGACTGTCGGCGTCCTTGGGGAACGAGTCGAAAGCGCGCGCAAATTCCTTATGCTGCTTGGCCCATTCGACGGGGTCGGCCTTGGCCTTCCAGCACTCGTAGGCCTGGCGTAGCGATTTCGCGCCCGCTGCGGGCGAATCGATGTGGCCGTACGCGCCGCCGCCCGCGGTGTTGATGACGTTGCCATGCCCCAAATTCTCGAAGAAGCCCGGCAGGCGCAGCGCGTTCATACCGCCCGAGATGATCGGCGTCGTCGGTTTCATGCCGTACCATTCTTGGTGATACGCGGGGCCGGTAAAGCTGTCGCGCTCGATGATGTAGGCGATTGCGCGATCGTCCTTTTCACCTTCCATCTTGCCGAAGCCCATGGTGCCGACGTGAATTCCGGAGGCCCCCTGCAGGCGGCTCATTTTGGCGAGCACGTAGGCCGTGTAGCCGCGCTTCGCACTCGGCGAAGTCACCATGCCGTGACCGGCACGGTGGTAGTGCAAATACTGGTTGGGGAAATTGCGCCGCGCCGTCGTGACCATGCCGGGGCCGCCGACAAATCCGTCGACGAGGAAAGCGACCTTGTCGGCGTCGGGCCCGAATGTCGCGAGGATGAATTCGCCGCGCGCCAACATTTCGTAGTGGTCGTCGGCGGTGATGTTGGCCGAGAACAATTTGGCCTCGCCGGTTTCGTCCATGGCACGCTTCATCGCGTCGTAGACGAGCGGTATGGTCTTTTTCATCGGTGAGAAGACTTGATTGCCCTGGGGCTCGTCGTTCTTGATGAAATCGCCGCCGAGCCAAAATTCGTAAGCCGCCCTCGCAAACGGTTCCGGCCGCAGGCCCAGCTTGGGTTTGATGATCGTGCCGGAAATATAGCCGCCGTCCTTGACCGGGCGGCCGAGAATGCGCCAAAGGTCCGAGATGTCCTTGCTCGGTCCGTCAAACAGCTGGATCGCGCGCGGCGGCACGTAGAAATCGTACATTTTCGCGTGCTGGATGTCGCCCATGCCCTGGTTGTTGCCGATCGCGAGCGTCAGGAACGAGGCGAGCATCATGCGGCCATCGATGAGATTGCGATCGAACAGATCGATCGGGTATGCGATTCGCATCTCCTCGGTCTCTTCATCGATCTGATAGACGAGCGCATCGACGCCCTTGGTAAAATCGTCGGTCGTCGAGACCTCGACGTTCGTGCCGGTCGAGGACTCGGCCGCAAAGTGCGCGGCAGCCTCCAAATAGCCGAGGCCTCCCTTCGGCTTCATTTTATAGGCGACGAGGATATGCGCACCGCCGCGTAGTAGTTCATCTTCGCGCAGGCTCAGATCGGCGTAACGGTTGGACTGGTCCATGAATGCTCCTTCGTCTGTATGCTCCCCCGGCACTATAGAAGTCCGAGTCCCCAAGCAAAAGCAAGTAGTTTCGCGGTCATCTCGGATCAACGGAGTTCAAGAAAAATAGACAACCACCAATGGATTTAAATTTTATAGGCCGTCATTGGGTGCCGCAACCGTGGTTTCCACGTAGGTGCGCCGATTGCCCACCTACTGGATTGGAGCAGCGGTGCTGCGGAAATCACGGATTTCACAGATCGCGGCATTGCGAGATCATTGCCTCGGGGCATGGAAGAAAGATCGATGGGCCATGCCGCTCCTGCCGATGGCAGGGTAGTCGTCCAAGGAGAGATTTATGAAAACCGATACCGAAATCCGAAGAGACGTGGAGTCCGAATTAGAGTGGGACCCGAGCGTCGATGATCACAAGATTGGCGTCATCGTCAACAATGGCGTCGTGACGCTGCATGGTGAGGTTGCCCATTTTGCCGGTCGCTGGGCCGCCGAGGATATTGCGAAGCGCGTCGTCGGCGTGCGAGCGATTGCGAATGAGATTCAGGTGAAAATACCCTCGTCCGCGGCGCGTACCGATACCGAAATCGCCGAAGCCGTCGCAAATTCGCTGCGCTGGCATGTCTCGACCGCAACCGAGCCGGTCAAGGCAGTCGTAACCGATGGATGGATCACGCTCAGCGGGCAAGTCGGCTGGGGATTCCAGAAGAACGCCGCCGAGAACGCCGTACGGCATCTGATCGGCGTCAAAGGAGTCATCAATGACATCCTGGTCACCTCGACCGTCAAAGTGAACGACGTCAAGCAGCAGATCGAAGATGCCTTCAAGCGTCATGCGCTGCTCGACGCAAAGGACATCGAGGTCAAGGTCGACCGATCGACGGTGACTTTAAAGGGGCATGTGCATACCTGGCAGGAGCGCGATGATGCGGCGCTCGCCGCTTGGGCTGCACCGGGAGTCATTAGCGTCGATAACCGGCTGGCCGTCCAATAGCTGCGGCCGCCCTGGTTGCCGCCGGGTTTGGTTCAGGCGTGCTGCTGAATCCCTACTCGGCGGGTCGGAGGACCGCTCAAGTGCGGCTGATTCGCTGAATTTCACCCACGGTGATGGAGGCCACCGTGGGGTAATTCGCCGCTTCCTTGTATTCGAACGGCACCTCATGGGCCATCGGGCCGCTGACGCGCGGCCCCAAGAGTGCGGCTTTGAGGGCTTTCAGCGGCTTACTGAACGCATCGTTGACGGCTGTGCCTTCGAAACCGCAGTGCGCCATGCAATTGTCGCAGCGGTGATTGCGGCCGACCCCATATCGGCCCCAGTCCGTATCCTCGATCAGCGAGCGATAAGTCGGCGCATATCCTTCGTCCGACAGAAGATAGCAAGGTCGCTGCCAACCGAATATGTTGTAGGTCGGGTTGCTCCACGGCGTGCACTGGTAAGTTTGATTGCCCGCTAGGAAGTCGAGAAACAAGCCGGAGTGATTGAACGACCAAGCACGGCGACTCTTGCGATCATGCCGGCGCTTGAAAATTTCGCGAAACAGCTGCTTGCTCGCGCTGCGTCCGAGGAACACGTCCTGACGCGGCGCGTGATGATAGCTATACCCTGGCGACACGGTAATGCCTTCGATGCCGAGCGACATCGCCGTATCGAAGAAGTCCGCGACCTCGTCCGGATCCTCGCCGTTGAACAGCGTGCAGTTGATCGTGACGCGAAAGCCCTTCTTCCGTGCAAGCTCGATGGCCGCGACGGCCTTGTCGAACACGCCTTCCTGACAGACGGACTCGTCGTGGCGCCGCCGATTGCCGTCGAGATGAATCGAAAACGTCAAGTAAGGAGACGGTCGATATTCATCGATGTGCTTGGCCAAGAGGATCGCGTTGGTGCACAGATAGACGAATTTCTTGCGCGCGACGATGCCGGCGACGATTTCCGCCATTTCCTTGTGAATGAGCGGTTCACCGCCCGGAATCGACACGATCGGTGCGCCGCACTCATCGACGGCGTGCAGCGCGTCGGCCACGCTGAGGCGCCGCTGCAGGACCTCCTTCGGATGGTCAATTTTCCCGCATCCCGAACAGGCGAGATTGCATTGGAACAAGGGCTCGAGCATCAGCACGAGCGGGTAGCGCTCGACGCGCCGCAGCTTTTGGCCGACGATGTAGCGCGCGACGCGATATACCTGCAGGACCGGAATTCCCATGGTTTAACTCAACACCAAATTCACTCGGGGTTTCATGCCGCGATCATAGCGGTTCGCGAATCGAATCCGCCAGCGTCTTTTCACTTATCGGACAATAGACCGCGCTCGCGGAACCATTGTATGGCGTCTGCAAACGCCTCGAGCGGCGGACGCCAGACGTATCCCAGCTCATTGGTCGCCTTGGCACTCGAGAAAAACATGCGTTTGCGCGCCATGCGCACGCCTTCGAGCGTCACCCGGCCGCTGCGCCCGGAAAGCGCCGCCCAGCCTTCCGCGAGGTAGGCGATCGGCAGCACGGCCGCATACGGCAATCGAATGTTCGGCGGGCTGCGCCCGACCAATCCCGCAATCTGCGTCAAAATCTGCTGCAAGCTCATGTCTTCGCCGCCGAGAATATAGCGCTCGCCGGGACGCCCACGATGAAACGCCTGCAGGTGGCCGGCCGCGACGTCGTCCACGTGCACGATGTTGAGCCCGGTATCGACATACGCCGGCATCCGGCCGCTGGCCGCGTCCAGCACGACCTGTCCCGTCGGCGTCGGCCTCACATCACCCGGTCCAATGGGCGTCGAGGGATTGACGATGACCACCGACATTCCGGAGCGATGCGCCTCGACGGCAACCTCTTCGGCGAGGTATTTCGAGCGCTTGTAGTGGCCGACCATATCGCCCAGCTCAACCGGGGTTTGCTCGTCACCGGGTGCGCCGTCCGTCGGGATGCCGACGGTTGCGACGCTGCTCGTGTAGACCGTGCGTTCGACGCCGACGGCGCGCGCGGCCTCGAGAATATTGCGCGTTCCCTCGACATTGGTCCGGTAGAGCTGCTCGGGGTCGCGCGCGCCCAGTCGATAGTCCGCCGCCACATGAAACAGGCCGTTGCAGCCGTTCAAGGCGCGCTCTAGCGATTCACGGTTCGCGAGCTCACCCTCTGCAATCTCGACCGGCAATACCGCCAAGTTGCTGCGGTCGGATCCGGCGCGCGCGAGCACGCGCACGCCCCATCCCGCGTTGACGAGTGCTCTGGCGACAGCCGCGCCGACGAAGCCCGTCGCGCCGGTCACCAGCGCTTTCATGCGAGCTGCGCGGTGCGAATCTGCGGCCCCGCCAAACCGGCGCGCGCCACGAACAGCAGCGTTCGCCTGGCCGCCCGGTAGCGCCCAGCGAGGCGCAGCAGTGCTGCGACATCGCCCGGCGCCAGCGCCAATTCGCGCATCAGACGCCATAACTGCACCTGCCCTACGCGGCTTGCAGCGATGACCGCCTGCGGCAGCAAGTCGACGGCCGTATCGACGATGACACGTACGGCAATGAACGATAGTGCGCGAGCGGCAGCAACCTGTGCGACGGCCAAGCTCTCCATGTCGACCGCGACGGCCTGCGTCGTGCGCCACGCCGCGGACTTGCCCGCCACGCTGTCGATAGGCGCAGGACTCGTCAGCAGCAAGCCGTCACTGACCGCGAGCTGCTTCCTGAGCGCGCTGCCGAGCCGCGCACGCCAATCCACGGATGTCGGAATCCGCGTGCCATCGGGCCCAATCACGGCACTCGGCAATATGAGCTGGCCCGCACGCAGGCTCGGATCGAGCGCCCCGGCCATACCCCAGCTGACCAACGCGGTAGCACCGGCGTCGGCAAGCGAGCGTGCCGCGCGGCCAGCCGCGTCGCTGCCGATGCCGCTGACCGCGAGCCGCATTCCGTCGCGCAGACGCAGTAACCGATCCGCATGCCGCGTCGTGGATCCCAGAGTGCGCGCCTCGGACTCGAGCGCCGCGACGATGCCTATGGATGCCGCGGCGATGCCGGCGGGCGTCGCGACGCTGTCTACGAGCGCCAACCGCTAGGCCTCATGCGGCCGTTGCTCGGCGCAGCTTCGATCGGTAGGCCGCCAGCGCCCATTGCGGAAAATACGCCGAGTAGCCGTGATAGCGCAGATAGAATACGCGCGGGAAGCCGGGCGCCGTGAAACTCGGATCGCTCCACAATCCGTGCGGCCGCTGCTCGCGCAGCAGATAAAGCACCCCGCGCCGCACCGCGTCCGACGCCACCTCGCCGACGGCGATCAGCGCCAGCAGCGCCCACGCCGTTTGGTAGGCTGTGCTCGCCATGGCTGCCGCGGCCGGTGTTGCCTGCAGATAAGACTCGTTGCTCTCGCCCCAGCCGCCGTCCTCATTTTGCCGCCCTTGCAACCAGCGGACGGCACGGCGCACGGCCGGATCACTCCCCGCGACGCCCGCCTCTGCGAGTGCCGTGAGCGCCGACCATGTGCCGTAAATGTAATTCGTGCCCCAACGGCCAAACCACGAACCGTCCCGCTCCTGCTGGCGGCGCAGGAAGGCGATCGCTCGACTCAATGAGACGCGATCCTGCGGGCGCGCGACGCGCGCCAAGGCGGTCACGACCCGCGCCGTCACATCGCTCGTCGGCGGATCGAGCAGCGCGCCATGATCGGCGAACGGGATTTTATTGAGGTAGAACTTGGTGTTGTCGACGTCGAAGGCCGCAAACCCGCCGTTGCTGCTCTGCATGCCGACCAGCCAGTCGAGCGCGCGGCGAATGCTCTCGCCGTAGCGAGCTGCGTCGTCGGCCTCGTGCATGGCCCAGGCGACGACCGCCGTATCGTCGAGATCCGGATAATAGCCATTCGAAAATTGAAAGGCCCACCCTCCACCCGGGAGACGCGGCCTATTGGCGCGCCAGTCGCCGGGTTCATCGAGCAGCTGCCGCGTTTGGAGCCAATCGAGCGCATGCAGCGCCGACTTGCGCGACGTCGCGCAAGCGGTCTCGTGCATTGCGAGCACTGCGAGTCCCGTGTCCCAGATCGGCGAGACGCAAGGCTGGCAGTAGGCGCTGCCGCCGTCGATGACCAAGAGCTTTTCGAGCGCCAGCTTGGCGGTCGCGCGGCGCGGGTCGTCGTTGGGGTAGCCGAGTATCGTCATCGCCTCCAAGGCATTGACCATCGCCGGAAAAATCGCGCCGAGTCCGTCCTCGCCGTTCAGTCGTTCGAGCATCCACGCCTCGGCACGGCGCATGGCGCGCTTGCGCGCACTCGCCGGTATCAGAGGATCGATTAGACGGCCGAGACGGTCGAGCAACAGAAACGCACGCGGCAACCAGCCGCCGCGTTCGAGACTGCCGCGAAAATAATGCCGTTCGGCTTCAGGCGCGGTCACGAACAACTCACGAATTTGCACACCGCGAGGGTTCTTGGCAACGGGTTTGCGCGTACACAAAATGAACAGCGGCACCATGACGGCACGCGACCAATATGAGACTTTGTCGATATGGAACGGAAACCATCGCGGCAGCAGCATGATCTCGACGGGAATATACGGCACTCCACGCCAGGGGATCTGCGCGAACAGCGCGAGCGCTATGCGCGTGAACACGTTGGCGTGCGCTGCGCCGCCATGCATTAGAATGGCCTTGCGCGCGCGCTGCATGTGCGGTGCATTCGGATCGTCGCCTGCCAGTTTCAGCGCGTAATAGGCTTTGACCGAGCAGCTCAAGTTGAAGTCGCCGTCGTGATAGAGCGGCCAGCCGTCGTGCGCCGCCTGGCGCGAACGCAGATACACGGCGAGCTTGCGCTCGAGCGACGCATCGATTTCATCCAAAAAGTGCATCATGAGGATGTACTCGGCCGGGATCGTGCAATCCGCCTCGAGTTCGAACAGCCAGTAACCCTGCGCGCTCTGCGCGGCAACGAGTGCGTCGCGCGCGGTCGCAATCGCTTCCTCGAGCGTCGCGTCATCGACGATGCCGAGCGCATTCGGCGCACGGGACTCGAGGCGCTGGGCGGACACGCGCGGGCTCATACGCGCGAGCTCCCATAGGTACCCGTATACCCCTCGGGTTCTTGCGCCGCGAGATTAGGCGCCGGCCGGCGGCTGCGCGCTTGCGGCAACTGCGCGATCGGCAGGCCGCGTGCGGCCAGCGCAAACAGGCTCTTGAGCATCCAATTCCGGCGCAGCGCGAATCCCGTCAACCGCTGCGTCATTGCGACCGCGGAGCGCGAGACCTTGACGTCGGAGCCGGCGCGAAACTGCGGATGATGCGCGATCTTGCGCAATGTCAGTATCGCCAGACCGACGGCCCACAGGCAAAAACGCCGGATTCCGGCTTCCTGCGGCGGGATCAACAGCGTGTATTCCAGCGCGTTGCGCAAATGCGCATGCGCGACCCCGATCAGTTCCCGCAGCGCCGCGCCGAAGCGCGGATCATAAGGTTGCGCCGACAATTGCGCTAGATCGATGCCGTATCGCGTAAACACCTCTTGCGGTAGCCAGCAGACGCCGCGGCCGCGATCCTCCCAGACGTCCTTGAGGATGTTCGTCATCTGCAAGCCTTGAGCGAACGACTCGGCAAGCTCGTTCAGCCGAGCGCGGTTCGCAGCAATCTGCGGCGAGTAGCGGCAGAACAGTTCCGTCAACATTTCGCCGACGACGCCTGCCACGTAATAGCAATAATCGTCGAGATCACTCGAGCGCCCGAGACCGCGCAGGCTCGCGGCGAATTGAAATCGCGGCATGCCGAAACACATGAGCTCGACGCAGTGAACGATGGCGGCGCGCTGTGCAGGTTCGAATTGCGCGGTCACACGAATGACGCGCGCCATGTTCGCGACCAGATCGCGCTCCGACGGCAGCGTGCGATCCGACAACAGCGGCACGAGGTCGCGCACCAGAGGCAGCGGGTCCGCGCGGCCGGCGACGGCCTCTTTGAAGCGCTGCATCAAGGCGATCGTCTGCGCCGCGGAGACCGCGGGCTCGTCTTCGATCGTGTCGGCGATTCTGCAGAGCAGGTAGGCATTGGTCACGGGTACACGAAGCGCATGCGGCAATTGCGGAATCGTCAGCGCAAAGGTGCGCGACACGTGCGGCAGCACGAGATTTTGGTAATCCGCATCGGAAACTTCCGCGTTCATCGCATTAGTATATCGCGTCAAATCGCGTCACGGAGCACCGGCCGCGGTTCAGAGTCGCCTACGCGGCCGGCGCCGCACCGGAGAGCTTCAGAATGGCTGTTTTGACGCGCTCCGCGCTCATCGGCAAACGCAGCATCCGGACGCCGGCGGCGTCAAACACGGCATTTGCGATGACCGCGCCCGTCGTGGTAATGGGGGGCTCCCCGCCGCCTTGCGGGTCGAGATCGTCATTCTTGACCAACACGCATTCGATGCGCGGAACCCATGAAAAGCGAGGGATTTCATAGGTCCCAAAATTGCGATCGAGGATATCGCCATCGAGGAAGCGCAATTCTTCGCTCAAGGTATACCCGAGACCCATGGTAATGCCGCCTTCCATTTGCATTTTTGCGCCGTCGGGATTCACGACGAACCCTAAGTCCTGCGCGCAAACGACCCTCACGACCTGGACGTGTCCAGTCGCCGCGTCGACCCGGACTTCGGCCATGGTCGCGACATAAGTGCCGGCGTCGATATTGCAGGCGATGCCGAAGCCGCGGCGGCTCGGTGCGACGGCAGGCGTCCAACCGAAGCGGTCGGCTGCCGCTTGCAAAACCCGGCGCATGCGGGCGTCGCTCAAATGGCGCAAGCGAAATGCGAGTGGGTCCTCTCTTGCAGCCGCCGCCATCGCATCGATTTGCGATTCGATTGCAAACACGTTCATGTTGGCGCCCGGGCCTCGCCAGGGACCGACGGCGAACGGGTGCAAGCCATGGGCTGCCGCCTCGGGGCCATACGACGCGCCGCCCGCCGTTCGAATGCTCAAATTCGGAATGTCGTAGCAAGGAGTCGCGCCGCGTTGGCCCGCCGAATAGACCGAATAGTCGAAAAACGCGATGCTCCCATCCGCGCCCAAACCTGAGACGACTTTGACCACCGATGCCGGATCGAATGTGTCGAAAAAAAATTCCTCGGAACGAGTCCAAGCGACCTGAACCGGTCTGCCGGTGATTTGCGCAAGCCTCGCCGCCTCGATCGCTTGGCTGGACGCGCTTTTGCCGCCGAACCCGCCGCCTACGTAGGGCGTGATGACCCGTACGTTGTTGCGATCGAAACCAATCGCATCGGCGATTTGATCGCGCGTCGGGAATGGCGTCTGCGTCGACGCCCACACGGTAGCCCTGCCGTCCTTGATGTCGGCGACCGCCGCATGCGGCTCGATCGCCGCATGCGCGACGTAGCCCTTTTCGTAAGTCGTTTCGAACACTTGTGCCGCGTGGTTTCGGCCCGCGGCGATGTCGCCGCGGCTTGTCAGCATTTGCGGCGCGGGAGCTTGCGCGACCAGATGCGCGTGAATGCTTTCGGGGTCGAGACCCGCGCGCGGCGATTGCCATTGGGATTTGATCATCGCCAACGCCGTGTCGGCGGCATCCGGATCCGCGTGCAATACGGCGATCAAATCGGCGCGCTTGACGAGCGTGATTCCCGGCAGTGATTCGGCCTCGGTGGTGTCCAGCGCGGTGCGCGTCGCATCATGCGACGCGGGCCGCAGCAGGCGCGCGTACAACATACCGGGGATCCTGACGTCGGCGGCAAACTTCGCGGCGCCCGTGACTTTGTCCCGCGCATCCAGCCGGTGCTGCGGTCTGCCCATGACCCGGAACTCGGTCGCGCTGCGCAGCACTGCGGCTCGGTCCACGACTTGCGTAATTCTTGCGCCCTTGGACAGTTCGCCGAAGCTCACGCGCCGTGCGGGATTTGCGGCCACTGAAACGATGCCGTCATTGACGATCAAGCCGGTCGGCGAGACGCCCAGCTTGGCCGCGGCGAGTTCGACGAGCGTCAGGCGCGCCTGCGCCGCGGCCGCGCGCAGCGCCGGTCCGAAAATACGCGTCGTCATCGAGCCGAACGTGCCCATATCGACGGGGCATCGGTCGGTATCGCCGAGCACCATGTCGATCGATCCGAGCGCAACGCCCAATTCGTCGGCGACCATTTGCGCCTGCGAAGTCATGACGCCCTGACCCATCTCGATTTTTCCGGAATACACGACGACGCGACCGTCGTTACCGATCATGAGGTAGGCGTTGACGTCCTTGGGATAGAGACGCTGGGCGTCCTGTGCAAACGGCCGTGAGCCCCCGAGCCCGATCAATACGATGATCCCGCCGCCGGCGAGCTGACAAAATTTGCGCCGATCGATACCGACGGCGGTGGGGATCCCGGCGATTGCGTTCATATCGGCGCCTTGTTGCCGTTTGCAACGGCGTCGATCGCCGCGATGATTCGCACGTGTGCGCCACATCGGCATAAGTTACCGTCCATATGGGCCACGATGGCCTCGCGCGACGGCTTCGGTGTCTCATGCAGCAATGCGGCGGCCGTCAGCAGCATGCCCGGCGTGCAGAATCCGCATTGCAACGCGCCGTGATCGATGAACGCTTGCTGCAACGGATGTAATGTGCCGCCGCGGGCAAGGCCTTCGATCGTGACGATTTTTTTCCCCGCGATTGCCTTGAGCGTAGTCAGGCAGGAGCGTACGGCCCTGCCGTCGACGAGCACCGTACAGGCTCGGCAATAGCCCTCGCCGCATCCGCATTTCGGTCCGGTGAGCGCGAAATCGGTGCGCAAAACCCACAATAGAGTGCGCTCTGCGCTGGTGTCGAGTCGGACCGGCCGACCATTCAATTCAAAATGAATCGTTCCGTCCATAGTGGGGAATTATAGAGGCTCGGCGCAAATCCGGCCGTAGGGAAACGTACCTAGTCGCTCAAGGATCGCCGCCACCGATCGCGGCGCGCCGCCGCTCCACATAGGCGTCAAGTTCCTCTCGGATCCCCGGATCCATCGGCGGCTGTTCATATTCCGCAAGCGCTCGTTTGAAGATCTCGGCAGCGCGCTGCGTCGCATCCTTCGCACCGCCAAGTTCCCAATTCTCGTGGTTTTGCCAGTTCGAAACGATCGGCTGATAGAACGCGTGTTCGTAGCGTTCCATCGTATGAGGTTCGCCGAAGAAATGGCCGCCGGTCGGGACGCCTCGAATGGCGTCAAATCCGAGTTCCGCTTCGTTCACGACGATCGGCTTGAGAAACTCCGCCATGTGCTGCAGCATTTCGACATCGAGAACGAGCTTCTCGAAAGAGGCCGTCAGTCCCCCTTCCTGCCAGCCGGCCGCATGATAAATCAGGTTACCGTGGCCGAGAATTGCGCCCCATAGCGACATCTCCGTCTCATAGGCGCCTTGCGCGTCCGCGGCATTCGACGCACTCGCATTGCTGGTGCGGTATGGAAGCCCGTAGCGGCGAGCCAACTGGCCGCTGGCGACATTGGCCTTGGCGTTCTCCGGTGTCCCGAAGGCTGGGGATCCTGAGCGCATGTCGACATTGGACGTGAATGCCCCGTAGACGACCGGCGTGCCTGGCCGCACGAGCTGCGTGAGCACGACGCCGAACAGCGCCTCGGCATTCTGCTGCGCCAGCGCCGCCGCGAGCGACACCGGCGCCATGGCTCCCATCAGCGTGAACGGAGTGACAACCACCGGCTGGCCGTGCTTCGCCATGCCCATCAGACCCTCGCACATCGACTCGTCAAAGCGGCGCGGGCTGTTGACATTGATGATCGTCATGACGCCGGGACTCGCCGCAATCTGCTCGAGCGAGATGCCGCGCGCAATCGCCATCATTCGAATTCCATCGAGCGCGCGACCGGCGCCGATCGCCGAGCAGTGAAACACCCGGTCCGAGTAGAGCAGATTGGCCCGATAGGTCTCGAGGTGGCGCGAATTCGCGGGCAACTCCACCGGCGCGCATACCTGGTTGCCAAGCACATGAATGATGTTGAAATGCTGTGCGAGCCGGATGAAGTCGCAATAATCGCGGAGGTTGCCGGGGCGGCGGCCTCGCTCCAGATCATGCACGTTGGGCGGTCCGGCGACCAGGCCGAAATTGATGTGATTGCCGCCCAGCGTGATTTGTCTCGCTGCGTTGCGTGGTGTCACGACGAACTCGGCGGGCGCAGTGCCGAGTGCCGCCGCCACGAGTTGCCGATCGATGCGCACCGCAGCGGTCTGCGCATCGACGTCGGCGCCGGCCGATTTGAATAGTTCGCGCGCGCGAGCCGACATGACCTCGATGCCAAGCTGCTCGAGGATGCGCAGCGAGGTCAGATGGATAGCCTCGATTTGGTCGGCCGAGAGCACTTCCATCGGGGCGTAGGGATTGCGCAGCGACTGCCACGGCAGCTGCGCCAGCGCGCCGGCGCTCCTGCGGGGCCGCCCTCCCTGTCTGCGTCGCTTCGGGTCGACCGTCACGGCCTTGCTCGCGGGCGCAGCCCGAGGCCACTACTAGTCCAAATTGGGCATCGCAATTCAGGGTGTCCCATGGTTATTTGACGGGTATCCTTGCGAGGGCCGAGAAACTACGTCGGAGGCGCGCAAGTTGCGCATAGGATATGCCTCGCAAATGGACAATGCCGGTGTGTTGTTAAGACCCTGATGTGAACGCAATCACTGGCGGTCAGTCCCTGCTACTCGCGGGCGAACAAATTGGGTCTAGCGGCAGGCCGAGCTCACCGATTGGCGAAGCCCTGAGCTTGATCACGAGTGGCGCGACCCTAAAGCGCGTCACCCTGGTAACCGAGCAACCGCATTCCACGGTGGTTCTCGTGCGGGCGGACTATTCTGCGGCCAACGAGCAGCCCCCGGCGACATTTCCCCCTGCTCCGCAAACGCTGATCTCGCGGGAGCCGATTGACGTCAGCTGGACCGATGTCGAGGTCGAGGCGCTGCCGGGTGCCGATAGCGGCGGCGGCGAATTGACAACCCTGAGCCCTGCGCCGGGAATGTCGCTCTACACCAACCCGTTGGGACAATATGCCCGCACACAAGGCGGCCAGAGCGCGGCACCGAAAGGCGTGCATCTGGATGTCCATGCATAACCGATTGCACCGTTGAGTGTGACGTAGAGCCCAAAAATTGCATCGCTAAACCGGGTTATGTGAATACCGCGGCTACGACAAATCATGCTGCGGTAGCGTGACCGTGATCCATTCGAGTACGCACAGGATTACCGGTGTATATCTACACGTTCGTCGATGCCGATCAGCCGCAGAAGTCGCAGACCGCCGGCAATCGCTGGCACGCGATCACGATCGTTGGGACCACTGCCGCCTGCGCCGCCGCCGAGGCCTGCCGCGGCAAACGTTTCCTATCCAGCGAAGCTCCACGCTTACCGCTGGCGGAATGCGACGCCCAGCGCTGCGAATGCCGGTACCGCCACTTTGCCGATCGGCGCGGGAGCCCACGCCGCCGAGACGAAAACGCCCGCGCTGCGACGGCCCGGGTGGTCAGCGACAATCGGCGCGAAAAGCCTGGGCGCCGCGCGACCGACTGATGCAGGACGCACGCGTCCGCCTACGCTAAGGGTTTGGCCGGCGTCTCCCCTCAATTCCTAGGCCTCGTGCGTGCCCGACCGAGCCCCGGCTAGCGCGCAGGAGTTCATTGAACGCACGTGTGAAATGGTTTAATAATACGTCCTATATCATTGTTTATATTAAGAACGTTATACAAACAATTTGACGCATCGCTGATCGGCGCTATCGAAGGACGTTGCAAGCGCCAATTCGCATCGGCGTAGGCCAAGGGCGGTGTGTTGTTGATCGATGAAGCCTATGATCTCTCTCGTCCCAAAAACGAGCGGGACGATAGGCAAGAGGCGATCGAAATCCTACTGCAAGTCATGGAATATCAGCGCGAGGACAGGGTTGTGATACTTGCGGGTTGCCGCGACCGCATGGACCGGCTCTTCTTGCGCGCAAATCGAGTGTTCGCGTGAGGCTCAAGGCGCTGCTGTTCGACGTCGATGGGACCTTGGCGGACACCGAGGAAGCGCATCGGCGCGCGTTCAACGAGGCGTTTCGAGAACACGGCCTGGATTGGAATTGGACCAAGCCGCAATACGCCCAGCTGCTGCGGACCACGGGCGGCAAGGAACGCATCGCCGCCTACATCAACAGCCTCCCCTTGCAGCCCGCTCAGCGAAGCGCCGCGATGGAACGGATCGGGGCCTTGCACAAGGCCAAGACCGCCAAATACATGCGCATCATCAACGCCGGTGAAGTGCCGTTGCGGGAAGGCGTCGAGCGCTTACTCGACGAAGCCAAAGCCGCGGGCGTCGTTCTTGGTATTGCGACAACGACGACGTTTGACAATATTCAAGCGTTGTTGCAGACGACCTTGGGTCCCGACGCGTTGGCGCGCTTTGCCGTCATCGGTGCCGGGGACCAGGTGCCCTGCAAGAAGCCCGCACCGGATATCTATAAGTACGTATTGCATAGACTGGGCCTGAGGCCCCAGGATTGCGTGGCAATCGAGGATTCTACGAACGGCGCAGCGTCGGCGAAGGCCGCAGGCCTGTTTACGATCGTGACGCCCTGTTATTGGACCGAGGGCGAGGATTTCGCTGCGGCCGACTTGGTGTTGCCGGGATTGGGCTCCGACGAAAGACCGTTGACGGACCGGGTCGCCGGGCTGATTGGAAACGACAAGCTCGGCATCGAGGAGATTGAGGCGCAATTGAAGGCCGCGGAAAGGTCCGCATAGCGCGGAAAGGTCCGCATAGCAGATCGCGAGAACTACTACTTATAGGGCTCGCCGGGGGAAATATGAGCACGCGAGAAAAGACCATCACGGAATTCATGATTGAGGAGCAGCGGCGTTTTCCGGAGGCCACCGGCGACTTTACAGCGCTGCTCAATTATGTGCGGCTCGCCTGCAAGCGCATCAGCTTCATCGTCGGGCGCGGCGCATTGGCCGGTGCCCACGGCTCGGCGCAGGCAACCAACGTGCAGGGCGAAACCCAGCAAAAGCTCGACGTCATTTCAAATGATATCTTCTGCACGACCAGCGAATACGGCGGGCATCTGGCCGGCATGCTGTCGGAGGAGCTCGACGAGCCCTACCAGATTCCGTCCGAATATCCGCGCGGCAAGTATCTGCTGGCATTCGATCCGCTCGACGGCTCGAGCAACATCGACATCAATGCCCCGGTCGGCAGCATTTTTTCGGTACTTCGCGCGCCGAGAGGCACCGAGGTGCCTAAGGCCGAGGATTTTCTACAGCCGGGCTCCAAACAACTCTGCGGGGGCTATGCAATTTACGGCGCAACGACGATGCTGGTGCTCAGCGTTGGCCGCGGCGTGCACGGCTTCACGTTGGACCGCGGATTCGGCGAGTTCATTTTGACGCATCCCAACATGCGGATTGCAGAAGAGACCAGCGAATTCGCGATCAATGCATCCAACGATCGTTTCTGGGAGCCTCCGGTCAAACGCTACGTCGTCGAATGTCTTGCAGGCCGCGGCGGTGTGCGCGGCAAGGATTTCAATATGCGATGGATCGCGTCCTTGGTCGGAGAGGTCCACCGCATACTCATTCGCGGTGGACTATTCATGTATCCGAAGGACACCAAAGATCCGAGCAAGCCGGGACGACTGCGGCTGCTGTATGAAGCGAACCCGATGGCGATGCTCGTCGAGCAGGCCGGCGGCAGCGTATCGACCGGGCGCATGCGTATGCTCGATATTCAGCCGACTTCGCTGCATGAGCGCGTGCCGGTGATTTTGGGCGCGAAGAAAGAAGTCGAACGTCTCGAGCAATACCATCGGGAACACGATCAGGGCCTCGATAGCACCTACAGCTCGCCCTTGTTCAAAGAACGCTCGTTGTTCATTCAAAATTGAGGGGTAGTCATGTCCGTAAAGCATCCCGTCATCGCCGTCACCGGTTCATCCGGCGCCGGAACCACGTCGGTCACGCGCACCTTTGCGTGGATTTTTCGCCGCGAGAAAATCACGGCCGCCTTGGTCGAAGGCGATTCCTTTCATCGTTACGACCGGAGTCAGATGAAGATCAAGATGGCGGAAGCCAGCGCCAAGGGAGATAATCATTTCAGCCATTTCGGCCCCGAAACCAATTTGTTCAAGGAAATCGAGGAGTTGTTCCACACGTACGGCGAAACCGGACGCGGGCGCGTGCGCCATTATCTGCACAACGAAAAGGAGGCCGAGCCCTACAAGCAACCGCCGGGAACATTTACGGAATGGGAGGACATTGCGCCTGATACCGATCTGTTGTTCTACGAAGGTTTGCACGGTGCCGTCGTCACGCCGGAAGTCAACATCGCCAAACACGCCGACCTGACCATCGGCGTCGTGCCGATCATCAACCTCGAATGGATCCAAAAACTGCACCGCGACCGGGAATCGCGCGGCTATTCGACCGAGGCGGTCGTCGATACGATCTTGCGGCGCATGCCGGACTACGTGAACTACATTTGTCCGCAGTTTTCCGAGACGCACATCAATTTTCAGCGCGTGCCGACCGTCGACACCTCGAATCCTGTCGTGGCCCGGTACATTCCGACTGCCGACGAGAGCTTCGTCGTGATCCGGTTCGCCAATCCGAAAGGCATCGATTTCCCGTATTTGCTGTCGATGATCCACGACTCGTTCATGTCGCGTCCGAATATCATCGTGGTCCCGGGCGGCAAGATGGACTTGGCGATGCAATTGATATTGACGCCGCTGATCCTGAAACTCATGGATGAGCGCCGCCGTGCGATCGGCGCGGTGGGCGGCCGCGCCAAGTCTTAGCGTCGCGGAGCGCAAGGACAAAGCCGCCGCCGGGGGCCTTCGTTCAAGTGCTGCGTCGAGTGCTCTTGATCGCCGCTGCCGCGCTCGCAGCAGTGGTCGCGGCGCTCGCGGTCAATACGTTCGCGGATCGATCGCGCCAAATCGCGACGCCGGCGGCGCTGCTCGCCCCCATCGATGCGCAGGCGGCCGCGGAGCGCCTCGCGGGCGCGGTGCGGCTACGCACGATCTCGCGCGAGAATTCCTCCGATGAAAGCGATGGCGAGTTTCTGAAGCTGCATGCATACCTCGCGCAAGTCTTTCCCAATGCACACCGCACGCTGACGCGCGAGCTGATCGGCGAATACAGTCTGCTGTACACCTGGGTCGGCGAGGACAGACAGGCCAAGCCGATCCTGCTGATGGCGCATCAGGACGTCGTGCCGATTGCGCCCGGAACCGAGAGCGACTGGCATGCGGACCCGTTCGGCGGGCAGATCCGCGACGGCTTCGTTTGGGGCCGCGGCAGCTGGGACGACAAGGGCAATCTGATGGCGATACTCGAAGCGGTTGACGCGCTCGCGGCCGCGGGCTTCAAGCCGCGCCGGACAATCTACCTCGCCTTCGGCCATGATGAGGAGAACGGCGGCGAGAACGGCGCCGCCAAAATCGCGGCGCTGCTCGCGCTGCGCGGCGTTCACTGCGAATTTGCGCTCGATGAGGGGCTATTGATCACCGAGGGCATCCTGCCGGGGCTCGCCGCGCCGCTCGCACTGATCGGAGTCGCCGAAAAGGGCTCGGTCACGATACGCCTCACGGCGACGGCGACGCCCGGTCATTCATCGATGCCGCCGAAGGTATCTGCGATCGGCGCGCTGGCGAAGGCGCTGGAACGGCTCGAGGCCTCGCAGATGCCCGCGGTGATCGGCGGCGTCGCAGACGAATTGCTCGATACGGTCGCCCCCGAAATGACCGGCATGCAGCGCGTCGCGCTGTCGAACCGCTGGCTGTTCGGGCCGCTGATCCGCGCGCAGTTGCAAAAGGCACCCTCGACCGATGCGCTGCTGCGCACGACGACCGCAATCACGGTGGTGAGCGGTGGTGACAAGGCGAACGTGCTGCCGGGCCGCGCGGAGGCGCTCGTCAATTTTAGGATTTTGCCCGGCGACACCGTCGCCACGGTCATCGACCACGTCAGGCGGACCGTCGGCGAACAAGGTATCCGCATCGAAATCGCCACACCTCCCGACGAACCCTCCCCGATCGCCTCGCGCGAATCCGGCGCGTATCGCATGCTCGAGCGAACGGTCCGCGAATTGTTTCCCGGCGTCCTCGTGGCGCCGGGGCTCGTGCTCGGCGCAACCGACTCGCGCCACATGAGCGCGGTCGCCGACGACATCTACCGCTTCTCCCCGGTCCGGGCACAGTCTGCGGATTTGGCGCGGTTTCACGGAACCGACGAGCGCATGGCGACGGCGAATTACGTCGAGCTGATTCGCTTCTACGGCGCATTGATACGCCATGCGGCGGGCGATACTTAGCAGCGCGCGTCGAGGCGGATATGCACAGCAACGCTCCGCCTGAGCATTTGACGCGCGTGATGGTCACGAATATTCTGACTCGGACGCGCGCATCGAACGGAAGGAGAGACCCTTGGCGGAAGACTCGAGTCGGATCGCCGAGCTATTACAGCGATGGGTCGACGGAGACAAAGCAGCCCTCGGCGCACTGGCGCCGGTGGTGTACAAGGAGCTCAGACAGCTCGCGCACAATCACCTGAAGTCCGAACGCGCCGATCACACACTGCAAAGCACGGCGCTCGTCAATGAAGCCTTCATTCGTTTGATGGGAGGCGAGCCTTTCCCGCTGAAGGACCGAGGGCATTTCGTGGCTGTCGCTTCCCGCCTGATGCGGCAGATTCTGGTCGAATATGCGCGTGGCCGCCGCGCGCAAAAGCGAGATGGGGGAAATCGGATCGGTCTCGAGCAGATCGAGGATTTGCCGGTCGGCGGAGATACCGAACTCGTGGCCTTGGACGTGGCCCTGGACGAATTGTCCCGGATCGATGACCGGCAAAGCAAGATCGTCGAGATGCGGTTTTTCGGCGGCATGGCGGCGGCGGAAATATCCGAGGTTCTAGGCATCTCGATCGCGACCGTCGAGCGCGACTGGTACACGGCGCGCGTCTGGCTGCGTCGCGAGATGACAAGGGCTGCATCGTCGTGACCGTGCCCCCGTGGCAGCGCGTCAAGGAGTTACTGCACCACGCCGCGGCACTCGAGCCGGAGCCGCGCGCCAAGTTCCTCGATGAGGTCTGCGCGTCGGATGCGCCGCTGCGCGCCGAGCTGGAGTCCCTGCTGTCGGTCGATGCGGGTCTCAGCGAGCAATTTCTGCAATCACCGCTGGGTGCGGATCTCGAGTCGGGGGTCGCGGAACCGAGCGCAGCCCGCTTGTCGGAGGGACAGCTGTTTGCGCAGCGTTTCCAACTGATCCGGAAACTCGGCGAGGGCGGCATGGGCCAGGTATGGCTTGCGGAACAAACCGCGCCGGTGCGCCGGCCCGTGGCATTGAAACTGATTCGCGCCGGCATGTACGACGAGGCCGTCGTGCAGCGCTTTCAAGCCGAACGTCAATCGCTCGCGATCATGGAGCACCCGTGCATCGCCAAGGTATTCGACGCCGGCTCGACCGCTCAGGGGCAGCCCTACTTTGTCATGGAATATGTGCCCGGCCTGCCGATCACCGAGTATTGCGATCAGAAGCGGCTCAAGATCCGCGATCGCCTGGAGCTGTTCATACAGGCTTGCGAGGGCGTGCAGCACGCGCACCAGAAGGCGATCATCCACCGGGATCTGAAGCCCGCCAACATTCTTGTCGTGGAGATCGACGGTGTCGCCGTGCCGCGGATCATCGATTTCGGCTTGGCGAAAGCGACGACGCCGGAATTGACCGATCAAACCCAATTCACCCGCTTCGGGCAGTTCATGGGAACACCGGGCTATATGAGCCCGGAACAAGTCGATCCGAACATCCACGATATCGACACGCGCACCGATGTGTATTCGCTTGGTGTCATTCTATATGTGCTGCTGACCGGACTGCAGCCGTTTGAGACCAAGCGTCGCCAGAAGCCGGCGCTCGATGAGTGGCTGCGGCAACTGCGCGAGGAAGAACCGCCCAGCTTGAGCGCGAAGGTCAGCGCGGACCGCCAGCGCATGGTCGCGACCGCCGCCGCACGCTCGACGGATCCCAAACAGCTCGTCAGCATGCTGCGCGGAGATTTGCAGTGGATCACGAGCAAGGCGCTGGAGCGCGAGCGGGAGCGCCGCTACGGCCTGCCCTCGGAACTGGTTGCCGATCTGCGGCGCTATTTGAATCACGAGCCGGTACTCGCGCGCCCCGCAAGCGCCGGATATCAGCTGCGCAAATTCATTCGGCGCAATCGCGTCGCGGCGGCAGTCGCCGCCCTCGTCAGCATACTGGCACTGGTCGCGTCGGGGGGCGGACTGATCGCCGTTCGCAAGCAGCACGAAGCGGAGTATCAGGCCGCACAAGCGCTGCAAACGCAGTCACGGCTTCTGACCCAGGCGGCCGCCGAGCGCCTCAAGGACTGGGATATTGCGGGCGCACAGGATGTCATTCTGCACGTGCTCACGAGTTCCGGATTCTCGCCCGAACACGCGCCGGCCGCCATCAGCGTGTTTCAAGACGTGCGTGTCGCCGATTTGCAGCTCGCGGTGCTGTCCGGGCATGCGTCCGTCGTCAACACGGCCGCCTATTCGCCGGACGGCAGCCGCATCGTCACCGCGTCGCACGACAAGAGCGCACGGATCTGGGATGCGCGCACCGGCACTGAACTCGCCGCATTGTCCGGCCACACCGATCACGTCGGTTTCGCGGCCTATTCGCCCGACGGCAGTCGCATCGTCACCGCCTCGGATGACAAGACCGCACGGATCTGGGACGCGCACACCGGCGCTCAGCTCGTGCTGCTATCCGGCCACGGCGACACCATCAGTAGCGCGGCCTATTCCCCCGACGGCAGCCGCATCGTCACCGCCTCGGACGACGGTACGGCTCGCGTCTGGGATGCGCGCACGGGTGCACAGGTCCTCGAGTTCTCGGGTAATGGCAGTAATCTGTACTACGCCTCCTATTCGCCGGACGGCAGGCATATCGTCACCGCCTCGGACGACAAGACTGCGCGGATCTGGGATGCGCGCACCGGCACGCAGCTCGCGGTGCTCGCCGGGCATGACGGCATCGTGCTTTCGGCCGCTTATTCGCCCGACGGTACACAAATCGTCACGGCCTCGGACGACCGGACCGCACGGATCTGGGATACGCGAACGGGCGCCCAGCTCACGGTACTCTCCGGCCATACCAATCAAGTCATTTCCGCGGCGTTTTCTCCGGACGGTGCGCGGATCGTCACCGCGTCGAACGACAACACGGCGCGCATCTGGGACGCCAATACAGGCGCCCAGGTTGCCGTCTTGTCGGGGCACATCGGTTACGTCAATTCGGCCGCGTTCTCGCCCGACGGTACGCGGGTCGTCACCGCCTCGGACGACAACACGGCACGCATCTGGGACGTCGGTGCGCGCGCGCAACTTGCCGTAATCCCGGGCAGCGGCTATTTCTTCGAATCGGCTGTGTTCTCGCCCGATGGCGCCCGCATCGTTGCGGCTTCCGCCGACAAGACCGCGCGCGTCTGGGATGCACGCACGGGCGCACAGCTGGCGGTGCTCGCGGGGCACGACAGTTACCTCTTTTTCGCGGCCTATTCGCCCGATGGCGGCCGCATCGTCACCGCGTCGCGTGACAAGACCGCGCGCGTCTGGGATGCAACGAGCGGCGCGCAGCTCGTCGTATTGTCCGGCCATGATGATCTCGTGTTGTCCGCGATGTTCTCGCCCGACGGCACGCGCATCGTCACCGCCTCTACCGACAAGACCGCGCGCATCTGGGACGCGCGCACGGGCGCCCAGCTCGCGGTGCTGTCCGGTCACGGCAAGCTCCTGACATTCGCCGCGTACTCTCCCGATGGCGCAGACATCGTGACCACGTCGAGCGACAACACGGCGCGCATCTGGGACGCAAAGACAGGCGCGCTGCGCACCGTGCTCGCGGGACACGGCGACTCGGTCCGGTCCGCCGCTTACTCGGCCGACGGGAAGCGCATCGTCACCTCCTCATATGACAAGACTGCGCGCATTTGGGATGCGCATACCGGCGAGCAGCTGGCCGTGTTGACGGGGCACAGCGGCTACGTTCACTTCGCGGCGTTTTCGCCCGATGGCACGCGGATCGTCACCGCCTCGTACGATAGTACCGCGGGCATTTGGGACGCCCGCACCGGTGCGCAGTTGGCGGCGCTCAGCAGCTATGGCGGCGGCGTTTACACCGCGGTCTACTCGCCGGACGGCAGCCGCATCGTCACGGCGGCCCGCGACAAGACGGTGCGAATCTGGGATGCGCGCGTCCCGGCAACACTCTCGGCGCAGATACTCTGGGCAGCTTCGGCCGAAACCGATCCCCTCGCTGACTTCGATCGCAATCAGCTGGGTCTTTCGGCCGACTATCGAGAAAAATCTTGGCCGCCCCGTCCGAGCGCATGCGATCAGGACGCCGCGGCAATCTACGATCCGGACCGTGTGACCCCCGGCATTCCAGGAGAAAGTATCGCGATCGATAGTGCGATTCTCGCGTGCTCGGCCGAGATCAACCTCCGCCAGCATACGGCGCGGGCGGACTATCAGATGGGCAGAGCATTAGCCGCCAAAGGCGACGTGAGCGGCGCGCGCCGGGAATTCGATATTGCCGTGGCGAAGAATTACCGCGCTGCGCGCGTCGATCTGGCCGATCTGCTCGACCCGGAACAGGCGCTGGCGCTCTATCAGCAGGCTTGGGCTGCAGCGGTGCCGATCGCGGCTTTCAAGTTGGGCCGATACTACGAATTTGGAGCACATCCCAACCCGGTCGAGGCATGGCGATGGTACCAGCGCGCCGCCGATGCCGGCGAACCACACGCGTTTGCGCGCTTCGCCGAACGCGATGAGAGGAACGCGCTCGGCGAGACCGATGCACGCAAGAGGAACGCGCAATTGTTCGCAGCCTTCACGCTGTACGCCGCCGCCGCCGAGCGCGCCCGACTCGAGGACTGGCCGGACGATGCCTGGAAGAGCTGGCGCTATCGGCGCGCGACGCTCGCGCGCATTCTGGCGCACGAGGATATGATGCAGCAGGTCGCGAATGCGTACGGCGATGTTCTGGCGAGATGGAGTCCTAATCGACTCGGCCTGGGGCAGCGCATAGAGCGAAGATTCGACCGTTGATGGCCTAGACACCGCATTTCGGATCACGCGGGCAGGCGCCGCTGCGGGGACAAATCACGCATGCGGGCGCATCGAGCGCGGCCGCGATCCACGCAATGTTCAGCACCTGCGAGACCGCGCGGATACATTGCGCGGCAGACTCCGGTATAGCCCCGTCACCCCCGCCGCGCCTACACGACTCGGCCACCGCGGCGACGATACCGTCGCCGTCGTAGCCCTGGGCATCGAGCGCCGGCAATAGATCGACACCTACGGAGAGCACGTGCACCGCGTCGAGCGCGTCGCTGGTCAGCAGCGAGTGGCAACAATAAAGCCTCGCGCGCTTGCCGTCTTGCATGATCGAAATCTGCGACTTCGGCTGCCGCAAGGTCGGTGTCGCCGCGGGGGTCTGTTGCAATAGCCGGAATACGGCCCAGCGCGGGCAAGGGTCCGAAACCAAGCTCATATTGCCCCAAGGCAGCGGAATGCCGTTCGCGCGGTAGACCGCGCGCAAGAATCCGGGTGGATAGGCATCGAAGAAATGCCAATGCCGATACGGTGAAACCGCGGTCATGCGGCGCATGACGACCGCCGGCGTCACGCCGAGCTTCGTGCAGGCCGAGACGCTGTGCGCCTCGCGAATCAAAAACCGGCGGAACGGGATGCGCGGACACAACAAGGCGCCCGCAAAAAAGCTGCATTCGAAATCGCGCCAGGCGTGCAGCACGTCTTGGGCACCCATACCCGCGCTTGATGCCCCCGCGGGCGTCGTCCCGGATTCGATTTCACCCGATTGGGTTGCGCTGTGCGGCGAGATCAATCCGTCGCCGTTGTGCAGAATCTTGTGCCCGATGAAGAAGGCCAGATCGTATTTGAGGCGGTCCTCGAGCGCGAGCAAGCGCTTGTTGAGCAGCACCGTACACGGCGGCTCGAAGCGAGCGCGGACCAGCGCATCGCGCGGGCTGTCCGTTTCACCATCGAACCAACGGATCGAGAGTCCTTGCTGCCGGCAGATCTCGAGCAGCTCCTCGAGGCTCAGCGGCATGCGGCGTTTGCCGGCCTCCTCCGCCGCGCGCTCGATGTCGGGAAAATCGTTATGCCGCGTTTCCTGCCATACGCGGATCAAGAGTTGCGCGAATTGGCGCCCCGTCGTACCGGTCTGCGACAAGAGTTCCGGTAAGGCGTTTTGCAACAGCTCATGGGAAAACAGGAACGCCGGCTCGAGCGGCATCGCCTCGAGACCACCGCGTTCGCGCCGCGCCGGCGCGGCTTCGATCTCGGTGTTCTCGTCGAGAAACCACCTCGGCTCCTTGCTGAATACCCCCGCGAGCATTTCCAGCGTCCCCGCCGACGGCATGCGTTTGCCGGTTTCCACCATGCTCAGGTAAGAGACCGACGGGGCTGCCGCCGCGTCGATCTGAATGCAGCGTGACGATAATTCGTCGAGCGTCAGGCCATTGCGTTTGCGCAAGGCGCGCAGTTTTGCGCCCAGGAAATGCCCTTGTCGAATCAATCCGGCCATGCCTGCCTATAGTTTGTGAAGTTCACAGTGTGAAATTTCTATTGTGTAAATTCTCTCCGGCACACTTTAATCTGACTGCACCCCACGGAGCAAGTGGCAATCGCCAGCGGCAATAGGAGATTCCTCGATGAAGAGTCCAGAAGACAGCTCGGCGCGTCTGAAATCGGATTGGTCCGATAGCCGGCGCTGGCAGGGTGTGAAACGGCCCTATTCGCCGGCCGAGGTGCTGCGCCTGCGCGGCTCGGTAATGATCGAGTACTCCTTGGCTCGCCTCGGCGCCGAGAAATTCTGGCGCCGCCTGCAGAGCGAATCGGTCACCGGCGCGCTCGGATGCATGACCGGCAACCAAGCCGTGCAAGCGGTGCAAGGCGGCCTCAAGGCGATCTATTGTTCCGGCTGGCAGGTCGCCGGCGACGCCAACACCGCGGGAGAGATGTATCCGGATCAGAGTCTCTATCCGGTCGATTCCGTGCCGCGCATGGTCGAGCGCATCAATAACGCACTGCTGCGGACCGACCAGATTCATCACATGGAAGGCAAAACCGACACCGACTGGATCGTCCCGGTCATCGCCGACGCGGAGGCGGGTTTTGGCGGTAACCTCAACGCATTCGAACTGACCAAGGCGCTGATACGCGCAGGCTCCGCGGCCGTGCATTTCGAGGATCAGCTCTCCTCGGCCAAGAAATGCGGCCATATGGGCGGCAAGGTCTTGGTGTCGACCGACGAAGCGATCAATAAATTGGTTGCGGCACGGCTCGCCGCCGATGTGCTCGGCGTGCCGACGATTCTGATCGCGCGCACCGACGCCGATGCGGCGAACCTGCTGCTCTCGAATCACGATCCGCGCGATGCACGCTTCCTCACGGGCGAACGCTCGAGCGAGGGGTTTTATCACGTCAAAGCGGGTCTCGATCAGGCGATCGACCGCGGCCTGTCGTATGCGCCGTACGTGGACATGCTTTGGTGCGAAACTTCGCGGCCCGATCTTGCGCAGGCGCGCCAGTTCGCCGAGGCCATCCACGCGAAATTTCCCGGCAAATTACTCGCCTATAACTGTTCGCCCTCGTTCAATTGGCAGTCGAAGCTCTCGGCCGAGGCGATGAAGGCTTGGCGCGAGGACCTGGCCGCCATGGGTTATCGCTTCCAATTCATCACGCTGGCCGGCTGGCACGCTCTGAATCTGTCGATGTTCGAACTCGCATCGGCCTATCGCGAGGATGGCATGCTCGGCTATTCACGGCTGCAGCAGCGCGAATTCGATTCCGAACGCGCCGGCTACCGCGCCGCGAAACACCAAGCATTCGTCGGCACCGGCTACTTCGATGCCGTGCAGACCGCGATCACGGCAGGACAATTTTCCACCGGGGCATTGCACGGCAGCACCGAGGAAGAACAATTTGCCTCGGCGCCGGACGCGGCGCCGAAGCGTGAGGTGGCCTGAGATCAGGCGAGGCGTCCATGGCACAACCCGCAGCGCGAGTCCCATGAGCACCGCCGCAATACGCAGCGCGCCGACGCAGGCGACGTCGGCGGCAGGGCTTGCGGCCGCGATCGCCGAACAATTCGTGCTCTATAACGATGAGTTCGGCCGCATCACGCGCCGCGCCGCGCTGCATTTCATGGCCTGCGATTGGCGAGCCGCGCAGCAGGATTCGGTCGCGCGGATCGAATTGTACGAACAGCGCGTCGCGCGCTGTGTGCGGGCGATTGCCGCTGAATTGCAGACTCGGCGCACCGACGTTTCCGTCTGGGCCGAGATCAAACTCGCCTACGAGCAAATGGTCGCGCGCCGGCCCGACTGCGATTTCTATCGCACCTTCTTCAACTCCGTGACGCGCGACAGCTTCGGCACCGTCGGCGTCAACCGCGACGTGGAATTCTGCGCCACCAATGTGGGCCGCACCTCCGGGGCCGTCGCGATACGCGTCTACCGCGTCGGATCCATGCTGCCGGCGGCGGTGCGCGAACTACTCGCCGACCTGCCGTTCACGGGCTTCATCGCCGATATCAATGCCGCAGTCCATCGCATCAGCGCCGAAATCGGCCGCTATTGCGAAACGCATCGCCAGAGCGCGGCACCGGAATCGATCGAGTTGATCGAGCCGCTGTTTTACCGGGGCTCGCGCGCGTTCGTCGTCGGGCGGCTCATCGACGATAACTCCATGACACCGCTCGTCATCGCCTTCGGCAATTCGAGCAGCGGAGTGGCTGTCGAAGCGATCATGCTGTCGCGCGCCGAGATCGGCTCCCTATTCGGCTTCGCACGATCCTATTTTCATGTCGATCTGCCGGTCGTCGGCGCGGCGATCACGTGGCTGTGCTCGTTCATGCCGCGCAAGCCGATCGACGAACTCTATACGGTTTTGGGACGCGCCAAACAAGGCAAAACGGAGCGTTACTTTGCGCTGCGGCGCCACCTGGACAACTCGATCGACACGTTCGTGCATGCGCCCGGGGAGCGCGGTTTGGTCATGATCGTCTTCACATTGCCCTCGCACGACCTCGTATTCAAGGTCATCCGCGACCGCTTCGGCGAGCCCAAGAGAAGCACGCGCGCCGATGTCATCGAGCGCTACCAATTCGTGTTCCGTCATGACCGCGCGGGGCGCCTCGTCGACGCGCAGGAGTTCAAGCGGCTGCGCCTGCCGCGCGCCCGCTTCATGCCGCAGCTCGTCGAGGAGCTGCTCAACGAGGCGAGTCAGAGCTGCCGCATAGAGGGCGAGGATTTGATCGTCGAGCATTGTTATATCGAGAGGCGCTTGCGGCCGCTCAATCTGTTCTTGCGCGAGGCGGACCCCGCGGCGGCGGAGTCCGCGATCGTCGATTACGGCAACGCACTGCGCGATCTGGCGGCGAGCAATGTGTTCCCGGGCGATCTATTGCTGAAGAATTTCGGTGTGACCGGTCATGGCGGCGTCATCTTTTACGATTATGACGAACTCTGCCAGGTGTCCGAGTGTGTTTTTCGCGATTATCCGACGGCGCGATCGGATGACGAGGAGACCAGCGCGGAACCCTGGTTCTACGTCGGTTCCAAGGACGTGTTTCCGGAGCAATGGCTGCAGTTCTTGGGGATACCTCCGGCATTGCGCGATGTATTCTTGCGCCACCACGGCGATTTGCTGACGGCGGCCTGGTGGCGCAACGCTCAACAGGCGTTGGCGTAACTCCGATTCCCTGCCTTGCGATCGCGCGATCGCGCGATCGTCTACAATGCGCCGCAATCACACGCGCACCTTAGCCAGCACGGCATGTCCAATTCCGCCAACAATAAAACCAACGAACGACTGCGGGGAATCGCGTCCATGATCGCGGCCGTGTTCGTGTTTGCGATCATGGACGCGTCGCTCAAGCGCCTCTCCACGCAATACGGAATGTTCCAGGTCGCGTGTATGCGCTCCCTGTCGTCGTTGTTCTTCATTTGCCTGCCGATCGTTTGGCAAGGCTCCTGGAGACGGCTGCGACTGCGATCGCCGATGCTGCATCTATTTCGCGCCTTGCTCGGCGTCGCGATGCTCGCGAGTTTCGTTTATGCCGTGCGCAGTCTGAGCCTCGCCGAGACGTATTCCGTGTTTCTCTGCGCACCGCTATTGATGACGGCTCTATCCGTGCCGCTGCAGGGCGAACGGGTTCCCGCAAGGCGCTGGATCGCGATAGGCGTCGGGCTCGCCGGCGTGCTGCTGATTCTGAGACCGTCCGGTCGTGCATTGGGCTCGACCGCCGCGCTGCTCGCGGCGGCGTTGGGCACGCTCTGCTATGCGCTGAGCGCCTTGACCGTGCGCACGCTCGGTAAGACGCACTCGAGCACCGCCATGGTATTTTGGGTGCTGGCGATGATTGGGGTCCTGAGCGCGCTGCTCGCACTGCCTGATTGGCAACCGATACCGAGCGCAGAATGGCCCTGGCTTGCGCTCGTCGGGCTCAGCGGCGCGTTGGGTCAGTTTTGGATCACGGACGCATTTCGGCGCGCGCCGCCTTCGGTCGTTGGACCGTTTGAATACACATCCATGCTATGGGCGTTCGCCATCGATTGGATATTCTGGTCGGCACAACCGACCGGCGCGCTGTTGCTGGGTGCAGGCGTCGTGATTGCCAGCGGCATTTTCGTGATCGTGGACGAGCGCCGCATGGCGCAACTCGCGATGAATCCCGGCACGCCGCCACCCTGACCTCATCGGCCGGCACCTTGCCCCTTGATATCCGGCACCCCGCCCATATGCTCGTGCGATCCCGGAGGTGCCAATGAACGCGGTGCGACGCAGTCAAGAACGAGGATTTGCCGATCACGGATGGCTCAAGTCCTTTCATAGCTTTTCGTTTGCCGAGTACTACGATCCGCGGTTCGTCGAATTCGGCCCTTTGCGCGTCATCAACGAGGATCGCGTGCAGCCCGGCGCCGGCTTCGGTACGCATGGGCATCGCGACATGGAGATCATCAGCTACGTGCTCGCCGGCGAGCTTTCGCACAAAGACTCGCTCGGTAACGGCTCGACGATTCGACCCGGCGATGTACAGCGCATGAGCGCGGGCACGGGCGTGCGACACAGTGAATTCAATCCCTCTTCGACCGAGGGCGTGCATTTCCTGCAGATTTGGCTGCAGCCCGAAGCGCAAAACCTTGCCCCAAGCTACGAGGAGAAGCGCTTTGCGGCGGCCGAGAAGCGCGGACGGCTGCGGCTCATCGTGTCGCCCGATCGGGCGGACGGCTCGCTGCTCATGCATCAGGATGCCAGGCTTTACGCCGGCCTATTCGATGCCGCCGAGTCGGCGAAGCTCGACGTGGGCGCCCCCCGCCGTATCTATGCACACGTCGCGCGCGGCTCGATCAGCGCGAACGGCGTGGCACTCGAGGCGGGCGACGCGTTACGCATTACCGAGACCGGCAGCTTGAGTTTGACCGACGGCCGCGGCGCGGAGGTGCTCGTGTTCGATTTACCGGCCGCGCGCTAGCGCGCAGGCATCTCTCACTGGTTCGTCTCGCCGAGGCAGCGCCTGAAACGTTGATCGACCCGATTTGCATACCATGCCGTGGTCAGCTTGCGCGTGATTTTCGGGCTGTGCAGCGCGATCTGAGGCAGCTCGGCGCGCGCCGTCCGGCGCCCCGCCGCGGCATCGGCGGCGGCAAACACGCGTAGGTACAACGGCGTTCGCTCGAATTCCGTGGTTCTGGCCTGATCGAGAGCCGCGCGTATCGCGCTATCCGTGAGATTCAGGCGCCGACTCAGCGTGCGCAGCGCCGTCTCGGTATCGCCCGGATTGCGCGCGTCGCTTCCGTGCGCCAGCAGCGCGCCGTCGCGGACCAGCGGGAGGCCGGAAAGACGCGCGACCGCGCCCTGAAACGCCGCATTGCGGCTCGCATATTGGCCGGCGTTGTAATCGGCAAAGCGATACAGGTAGCGATCATATGGAGCCGAATAGTCCAAGAGGTGCGCAATGCCGAAATACAGGCTGCCGCGGCGCGTGAACACCTCATCGGCGATGCTGGTCTTAACCGCGTAGGGGTAAGGCTTGACCGCCGCAAACTGCTCGGCGAACGCAATATTGACTTGCATGGGCCCGCGCGTGCGGATCGGGTTCGATTCCGCGAACAGTGTCCGGCCCAAGGGCACCGCGGCGATGAAGTCTTCATAAATGTCGCTGAGCTCCCGCTCGGTGCGCGCCCGATCGATCCGCTCGCCGTAGCTGCTCCCCGTCGAGGACTGCAGCTTCAGCACGCCGTGCACGATCGCCCGCGGCAGCAGCGCGCGGTCGGCGCGCGCGTCGATCTCTCGCCAGGCGATCGCGCCCAAATCGGGAATCAGCGGATCGACGCGAAATCCCGACTCCTGCTCGATGACCGCGACGACCGCGCAGACCGTATCGCGGTTGGGTTCTATCCCCAATGCATTGAACCCGGATAATAGGTCGGCCGCCCAGCCGGCGCGATCGGCGAGCCTTTGCGGCAGCGATGCATCGATCAATGCACGCGCTTGTGCCGGTTTGGCGACCGGCGTTTCGGCGCTGCGCTCGGGAACGCAGCCGCTCAGCGAACTTGCGAGCATGACGAGTGCAGCGAGCGCCGCAAACGGCTGCCGGGATGCGATTGGATCGCGCAAGAAACGCCGCCTAAGGCGCCGCGAGAATGGCTTGCCAATTGATGATCGTGTTCCACAGCATGCGTTGGTCGCCACGATTCAGATCGCGATGCATGGGATTGAAATTGAACGCGACCACGTGGCCCAGTCCGACCGGCATGTCGAGTATCGCCGGGCGGCCAATGAGGTTGTCGGCGCCCCAGGCCTGACCGCTGACGACAAAGTCGGCTGCGTCGCCGTCGCCCCACTGCAATACGACCGCATGCATATCCGTGGGGCCATCCAGGCAGCTCGTGCAATAGGCCATGCGCAACCAGCGGCGCGGAGCCGCGTACAGCGCATAATTTTGACGAAACACGTGAGTCGACGGCGCGTATCCGTACGCGATCGGATGATCGGGCCGCGTGAAGTGCACGCGCACGTGCGCACCCGGCGTGCGCGTGACCGCATCCTGTGCGGCCGCGGCGGCCGCAGCGCCGCCGCCTTGCGAGCTGCGCGGGACGCCGCCCGAATCGCGCCGTACGCCCCGCACGATGCCCGCTTCGATCGGCAGCATCGATCCGTTGCCGAGCGTGACCATCAGGCCGCCGGCTTCGATGAACCGCTGAATTTGCGCCAAACCGCTCCAACCGATGCCGCCCGTAATGTCGTCCGATTCCGCCGGCGTTCCATGGCTCGGCGTGCGCGGCGTCTTTTTGAACGGCATCGGACCCCAAGACTTGGGTATGCCCTGGATTTGCTCCGCGAGCTCGAGATCGACATGTCCGTAGAGCAGCACATCGATTGTGTTCCGTAAGTTGCCCGCGCGAATATCCTCATCGCGCAGGTAGACATAGGGGATCTTGCGCTGGTCCAGCGAGTAGCGCACCCAGCCGCTCGAGTCGGTATCCGCCCACGGCACCCAAAGTCCGAGTCGCGGCACGCGCGCGGAATGACGCGCGACGTTTGGCATCGCATCGCTGCTCGCGAAATCCAGGCCCATTTGTCCGGCGACCTGGCGTAGCGCAGCGCCTACGCCGCTTTGGGCGGGCACCAACCAGCTTCCCGCCGGATAGGTGATATCGGCCGCCACGAACGCGTGTTCCGCAATTTCGATATTGAAATGAGCGAGCCGGTAGCGCGCCTCGAGCAAGCCTTCCTGTCCCGTATCCTTCAATAGATAGACCGGCCCCGCTCCCTCGACGTGTCCGCTCGGCGACGGCGGCTGCTCGAGCAAAGTCAGCGGCGCATTGCGCACGCCGGCATCGGCGGTCGGCGTGGCCTGCAGGTGGTAATTAGCCGGCAGTGACCACGAGACATCATCGTAGGGTTCGCCCGCGTCCTTGGGATAATGCTGCGGCGTGAGCAAGTCGACCGCATAATTGCGATAGGGTTGATCGAGGCGTACGACATAGGTGCCGGCGGGGAAGCTGCCTTCCTGCAGCTCGAGCGGCCCATCGCTGCGGCTGACCTCGATGTGCTGCGACTGCAGCCGCGCGACCAGCTGTGCGACGCGCATCGGATCACCCTGCTGCGCCGGAATCACGAATGCATAGGGCGGCGTTTCCACCCCTAGCCGCCAGCTGTGCACGCTCTTGGTATAAAAGTTGCGCAATAGCGCTTGCGCATTGGCCGCTGCGTAGTCCAAGGCCGACAGAATGCCGGTCTCGTTGTAATTGACGTTGTCGCGCGCGGACCACGAAAATTCTTTAGTCGGCGGCGGCGACAGGCGCCACCATTGAAACGACGTGTCCGCGGACGACAGGGATTGGGTCAATGTCTCGGCCGTGCTGTTGCCGAAGGTTTCGTAACCGCGGCCGACCGCATTGTGGTTCATGGCGACGGATTCGAGAAATAGATGGGCGAACCCGTCGCCAAAGTTCCAGGTAGAGACGCCCGGCATGCCGAGGCCGGTCATGGTCTCGACTTCGTGGAAACTGTAGGCCAATGCTTCGCTATAGCTGATCGGATCGATATTCGGGTCATAGGGATCCGTGCCGTTCCACGACATCAGCAAAGCCACGCTTTCGTGCAGATCGTGAACGATCACCGGGTGCCATTCGAAGAACATCCGGCTCACGGCCTTGGTCGTCTCGTGCGTCAATTGATGCGCGTCGCGATTGATATCGACCATCGCGTATTTCGACCAATAGGGCGGCGATTGGCGCGGCAGCGTCTCGAGATCCGTCTTTCCCTTCAAGAAGCGGTAAAACCATTCGACTTGTTTGTCTCTGCCGTCGGGATTGCAAACCGGATTGATGAGCACGACCAGGTGCTCCCGAATGCGACGGACCATCGGGTCGTCGGATACCGCGAGTCGGTAGGCGAGTTCCAAAACCGACTCGGTCGAGCCGGTCTCGTCGGAGTGCAATGCCGCGTTCAAATAATAGAACGGTCTGGAATCGGCGATCAGGCGGCCCGCCGCCGCCGCATCGATCGTGCGCGGATCGGCGAGGGCGGCATTCGCGACTTTGAATTTCTCGAGGTTTTCAATGCCTTTTTCATCCGCGATCGCGAGCATGAGAATGTCGCGCCCTTCCTCCGAGCGGCCGATCGTAAACAGGCGTACGCGTGGCGATGCGGCGGCGAGCGCGCGCGCATAGGCGTAGGCCTGGGCGGAGTCGACGAGTTCGCCCGGCGCGCCGGAAATGCGGCCAAAGAAGCGCCGCGGCGAGGGCACCGTGCTCGACGCCGGCAGGTAGGCAACCCATGGGGACAAGAAGCGCGCTTCGGTCGTCGCCTTGGCGATTTCTTCCACGGATCCCGGCTCGGCGGTATCCGGCGCGGCCGCGCCGTCCGCGGCAATTGAACCCGATGCCGCAAATGCCGTGCCCATGCATAGTGCAGCGATCAGTTTTAAGATCATTTTTTTCACTGCGAAACTCCACGATCTCGACGCGCGCAATGCCCGCGCGATCCGGCGCGAGTGTAGACGTTTTTTCAACGCGGCGCGCGGCGCGACCAGTACCAATAAAACGGCAGTCCCGCGACGAGAAGGCCGACGCCGAGCAGCGCCTCCTTCGGCGCGGCGATGAAGGTATTGCCCAGCAGCGCCACGGTCACCAACAAGAACATGGCGGGCACGAAGGGATAGCCGAACGCACGGTACGGGCGCGGCATGTTGGGCATCGTCCTGCGAAACACGAATAGGGATCCGGCGCTGAGCCCATAAAACAGCCAAAGCGCGAAAATGACCGAATCGGTCAGCATATCGTAGGATCCCGACAGCGCCAGAATGCTGGCCCAGAACGCCTGGGCCAGGATCGCTCTGACCGGAACGTGCGTGCGCGGCGACAACACGGCCAATGCGCGAAAAAACAGACCGTCACGCGCCATCGCGTATGGAATGCGCGAATTCGCGAGTACGCTCGAATGCAGCGCGCCGAACGAGGAGACCATCAGCGCGACCGCCATCAAGGACACCGCGACCGGTCCGAGAAAGCGCTTGAGCACCTCGGTGGCCACCGACGATGCGGTCGATGTGCTCGCGATCACGCCCGGCGCCAAGGCATAGAAATAAGCGAGATTCACCAACAAATACAGCGCGGCGACGATCAGGATCCCGCCGACGAAAGCCCGCGGCAGGTTGCGCTGGGGGTTGCGGATTTCGGCCGCGAGCGGTGCGACATTGTTCCAACCGTCGTAAGCCCAGAGGGCGCCCAGCATCGCCGCTCCGAACCCGGCGATTCCGCCCCGCGCGCTAGCCGCGACGCCTTCGCAACTGCCGCCCGCGCCCGACTCGATCAAATGCGACCAGGCGCCCGGCGCGAACAGGAACGCTCCGGCACCGACGCCAAGCAGCAATAGCACTTTGGCAATCGTGACGCCGAGTGCCGTGCGCCCGCCGGTGGAGACGGATGCGCAGTTGATGGCTGCGACGATCCAAATCGTCGCCAAGGAGACGAGCGTCAATCCGTTGAACGACACTTGATGGCCAAACGCGTCGATGCCGACCTGCCAGGCCTGCAATGCGCCGCCCAGGGCCACATTCATGAATATCGCCAATCCGACCGCAAGCGCCGCCTGTGCGCCGGAGTGCGCGACGACGAAGCCCATCCAGCCATAGAGAAAGCCGACGAGCCGGCCGTAAGCACGGCGCAAATAGAGGTAGTCGCCGCCGACTTCAGGCATCATCGCCGCGATCTCAGCGTAGGAAAAGGTGCCCGCGAGCGACAATGCGCCTGCGGCGAGCCAGGCGGCCAGCACCAGCATCGGCGTGCCGACGTTGCAAGTCATGACGCGGGTTTTCAAGAAAACGCCGGTACCGATCATGTTGGCGACATTGACCGCAATCGCCGACCAAGGGCCCAAACCACGCACGAGCCCGATCTGCATCTTATTTTGCATTGCTGCGGTAGTATTCCCCGATGCAGCACCAGGCGTCCAGTTCCCCATTTGCCGGCCCCGCACTAGTATGGATGTTCGCGTTCGGCGCACTCATGCTATTCGGGATTTACCGGCGGTTCCGGCGCAATTTCGGTCGTCAGCCATTGCGCCCCGTACGCATGCGCGTGCGCATCGGCCTGCTCGCCCTGATCGGCATGGCACTGCTGCCGCTCGCGCTGCGCTCGCTGGAATTCATGGCCGTGATCGCGGCGGGTGTCGCGATCGGGCTCGGTCTCGGCATCTTCGCGGCCAGCCGCACGCGCTTCGAAATACATGCCAACGAAATCCATTACATCCCGCACACCTATACGGGTATCGCGGTCTTCGCGCTGTTTCTTGCTCGATTGGTCTACCGCCTCGTCCAGCTGTATCTGGGCGGCAGCTATCCCGGCGCAGCCGGCGCGGGTCCATCCGCGACCGGCTTTGCGCCACAGTCGATCGCAACGAGCCCGCTCACTGTGGGCTTATTGTTCGTCCTGATCAGCTATAACGTGTATTACAGCGGTCGCGTGCTGTGGAAATCGAGGCACATCAAATCTGAGGACCTCGAGACCGCGTCGATTCCGAGCTAGCGCAGCTGCGCTTACCGCAGCGCGATCACGATCGCCACAGTCACGAGTCCCGTCGCAATCAACAATACGTTGTGGCCCCAACGGGCAACGAATCCAAGCATGATCGTCTCCTGAAAAAATCGTACAAACCAACAAAAAGCCGCATTTCGGCTTTTGTCTGATATGGGCGCGGAATTCTAAATTTCCAGTGCTCGGCAAGGGCTGACGCACGTCTCAAACGCCCCCGCAAATTCTCCGGATCTCGCGTTTGAGCGGCAAGTTCCACGGTCTCAGGTGCAATATATTCACCCGGTGATGAGATAAATTTCACCACATCGGGCATTATCGCAACCGGGAATGGCCGCGCACCCAGCCTCAGCGCAGGTCAGACGCGCTGCAGTTCCGCCTTGATCCAGTCGTGCAGCTGCTTGACGACGTATTCTTCCGGCATCACGACGCCGCGAGCATGCGGCAAGGCGTGCAAGCCCTGCTGATTGAGCTCGCAGACTTGCGCATCCTCGCTCATCACGAGGTTGGTGAAATCCACGATATTCGCGAGATCGAAGCGCGGATCCGCAAGCGTTTCCGGCGCGAACAGGTATTCGATGTGCAATTCGGTGCGTTCCGGCCCGAGCGGCAGCAGGCGTACGACTCGTACGTAATCCACGTGTCCGACGATGAACATCGACGGCAGGCTCGTCATGTAAATGTGTGCCGCCTTGCGGTCGGCCTCGCTCAAGCCGGGAAACTGCGCGGCGCTCGCCTGTCCGTCCAGCGACCAGGTGACCGCACCCGCGCGCAGGCCGCCCTTGTATTTCGGGTCATCCTCGCCGACGTGCTCGCGCCATTTCGGGTCGTCACGCTCTTCGAGCAGCGCCCGTCCGAAGATCGGCACCAATTGCGACAGCTGCGGGTGCACGCCGGGACAATGCAGGCACTCGTTGTAGTTCTCCCAAAAAATTTTCCAATTGCACTCGATCGTCTTGCTCAAGACGTGCCCGACGACGAGATCCCCCAACCCCCAACTATCCAGGCGATCGAGCGGCAGATCGAAACTCCGTGCAAACGGCGGCGCATCGGTGAGCGCGACGAACACGAAGCCGCTCCATTCGATGACGCTGATCCGATATAAGTGGAATTCACGCTTGTCGAAGCCATGCGGCTGGGTCTTGGATGAGGTGCGGAGCAACTCGCCCTGCAGATTGTAGACCCAGGCGTGGTAGGGACAAACGATCGCGCCGCCACGCAGCTGCCCGGCCGGTTCGCGGCACAGCGCGGCGCCGCGGTGCCGACAGGTATTGTGAAACGCGCGCAACACCCCGGTCTCGTCCCGGACCAGCAGCACGTGCTGATCGCCGACCGCGACGCTTTGATAAGAGCGCGGCGCGGACACCGCGCTCGAGCGCCCCACATAGATCCAATTGCGGTACCAAATTTTTTCGAGTTCGCACCGGTATTGACCGGGATCGAAATACCAATCGGCGGGCAGACCATCGACCCGTTCGGTCAGCCCGTTGAATTCGAGCGGCGGCGGACTTGCGGCCATGATCAGCTGCGCATGCGCGCGCCCGACGCATCAACGGGCGCGATTGAGCAGCGTGTCGCCTTGCGGCGTTCGCCGATGATTTCGATCTCGAAGCCCGATTCGGCCGAGGCCAACTCCGCCGGCACATAGCCGAGCGCGATCGAGCGCTCGGCGCGGAAGCCGTAGGCGCCGGAGGTCACCCAGCCGACGACCTTGCCGTCATGCCAGATCGGTTCATCGCCGAGCGCATCGGCATCCGATGCATCGACATGGAAGGTCACGAGACGCAACTTACCGCCGTTCGCCTTTTCGTCGAGCGCCGCCGTGCGTCCGATGAACTCGCCTTTGTTGAAATCCACGAACCGCCCAAGCCCCGCTTCGAGCGGTCCGTAGATCGGCCGGTACTCGCGCGCCCAAGTCCCGAAGCTCTTCTCGACGCGCAGCGAATGCAGTGCCCGGCCGCCGAAACACTTGAGTCCGTACTCGCGGCCGGCCTTGGTCAACAGATCATAAAGCGCGCGCTGATAGTCGGCCGTGACCCAGAGTTCGTAGCCGAGTTCGCCGGTGAATGAAATGCGCCCCACGTACGCGGGCACCATGCCGATGTCCATGCGGCGAAACGACATGAACGGGAACACAGGTGTCGCGAGGTCGCTGCGCACGAGGCTCTGCAGCAGCGCGCGCGAATGGGGGCCCGCGACCGACAGGCCGACATATTCGACCGCACAGGGCCTGACGCTGACGCCGGTGGGCGGCAAATGCCGCTCGAACCAGCGCAAATAAAACACTTCGGCCGCATAGGTCCCGATCAGAAAGAAATGATCCTCCGAAACGCGGCAGATCGTGAAGTCGCCGATCAGTTTGCCGCGCTCGTTGAGCATCGGTGTCAGCGCGATGCGCCCGGCATTGGGCACACGGTTCGCCATCATGCGCGACAGCCACGCTGCGGCACCCGGTCCGCGAATCTCGAATTTACCGTAATTCGAAATCTCCAAGAGGCCGACGCCCTCCTCGACCGCTCGGCACTCCGCGCCGACGTGTTCGTGCGCGTTCGAGCGGCGAAAGCTCACGCGATCCAAAGCCTCGGCCGCCGAGGGCGCGAACCACAGCGCGTGCTCGAAGCCGCAGTAATCGCCAAATACAGCGTGCTCGGCCTGCAGTTTCTCGTAAATCGGCGTCGTGCGCAGCGGCCGCGCCGCCGGCAACTCTTCGTTCGGAAAACGAATGCGAAAGCGCCGCGAATAATTCTCGCGCACCTTCGCGTTGGTGTAAGCGAGCGTGGCCCAATCGCCATAACGGGCGACGTCCATCGCCCAGACATCGGCACCCGGATCGCCGTCGACCATCCAATGGGCGAGCGACAATCCGACGCCGCCGCCCTGGCTGAAACCGGCCATGACACCGCAGGCGACCCAGTAATTTCGCAGACCCTTGACCGGCCCGATCAGCGGGTTGCCGTCAGGCGCGAACGTGAACGGACCGTTGACGACCTTCTTGACGCCCGCGCCGCCCAAGGCCGGAAAATGTTCGAAACCCACTTCGAGACTGGGTGCAATGCGCTCCAGGTCGTTCGGCAGCAGATCCTGTCCAAAATCCCATGGCGTGCGGATTTCCGACCACGGCACGCCGGCACGTTCATAGGTCCCCAGGAGCATGCCGCCGCGTTCTTGGCGGGTATAGATCTCGCCCTCGAAGTCGATGCAATGCAGCTGTTCGGGCTTGCCGGCGAGCTCCGGCATATCGCCGGTGATCAAGTACTGGTGCTCCATCGCGAGCACCGGCAGCTCGATGCCGACCATGCGGCCGACCTCGCGCGCCCATAGACCGGCCGCGTTGACGACGTGTTCGGCATGCACGTTACCGCGTTCGGTAATGACGTCCCAAGTGCCGTCGGGCCGGCTCTTGAGCTCGGTCACGCGAGTCTGGCGCGCGATCTCGGCACCGCCGATCTGCGCGGATTTCGCGTAGGCATGCGTCACGCCGTAGGGATCCACGTGACCCTCGATCGGATCGTACATCGCGCCTTTGAAATGCTTCTTGTCCATGAGCGGAAACAGCTTGGCCGCTTCATCGACCGAAATGATTTCGAGTTCCATACCGAGGTAGCGCCCGCGCGCCTTGGCCATCTTCAGCCAGTCGACGCGTTCGCGCGTGCCGGCGAGCAAGATGCCGCCCGTGATGTGCACGCCGCAGGACTGGCCCGAGATCTTCTCGATCTCTTTGTACAAATTGATCGTGTATTGCTGCAATTTCGCGACGTTCGGATCGCCGTTGACGGTGTGCATGCCGCCGGCCGCGTGCCAGGTCGAACCCGACGTCAATTCGGCGCGCTCGATCAACAGCACGTCTTTCCAGCCGGCCTTGGTCAGGTGATACAGCACGCTCGCACCGACGACGCCGCCGCCGATCACGACGACCTTTGCATGGCTTCTCATGGCTTCAATTGTCTCTCACTCGTTGGAAACCACCAACTGCACGCTGGACTGGGACGCCGCCGTACCGTTGCCGAAGCGTTCGATGAGCCATGAACGAAACAAGGCGATCGCGGTATCGCCGAGACCTTCCGGGTGGGTGATCAAATAATATCCATAGCCGTCGTCGACGCTGATATCGAACGGCCGCACGAGCCGCCCGTTGCGGATCTCTTCGCCGAACAAGTTCGGGTCGACGAGCGCAAGCCCTTCGCCGCTCAGCGCATATTGCACGGCGAGTATGGCCGTATCGAACACCACGCCGCGCTCGACATTGAGCGTTTGCAGGCCCGCCTGACGCGCGAACAGCGACCACATATGATGCCGCGGTGAATCGGAGAATCGCACGTGCAGCAGCTCGTTCGATTCGATGCTCTCTTGCAGGCTCTTGCCGGCGAATTTGGAGGCGAGCTGCGGATGGCACAGCACCGTGACGTGCACCGGCCAGAGCAGATCACGCACCAAATCCGTCACCATCGGCTTCGAATAGACGACAGCCACATCGACGTCGTTCAACGGCGGTCCGACGCCATAGGGACTCACGAGATCGATTTCCACCTCGGCCACGGCGCGGCGGAAATCGCGCAGGATCGGCACGGCGAGGTGCAAGGCAAAGCTCGGCGGCATTTGCACCCGCAGCGTACGCATCGCGGGCGCCCCGTCATTGCGCAGGTCGTCCAAGGCATACTCGAGCCGATCGAAGGACTTCATGACGGCGGGCAATAAATGCTGACCCGCCTTCGTGAGCACCAACGCGTGCGGCTTGCGCTCGAACAATTGCGCGCCGATCAATTTCTCGAGTGCGATGACGTGGCGCGACAAAGCGCTTTGCGAAATCAACAGCGCATTCGCTGCGGCCGTGAAGCTGCTGTACTTGGCGACTCCCTCGAAGGCCCTCAGCGCGTTCAAGGGAAGCCATCGCCGGTCTATCGTGGGTTTTGCCATGGCGCTTGCCGCATTGGGTCAGGGAGCCCAGACTTTGGTGTAGCCGATTGCCCGCTTCTGATCCGCAACGATCGTCTTCGAGGCGAGATACAGATGATATGCCGCCCAAAAGCCGGTCGGCGCGAGCACCAGCAGCGCCAAGCGCAAAGACTCGGCGTCCGTCGCATGGCCGCCGGCGAATCGGTCGCTCAAGGCGCCGATTATCATGGGTGCGACCATGAGGTTCAGTATGTTCGCGACCAGCAGCGAGATCGCAATGAACATCGAGCGCATGCGGCAAGGCGAGAGATTATTGAGCAGGCCGAAGCACGGCCCGATATAGAAGTAAATCGACGGTATGAAAATCCAGAACATCGCCTTCGTGACGAGCAGCGAATGCGTCCAATAGGCGATGATCGAGGGAATCGTCGCCAACGCGATGCCGGCGGCCAGCAGCCAAACGACTCGGCGCGGATCAGCCATCGGTGGCCTCCCCAAGAACCAAGCGGTCGCCACGGTCGCGAACGAGCCGCCGAGCAAATGGATGTTGCCCGTGATCGCGCCCGCTTGGCCGACATCGAGGTTGTAGGCGCGCTGCAAAAAAGTCGGCGTAAAGTACATCAAGCCCCAGCCCCAGAGCGCGCAGAGGCCGCCGCCGATGACGACATGAAATGCCGCCTTCTGGACCCAAAGAAACTTGATCGTTTCGAGCAAGGATGGCTTTTGCTCATCGACGATCCCGTCCAGCCGCCCGCGCACCGGCTCGCGAATCGTCAAATACACGACAACGCCGATGATCAGGCCCGGAATGCCGAGCGCAAGGAAGGCCGCGCGCCAGCTATAAATATTGGCGACCTCGCCCGCCATGTTGTAGCCCAAGTAGGCGCCGATCGGTGCGCCGAGCGCGAGCACCGCCATCGCCATCGGACGCCGGTCGGGCGGAAAGCAATCGGAGACAATGGCCGTCGATGGCGGCGTGCCGCCCGCCTCGCCCACACCGACGCCGATGCGGCCGGCAACAAACTGCCAATAGCTCTTCGACAGGCCGCAGAGCGCCGTGAAGCCGGACCAGAGGATCAGCGAAATCGATAGAATGTTGCGGCGATTCGAGCGGTCGGCGAGCCAGGAGAGCGGAATGCCGCAGGTGACATAAAACAGGGCCAGCGGAAAGCCGGTCAGGAACGCGACCCCGGCATCGTCGAGGCGCAGTTCGAGTCGAATTGGCTCGAGTACCGTGGAGACCACATAGCGATCGGCGATGTTGATCGCGTAGATCAGCAGCATGAGGATCAAAACGTACCAACGCTCGACTGATGAGGGCGCGCGGGCATCTGCAACATTGATTGCCGTGGTAACCACTCGACCGAACCTCGATTGGGGGCTTGTTCGCACCATACATGTTTCGGTTCCATTACGCGACGAGCACCGGCACGGACCGGCCTCGAGGCCGGTCCCGCGGCCATATCCGAAAAAGATATGGGTGAATCGGGAAATGGCATGGCGCCGCAAGCCGATCAGGCTAAGCTCCGTGCAGTGAGCGATTTTGACTACATCATCGTGGGCGCGGGTTCGGCAGGCTGTGTGCTCGCGGACCGGCTCTCGGCAAGCGGCCGCGAGCGCGTGCTCGTGCTCGAGGCCGGCGGTACGGACCAGCGATTCTGGATCAAGCTGCCGATCGGTTACGGGCGCACGTTCGCCGACTCCGCCGTCAATTGGAAATACCAGACGCTCGCGAACCCGGACTTGAACGGCCGCACGATGTATTGGCCGCGCGGCCGAGTCGTCGGCGGCTCGAGCTCAATCAACGCCTTGGTCTATTGCCGCGGGATGCCGGTCGATTTCGATGACTGGCGCGACATGGGCAACATCGGTTGGGGCTGGGACGACGTGCGCCCCTACTTCGAGAAATCGGAGCGCCGCGTCGATGCCGGTGGCCGGACCCGCGCCGATCCTAGGGACCGGAACCGCGGTGTCGGCGCGCTCGACGTCAAGGACGTCGGCCCCTTCCTGCACGCGACGCGGCAGCATTGGTTCGACGCCGCGCAGGAACTCGGGCTGCCGGTGACCGATGATTTCAATGGCGCGCATCCCGAAGGCGTCGGGTGCTACCAGGTCACGATTCGGCGCGGACAGCGCTGGTCCGCCGCCGACGCCTTTCTGCGCCCCGCGTTGCGGCGGCCCAACCTGGCGCTTTATACCGACGCCTGGGTCCGAAAAATTCGCGTCAATAGCGGTCGCGCCGTGGGCGTCGAATACATGCGCGGCGCAGAAGCGCGCTTCGTCGCGGCCAAGCGTGAAGTCCTCGTGAGCGGCGGCGCCGTCAATTCACCGCAGCTGCTGCAGCTATCCGGTATCGGTCCGGGCAAATTGCTCGCCGATTTGGGCCTCCCCGTACTCATCGACAACGCGTCGGTCGGCGGGAATCTGCAGGATCACCTGGCTGTGTCCTACTCGTTCAAAGCCACACAGCCCACGGTCAACGACGAACTCAATTCGCCGCTCGCGAAGCTGCGTGCGGCATTGCGCTATGTGTTTACGCGCGGCGGTCCCTTGTCCTTGAGCGTCAATCAATTCGGCGGTTTTCTGCGCGCGGACCCGGCCGCCACGCGGCCGGACGTCCAGCTGTATTTCAACCCGGTCACCTACGGCGCGGGGGACGCGAATCGCGCGCGTATCGAGCTCGACCCGTTCCCCGGGTTCATTCTGTGCTTTCAACCGTCGCGGCCCACGAGTCGCGGCCGCATCGATATCGTGAGCGCGGATTACCGGCAGGCGCCCGGCATCGCACCGAATTACTTGTCGACCGACAAGGATCAGCGTGACGTCATCAACGGCGGACTGCTGATCCAGCGCATCGCCAGAACCCAAGCGATGCGCCGCTTGATTCGAGAATCGATCGCCCCGCATCTCGATGCGATGTCGCCGACCGATCTGCTCGCCGATTTCCGCGCGCGGGCCGCGACCGTCTATCATCCGGTCAGTACCTGTCGCATGGGAGCGCCTGGCGCGGGCTCGGTCGTGGATTCCAATTTACGCGTGCACGGCATCGAAGCGCTGCGCGTCGTCGATGCGTCCGTTTTTCCAACGGTGACGTCCGCCAACACCAATGCGCCGACGCTGATGGTCGCGCAAAAAGCGGCTGACCTGATCTTGCAGGGATGAATCCAAAGGATGGGATGGCAATGAAGCTCGATAGCGTCAAAGTATTCGTCGTCGGCAACCCGCCGCCGGGGTTCGGCGGCCGTTATTTCGTGATCCTGAAGCTCAAAACCACGTGCGGCATCGAGGGCGTGGGCGAAGTCTATGCCGCGACCTTCGGTCCACGCGTCATCGCCGCAATGGTCGAGGATGTGTTCGCACGCCGCTTCGCGGGGCGCGATCCGTTCCAAATCGAGGCGATTTGGCGCGACACCTACGGGTCCGGCTTCACGCTGCGGCCCGACATTTCGCTGATGGCTGTGCTCAGCGGCTTGGAGATGGCGTGCTGGGACATCATCGGCAAGGCCGTCGAGCAGCCGATTTACAATCTGCTCGGCGGCAAGGTCAATGAGCGCTTGCGCAGCTATACCTATCTTTATCCGGCCGCCGGCGAGGGCGATGAGTTTTACCATGACCCTGAGCGCTCCGCACAGCGCGCCGCCGAGTACGTGGCGCAAGGTTTTACCGGCCTGAAATTCGATCCCACCGGCGGCTATTCCGCGTTCGACCCGAGGCAACCGACGCAAGAGGCGTTGGAGCGCACCGTGCGGCTCGTGCGGCTGGTGCGCGAGGCGGTCGGCCGCAAGGCGGATTTGCTGGTGGGCACGCACGGGCAATTCACGACCTCGGGCGCCATCCGTCTCGCCAAGCAGCTCGAGCGCTACGATCCGCTGTGGTTCGAGGAGCCGGTGCCTCCGGAGATGCCGGAACAAATGGCGCTGGTCGCGCGCGCGACGAGCATTCCGATCGCCACCGGCGAGCGCCTGACGACGAAGTATGAATTTGCGCGCGTGCTCGCGAGCGGCGCGGCCAACATCTTGCAGATGAATCTCGGCCGGGTCGGCGGCCTGCTCGAGGCCAAAAAAATCGCCGCGTTGGCGGAGGTGCATTACGCGCAAATCGCGCCCCACCTCTATTGCGGCCCGATCGTCGGCGCGGCGAATATTCAAATTGCAGCCTGCTCGCCGAATTTCCTGATCCTCGAAAGTATTTTGACGTGGGGCGGTTTTCATGCCGAACTGCTCATGAAGCCGATCGTGTGGGACCAGGGCTACGTCGTTCCGCCGACGACGCCCGGGCTCGGGGTCGAATTGAACGAAGCGGTCGCGCTCGCGCACCCGTACGTCGGCGATACCAAGCTGCATCTCGAGATGGCCGATCGGCCTCTCGGATAGCTCGGTCGCGCGCTCGGCTCGGCCGACCTCGAGAACCTTCTAGAGCCTAAAGAGAGGATTTATTTTGCGCTACGGATTCGTCGGACTTGGGAATCTCGGCAGACACCTCGCGGCAAATCTCGCGCGCGGCGGATTTGATGTCAGCGTTTTCGATCTCGATCGCGGCGCCGCGCAGATCGTCTTGGCCGCGGGCGCGACATGGGCCGCCTCGGTCGCGGAAGTCGCGGCAAGCTGCGATTGTATGATCACCTGCTTGCCATCGCCCAAAGCGAGCGCCGCGGTCATGGACCTGGCATTGCCCGCGATGCGACCGGGAAGCACCTGGATCGAGATGAGCACCAATGATTTCGCCGAGATCCAGTTGCTGGCGGCGCGCGCCGAGAAATTGGGCATCGATACCCTGACCTGCCCGGTCACCGGCGGCGTGCATCGCGCCGAAGCCGGCGAGATCACGGTGCTTGTTGGTGGCGCACAACAGGTGTTCGAACGCCACCGCGCGGCGCTGCAGGCGATGGGCGGCAAAGTCATCCATTTGGGCGGGTTCGAGCAGGCCGCAGTCACCAAGGTCGTGACCAACATGCTCGCGTTCATTCATCTGATCGCCGTCGGCGAGGCACTGATGCTATGCGCCAAGGCGGGCGTCGATCTCGGATCGGCGTTCGAGGCGATCGCCGCGAGTTCGGGCAATAGTTTCGTCCACGAAACCGAAAGCAAGGTCATTCTGAATGGCAGCTATGATATTGGTTTTACGATGGATTTGGCCTGCAAGGATGCCGGATTCGCGCTAGAATTCGGGCGGCGCTTCGGCGTTCCGCTGCGACTGGCGGGCGTCATGGAACAGACCTTCATCGAAGGGCGTGCAAAATATGGCGGCAGCGCCTGGTCATCGATGATCGTGAAGCTGCTCGAAGATGCCGTCGGTACCCCGCTGCGTGCACCCGGCTTTCCGGCGCGCCTCGGCGCCGACGACGGCTGAGATCTAATTTTGGCATGGCGTGATCGAAATTGCGCATGCGGGCGATGTGCGGGTACAACAAAATAATTGTTTCGCTCGACAAATGCGATGCTATTCTTCGCCTAATACAATAAACGCACCGCGGCGAGTCTGTCGGGGGAATTGGCGCGCCACAGCAAACGCGATGGGTCAGAAACACAAATAAATCAGGAAGGGATCGAGCATGAATTCACATCGGAAACTCTCCTATGCGATCGCCGCAATATTGGGCGGCACCGCCGCCGGCGGCTTCGCCACTGCGGCGCCTGCAGCGGATTCCTCAGCCGGATCCGACGAGATCCAGGAAATCACCGTGACGGCACAACGGCGCGCGGAAAGCGCGCAGAACGTCCCGATCTCGATTCAGGCGTTGACGGCCGAGACGCTGAAACAATTGAGTGTCGCGACATTCGACGATTTCGTTAAATATCTGCCTAACGTGACGTCGGCCGGCTACGGTCCCGGTCAAAATCTTATCTTCATGCGCGGCCTCAGCACCGGCGCGTTGGGTACCGAGGGCAGCGGCACCGATGCCAACTTCCCGAACGTCGCGGTCTACCTCGACGACCAATCGGCCCAGATGCCATATCGCAACCTGGACATCTATGCGGCTGACATCGAGCGCGTCGAAGTCCTCGAAGGGCCGCAAGGCACGCTGTTCGGCGCCGGCGCGCAGGCGGGCGTGGTCCGCTACATCACCAACAAGCCGAAGCTCGACGTCACCGAAGGCAACGTCAATGCGGGCTACGGCTACACGAGCCACGGCGATCCGAACAGCAATGTCGACGCGACCATCAATCTGCCGCTGATCGCCGACACCTTGGCGGTTCGCGCGGTTATCTACGACGACAACCGTGGCGGCTACATCAACAATGTGCCGGCGACGTTCACGCGCAAGAATACCGACTTGGGGCTTTATTACGCCGGCGGCAGTGTGCCGCCCGGCAGCCCGGTGCTCAGCAATGCGAATCAGGTCGCCAATGCGATCAACCCCGTCACTTACCAAGGCATTCGCGGATCGCTGCTGTGGAAGATCAATGAGGACTGGAATGTGCTGCTCGCGCAGTCGTACCAGAACATGAACGCCCAGGGTGTCTTCTATCAAGAGCCGGTTTCGACCGACGGAGTACCGCTGCCGGACTTGTCGGTTGGGCTTTTCAATCCATCCTATGACAAGGACCGCTTCGAAAACACCGCCTGGACCGTCAACGGCAAGATTGGCGATTTGAGCGCGGTGTATACGGGCGGTTATCTCGTCCGCAACGTCGAACAGCAAATGGATTACACGGCCTACTCACGCGGCAACTATGCCGACTTCTACCAGTGCACGGTCAGCGACGTTCCCGTCTATCACCAGTATGGTGTCCAGGGGCCGACATACAGCTGCGGTTCGCCGAGTGCGTACTGGCGCGACGTGCAAAAGAACACGCATCAGAATCACGAATTGCGCCTGAGCACGCCCGACGACTGGCGTACGCGCGGCATCATCGGCGCGTTTTGGGAGAACTTCCAGGTCGACGACAATACCGACTGGTTCTACAAAACCCTGCCGAATTGCACCTTCACGGGCGAGGCAAGCTGCATCGGCGATCTGATACCGCCGCCCAATGCGACGTCGACCAATCCGAACGTGCGTCCCGACAACGATTCGTTCTTCGACGACGTGCAGCGCGGCTACAAACAATATGCCTTCTTCGGTTCCGGCGACTTCGATATCATTCCGAAGGCGCTGACCATCACGGCCGGAACGCGCTACTACCACTTCGCCAACACCGAGACCGGCAGCGACGTATCCGGCTTCGGCTGCCAGAACGTCGCCGGTCCCTGCACCAACGGCGCCGATCCGCTCAATCCGAAAAACCTCAGCACGACCTATTCCGGGTTCAAGAGCCGCGCCAACCTCACCTGGCACGTGACGCCGGACGCGATGCTGTATTACACCTGGTCGCAAGGCTTCCGCCCCGGCGGCTTCAATCGCGATTCGACGGGACACCTCAAGGGGCCGGACGGACTGGATCAATATTACGTGCCGCAGGCGTTCACGCCGGACGAGCTGACCAACAACGAGATCGGCTGGAAAACCGAATGGTTCGATCACAGCTTGTTGTTCAACGGCGCGGTCTACAAGGAACAGTGGAATAACGTCCAGCTGCAGTTTTTCGATCCGGCGAGTTTGGGCAACTTGAGCTTCGTCGCGAACGGCGCCAACTACCAAGTCAAGGGCGTAGAAACACAGGTTATCTGGCGTGTGACTCATGGCCTCTCGGTTCAGGGTTCGGCCTCCTGGAACAGCAGCGAGCAGACCAACTCGCCATATCTGGTCGACAACAATCCGCTGAGCGTGAATTTCGGCAAGCCGATTTTGTCGGTCCCGAATCCGTACGGCACGATCGGCAGTCCGCTCGCACAATCGCCACCGTTCGAAGCGAACCTGCGCGTCCGGTACGAGTGGACGCTAAGCGCGTATCAGGCATTCGTGCAGTTGGGTGGCCAGCACATTGCGCACTCCTTGTCGGTGACGGGCAACGTGCCGACCATCGCGCCCACCGGCTCGACGCACCAGGCATTCGACCAGCCGGGCTACTCGACCTACGACGCTTCGCTCGGCATAGCGAAGGACAACTGGAACGTGTCCCTCGTCGGTCAAAACATCACCGACACGCGCGGCTTGTCGTTCATATCCGCGTCCGAGGCGATCGAGACCCAGACGGTCATTCGTCCGCGGACGGTCGGGTTGAAATTTGGCTATAAGTTCTGAGCCAAATGATGAGCTGATCGGCGCCGACCGCTCGAGGTCGTCTGCAATAGAATCAAGGCGGGCGCCATCGCCCGCCTTTTTCTTGAGGTCACCATGGCAGCGAATGCTTTGAGTTCCGTTGCGTCGGCCATCGAGATGGAAGTCAAGCGCATCCGCGCGCTAATGGAACAGGGCCAGTTTGCGGCCGCACTTGCGGCTGCGGAGTCCTTGCTCGCCGAGGTTCCCGAAAACCGCGATGTGCTCTACATGATCGCCGTCAGCGAGCGCTATCTCGGGCGCATCGCCGACGCGCTATCGACGCTCGATCGGCTAGAGGCGCTGCATCCCGCTTATAGCCGCTTGTTCCAGGAACGTGGCCATTGCCATGTGGCGCTGCGAGAAGCCGAGCCTGCAATCGCCGCTTACCTACGCGCCGTCAATTTGAACCATGCGCTGCCCGCGAGCTGGAGTGCGCTGCAGAAACTGTTGCGCATGGCCGGCCGGGCGACGGATGCTGAGATGGCCGCGAGCCACGTCGCCGCGCTTGCGAAGCTGCCGACGGAGATCGTGACGGCCTCGAGCATGTTTGCCGACGGCGAGATTCATCCGGCGGAAGCGATCGTTCGTCAGTACCTGCTGAAACACGGCAACCACGTCGAGGCCATGCGCTTGCTCGCGAAGATCGGCATGCAACACGGCGTGTTGGACGATGCCGAGCTGCTGCTCGAGAGCGTGCTGGTGCTCGCGCCGGACTATCAGGCCGCTCGCTACGACTATGCCCGCACCTTGCTGGACCGGCAAAGCTACGTCAAAGCCCGCCAAGAACTCGACAAGCTGCTGGAAGTCGAGCCCCGCAATCGCTCCTACCGCACCGCCTATGCGACGGCCAGCGTCGGACTCGGCGAGCCCGAGCGCGGAATCGAGCTGTACCGCGAGTTGCTCGCGGAGGCGCCGGCGGCCGATTTGCATTTGTCGATCGCGCATGCCTTGAAGACGCTCGGCAAGCGCGATGAGGCGATCGATGCCTATCGCCAAGCCATCGCGCTGCGGCCAGCCTACGGCGATGCGTACTGGAGCTTGGCAAACTTGAAAACCTATCGGTTTGACGATGCACAGATCGCGTGCATGCGTCTCGAAGAGGCGGCGCGCACGACCCCGCTGGTCGACCGCTACCATTTGTGCTTTGCGCTCGGCAAGGCGCTCGAGGATCGCGCCGAGTATGCCGAGTCGTTTCTGTTTTATGAGCGCGGCAATGCGCTCAAGAAATCGGAAATCCGCTATCGACCGGGTCCGATCGCGCGCAACGCTCGCCTGCAGGCGAGCGTCTGTACGCGAGAGTTCTTCGCGGCACGCCGGGGCGTCGGCTGCCAGAGCGCCGAACCGATTTTCATCGTCGGCTTGCCGCGATCCGGCTCGACGCTGCTCGAGCAGATTCTCGCCTCGCATTCCCAGGTGCAAGGCACGATGGAGCTGCCCGAGATACCGCGTATCGTCAACGAATTGCGCGGCCGGGAGTTGGACGAGGCCAATCCGCGCTACCCGCGCGTGCTGACGGAGCTGGCGCCGGCGGATTTTCTTCGATTGGGTGAAACCTACCTCGCCAACACGCGAGTTTACCGCCATGGCAAGCCGTTCTTCATCGACAAGATGCCGAACAACTTTCGGCACATCGGCTTGATTCACCTGATCTTGCCGAATGCGAAAATCATCGACGCGCGGCGCGAACCCGTGGCCTGCTGCTTCAGTAACTTCAAACAGCTGTTCGCATCCGGGCAGGAATTTACCTACGACCTCGAGGACATTGCGCGTTACTACCGCGACTACCTGGAACTCATGGCCCACTGGGAACGCGCTTTGCCGGGCAAGGTGCTGCGCGTCCAACACGAGCAGGTCGTCGAGGACTTGGAAGACAATGTACGCCGGCTATTGGACTTCTGCGGTCTCGAGTTCGAGCCGGCCTGCCTGGAATTCTACAAGACCGAACGCAGTGTCCGAACCGCGAGTTCCGAGCAGGTGCGCCAGCCGATTTATCGCGACGGCATCGACCAATGGCGCCATTTCGAGCCCTGGCTCGGACGGTTGCGCGCCGCGTTGCGCCCTAGCACCGCGCCGGAGCACCCCGGATGACCGGCGCGGTGCTATTCTCGACCGAAACTGTGGGAGGGAGATAGCATGAATGGAAATCCGAAACTATCTTATGCGATCGCCGCGATCTTGAGCGGCAGCGCGGCCGGCTTTGCATACGCGACGCCCGCATCCGATGCGGAAGCGGCTTCCGATCAAATTCAGGAAATCACGGTGACGGCGCAGCGCCGAACGGAAAACAACCAGAACGTGCCGATCCAGATTCAGGCGCTGACGGCCGAGACCTTGGTGCAGTTGAACGTATCGACCTTCGAGGACTTCGTGAGATATCTGCCGAACGTCCAGGATGCGAGCCAGGGTCCGGGCCAGGGCAACATCTACATGCGCGGCCTCGGCACCACGTCGGACGGCACGCAAGGCGCCGGCGGTGTCGGCCAATTCCCCAACGTCGCGGTCTATCTCGATGATCAATCGGCGCAATTGCCGGGCCGCAATTTGGACATCTACGCCGCCGATCTCGAGCGCATCGAAGTGCTCGAGGGGCCCCAGGGGACCTTGTTCGGCGCCGGTGCGCAAGCGGGCGTGTTGCGCTACATCACGAACAAACCGAAGCTCGACGTCACCGAAGGCAACGTCAATGCCGGTTACGAGACGACCGCTCACGGCACCCCGAGCGCTTACCTCGACGCGACGCTCAATTTGCCGCTGATCGCCGACACGCTGGCCGTGCGCGCGGTCATTTACAGCGATTCCCGCGGCGGCTACATCAACAACATTCCGGCGACATTCACGCGCTCGGATGCCGATCGCGGCATCATCGCCTACGAAGGCGGCGTCGTGCCGCCGGGCAGCCCATCGATCAATAACGCCGCGCTCGTAGGTGATGCGATCAACCCGCTGACGTACAAAGGTTTTCGATTTTCCGGGTTGTTGAAATTCAACGACGATTGGAATGCTTTGCTGACGCAGTCCTATCAGTCGATGGATGCGGAAGGCGTGTTCGCGGAACAACTCGTCGATTTCAATCTGCAGCCCCTGCCCGACCTATCGACCGAACAGTACAATCCGTCCTACGATAAAGACCGGTTCGAAAATACCGCGTTGACGATCAACGGCCGCATCGACGAGTTGAAGCTCGTCTACACGGGCGGCTATCTGGTTCGCAACGTCGACCAGCTCACCGATTACACGAATTACGCACGCGGCAAATATGCCGACTACTATCAGTGCATCTCGCCGGGCGGCCCGTTCACCCCGGGCTACGTCCCGACGAATGTCTATCCGCAGGGCAAATGCTACTCGCCGAGTGCGACTTGGCGAGATCATGAAAACAACACCCACGATAGCCAAGAGGTCAGGCTCAGCACGCCCGACGATTGGCGCGTGCGCGGGATCGGCGGCCTATTCTGGGAAGACTATACGATACACGAGCAGACCGACTGGTTTTACGAGACGAATCCGAATTTCTATCCGATTGCTCCGCCGACGACACCCCCGGTCACGTCCAACAATCCGAACGTTCGACCCGCCGGCGATTCGTTCTTCGATGACATTACGCGCGGCTATAAACAGAAGGCGGTCTTCGGCTCATTCGACGTGGACTTCATTCCGAAGACCCTGACTTTCACGGCGGGTACGCGGTACTACAGCATCGATACCTTCGAGGTCGGATCGGCGGTCGGAAGCTTCGGCTGCCAGCCGGGTGGTCTGTATGCCGCCGCAACGGTTCCCAATCCCTGCGTCAACGTCTCCAATATCACCAATTTGAACGCCGACAATCTGAATAAGACCTACACGGGATTCAAGAGCCGCCTGAATCTCAGTTGGCACGTGACCGAGGACGCGCTGCTCTACTACACCTGGTCGCAAGGATTCCGCCCCGGCGGATTCAATCGCGGCACGGCGGAGATCTCGCCGAGCTCGCCGCTCTACGGGATATTCAAACAGCCGATTTCCTTCTCTCCGGACACGCTGATCAACAATGAGCTCGGCTGGAAAACCGAATGGTTCGATCATCGCTTCTTGTTCAATGGCGCGGTCTACCAAGAAGACTGGAAAAATGCCCAGATCTCGATTTTCGATCCGGGCGTGACCGGCAATCTGACGTTCACGACGAATGGCCCCGATTATCGCGTGCGCGGCCTCGAAATAGAAACCGTCGCGCGCATCACGCATGGGCTGACGCTGACGGCGGCCGCCTCCTGGAACACCAGTGAGCTGACCAATGCGCCCTCGCTCGTCGGACTCAATGGGCAGCCGATCACGATCGCGAATCCCTATGGCGCCCAGGGCACGCCGCTCGCGGAGTCCCCTCCGTTCCAAGGCAATTTGCGCGCTCGATATGAATTTACGGTCAACGATTACAAGGCATTCTGGCAGATCGGCGGCAAGCATCAGGCACACTCGTACGCGACCACGGATCGGCTGACGACCGAGGTCAACCCGGTCACGCCGGGTGCGCCCGGCGCTTCGATCGCTTACGACATGCCCGGATACTCGACCTATGACGGTTCGCTCGGCATCGGCAAGGACGCGTGGTCCGCGGAGCTTTACGGACAGAACCTCACCGATGCGCGCGCGATCACCTATGAGAGCTACAGCGAATTTGTGCGCAACGCAACGATCATCCGTCCGCGTACGCTCGGATTGAAGTTCCACTACAAGTTCTAATGACCGAAGCCGCGGCGCTCAATCCGCCCGAATCACGCATCGAACCCGAGGTTCGCCGGGTCCGCGCGCTGCTCGAGAAGAGCCGGTATTCGGCCGCGCTGAGCGCCGCCGAGGCCATGCTGCCGGCGGCGCCGGAGAATCGCGACATCCTTTATCTGATTGCGGTCAGCCAGCGCTACCTGCACCGAATTCCCGATGCGCTGGCGACGCTCGAGCGCTTCGAGGCGATTCATCCGGATTACGGACGCTTGTTTCAGGAACGGGGCCACTGCTATCGCACGCTCGGCGACGCGGCCGCGGCGATCGGTGCCTACGAGCACGCCGTGGCGCTCAATGCCGCGCTGCCCGCGAGTTGGAACGCGCTGCACGCATTGTATCTGGCTGCGGGCCGTACCGAGGAGGCCGAGGCGGCCGCGCGCTACCTCGGCGAACTCGCGAACTTGCCGGCCACGATCGTCACCGCATCGAGCATGTTCAACGAGGGCGAGATTTACCCGGCGGAACGCATCGTGCGGCGATTCCTGTTGACGCACGGCAATCACGTCGAAGCCATGCGGCTGCTCGCCCAAATCGGCGTAAAGCTCGATGTCCTCGACGACGCCGAGTTCCTGCTCGAAAGCGTCGTCGAATTCAAACCGCACTATGATCTCGCGCGCTACGAATATGCGCTCGTATTGACGCAACGCCATAAACACGCGAAAGCGCTCGAGCAAGCCAAACAGCTGTTGAGCATCGAGCCCCGAAACCGCGCCTACCGAACGCTTTACGCCGGTGCCTGCGTGGGTCTCGGCGATCACGAGGAAGCGCTGCGCATTTTCCGCGAGCTTGCGGCCGAAACGCCCAACGCGGCCGATCTGCACCTATCGATCGCCCATGCGCTCAAGACGCTCGGCCGGCAGCGAGAGGCGATCGCCTCCTACCAGACCGCCGCGTCGGTCAACCCCAGCTTTGGCGATGCCTATTGGAGCCTCGCGAACCTCAAGACCTACCGGTTTGCCGATGAGGACATTGCGCGTATGCGCAGCGAGGAGGCGATGCCGAGCATCAAGCTCGCGGACCGGTTTCAGTTGTGCTTTGCACTCGGCAAGGCGCTCGAGGATCACGGCGAGTACGCCGAATCATTCCGCTATTACGAGCGCGGCAACGCGCTGAAGAAGGCCGAGAGTCGCTACAACGCCGATGTCATGGCGCTCACCTTGCGCCGCCAGATGAGCGTCTGCACGCCGGAGTTCTTTGCGTCGCGGACGGGGGTCGGCTGCGAGCGCGCGGATCCGATCTTCGTCGTGGGCTTGCCCCGCGCGGGATCGACGCTGATCGAACAAATCCTCGCCTCGCACTCGCAAGTCGAGGGCACGATGGAACTCGCTGAAATTCCGCGCCTTGTACAGCAACTGCAGGGCCGCGAACATGTCGATGCGCGGCCGCGATACCCATCGATTCTCACTGAACTCAGCGCCGATCAGTTCAAGCGATTTGGCGAGAAATATCTGGCGGACACCCAGGTCTATCGGACCGGCCGCGCGTTTTTCATCGACAAGATGCCGAATAACTTTAGGCACATCGGCCTGATTCACCTGATGCTGCCGAATGCGAAAATCATCGACGCACGGCGCGCGCCCGTGGCCTGCTGCTTCAGCAACTTCAAACAGCTGTTCGCGTCCGGCCAGGAATTCACCTACGACCTCGAGGACATAGCGCGATACTACCGCGACTACCTGGAGCTGATGGCCCATTGGGACCGCGCATTGCCGGGCAAGGTACTGCGCGTTCAGCACGAGCAGGTCGTGGAGGATCTGGAAGGCAACGTACGCCGGCTGTTGGACTTCTGCGGCCTCGAGTTCGAGCCGGCCTGCCTGGAATTCTTCAAGACCGAACGTAGTGTCCGAACCGCGAGTTCCGAGCAAGTGCGCCAACCGATTTATCGCGACGGCATCGACCAATGGCGCCATTTCGAACCCTGGCTCGGGCGCTTGCATGCCGCGTTACACCCAAGCTCTGCGGCTGAGCAGCCCAGATGACTGGAGCGAAGCGCATGCTCGCGAGCCCTTCCGGCGGCGCCGCATGAACGCTGACGCGGCGAAGAATTCCGCTGCGCCCGCCGCTCCGGGGCCCGCTGGCGAGCACGCGTGTTGAGAACGGCGGTGCGCTTGCCGCTGGTTCGCATACGCTGGCGGATGTTCGCGTTCCTGTTCGCGTTCGGCTTCATCGCCTACTTCCAGCAGAAGAGCATCACGGTCGCGGCCGACCGGATCATGCCGGACCTGCACTTCAGTCAATCGCAGATCGGATGGCTGGAATGGGCGTTCGTCTCGGGTTATGCGCTGTTTCAGTTGCCCGGCGGCTTGTTCGGACAACGCGTCGGCGCACGCCGCGCTTTCGTCATCATCGGCGTGCTCGCCTTTGCCGCAATGGTGGCGACCGCGATCGCGCCGGCCCTGTTCAAGGGCGAGTCCGTGTTTCTCGCGCTGTTCGGTGCCCAATTGGTGCTTGGAGTATCCCAGGCAGCGATCTTTCCGATCTCCGCGGGTGTGTTCAGCGCGTGGTTCCCGCCAAGCCGCTGGGGATTCGTGCAAGGACTGCAGACCATGGGCCTGCAGCTCGGCGCAGCGGCCACGCCGCCGGTTGTCGCGGCGCTGATGCTGAGCTTGGGTTGGCAACAGGCGCTGGTCTGGACATCGGTGCCGGCGCTGGGCGTGATCCTCTGGTGGGCATGGTACGCACGCAACACGCCGAACGAGCATCCCGGAGTCCGTGCGGGCGAACTCGAGGAGATCGGCGATCACTTTGGATCGCAAACCGACTCGAACTTCACGCTGGCGCGTCTGCTCGACGTGCTCGCGAATCGCAACGTGCTGCTGCTGTTCATTTCATACACCTGCATGAACTATGTGTTTTATTTGCTCTCGAACTGGGTATTCCTCTATCTGATCCAGGAACGGCATTTCTCGGTGCTCGAGAGCGGCGGGCTCGCTTCTGCGCCGCCGCTCGCGGCGGCGGTCGGCGCCGGACTCGGCGGCGTCTTGACCAACGCGCTGTGTCCCCGCTTTGGTATACGCTGGGGATACCGGCTCGTGCCGATGATCGCGCTGCCCGCCTCCGGGCTGCTGCTGATCGGCGCGGTCCACGCCGGCAATCCTTACTTCGCGGTCGCGGCGATCGCGGCCTGCTACCTGGCCGTCGAACTCACGGAAGCGTCCTTTTGGGGCAGCGCGATGACGATCGGCGGCGCCGATACGATGGCCGTCACCGGCTGCATGAATACCGGCGGCAATCTCGGCGGCATCATCGGCATTCCGATCGTCGCCTATCTCTCGGGGCATCATGCCTGGAACACGGCTTTTTTCATCGGCGTGGGATTCGCGCTCGTGAGTGCGATTGCCTGGTTCGGCATCGAATCGGACCGGCCCGTGCCGCAGCCGGTCCCTGCATGATGCGCACGATCGAAGTGACCACAACGACCGTGACCATCATCGCGTTTCAGATCTCCAGCTGTCTGGCGATCTCGACGACATTTTGCGGCGGCAGATGAAACCGATCGACGGCCTTGACCGCGTTGCGATAAAGGAATGCGAATAGCGCGAGACGCCTGCCGCGCAGCGCCTTGCTTCCCGGCTTATGCACGATCAGATCGCGCGAAGCGATGAACACCGCGTGATCGAGATCGATCGTTGCGTCCAGTCCCTGAACTTCCCGCAATGCACGCGTCAGATCCGGGATTTCCACGAAGCCGAATTGCGCGATGACCTGCCACCACCCTTCCGCGACCTTGGATACGACCGTGCAATTCGGCGCGGCGATACGCGGCGTGTCGGCGAACACGACGCTCAAGCTGATGACATGCCGCGGCAATGCCCCCATGAAATGCACGTGATCCATCGTCAGACGCGAGACCTTGTGCGTGCTTCTCGTCAAGAAGATCATCGTGCCCTCGACGCGCGGAATCTTTCCGGTCTCCAGATCGCGCAAGAATTGCTCGTCGGTCGTGGGCACTTGCGACAGCGACGCTTTGACCGCATCGACGCCGGTGCGCCAAGTCAGCATGACCACGAACAGAATCACGGCGAACGTCAGCGGTAGCCAGCCGCCGTCGGCGATCTTCAGCAAGTTGGCCGCGAAAAAGCCCGCATCGACGACGATGAACAGCCCGGCGACCGGTAGCACGACGGCGAGCGGCCAATGCCAGACTCGGCGCATTGCGACGTAGAGCAATCCGGTCGTCAGCAGCATGGTCGTCGATACCGCCGTGCCGTACGCGCCGGCGAGCCGATCGGAGCTGCCGAAGCCGATCGTAATTCCGACGGTCGCGATCATCATGAGCCAATTGACGACCGGGACATAGATCTGGCCGTAGACATTGTCCGAGGTCTGCCGGATCGCAACCCCGGGCAGCCATCCCAACTGCACGGCTTGGCGCGTCATCGAGAACGAACCGGTGATGATCGATTGGCTCGCGATGATCGTGGCGACCGTCGCGAGCGCCACCAGCGGGTAGATCGACCACGCGGGGGCGATCTCGAAGAACGGATTGCCGCTGACCGTGCCCTGCTCCATCAGAAACGCGGTTTGCCCCGCATAACTCAATAGCAGTGCCGGCAACACGATGACATACCACGACCAGCGAATCGGCCCCTTGCCGAAATGCCCCATGTCGGCGTAGAGCGCTTCGCCGCCCGTGATGCACAAGAACACGCCGCCCAGCACCGGCAGACCGGTGGCGCCCGAGTGCGCAAGAAAATGTATGGCATACCGCGGATTGATCGCGGCAAGCACCGCGGGGCGGTGCGCAATCGCGGCAACGCCGAGCAGCGCGATGACCAGGAACCATAAGAGCATGATCGGGCCGAACGCACGGCCGATTCTCTCGGTACCGACGCGCTGCGCGAGAAACAGCGCAACGAGGATCAGGACGGCCGCCGGCATGACGTAGGGCTTGAACGAAGTCGTCACGACGTTCACGCCTTCGACGGCGCTCAATACCGATATGGCCGGAGTGATCGCGCCATCGCCGTAGATCAGCGCTGCCCCCAGCAGACCCATGCCGGTCAGCATTCGCATGCCCGGTGCGAAGCCTTTGGCGCCCACGAGCGACATCAGCGCCAAGATCCCGCCCTCACCGCGATTATCGGCGCGCATCACGAACAGGCAGTACTTGACCGAGATCGTGATCAGCAGCGTCCAAACGATCAGCGAGAGGATTTCGAGTGCGCTCTCCGGCGAAAACCGTCCCCCGGCGGCCTGGACGACCGTCTGCAGCGTGTAGAGCGGACTCGTGCCGAGATCGCCAAACACGACGCCGAGCGCGGCGAGAGCGGCCCAGCCCGTGGTTTTGGGTTCCGCGGGGGATGCTTGAATCGGTTCAATACTCATGTTGCTCTGGTCTCCGGAAGCGGTTCCATTACGTTAAAAATCCGCGGCGGTCGCGGCTGTCCATCCGCGAAGATGATCCGCATCGATGCGCTCGATGAGCAAGATCCGCTCCAGCTCCCGCACGCACCGAATTGCGCGCGGCGGCGGATTCCGTAGACTAATCGTCCCATGACGCGAATCCCCAAATCCGCGATCGTCACGTTACTCTTGATCGGCAAGCTGATTACGGCTGCAAGCGCGAGTTCGGTGACGCAGCCCGAGGCTGCGACCCTCGTCGTCGGCGCGCTCACGCTGCATCGTTGCGCCGGCGTGGACGCGTATTGCGGCAGTATGGATCGTCCCTTGGATCCCTCTGGAATCGTTCCCGGCAGTGTATCAATAGTCTTTGAATTATATCCGCATACGGGTTCCGGTGCGGCAACCGGCATGCTCGTCGCGACCGAGGGCGGTCCCGGCTACCCGGCGACCTTGTCGCGCGACGATTATCTCGCGTTGATTGAACCGCTGCGCGTAGGACGCGACCTGTTGCTCATGGACAATCGCGGCACGGGACAATCGGGCGCGATCGATTGCGCGGCGCTGCAAACTGCGGAGCGCTGGACCGTCGATCTGGTCGGCGCCTGCGGCCGATCCTTGGGCGATCGCGCTCCGCTCTACAGCACGGCGCTTGCCGCCGATGATCTCGCGGCGATCCTCGATGCGCTGCAGATCCGGCGCATCGACCTCTACGGAGATTCCTACGGAACCTATTTCGAACAGGTATTCGCGTTGCGGCATCCGCAGCTGGTGCGTTCGCTCGTACTCGACGGTGCCTACCCTTTGAGCGGTGCCGACTACGCTTGGTATCCCAACTACGCGCCCGCGATGCGCGATAAATTCAACATCGCCTGCGAGCGCTCGAAGCCTTGCCGCGAGATCGCCGGTGATTCGATTGAACACATCTTGCCGGCGCTCGCGCAATTACGTGCAAATCCCTTTCCCGCTCAGGGCCGCGACGCCGACGGTCAGGATAAATCGTTCATCGCAAATGCCTCACAGCTCGCGATCGTCATGTTCGGCGGCGCGCCGGCGTTCGCAACGGTGCGCGAGCTGGACGCGGCGGCGCGTGCCTTTGGCGCCGGCGACCGCGTGCCGCTGCTGAGGCTCATGGCCGAAACGACGAGCGCCGTCGATTCGCGCGATCCCAGCGCGGACCCCGGCAAATGGAGCGCCGGGCTCGCCGCGGCCGTGATGTGCCAGGATCCGCCCCAGATTTTCGACATGCGTCTCGCACCCCCGCTGCGCGCGGCCGAGCGCGACCGCATCATCGCGGCCCGCGAGCAATCGGCGCCGGACACCTACGCGCCGTTCACGATCGACGAATATCGCGGCATGCCGCTCGATTATAGTTTCCTCGATCAATGCATCGACTGGCCTGCCGCACCCGCCGGCACTCCGGCGGGCCATGCGGTCGCGGATCATGCGGTGTATCCCGATATCCCGGCGCTGGTCGTCTCCGGCGAACTCGACAACATGACGACCGTCGCGGACGGCGCAGCCGTTGCGCGCGCGTTCAAACACGGACACCAGGTCGTCATCACGAACGGCTTTCATGTCAACGCACTGCCTCGCGCGCGCAGCACCTGCGGCGCCGAGATCGTGCGTGCCTTCATCGTGAATCTCAAGATCGGGGACACGGCCTGCGCCGCGCGCGTCCCGCCGCTTCGGCTCGTGCCGCAATTTGCACGCCACGCCGATGAACTCGCGACGGTGACGGCCGGCGCCGGTAATCGCGCGGATGCGGAACGCCTGCGCGTCGCCAAGGCGGCATTGCAGACGCTCGGCGATGTGCTCGCGCGCCTACCCGAAAACTCGTCGGGTTCGGGCAAAGGACTGCGCGGCGGCAGCTTTCTGATCGTGCAGCATGGCGCGAACGTGCACGTCAGCCTCTATCAGGTTCGATGGACCGAGGATGTCGCGGTCAGCGGCGCGATGGAGCGATCGCCGGGGCCTGATGGCGTCGTGCGCGCGCGCATCAAGCTCGCCGGCATCGACGGATTGAGCGGCAATCTGGACATACGTTGGCAGGAAGGCACGACCGGCGCGATCGCGCGCCTCTCGGGCACGCTCGGAGATGCGCATCTCGCGGCTTCGGCGCCCGCGCCCTGATCGGCGCCCGGCTCGCGCGCGGACCGACACCTCGAGCTCGCCTCGCCTAACCTTTCTTTCCGAAACGATAACTCAAGCGTATGCCGAACACGCGCGGTAGGTTGGTCGTTTCACGGTGATCATAGTTGCCGGTGTTCGTGAAGACCACCGCGTTCGTATCGAACAGATTGGCGATATAGGCTTCGGCGCTCCATTGCTCGTCGGGCGCCTCGATACCGAATCGCAGATTGGAGATCTCGTAAGCCGGCTGCAGCGATCGCGCAAATCCGTTGGCGCTGACTTCGCGCAAATCGCTCCACATGTCGCCCTTGTGCGCGATGTCGTATTGCGCATAGCCCTTGAACCCCGCGCCGAGCGGTTTCTCGTAGCGTATGTTCGCGCTGTAATTAAAATACGGAACATAGGGCAGACGCTCGCCCGGCGAGACGATGAAGTTCGGGTTATCGTAGGTGTTCGTGATCAGATGGGAGTCGTTGTAACTCGCCGAGAGCTGTAGCGACAGGTTATCGGTCGCCTTGAAATCGATGTTCGATTCCGCACCGTAGATACGCGCATTGCCGAGATTCGCATTGAACGTCGACGGACAAATGGCGAGATCGAACACCGCCGTCTGATAGTTCTTCCACGGCATGTAGTAAATCGCGCCGTTCCAGGTCATGCGGCCGCCGAAATCCGTCGATTTCCAGCCAATCTCGAAATTGTTGAGCGTGTCGGGTTTGTACTCGGCCGGCGCGCCGTTGCTGATACAGCTCGGCCCAATGCCGGAATTCACTCCGCCGTCGCGAAACCCCTGGCCGAAGCTCGCATACAGTAGAAGCTCCTTGCTCGCCTTGAAATTCAAGCCGGCTTTGGAATTCCATTTGTTGGATGAGCCCGTGTATGCGGAAGGCTGCTTCGGATCCCAGAAATAACCGGCATAAAGGCTGCTGCCGCTGAATCCCGATTCGAAGTGCTGGACGCCCAGCTCCAAGGCCCACTGGTCGGTGATATTGAAAGTTGCATCGCCGAATTCCGTCGTCTCCAAGTAATCGAAGCGGGACTTATAGCTGTACCATTCTTCGGGCAGCGGCGACGCGGATTCGGGAGCGTAATAGTTGTTGTAATAGGTGATCTGGCTTTGATATGCCTCGCCGGCCGGTTGAATTCCGGGCATGTAATAGAAATAGTTGTATTTCTGGCGCGTTTTTTCCCAGTACAGTCCCGTCAGCCATTGAATGCGGCCCCCCGGCTTGGACTCGAGGCGCACTTCGTTCGACCAGCGTTCGCTATGCGTATCGTAGACGTTGTACATCGTCGGCACATTGCAGCCGCTGAAGGCATCGGTACCGCCTTGGATCGTCGGGCCCGTTTGGCACGCGAAACTCTGGATATTGGCCGCCGTGAACGGCTGTACGGTCGAATATTGCACGTAATTCGAATACTCGTCGGTCGTGCGGCTCGGCTGCGACCAGTAGGTGCTTGCATAGACGAGATCGGCGATGCCGACGTCGCCATCGAGATGGAAATCCAGCGTTTTGACGTAATTGGTGCCGTTCTCCGGGCCGAAGCGCGAGACGTTGCGGTCGCCGTAGACGCTCGGGTCCTGGTCCCAGGCGCCTTTGTGATGCTCGCCCTGGTACTGATAGGTCAGCAGCGCTTGCCAGCCTTCGCTGAAGACCTGCTTGATCGCGGCGCGCCCACCCTCGACGTGTTGCGTATTGTAGTTCTTGCCCGCCCACTCGGCGTTCGTCGAGGTGACCCCGTTGACCCAGGTGCGCGTCGTCAGCAAATTGTTGATGAAACCGCCGTCGTAGATGCTGTAGCCCGACAGGCGCAGCGCCGTGCTGCCCTCGACGATCGGAAAGTTGACGAAGCCCTCGTAGACCGTGTTGTTGGCGCCCGATTCAATGCGGCCCGCATCGACGTCGAAGCCCGCGCTAAAGGCGTTAGGATCGGGCTTGTTGGTGACGATGCGAATCGCACCCGACATCGCGCCGGCGCCGAACAGCGTGCCCTGCGGACCGTTGAGCACCTCGATACGCTCGATGTCATAGGTGTGCAGATCCGGGATACTGCCGTAATAGCTCATCGGCAAATCGTCGACGAAGAAGCCCGTCGACGAGGTATTGGTGACGTTCGGATTACTGCCGTCGGAGACGCCGCGCATGAAGAATTGCTGGGTGCCCGGGCCTATGCTGATGAACGACATCGACGGGGTCTTGGTCGCATAGTCCTCGAACTGCGCGATCGCCAGATTCTGCAGGTCTTTCGACGTATAGACGTCGATGCTCTGCGGCACATCTTGAAGATTCTCGACGCGTTTTCGCGCGGTGACGATGATCTCGCCGAGCAGGTCCGTGCCGCTGTCGGCGGCCGCAATCGCGCTCGTGAGTTGCATCGCGGCCGCGCCGGACAGCACCGCCGCAATCGCGATGCGGAGCTTGGAACGGGTTGGCGTAGGGGCGGCTCCGCGCGTCCGCACAACACCGTTGGATGCACGATCTTTGGCGATTGCGCTCATCAAGTTCCCCATTGATATTATTTTAAATGCACGCGCTTGCGTGAGTGCTCCCCGCGGATCATCGCTTGACTGGACCGCCGGCGTCAATGATCTTAAAGATCGGCGAAGCGCTCCAAGCAGTCGCCGAGGCTCGCTTTCAGCGGCTCGAGTTCTTTCTCGAAGTGTCTCCAGTAGCCGACGCCCGAGGCGTAGAGCGGCTGGCGCACTTGTTCGGAACTCGCGGTGCGGACCGGCCGCTGTGTTTCATGGAAATTCAAGCATGCCTCCTCGAACGGCAGATCGCAATGCGAGAGCAGCCGGCGGATGTTCGCCTCGGGATTTCGGATCAGGTCCTCGTATTGGACGCATAGGATTTTGCCCGGCAGCACGGTGTCCCAATGATCCATGAGCGACAAATAAGCACGGTAATAGCGGCCGAGATCAGCGAGATCGTAGCTGAACGCCTGTCCTTCGGCGAAATTCTGTTTGTAGGCGCTGAAGCAGGCGTCCAGCGGGTGGCGACGCACGTCGATGACTGTTGCGTTCGGCAGGATTGCGTGAATCAAGCCGATATGGCTGAAGTTGTTCGGCATCTTGTCGATGAAGCGCGGCTTGCCGGCGCGAATCGGCCGTGTTTCGTCGAGGTAGCGCATGCCCAGCGCGGCGAGCCGCTCGTGCGCGACCGCGCGCAGCGCTTCGGGGTAGGCGTCGCCGCGCTTATCCTGATGATCGAATTCGCGGACCAAGGTCAATATGTTGGGCAGCTCCATCGTGCCTTCGACGCTCGAATGGCTCGCGAGAATCTGTTCGACGAGCGTCGAGCCGGAACGCGGCAGGCCGACGATGAAAATCGGCGCGCGCTCGGCCGAGCCTGCGCCCGCGCGTGCGGCGAAAAATTCGCGGTCGAAACACGCAATAACGCGCTTGGTCTTGGCCTCGAAGAAATCGATATCGAACGGCGTTTCGCTGCGACGCAGAGCATTGCCGGTCGCGTAATGTGCGAACGCGGCACGATAATCGGCTTTGTGTTCGAACGCGCGTCCGAGCGCGAAGTGCAGCTGAGCCTGGCTCGTGGCGCTGCGCGTCGCATCCGCGAGCAGCCCGTTCATCGCCGTGATCTCAGCCTCGCTGAAGACGTAGTTCTTCAAATCGGCGAGAGCCCAATAGGCCTCGCCGAAGGCGGGATCCACACGCAGGCAATCGTGGTACGCGTGTTCGCACTCGCTGCGCCGGCCCAAGGTCTTGAGAATATGTCCGATCGACAGACGCAGCTCCACTTTCGTGGGGTTGAGCCGCGCCGCTTCCTCGTAGGCGCCGAGCGCATCCCTCTGGCGCAGCAGCCGCGTGTAGACGCTGCCGAGCGCAACCCAATTCTGTGGATTTTCGGGTTCCATCTTCAGCAATTCGAGAATGCAGTGTTCAGCCTCGGGCAGCCTGCCGGCTTCGAGCAGCGTGTGGCTCAATCCACGCCGCAGCAGCGGCAGATGCGCCGATTGTCGGAGCGCGTGGCGCAGCAGCCGCTCCGCATCGACGCAATATCCGGCGGCGAGCGAGATCGCCGCAAGTCCGCATAGCGCGGCGACGTGACTCGGATCGGCTTGGAGGATTTCACGAAAAATCAGTTCGGCGGACTTCCGGTCCTTCGCGACGAACGCGGCGGTCGCCTCCTCGATGCGCCGCAGATGCGGATCGGCGCGCCGGCCGCGCTCATAGGCGACTTTCGCGTCGGCGTATTTACCGAGATCGACGAGTACGTCCCCATACGCGAGCCAGGCGACCTCCAGCCCGGGCGCCGCCTGCACTACCTGACGCAATTGCTCGCGCGCCAATTCGAGCCTGCCCTCCTGACGGTAGGCTCGCGCAAGATCGGTGCGCGCTTGCGCAAAGTTCGGCGCGGCCGCGACCGCGCGCTCGAGCGTCTCGACGGCCGATGCCACTTTGTCTTGGGCGAGCAGCGCGGCCCCGAGCAGACGCAGACTATTGACCTCGCCGGGGTTAGCGGCCTGAATCGAGCGCAATTGCCGCTCGGCGGTTTCGGCGCGGCCTTCGCGCAATGCAGCCAAGGCGCTGCCGTAGGCCGCGCGAAGCCCGGCCTGTGACTGCTCGTTCACGCTATGCATCCACCGCTGAGAGCGTCGTCGCGGCCTGCGCGTCGCGCCTGTGGCAGCGCAGGTCGCTTACGGGCTATCGGCCGCAGCCGTCCGCTCGCTACTATGGCTGGATGGAATTTCAAACCTCGCATCCCTATGTATTGACCGCGACCTGTACGAGCCGCATGGGCACCGCCGCCGCGGTCACCGGGTTCCTCGCCTCGCACCGCCAGTACATCATGGAGATGCAGCAGTTCGACGACATCATGACCAAGCGTTTCTTCCTGCGCGTGACCTTCTGCGGGGTCGCCGGCGAAAACGCCGACGTGGCGCGCCTGCGTGAGAATTTCGTGCGGATCGCCAATGCGGAACAAATGCATTGGAATATTCACGACGGTGCGAATCGCAGCCGCGTGCTCATTTTGGTATCCAAACTCGATCATTGCCTCGAAGATCTGCTCTATCGGCAGCGGATCGGCGAATTGCCGATGGATATCAGCGGCGTCGTCTCGAATCATCCCGACATGCGCCCGATCGCCGAACGGCACGGAATACCTTATTACTGGATGCCGGTCACGCCGGCGACCAAGGCCGAGCAGGAGTCGAAGCTGCTCGAGTTGATCGAATCGACGCAAACCGAACTCGTCGTGCTGGCGCGCTACATGCAGATTTTTTCGGACGACATCTGCAAACAATTGCGCGGCCGCGCCGTCAACATTCACCATTCCTTCCTGCCGGGCTTCAAGGGCGCCAAGCCCTACCATCAAGCCCATGCGCGCGGCGTCAAACTGATTGGCGCGACTGCGCATTACGTGACCGGGGATCTCGACGAAGGCCCGATCATCGAGCAAATCGTGGAGCGCGTCGACCATAGTTTCACGCCGGAGATGCTCGCCGCCGTCGGCCGCGATTCCGAGCGCCGCGCGCTCTCCACCGCCGTGCGGCTGCTGCTCGAGCATCGCGTGTTTCTCGACGAGAATAAAACGGTCATCTTCAAATAGCGGGTTGTCAGTGCGCGTTGCTGAAATCGAGGCGGCCGATTTTACGTTCGGCGCTCGGCGGATGCCCGAACTGGTTTCGGTAACACTTGGAAAAATGCGGCGGCGATTGGAAACCGCAAGCCGCGGTGATGTCCATTATCGGCATCGCGGTCTGCAGCAGCAATTCGCGCGCCCGCCGCAGCCTCATTTCCAGATAATAGCGCTTGGGAACACAATTCAAATCGCGCTTGAACAGCCGCTCGATCTGGCGGCGCGATAGGCCGGTCGCTTTGGCGATTTTGTCGAGCGATAGGGGCTTCTCGATGTTTTCCTCCATGAGTTGCGCGACCCGGATCAGGCCGCGGTTCGAGAGTCCAATTTGCGCGCGCAGCGGAATGTATTGGCGGTCGGTGTCCTTGCGCACGCGCTCCACGATGAATTGTTCGGACACCAATTGGGAAATCCGCGAGCCCAGCTTCGATTGGATGAAATGCAGCATCAGATCCAGCGGCGCGGTCCCGCCCGAGCAGGTGTATCGATCCCTATCGATCGTGAACAGCTGATCGCTGAAGCGCACGCGCGGAAATTCCTCGCGCAATGCCGATAGATTCTCCCAATGTATCGTGGCTTTGAATTGATCCAGCAGACCCGCGCGCGCGAGCGCATAGCCGCCGGTGCACAGGGCGCCCAAGGGCACGCGCCGGTCGGCGAGCCGCCGCAATTGCCCGAGCAGCGCCGGGGATACCGCCTCGCGCACATTGATGCCGCCGCAAACGAATAAAATATCGACGGGGCCGAGCTTGTCGAGGGATATGGTCGGCGACAGTTGCAAACCACTGCTCGCCATCGCGGCTTGACCGTCGAGGCTGACGACGCTCCATTCGTAAACGTCTCGCCCCATGATGCGATTTGCCATGCGCAGCGGTTCCAGTGCATTCGCAACGGCGATCAGCGAGTAATTCGGGAGCGTAAGAAACGCGTACTTGCATTTGCGCAGCACGGCAGCGGTTTCCAATGCGACCTCCGGGCATCAAATTCCTGCGGACCCCGGTAGTATGCCATTGCGGCGGCCGCTCGTGTCTCATTTTGACCCGGTTTTGTCGTTTTTCGTACCTATCGGTCCGCGCCTTGGGGCGCGCCCGTGGCCTGACCATGACGCATTCTTGTCATGGTTTGTCGCAATTGTTCTCTTGTTTGGTCGTCCGCTCGCTACACTGGGGTTTGAATTCACGAGGGGGATCAACGCACATGAAAACTCATGCCCGGGTCGTCGTCATCGGCGGCGGCGTGGTGGGCGTCAGCACGCTCTATCACCTTGCCCTCAAGGGGTGGTCGGACGTGGTGCTGCTGGAGCGCGCCGAATTGACCGCCGGGTCGACCTGGCATGCGGCGGGTCTGCTGCCCTTGTTCAACATGAGCTATACGGTCGGCCAGCTGCATAAATACTCGGTCGACTTATACAAGCGCCTGCCGGCGGAAACCGGCCAGGACGTCAGTTTTCACGTGACCGGTAATTTGCGCCTCGCGACCTGCCGCGATCGCATGGATGAGTATCAGAAATACTGCGGTACGGCCAACACGATCGGCGTGCCGTTTCAAGTCATCACGCCCAAGGAAGTCCGGGAATTATGGCCGCTCATCGACTTAGGCGACGGCATCAACACACCCGAGATCGTCGGCGCGCTCTATCACCCGGATGACGGCCACATTGCGCCTGCGGATCTGACGATGGCGCTGCGCAAGGGTGCGCGCAATCGCGGCGCAGAGATCTACGAGCAGACCGAAGTCACCGGCGTCAAGCGCACGGTTTCAGGCGAATGGCAAATCTCGACCAACAAGGGCGAGATCGTCGCCGAGCACGTCGTTTGTGCGACGGGTAACTACGCACGGCAGACCGGCCGCCTGTTCGGCATCAACGTGCCGTCGATTCCGGTCGAGCACCAGTACATCGTCTACGACGAGTCGCCGGAACTGCGCGCCTACCGCCAGGCCGGCGGCCGCGAGCTCGCGGTGCTGCGGGAATCCGACAAATCGTATTATCTGCGCGAGGAGCGCATGGGCTGGATACTCGGGCCCTACGAGGCCGGCGCACCGGCGCGCTTTGCCGACGGTGTCCCGGATTGGTTCGGCAAGAGTCTGTTCGAAGGCGATCTGGATCGCCTGCTGCCGCACGTCGAGGCGGCGATGCGGCGCGTTCCCTCCCTCGCGAATTGCGGCATCAAGGACATCGTCAACGGGCCGATCGCCTATACGCCGGACGGCAGTCCGCTCGTGGGGCCGGCCTGGGGCGCGAAGAATCTCTGGCTCAACGAAGGCCATAGCTTCGGCATTACCGCCGCCGGCGGCTCGGGGTGGCAGCTCGCGGAATGGATCGTCGAGGGCGAGCCGGGTATCGACATGGCCGCCGTCGATCCGCGCCGCTATGGACCGTACACGAGCAAACGCTATGTCGTGGAAAAGAACGAGGAGACCTATCGCAACGTCTTCGTCATCCATTATCCGGATGAAGAGCGCGCCGATGCGCGTCCCGCGAAGACCAGTCCGATCTACGACAAGCTCGCGCGCATGGGCGCGGTCTTCGGCCAGCGCTACGGCTGGGAGCGGGCCAACTGGTTTGCGCCGCCGGGCGTTCAGCCGAAGGATCAATGGAGTTTCCGCCGCTCCAATTATTTTCCACACGTCGGCACCGAAGCGCTGCGTATGCGCCGCGACGTGGGCGTCATCGATCTGTCGCCGTTCACCAAGCACGAAGTGTCGGGCCCCGGTTCGGAAGCCTGGCTCGACGGCCTGGTCGCGAACAAGGTGCCGACCAAGATCGGTCGTATCGCGCTCTGTCATGCGCTGACGCGCCGCGGCGGCATCCGATCGGAATTTACGATCACGAAGCTCGGCGAGGAGAAGTTCTACGTCGTCAGCGCCGGCGCCGCGGAGCGTTACGACAGCGATTACTTGCAGAACTTGCTGCCGCCGCTCGGCGCCGGCGTCAATGTCGCGCTGCGCAACATCACGACGAGCCGCGGCTGTTTCGTGCTGGCGGGTCCGCATTCGCGCGAGGTGCTCGCCAAGCTCACGGACACGCCGCTCGACAACGGCGCATTTCCCTGGCTCACGGGTCAGATCGCCGAGGTCGGCCTGGCGACCGATGTATATTTGCTGCGCGTCAATTTCGTGGGTGCGCTCGGCTGGGAGCTGCATTTCCCGATCGAATACGCGCACCACTTGTTCGATGCCTTGTTCGCCGCCGGAGCCGAGTTCGATATCGGCATGGCGGGCATGCGCGCGATGGAATCATTGCGCATGGAAAAATCCTATCGGATGTGGGGTACCGACTTGACACCCGATTACACGCCCTACGAGGCGGGTCTCGATCGCTTCGTGCGATTGAATAAAGGACCATTCATCGGCAAGGAAGCGCTGGAAAAACAGCTGGCCGCCGGCGTTCCGCATCGCTTCGTCACGCTCGAAGTGCATGGCGTCGTCGATGCCGATCCGCTCGGCAACGAACCGCTCTACGACCTGCAGGGCAAGCTCATCGGCCGGGCTACGTCGGGCTATTACGGCCATGCGCTCGCCAAGAGCCTCGCTATCGGCTACGTGCAGTCGGCATTCGCGCCGGTGGGAACTGAATTGATGATTGAGATCCTCGGCCAACGCAAGCGCGCGACGATACTCGTCGATTCGCCCTACGATCCCGAGAACAAGGATCTGAAGGCTTGAGCGATCCATGAGCAGGCAGCATTTCTCGGCCTTTGCGCTGTTCAGGCGCGCGCTGTCGCGCCACCAGAGCTGGCAGCCGCAATGGCGCCATGCCGAGCCCAAGCCGTCCTACGATGCGGTCATCGTCGGCGGCGGCGGCCATGGACTCGGTGCCGCGTATTACTTGGCCGCGGAACATGGTCTCACCAATATCGCGGTGCTCGAGAAGGGCTGGATCGGCGGCGGCAACACGGGGCGTAACACGACGATCATTCGCTCCAATTACCTATTCAATGAAAGCGCTGCGCTTTACGATCATTCGGTCAAACTTTGGGAATCCCTGTCGCAGGTTCTCAATTACAACGTCATGTTCTCGCAGCGCGGCGTCATGATGCTCGCGCACACGGTGCACGATACCCAGGTGTTCAAGCGTCACGTGCACGCGAATCGCTGCAACGGCGTCGACAACGAATGGCTGGAACCCGAACAGGCCAAAGAATTCTGTCCGCCGCTCAACATCAGCGACAACATTCGCTATCCGGTCTTGGGCGCGGCCCTGCAGCGCCGCGGCGGCACGGCACGCCACGACGCGGTGGCCTGGGGTTATGCGCGCGCCGCCGATGCGCTCGGCGTCGACATCATCGAGAACTGCGAGGTGACCGGCATCCGGCGCAATGCAGGCGGCGCGGTCGAGGCGCTGGAGACGAGCCGTGGCCTCGTGCGCACGCGCAAAGTGGGCGTGTCGGCCGCGGGCCACACGAGCGTCGTCTTAGGGCTGGCCGGCGTGCGCTTGCCGCTCGAGAGCTATCCCTTGCAAGCGCTGGTCTCCGAACCGGTCAAGCCGATTTTTCCTTGCGTCGTGATGTCCAATACCATCCACGCGTATATCAGCCAATCGGACAAAGGCGAACTCGTGATCGGCGCCGGCACCGACGCCTACACGTCGTACACGCAGCGCGGCGCGCTGCACATCAACACGCACACGCTCGATGCCGTCTGCGAGCTGTTCCCCAACTTTCGCCGCATGCGCATGATGCGCAACTGGGGCGGCATCGTCGACGTCACGCCCGACCGCTCGCCGATCATTGCCAAGACGCCGGTGCCCGGCCTGTATGTCAATTGCGGCTGGGGTACCGGCGGATTCAAGGCCACGCCGGGCTCTGCCCATGTGTTCGCCTGGACGATCGCCCATGACGAACCGCACCCGATCAACGCGCCGTTCACGATCGAACGATTTCGCGACGGCTATTTGATCGACGAGGCCGCGGCCGCTGCCGTCGCCCACTGAACGAGATCCTGCATGCTGATCATCGTCTGTCCCTATTGCGGTAAGCGGCCCGAGATCGAATTCTCCTACGGCGGCCAGGCGCATTTGGCGAGACCGGCAAGGCCGTCGGAGCTCGACGACGCGCAGTGGGCGGAATATTTGTATATGCGCAATAACACGAAAGGCGTGTACGCCGAGCGCTGGCGCCACTCGCACGGCTGCGGCCGGTTCTTCAATGCGCTGCGCGATACGACGACCGATCATTTTTTGGCGACCTATGAAGTGGGCGCGCCGCAACCGGCGGCACCCAAACCCGCCGCGCCGCGGCCGGCCGCGCCGCATCCGCCCGACGGAAGCGCGCCGTGACTCCGCTGCGCAACCCGAGCGGCGGTCGCGTCGACCGCTCCAAGCCCGTTAAATTCAGTTTCGACGGACAACAATATGAGGGGCTCGAGGGCGATACGCTCGCCGCGGCGCTGCTCGCGAACGGCGTGCATCTGGTCGGCCGCTCGTTCAAATATCACCGGCCGCGCGGCATCTTCGCCGCGGGCACCGAGGAGCCCAATGGCCTGGTCACGATCATTCGCGATACCGCGCGCACGACGCCTAACCTGCGCGTCACGCAGATCGAACTCTACGACGGATTGACGGCGGTCAGCCAGAATCGCTGGCCCAGCCTGCGGCGCGATTTCGGCCGCATCAATGATCTGCTCGCGCGTTTCTTCCCGGCGGGCTTTTACTACAAGACGTTCATGTGGCCGAAGCGCGCCTGGAAGGGGCTCTACGAACCCGTGATCCGCCGCGCCGCCGGACTCGGCGAAGCACCGACGCTGCCGGATCCGGATCGCTATTCGCAGCGCTATGCGCATTGCGATGTGCTCGTCATCGGTGCCGGTCCCGCCGGAATTGCCGCGGCAAGCGCTGCGGCCGCCGGCGGCGCGCGAGTGATCCTCTGCGACGAGCAGAACGAATTCGGCGGCAGCCTATTGTCGGATGCCGGGATCCACATCGAGGGCGCGAGTGCGCTCGAGTGGGTACGGCAGTCGATCGCTGCGCTCGCCGCCAATCCGCGCATCACGCTGCTGTCGCGCACGACCGCATTCGGCTATTTCCCGCATAATTTCATCGGCCTAAATGAACGCCTCACCGACCATCTCACGCAGCCGCCGCAAGACGCGGCACGCGAGCGCCTATGGCAGGTACGGGCGCGCGCCGTGGTCCTGGCGACCGGCGCGATCGAGCGTCCCCTCGTATTTCCGGGCAATGATAGGCCCGGCATTCTGCTCGCGGGCGCGGCGCGCACCTATCTGAACCGCTACGGCGTGCGGGTCGGCTCGCGCGCGGTCGTGGTGACCGCCGACGATGCGGCCTACCTGGCGGCGCTCGAATTGCAACTCGGCGGCGTCGAGATCCGCGCAATCGCCGATCTGCGCGGCAATCCTGTGGGAGCATTGCCCGAGGCAGCACGCAAAGCGGGCATCGAGGTGTTCGCCGCGGCGACCGTGCTCGGCACCGGCGGCTCCCTGCGCGTCGAGTCGATCGACCTCGGACACGTCGAGGCGTCCGGGGACGTGCAATTCGTCCGCCGCTTGGAGTGCGACGTGGTGTTGATGTCGGGCGGCTTCAATCCGAGCGTGCATCTGTTTTCTCAGTCGCGCGGCAAGCTCGGCTGGAGCGAAGCACTCAAGGCCTTCGTGCCGGATCAGTCCGCCGAATGCGAACGCTCGGCGGGTGCCTGCCGCGGTCTGACTGGTCTGGCCGAGGTCCTCGATGACGGCTATGCAGCCGGTGCCGCGGCGGCGCCGGAACCCAATTCGCGGCCGCGGCGTTTTTCGGTCGCCGGCGCCATGAGCGGCAGCGATTCCTATCTCGGCACGCTACCGCAGATCGAGAACACGGCGCGGCAAAAGGCATTCGTCGATTGGCAACATGACGTGACCACGCGCGATCTTGAGCTCGCGACTCGCGAGGGTTTCCGGTCGATCGAACACGTCAAGCGCTACACGACGACCGGCATGGCCACGGATCAAGGCAAGACCTCCAACCTCAATGCGCTCGCAATCGTCGCGAAAGCCGTCGGAGTGCCGATCCCGCAAGTCGGCCTGACGAGTTTTCGCATGCCCTACACGCCGACGAGCTTCGGCAGTTTTGCGGGTCCGTCCCGCGGCGACTTGTTCGACCCGCTGCGCAAGACGCCGATACACGCGTGGGCCGAAGCACGCGGTGCCGTATTCGAGCCCGTCGGTCTGTGGACGCGTGCGCGGTATTTTCCGCAAGCGGGTGAGGACATGCACAAGGCGGTCGCGCGCGAATGCCTCGCCGTGCGCGAGCGCTGCGGCATATTCGATGCATCCACTTTAGGCAAAATCGAGGTCATCGGCAGCGGTGCTGCCGAGTTTCTCAATCGTCTCTATGTCAACAGCTGGACGAATCTCGGCGTGGGCCGTTCTCGCTACGGCATTTTGTTGCGCGATGACGGCTTTATTTATGACGACGGTGTCGTTGCGCGCACCGCACCCGAGCGCTTCCACGTGACCACGACGACCGGCGGCGCGCCGCGCGTGCTCGCGATGATGGAGGACTACCGCCAGACCGAATGGACCGATCTACGAGTTTGGCTGACCTCAACGACGGAACAATGGGCGGTCATCGCGGTGCAAGGACCGCAGGCGCGGCGCGTGCTCGAGACTCTGATCGAGGGAATCGATATTTCGGCGGCGGCCTTCCCCCATATGAGCGTGGCGCGCGGCTCCATTTGCGGCGTCCCGATGCTGCTATTTCGCGTCAGTTTCACCGGCGAGCTGGGATTCGAGGTCAATGTACCCGCCGATTACGGCCGCGCGGTTTGGGAAGCCCTATGGGCCGCGGGGCAAGCCTACGGCATGACGCCCTACGGAACCGAAGCCATGCACGTGCTGCGCGCCGAGAAGGGCTATATCATCGTCGGGCAAGACACCGATGGCACCCAGACGCCGGATGACGCCGGCTTGAGTTGGGCAATCGGCAAGAGCAAACCGGATTTCGTCGGCAAACGCTCGCTGCAACGCGCATCGATGAATGCAGCGACGCGCAAGCAGATCGTCGGCCTGCGCACGCGCGACCCGAATCTTGTTCTCGAGGAAGGCGCGCAAGTCGCCGCGACGGCCGGCCAACATCCGCCGATGCAACTGCTCGGACATGTCACTTCGTCGTATTTCAGTGCGGTGCTCAAGAGTTCGATCGCGCTCGCCGTGGTCGCCGGAGGCCGGGCGCGGCTCGGGCAAACCTTGTATATCCCGATGCCCGGTGGCGACATCGAAGTGGAAGTCACGGCACCGGTGTTCTACGATCCGACCGGAGCACGCCTCAATGACTGAAATCGCGGCGCGCGTCGCACCCCGCATACCCTCCACCGCATGGATGCGACCGCTGCCGCCGGCGACGCGCCTGATTTTCTACGGAAATGCGCGGGCACGCGCGCTGGCGGCGACAGCCTGGCAGGCACCGTTCGCCGAGCAGGCGCTGTGCGCGGCCACCCATGGACCGAGCGCGACGCTGTGGCTGGGTCCCGACGAGTACTTGCTGCTCGCCGCGGCCGAGGACCCTGCGGATCGGGTCGCCCAGCGCCTCGAGGAGGCGCTCGCGGCCGCACCGCATGCGCTCGTCGACATCAGCCATCGCCAGACGGCCATCGAGGTTCACGGCAAGCATGCGGAAGCCATTCTCAACGGTGCTTGTCCGTTGGACCTCGATATCGGCGCATTCCCGGTCGACATGTGCACTCGAACCGTGTTCGCGAAGGCCGACATCGTGCTGTGGCGCACGGCCCCGGACACGTTTCGCCTCGAGATCTGGCGCTCCTTCAGCGACTATGTCACGGGGCTGCTCTCGGTGATCGCGCGCGACTATTATCCGTCGCGCTGAGATCGCGGCAATCCGCTATGGCGCCGAGTCCCCGCGTGCCGGAATCTGCAGCGTGTAATAGAACCGCGGCGCCGTTCTCAACGTGAGTCTAACGGGTCTGCAATCGAGATTCGCGAGGCTAAAGCGCGTGGTCTTCTTGAAATTGTCTTTCGCGACGTCCTGCCATTGACTATCGAGCACGTCGGCGACGATCTCATGATTACTTCCATCCGCCGATTCCCTGCATGGCCCCCATTTCAAGGTGAATGTATGGTCCGGATTCGTACCGCGGTAGTAGAGCGTGACGACCACCTGGTCCTTGCGAGCGTCGTAGTAGACGTTTGCGAAATTGTCCGCCCGTGCCGCACCCGCCAGCATGCCGGCCGCCAGCAGGAACAGCATAGTGGGCCTGGCGTATGGCGATAGACTCATGAGCTTTCCTCCGATGACGGGTTCCCGGCCCTGTGCGCACGCTCTTCGACCGATCAGCGCTGCGCGCTGCGCCAGTTGGGGGCGCTATAATACGGCGCCGCGGATCGCGGCAACAAGGTATTGCCCAAGATATGGTCGGCCGCCTTCTCGGCGAGCATGATCGTCGGCGCATTCAGATTGCCGGTCGTTATCGACGGCATGATCGAGGAATCGACGATACGCAGCCGCTCGAGTCCATAGACCCGTGTTTCGGGATCGACGACGGCCATGGGATCGTCGGCGCCGCCCATTTTGCAGGAGCAGCACGGGTGGTAGGCGCTTTCGACTTTGGCGCGAACGAACGCATCGATGGCCTCATCCGATTGCACGTCGGCACCCGGTTGAATTTCGCGCGCGCGATAGGGATCGAACGCCGCCTGAGCGAAGATCTCCCGGGTCAGCCGCACGCAGGCGCGCATCTCGGCCATATCATCGGCGTGGCTCAAGTAATTGAACAAGATTCGCGGCTTGTCCAACGGCTCCTTGGAGGCGAGGCGCACCCAGCCGCGACTCTTGGATCGCATCGGTCCGACATGCGCCTGAAAGCCGTGTTCCTGCGCAAGCGACGTACCGTCGTAGGACACGGCCATCGGCAGGAAGTGATATTGAATATCGGCATACGCGATCCCGACACGACTGCGAATGAAGCCGCAGGTCTCGAAATGATTCGTCGCACCCAAGCCGTCTTTGAACAGTAGCCAGCGCATGCCGATCAGCGCCTTGGCCAGGGGCTTGATCGAAGAATACAAGGTGATCGGCTGCTTGCAGGCGACCTGAAAATAGAATTCCAAATGATCCTGCAAATTCTCGCCGACACCGGGTAGGTCCTTGACGACCTCGATGCCGTGGCCGCGCAGCTCGGCGGCCGGCCCGACGCCCGACAACTTCAGCAGCTGCGGCGTATTGATCGGCCCGCCCGAGAGAATGAGTTCGCGCCCGATGCGCACCGTGTGTAGGGTATCGCCGCGCCGATATTGCAAAGCGTCGACTCGACGCCCGTCGAACAGCACGCGCGTCGCCAGGGCGTGGGTCAGCACCGACAGGTTGGGCCGGCGCATCGCCGGACGCAGGTAGGCGTTCGAGGCGCTGCTGCGCCTGCCCTGCCCGACCGTCATGTCCATGCGGCCAAAGCCCTCTTGCTGAAAACCATTGACGTCGTCGGTCGGCGGATAGCCCGCCTCTTGCGCCGCGGCGAGCCAGGCCGCGTGCAGTGGATTCTTCAGCGTGCCGTAGCAGGTCTGCAGCCGGCCGCTATCGCCGCGATACGCGTTGCCGCCTTCGGCGCGCCGCTCCGAGCGGCGAAAATACGGCAGCACATCCGCATAGCTCCAGCCGCTCGCCCCCTCCGCCTGCCAGCGCTCGAAATCCTGCGGATTGCCGCGGATGTAGACCAGGCCGTTGATCGATGAGGAGCCGCCCAAGACCTTGCCGCGCGGCGTATGCATCTTGCGCCCGCCCAAGCCCGGCTCGGGTGCGGTATGGTAGAACCAGTTGTACTTCGGCATATTCATCGGAATCGACAATGCCGACGGCATTTGGATGAAAATGGAACGGTCCGGGCCGCCGTACTCGAGCACCAGCACCGTGCGCTTGCCATCCGCACTCAAGCGATCGGCAAGTACGCAGCCCGCGGATCCGGCGCCCACGATGACGTAGTCGAAAGTCTGATCTGTCAAAAATCTTTACTCCGTCAATAGGGGGCATCGACGTCGCCCATGGCGACGTAGACGCTTTTGAGTTGCGTGTAGTGCTCGAGCGCCGCTCTGCCGTTCTCGCGGCCCAGGCCCGACATCTTGACGCCGCCAAACGGCAGTTCGACCGGTGTCACGTTGTAGTGATTGATCCAGCAGGTGCCGGCTTGCAGTCGCGCGATGACGCGGTGGGCGCGTGTCAAATCGTTGGTGAAAACGGCCGCCGACAGCCCGAAATCGGTGGCATTGGCGCGGGCGATGACCTCCTCCTCCGTGGTGAATTCCAACACCGACATCACGGGCCCGAAAATCTCCTCGCGCACGATCGCCATGTCGTCGCGGCAGGCGTCGAAAACTGCCGGCGCCACGAAAAAACCCTTGGCCAGATCGCCGCTCGTGACGCGCGAGCCGCCGATCAGCAGCCTTGCGCCCTCGGCGCGGCCGAGCGCGACGTAGGAGAGCACCTTTTCCATATGCGGCTGCGATATCAGCGCGCCGACCTGCGTCGTCGGGTCCATCGGATCGCCGATGCGCATCGCGGCAACGCGCGCTACCAGACGCTCGAGAAACGCCGCTTTGAGGGATCGGTGCACGAATACGCGCGTACCGTTCGAACAGACCTCACCGGCAGAATAAAAATTCGCGAGCAGAGCGCCGGCGACCGCGTTATCGAGCTTGGCGTCCTCGAAAATGATCAACGGCGACTTGCCGCCGAGTTCGAGCGTGACGTTTTTCAGTGTTTGCGCCGCATCGCTCATGACGGCTTTGCCCGTTCCGACTTCGCCGGTCAGCGAGATCTTGCGTATCGCGGGATGGCGCGTCAGCAAGCGCCCGGTATCCGCGTAGCCTTGGACGACTTGGAACACGCCCGCGGGCACTCCCGCCTGGAGGAAGATTTCCTGCAGCTTCATGGCGCTGAGCGGTGTGAGCTCGGCCGGTTTGAAAATCATCGCGTTGCCGAATGCGAGCGCCGGCGCCGATTTCCAGCAAGCGATTTGCAGCGGGTAATTCCAAGCGCCGATGCCGGCAACGACACCTAGCGGTTCGCGGCGCGTATAGCCGAATGCCGACGGGCCCAAATCGATGTGTTCGCCGCTGACGCTTTGCGCCAACGCCGCGAAATACTCGAGACAATCGGCGCCCGACGCGACATCGACGACGCGCGTCTCTTGGATAGGCTTGCCGGTATCCCTGGTTTCCAGTTCGGCCAATTCGTCGTTGCGCTCCCGCAGCAGGCCAGCTGCGCGGCGCAGGACGCGCGCGCGTTCGGGCGCAGGCAGCGCTGCCCAAGCGCGCTGCGCCTGCTGCGCAGAGGCGACCGCGGCATCGACTTCGGCGGCACCGGCAACCGTGCAGCTGCCGATGACTTCTCCGGTCGCGGGATTTATCGACGCGAAACGCTCGCCGGCCGCCGGTGTATGTGCCGGTACCGGCTTCGGGTGCGCCGCCGCGGTTCTGCATTGGCTCAAGCGCCCATCGACAAAAGCCGTCAACAACGCGCGTGCGCCGACGCTGTCCGCCTCGCGCCAACCCGACAGCGCCGCCCGCAACCAGACTCCGTCGATCATCGCCGCAATCATCGCCGCGAGGCTGCCCGCCTCGTCGGCCGGCAAGAGTTTCGTCAGGGAAGCGCGCAGATTCGTGAGCGTACGGCGCTGATAGGCCGACTGTATGCGCCGCAGCGCATCGACGTGCAACACCTGGCCCCAAAAGGCCAACCAGGCCGTGCCGGTTCGTTGTTCAAATTCCGACGGGGCCAAATTTGCATCGATGATGGCTTGAATGCGCTCCCGGGGCGTCCGCGCCGCATGCAACCGCGCTCGGACTTGGGTCAAGAGCCGGCGTACCAAGGCGCGGAAGGCCGCATCCAATAAGCCATCCTTATCGCCAAAGTAATGGGCAACCAAGCCGGGCGATACATCCGCTCGGCTCGCGATTTGCGCGAGCGTCGTGCCCACAAAGCCAAGTTCAGCTAGGCTGTCGATCGTAACTTCGATGAGCTGGCGGCGCCGTGACTCCTCTGCGGATTCACGCGCAACTTGGGGCGAGTGGTTTGACTGATTGTTCAATTTGGCAGCCTTCGTGGCGTCGAATGGCGCCCAATGGACGCCTGCAAGAGTTTCTGACTGGTATCGGACGCTGAGATTTTACTTAAGTAATTTCAATATGTTAGGGACGTATCCTTGAAACTAAATCAGCGCTCATTAAACGTCTATTCAAAATGCGAATCACTACGGCAATCATGCCCTCCGGCGCGCGCACGGGTCAAGCGCTTGGCCGCCATGGCGTTGACTCTGATCGCGGGTCTCCCGGCAGCGGCAGCGGTGACGGCGCCGCCGAGCGCCGATCCGCCGGCCTGCCAAGCGGTACGCTTCGCCGATGTCGGCTGGACCGATGTGACCTCGACGACCGCGCTCGCGAGCGAACTATTGCGCAGTATCGGCTATCTGCCGCAGACGACCGTTCTCTCGGTGCCCGTGACCTTTGCATCGCTGCAGAACAAGGATATCGATGTGTTTCTCGGCAATTGGATGCCGACCCAGGAGGCCGACCGCGCCAAATACATCGCCGAAGGTTCGGTCGTCGAGATCGCCGCCAACCTGACCGGGGCGAAATATACGCTCGCGGTTCCCGCCTATGCCTATGACGCCGGGCTGCACGACTTCGCGGACATTCATCGATTTGCACCGGCGCTCAAGAATTCGATCTATGGCATCGAACCCGGCAACGACGGCAATCGAACCGTGCTCAAGATGCTCAAGCAGAATTTCGACAACCTCGGTGACTTCAAACTCATCGAGTCGAGCGAACAAGGCATGCTCGCGCAAGTCGAGCGGGCGGTGCGGGCCAAGGAGCCGATCGTGTTCCTCGCCTGGGAACCGCATCCGATGAACATGCACTTCGACCTACGGTACCTATCCGGCGGCGACTCCGTGTTCGGACCGAACTTCGGCGGTGCGACGATCTACACGGTCACGCGCAAGGGCTACGTCGACGAGTGTCCGAACGTAGGCCGGCTGCTGAACAACCTCAAGTTCTCGCTGCGTGGGGAGAGCGAGATGATGGAGGCGATCTTGGATCGGCATGAACAGCCGCCGGTCGCCGCCGCCGAATGGCTCAAGGCGAACCCGGAAGTCGCCAAGACGTGGCTCGACGGCGTGCTGACCTTCGATGGGCGGCCGGCACAGAGCGCGCTATCGAGCGCCGCGCCCGCGGTGGCTGCAACCGGCTTCGAACAATGGGTCGTCAGCCACAAGATCCCCGTCGGCGACACGATGGCCGTCGTCATCGATGCGATCAAGCAACACGGCCGCTATCTGTTCGACGGCATCGCCATCGTCATTCGCGCGTCGGTCGACGGAGTGACCGCGGTGCTGCGCATTTTGCCCGCACCGGGGCTCATTGTTGCGGTCGCCGTTCTCGCGTGGGTGCTGCGCAGATCCCTGCCGCTCGCGGTCTTCGTCGGGCTCGCCTTGCTGTTCATCTTGAATCAGGGCTATTGGCTCGCGACTTTGGAGACTTTGTCGCTGGTCCTGGTTGCGACACTGCTCTCCACGGCGATCGGCGTGCCGGTCGGCATCGCCGCGGCACACCGGCCGCGGCTCTATGCCGCGCTGCGCCCGGTGCTCGATTTGATGCAGACGCTGCCGACCTTCGTCTACTTGATCCCGACCTTGGTGCTATTCGGCCTGGGCGTCGTTCCGGGGCTCATATCGACGGTCATCTTCGCGCTGCCGGCGCCGATACGCATGACGCATCTCGGCATCTCCTCGGTGCCGAAAACGCTGATCGAAGCGGGCGAGGCATTCGGCGCCACGCATATGCAACTGCTCGTCAAAGTCGAGCTGCCGAGCGCCGCCTCGACGATCCTCGCGGGCATCACGCAATGCATCATGCTGAGCCTCTCGATGGTCGTGATCGCGGCACTCGTGGGTGCGGGCGGGCTCGGCGTGCCGGTCGTGCGGGCATTGAATTCGGTGCAAGTCGGCATGGGCTTCGAGGCCGGATTCACGATCGTGCTGCTTGCCATCATCTTGGATCGCATGAGCCGGCCCGCCGAACATGGAGCGCCGCGATGAGCGCCGCCGTCGAATTCAAGGAGGTCGACATCCTGTTCGCGCGGCAAGCCGGGCGCGCCGGCCGCAAGGCCATCAGCGAGGCCCTCGCACGGCTCGATGCCGGCGGCACTCGCGCGGAGATTTCCGAGAAGCTCGGCGTCATCGTCGGAGTCGCCGGCGCATCCTTGAGCGTCGCGCGCGGAGAAATCTCGGTGCTCATGGGCTTGTCGGGTTCGGGAAAATCGACGCTGCTGCGCGCAGCGAACGGCTTGAACCCGGTGACGCGTGGCGCGGTGCTGGTGCACGACGGCGAGTCGGCCGTCGATGTCGCGAGCTGCGATGCGCTGCAGATGCGCCGCTTGCGGCGCGAGCAGGTCGCGATGGTATTCCAACAATTTGGGCTTTTGCCCTGGCGCACGGTGCGCGAGAACGTCGGATTCGGTCTCGAGCTGCGCGGCGAGCCCGCGGCCCGGCAACGCCAAATCGTCGACGAGAAGCTCGAATTGGTCGGTCTGTCGCAATGGGCTGAACGCCATGTCAGTGAGCTCTCCGGCGGCATGCAGCAGCGCGTCGGGCTCGCGCGGGCCTTCGCCACCGATGCGGACATCCTGCTCATGGACGAGCCGTTTTCCGCGCTCGATCCCCTGATCCGCGCCAAACTGCAGGATGAACTGCTGGCGCTGCAGGCGCGCGTCAAGAAGACCATATTGTTCGTCAGTCATGATTTGGACGAGGCTCTGCGCCTCGGCGATCGCATCACGATCCTGCAGAACGGGCGCATCATTCAGAGCGGTACGGCTGAAGACATCGTGCTCGCGCCGGCCGACCAATACGTCGCCGAATTCGTGCGCCACATGAACCCGCTCGACGTGCTCACGGGCGGCATGATCATGTGCACGACCGCAAGCATGCAGGGCGCCGCCGGGGCGCTCTGGCTCGACGCAAACCGCCGTTATCAGCTCATCCTCAACGCGCGGGGCGAGTTGCTCGACATCAAAGTCGATGGCCTCCCGCAGACGGCGCGCAGCGTCCATGATGCGGCCGCCGTCGCCGCCGCGCCCGCCGGACTCGCGATCGCGCCCGCTTCGCTTTCGCTGCAGGAAATCATTCAACTCTGCCAATCCACGGGTCACCCCGTATTGCTCGCCGAGGACGGCAAGATACTCGGCGTCTGCGGCGCGGGCGAGATCATTCGAGCGCTTGCGGGCAGCCGCGCCGGGCGGCCTGAGGCGTCGCGGCCGGCCTGAGGCGTCGCGGCCGGTCTGAGGCGTCGCGGCCGGCCTGAGGCGTCGCGGCCTGCGCAATTGCCTGCCGCTGGCATAACGTGCCGCGGGTGGCTTAAATATTATGATCAAGATAATATAACGCCCGGTCGCGGCCGCAAGCGCGAATACCATTGAATGGGGGAGCCAAGATGAATCACGACGTCATCATTACCTGCGCCGTGACCGGGGATGACACCAAGGTCACCAAGAGCCCGCATTGCGCGGTTACGCCGGAACAGATCGCCGCCACCGCGATCGCGGCTGCACAAGCCGGTGCTGCGATCGTCCACATCCACGTTCGCGAGCCGGAAACCGGCGTCTTCAGTATGGAGACGCGGCATTACCGCGAAGTCGTCAAACGCATCCGCGAGAGCAAGGTCGACGTGATCGTCAACCTGACCTGCGGGATGGGCGGCTACATCGTGATCGGTGAACATGGCTTGAAGGACACTCCGGCTCCGGGCAGCGACTTCGTGACGCAAGAAGATCGCATGCGCCACGTCATCGACCTTTGCCACGAGGGCTTATATCGGCCCGACATCGCGACGCTCGATTGCGGCAGCCTGAATTTCGGCGACGGCAATCGCGCCTATATCTCTACGCCGAATTATCTGCGCAAAGGCGCCGCGATTTGCAAAGATCTGGGCGTCAAACCGGAATTGGAGGTGTTCGACACCGGCAATCTCTGGTTCGTCAAGCAAATGATCAAAGAGGGATTGCTCGACGCGCCGTCGCTGATCCAGCTGTGCATGGGTATCCCGTACGGCGTACCCGTCGATACCGGCCACTTGCTCGCAATGGTCAACTCGCTGCCCGAGAACTGTATCTGGGGCACGTTCGGGATCAGCCGAATGCAAATGCCGTGGGTGGCGCAGTCGATATTGCTGGGCGGCAACGTGCGCGTGGGCCTCGAGGATAATTTGTATCTGAGCCGCGGCGTCTACGCGAGCAACGCGCAGCTCGTCGAAAAAGCGCGGACCATCATCGAAGCGATGGGCGCACGCATCCTCAATCCAGCCGAGGCGCGCGAGCGCTTGAAGCTGCGTTGAGCGGCCCCGCGTTGAGCCTCTCAGCGTCGAGCGATAACGGCATGAGTGCACTGACTCCGTATCGAGCCAAGATCGAATCGGACTGGATCGACTACAACGGACATTTGCGCGACGCCTACTATGGCCTCGTGCTGAGCTACGCGGCCGACGATGTCATGGATCAATTGGGGCTGAACGCAAGCTACCGCGCAGCCACGCGTTGTACGCTCTATACGCTCGAAGTGCATATCCATTATTTGCACGAGGTCAAGGCGAGCGACGATCTCATCGTCGAATCGCTGGTGCTCGACTGCGACCGCAAGCGCATACAGATCGGCTCCTTGTTCCGATGTTCGCGCCTCACGGAGCCCGTGGCGACCGCGGAAACCATGCTGCTGCATGTGCATCAGGGCGAGAAGCCCATGAGCACGGCGTTTCCTGCGGCCATCGAAGCAAGGCTGCAGAGCCTGAAATTGAGTCCGGAGGCGCTGGCCGCGTTCGGCCCCGCTTCGCGTAAGATCGAACTGAGGCGTCGCTGAGCACATGCCGGACATTCATCGCCTGATCGCACCGCGCAGTATCGCGCTGATCGGTGCCGGCACCTGGACCGATGCGGTAGCCGCCGGCAGCGACACGATCGGCTACCAGGGCGTGGTGTGGCGCGTGCATCCGACCCGTGCTTCGACGCCGTCGACGACCTATTACCGCTCGGTCGCCGACCTACCGGGCGCACCCGACGCCGCGTTCCTCGCCGTGCCTAATCATGAGGCGGCTTCGGTCGCAGCGGCGCTCGCGCAGCGAGGCGGCGGCGGATTCGTCTGTTTTACCGCGGGTTTCTCGGAAACCGGCACGGACGTAGGCGCGCAACTGACGCGCGATTTGACGCAGAGTGCCGGCGACCTGCCCTTCTTCGGACCCAACTGCTACGGCCTCGTGAATTTCTTCGATCGCGTCGCGCTCTGGCCCGATCAAGTCGTCGGTCCGCCGCTCGAGCGCGGCGTCGCATTGATTTGTCAAAGCGGTACGATTGCCCTCACGCTGATGTTCAATGACCGCTCGTTGCCGATCGGGTATCTGTTCACGGTCGGCAATCAAACTCGTCTCGCGGTCGAGGACTTGATCGAGATTTTGTGCGATGACCCCCGGGTCACGGCCTTCGGGCTCTATCTGGAAGGCATCAAAGATCCGGCACGATTCGCACGAGCAGCTGCGCGCGCGCGCGTCGCGGGCAAACCCATCGCGGTCGTCAAATCGGGGCGCACGGCCGCTGCGGCGCGCACCGCGCATAGCCACACCGGTGCGCTCGCCGGCGCGGACCAGGTGTTCGAGACCTTTTGTCGCCAGGCGGGGCTCGCACGCTGCGACACCTTGAGCACGCTTTCTGAGACGCTAAAAGTCTTTCACGCCGGCGGCCCAATCGCCGGCGGCCGGGTGCTGATCATGGGCGCGTCCGGCGGCGACATGGCGATGAGCGCGGACGTCGCGCGATCGCTCGACATCGAGTTCGCGCCCATTCCGCCTGCCGAAACGGCAGTGCTGCGCGAACTGCTGACGGCGCGCGTCACGGTTGCGAATCCGTTCGATTTCCACACCTATCTATGGTTCGATCCGCCCGCGCTGGGGCGCGTGTTTGCGACGGTCCTGCACGCCGGCTACGATGCGGTCGGATTCATGCTCGATTGTCCGCCCGACGGCAAGTCTGATACGACCGCGTTCGACGCGGTCATCGACGTTTTCATCGATGCGGCCCAAGGGGCCCCCACGCGCGCCGCACTGATCGCATCGCTGCCGGAAACCCTCGGCGCGCGCCTACGCCAACATTGCTTGAGCGGCGGCGTCGTGCCCTTGCAGGGGCAACGCGAAGCGCTCGAAGCATTGGCGTTTGCAGGCGCCGTCGGCAAGACCTGGCGGCTCGGCCAAGACCCGCAGCTGCTGCTGCCCGATGCCGGCGCTGCGATTCGCGCCGAACGCAGACACACGCTCGCCGAAAATGAAGCCAAGGCCGCGTTGGAGAAATCTGGCGTATCCACAGGCCGCGGCATCACCGTACCGGCACCGGCGGCGGCGGCGGCCGCCGCCGCCCTGGGTTTTCCGGTCGTCATCAAAGCCGTCGGCCCGCACCTCGAGCACAAAACGGAAGTCGGCGGCGTCGTACTCAATGTGCGCAGCGAGGCCGAGGCGCAAGCCGCGGTTGCGCGGCTCGCCGGACTTTCAGATACGCTGCTCGTCGAACCGATGATCACGGATGGCGTCGCCGAAATACTCGTCGGCGTCATCGTCGATCCGCAATTTGGGCTCGTGCTCGTGATCGGCGCGGGCGGCGTGCTGACCGAATTGCTTGCCGACAGCGTCTCCTTGCTGCCGCCCTGGACCCGAGAGTCGATCGAGGCGGCGCTGCCGAGACTCAGGGCAGCTCCGCTATTGGCGGGATTTCGCGGCAAGCCGCCCGGCGACGTCGCGGCGCTCGTGGAGGCCGTGCTCGCGATCACGCGCTACGCCACGGCGCATCTCGATACGCTCGCGGAACTCGACGTCAATCCGATCATCGTTCGGCCCGAAGGCTGTGGCGCAATCGCCGTCGACGCCTTAATTCGCCTCAAGGAGAAATAAGCCCATGTCCCATGGAATACTGACCGCCAAAGACGGTGCGATACTCGAAGTGAGGATCGACCGGCCCAAAGCCAACGCGATCGATTTGGCGGCGAGCCGCCGTCTCAACGACGTATTCACGGCGTTCCGCGATGACCCCGCGCTGCGCATCGCGATTCTCACGGGGACCGGAGAGAAGTTTTTCTGCCCCGGATGGGATCTGAAAGCCGCGACCGCCGGCGAAAAATCCGATGAGGATTGGGGTGTCGGGGGCTTCGGCGGCCTCAATTATCCGCGCAACTTGAATAAGCCGATCATTGCGGCCGTCAACGGCATCGCCTGCGGCGGCGGCTTCGAACTCGTGCTCGGTACCGACATCATCGTCATGGAAGAGCATGCGCGATTCGCATTGCCGGAAATCAACGTCGGCGTGCTCGCCGATGCCGGCACGATCAAATTGCCGCGCCGTGTTCCTTATCATGTGGCCGTGGAGTTCTTGCTGACGGGCCGTTGGATGGACGCGAGCGAGGCCAAGCACTGGGGGCTCGCCAATCACATCGTGCCGAAGGGCCAAGCCTTGACCAAGGCGCGCGAGATTGCGCAGCAGCTCGCCGAAGGGCCGCCGCTGCTGTTCCCCGCGATCAAGCAGCTCATACGCCAAGCGGAAATGGTCCCCGAACATCAAGCCTTCGAGCTGCACGATGCGCTCGATGCCGTTCAACGTGTGATCCGCTCGGATGACCTCAAGGAAGGGACCCGCGCGTTCACCGAGAAACGCAAACCGCAATGGAGCGGTCGCTGAGCCTTTGTTGAGTCCTCATGCGTGCCGTCGCGGGTTTAGGCGTTTTCGGCAGCCAGCCTAACGGCGCGCCGCGCCTCTTCCAGGCCGTGGCCTTTCGGGCCAGTCTCGCGGCGCCATAGCAGCACGGCCGAACTTAGTGCGACGAGACTCAGCAAAAAGAAGAACCACAGCATGACGCTGTAACCGCCTGGATTCTGCGCTCCAGCACCCGCCTCGTCGGCGAGCCATCCGGCGGCAATATTGGATGCAGACATGCCAAGCGCCTGAATCAGCGTGATGAGCCCGAGCGCGGTCCCTAGGCGACGAGGTTCGACGATCAGCGTCGTCGCAGGCCAGATGACCGCAGGCACGAGCGACCAGCTGACTCCCATCATGACCGTGGTCACCCACAGACTGAGATTCGTGAGCCCCAGCACGACGAAAGTCATCGGCAGGAGCAAGGTGCCTAGAACCAGCATCAGCGCGCGATGGCCCAGCCGGTCGGCGAGCAGGCCGAACACCGGAGTGACAAAGATCGCCGCGAAGAACACCCAACTGTTGGCGATGCCCGCTTGTTGCAGCGTGAGCCCCTTGGCGTGCTGGAAATATTCAACCGCGTAGGTCTGCCGGAACGGGAAGAACACGGCCGCGTAGAGCACATGCAGGCCGAGGATGTACCAATAGGACCGATCGAACTTCAACAGATCCCGCCAGACGATACGCTCGGGCGCATCGCCACCGGCGGCGCGCATTCCCGGCCGGTGATGCCGGTCGACCCAATAAAAGACCAGTGCCGCGATGAGCCCGACAACCGTAATACCGGTGCCTAGCCACAGGGGCGCCTGCCAGCCGCGCTCGAACAGCGAATGCGCCCAGGCCGTCGAGGTGTTCTCGCCGTAGGACCCGATGCGGGCGAAACTGAGGTACAGGGAAGTCGCGAGCGCGATCCCGCTGCGCGAGAACCATTGGGCGAGTCCGGCTACGAGCGCGATGAATATGGCACCCTCACTGACACCGAAGACAAAGCGGCCTGCGACCATGAGTCCATAGGGATTGCCGACCGCGGTCAGCGCCGCGCCGAGCACGCCAATTCCCGCCGCCCAAAGCGCGACGCGCGCCGGGCCAAACCGGTCGATCAGCACGCCATTGATCAGAGCCAGCGCCACATTGGGGATACTGATGATCCCGTTGAGCATTCCGATCTGCGACTGACTAAAGCCACGCTGCCGTTCCAGCAGATCAGCGACCGAACCAATGACGTCGGACTCGTAGTAGCTGCTGGATACGGCGATCGCCGCGAGCGCGAGCACCCACCAGCGCATCGCCGAATTGCCGCTGGCGCGGTCCATGGGGGGTCCCGTCGCGACCTGAGTCACTGGTAGCGGGCGCCCTGCCGCGCGAGTTCCTGCTGAACCGCGCCGATATTGAGCCGATCGAATGCTTCATCACGCCGCAGCGATATCGCGGCCGCGACGCCCGCGCCTTGGCCGCTGACCGCGCAGCACATCATGTTTCGCGCGGAGGCATGCGAGATCTTGTCGCCGCCGATGCAGCGCCCGGCAACCAGCAAGTTGCCGACGCCTTTGGGCACGAGCGCGCGGTAAGGCACGTGCCAGTAGCGGCCCGTGGTCGGCAGAATCAGAACCCCGTAGCCGTCGATGAACTCCGGAAAGATGCCGATCGCGTCGTCAAATCGGGCCTGCTCGCGGACATCGTTACCGGTCAGATTGTAGAGTGCGTCGATCTTTCGCGTATCGCGGACGCCGAGCGTCATGCCGAAATTACGCAGCTTGGCATCCTCGCAGCCCGGCATGAAGCCGCGCAGCGCTTCCAACGCGTAGATCGCCTCGCGCCGGCCTCGCATTTCGCCGATCGTCAAATCGTTCGGGTCCGTGCCGTCAATTTGCGGCACGTGCACGAGGTTCAGGTAGGTGAGGTCCCCCTGGTCGCTGACGGAGCCCCAGGTGCCGGCGATCGTCGACAAACTCGGCGGGATGATGCCGGCGGCAAGCGCCTGTTTGAACGGTTTACGCAGAAACGGCGAAAACAGCTGATCCTCCTTGCCCGTGGTCTCGTAGTCCCACTCGCCGTTGCCGGACCAATCGGCATAGGTCTGCGGGTCGGCCTTGACCGCGTCGATGAAGCGACGCTTGTTGACTCCGCTCATCGAGAACATGACGGAAACGGCCATCATCTCCTCCTTGGGCGACTTGCGTACCGGCGCGCCGGCGCGCGTCGCGATGTCGGCGTCCCCGGTCGCGTCGATGACGCGCTTGGCGAGTATCGCCTCGCGGCCCGCCTTGCTCTCGGTAATCACGCCACGAATGGCGCCATTCTCGACGATCGGCGCCACGCCGAGGCGGTGCAGCAGCGGCGTGACGCCGGCTTCCTGCACGAGCACATCAGCAACCCATTTGAACATCTCCGCATCGAGCGCGTGGCTCAAAGACTGCGGCTCCGGCATCGCCGCGCCCATGGCTTTGGCGCGTTGTTCGAACTCGATGCCGATGCCCTCGCAGTCGACCGTCTGCTCATGACGGTACCAAGCGAAACCCTCGACGCCGACCTGGGTGATGTTGCCGCCGAAGCAGCCGTTGCGGTCGATGAGCGCGGTGCGGGCGCCCGCCCGGGCCGCGGCGAGCGCCGCCGCCAGGCCCCCGGGACCGCTGCCGACCACGAGAACCTCGGTTTCCAGGACCACATCGACCAAGCGGGCGGGTTCGTTGATTTGCTTCATCGCGAGTTGCCTTAGGTCGGGGGCGTCCTGGAACACGGCCGGCAAAAAAGGGGTAATTATAACGTTGACGCGCTGCCATCGTATGCGTCATATTTCTGTCATAATTCTGTTATTAGATTGGAATGTGTTGTAAGTAAAAAAGCAACGATGGGGATGAGAAGGGATCATGCCGGTGCGACGGGCGTCATTGCGCCCCCTATTCCTAGTCCAGTTTTCACGCTTTGAGCTTGGAATATTTTTATTCTTGATGGTTGTCGTTTTTTTTCATCACTGACTGTTTAGGGAGAGTCGCTTGAAAAACAATCAAAAGCTTGCCTATGCCATCGCCGCGGTGCTCAGCACGTCAGCCGGGGCATCCCGCGCGGCGGCGCCCGATACCGCGACTTCCGAATCCGAGTCCGCCGGCATCGAAGAGATTATCGTGACGGCGCAGCGCCGTTTGGAATCCGTCCAGAACGTCCCGATCACGATACAGGCGATCACGGGCGAGCAACTCGGCCAGCTGAATGTCACGACCTTCGACGACGTCCTCAAGTACCTGCCAAACGTGACCTTCAGCGCAAACGGCCCGGGCCAGGGCAATATCTACATGCGCGGCTTGAGCGCGGGCTTCGCCGGCAACCAGTCGAGCGCGGCGATCAACCCGTTTCCGAACGTCGCGACTTACCTCGACGATCAGTCGATGACGTTCCCGGCGCGCAATGTCGACGTCTACATGGCGGACATGGAGCGCATCGAGGTCCTCGAGGGTCCGCAAGGCACCCTGTTCGGCGGCGGCGCCGAAGCGGGCGCGATCCGCTACATCACGAACAAGCCGAAGCTTAACGTCACCGAAGGCAACGTCGAGGGCTCGTACGGCACTACGGCCCATGGCGATCCCAACAACGCGATCACCGCGGTGGTCAACCTACCTTTGATCGCGGACACCCTGGCCGTTCGTGCAGTCTTATACAACGATCGCCGCGGCGGCTACATCGACAACGTGCCGAGCCAATTCACGCGCTTCCCTACGGATCCAGGCACCATTTCCTACCACCTCCCTTACCCGGCGAACGCGGCCACCGCCAACAATTACGATCTCGCGGCGAGGGCGCAGAACCCGGTGACCTACGAAGGTATCCGTGTCTCGGCACTCTGGCAGGTCAACGAGGATTGGAACGTGCTGATCCAGCAGAGCTACCAGAGCATGGACGCGGAGGGCATCGACGCGCAGTTCCCGCTCGGTTCGCAGGAGACACCGCTCGGCGCGTGGCAGGTGAATTCGTTCAGCCCGTCCTACGACAAGGACAAGTACGAGAATACATCTTGGACCGTCAACGGCAAGATCGGCGACCTAAGGCTGGTGTACACCGGCGGCTACCTCGACCGCACGATCGATAATGCGATGGATTACACAAACTACGCGCGCTCGGCGGGCGGGTTCTACTACACCTGCGTCGGCGGCGGCGCCCCCATCGGCAAGGGAGTGGGTCCGCTGACCTGTTACTCGCCAGTGTCGTCCTGGGACGACCATGTCGAAACCACGCACCAGAGTCACGAGCTGCGCCTCAGCACGCCGGACGATTGGCAGCTGCGGGGCCTCATCGGCGCGTTCTGGGAGGACTTCGACATCAAGGACGACATGAATTTCCTGTACAAGTCGATCCCGTCTTGTACTCCAGCGAACCTTCTGCTGTACGAGGCGGGTACCCAGGTATGTGTCGGCAACGTGATTCCCGCTCCGGGCTACGCTGCGATCGATCCGACGCAGCGCAACGATGATGTCGCGTTCGGCGAGGACCTCGAGCGCGGCTACAAGCAGACAGCGTTCTTCACGTCGATTGACTACGACCTGATCCCGAAGGTCCTGACGCTGACCGGCGGGACGCGTTATTACGACTATAAGGAGACCATGCACGGCTCGCAGTACTCCACGAGCACCGGATGCGCGGGTATCCCGAACGGCGCATGCGTGGGCTCGAAGCTCACCGATGCGACGCATGACGCGAGTTACAGTGGGTTCAAGAGCCGCGGCAACCTGACCTGGCACATCGTGCCGGATGCGATGGTCTATTATACATTCTCGCAGGGCTTCCGTCCGGGCGCCGGCAACCGCAAGGACAGTGCGGAGGTCAAGATTGACGTGAATCCGGCAACAGGATTGCCGACGGTCGGCCCGGATGCGGACCCGACGCTCGTCAAGCAGTTCAATAAGCCCTATACGTATCCGCCGGACACGCTGGTCAACAACGAGATCGGCTGGAAGACGGAGTGGCTGGACCACCGGCTCCTGGTCAATGGCTCGGCGTACATCATGGACTGGAAAAACGTCCAGACGCTGATCTACAACCCGCCCATCTTTGGCAACACGACGTTCGGCGTGGAGGGGCCCGACTATCGCATCAAAGGCGTCGAGCTGCAGATCGTCGCGCGCGTCACCGACGGCTTGACGCTGCAGGGTTCGATTTCTCACAACAACGCGTCGGAGACCAACTCGCCGTGCATCAAGTCGACGAACCCGGGTAATCCGACGCCGATCGGCAGCTGCATCACGCAGGTCTGGTCGCCGTCGCTGAGTCAGAATGTGCCGCTGCAGAACCCGCTCGGCGCCGTCGGCTCGACGCCCGCATTCTCGCCGACCATCGAGTACAACGTGCGCGCGCGTTACGACTGGCGAGTCAACGATTACAAGATGTTCTTCATGGTCGGCGCACAGCACGTCGGCGACATGCAGAACGAGCCGAGCAGCTTCCAGTCCGGCGCAGGGGTCACCGTGCCCACAACCACTTGGCTGCGTTACGACCAGCCGGCATATACGACATATGATGCGGCCTTGAGCGTCGCAAAGGACCAGTGGACTGTCGAGGCCTACGGCACGAACCTCAGCAACTCCGACGCGAGCCTGTTCACGTCGTCCGCGCAATTCATCCAGTCGGAGGTGCCGCTGCGGCCGCGGGTGCTCGGCCTCAAGGTCGGAATCAAGTTCTGACCTTGGGCGCCCCCGGGGCGCCGCAGCCGGCTGGGCAGTGCGCTGCGGCAACGGGTACGCGCCGTTGAGCTAGACTTGAGGGTGGGCAGCGATGCCCACCCTTTTTACTTATCGGATGCCCATGACTGCCACCGCAACCGCCCATGTGACCTCGACCGTGGAGTCCGAGGTTTCGCGCATCCGCGCGCTCATCAAGGAGCGGCGCTTTGCCGAGGGCGTGGCGGCCGCGACTGCTCTGCTTAGCCAAGTCCCCGAAAACCGCGACGTTCTGTATCTACTCGCGCTCGGCCAACGTCAGCTCATCCGGACCGCGGATGCGCTCGCGACGCTCGAACACCTCGAGCGGTTCCATCCCGGCTACAGCCGCCTCTATCAGGAGCGCGGCCATTGCTATGTGGCGATGAAGGATGCGCCGCAGGCGATCCAGGCATTCCTGCAGGCCGTCGCGATCAACCCGGCGTTGCCGGCGAGCTGGGGCATGCTGGAAGGCCTTTACCGGATGTGCGGCGACACCGACAACGCGGGCACGGCCGCGGCCCACGTCGCGAAACTCAAGACGCTGCCGCAGGAAGTGATCACGGCGACCGGGCTGTTCAGCGACGGCGACCTCTTGGGGGCGGAGAAAATCATCCGCGCGTTCCTGCTTGCCAACGGCGATCACATCGAGGCGATGCGCCTGCTGGCGCGGATCGGCGCCGCCCGCGAGGTGTTCGACGACGCGGAGTTGCTGCTCGAGGCGGTGCTGAAGCGCGTCCCTGACTACGTAGCCGCCCGCTACGATTACGCCTCGGTGCTGCTCGCGCGGCACAAGCACCAGGAGGCCCTGACCGAGCTCGACAAGTTGCTTGGCGTAGATCCGGCCAATCGTCAGTACCGGACGCTGTACGCCACCGCGATGGTGGGTCGCGGCGAGCACGCGCGGGCGATCGCGCTGTACGAGGATCTGCTGCGCGATGCGCCGCCGGGAGCGCCCAATGCCGAACTGCACCTGTCGATCGCGCATTCGCTGAAGACGCTGGGCCGCCAGGCCGATGCGATCGGCGAGTACCGGGCGGCCGCCCGGGAGCGTTCGGATTTTGGCGACGCGTACTGGAGCCTCGCCAACCTCAAAACCTACCGCTTCGCCGACGCAGAGCTCGAGCGCATGCGCTCGGCGGAGGCGGCGATGGCGACCGCGCTCATCGACCGTTACCACCTGTGTTTCGCGCTGGGCAAGGCCTACGAGGACCTTGGTGAATACGCCGAGTCGTGGAGCTATTACGGGCGCGGCAACGCACTGAAGCGCGCCGAGAGCCGCTACCGCCCGGAACTCATCGAACGCAATACCGCATACCAGAAGAAGGTCTGCACGCGGGAATTCTTCGAGCGGCGCCGGGGCTATGGCGCGGCGAGCACGGCGCCGATCTTCGTCGTCGGGCTCCCCCGTTCGGGATCGACGCTCATCGAACAAATTCTGGCCTCACACTCCGCGGCCGAAGGCACACAGGAGCTCGCCGACATCCCGCGCTTCGTGCTCGAACTGCAGGGCCGCGACCCCGATCTCGAGTCGCCGCGATACCCCAGCGTTCTCGCGCAGCTCCCGCCGGAGGAATACCAGCGCTTCGCCGAGAGATATCTGCGCGACACCCGCGTCTATCGCACGGGCAAGCCGCGGTTCATCGATAAGATGCCGAACAATTTCCGGCACCTCGGTCTCATCCACCTCTTGTTCCCGAATGCGAAGATCATCGACGCCCGGCGCGAGCCCATGGCCTGCTGCTTCGGGAACCTCAAGCAGCTCTTTGCGCGCGGGCAGGAGTTCACCTACAGCATCGACGACATCGCCCGCTATTACCGTACCTACCTCGAGCTGATGCAGCACTGGGATGCGGCGCTTCCGGGCGTCGTGTTGCGCGTTTTGCACGAGGACCTCGTCGACGACCTCGAGGGCAATGTCCGGCGCATCCTCGACTTCTGCGAGCTGCCCTTCGAGCCGGCATGCCTCGAGTTCCACCGCACCGAACGCAGCATCGTCACGGCGAGCTCGGAGCAGGTACGCCAGCCCATCTTCCGCGAAGGACTCGACCAGTGGCGCCGCTACGAGGCCTGGCTAGACCCGCTGCGCAATGCGCTCGGCGACGCGCTCGTGCGCTACCGCGGCTAGTGCGGTCTTAAGATGCCGCCTGGACGCAACGAGCCCTGCCCCTGCGGCAGCGGTCGCAAGTTCAAGCACTGCTGCGGCAATTCGCCGGACGCAGCACGCGCATTGGCCCTACCCCATTCCGGGCAATCCGGCGAGGCCGAGATCGAGTGCGAGCGTTTGCTCGCGCTGGGGCAGGCGCTCGAGGACCAAGGGCTGCTCGAGCGGGCGGCCGAGTGCTTCGCGCGCGCGACCGTTCTGCGTCCGGAGTTCGCCGAGGCGCACAACGACCTCGGTCAAGTGCTGCTGCGGCTGGGACGGACGGACGCGGCGATCGCGAGCGGTCAGCGCGCGCTCGCGCTGCGGCCGCAGTTCGCCGCCGCCATCGGCAACCTGGCGAATGCCAGGCGCGTTCAAGGCGCGCTTGCGGCTGCAATCGAAGGGTACCGACACGTGATCGTGCTCGAACCAACGCTCGCCGAGGCGCACCGCAACCTCGGCAGCGCGCTTCTGGAGGCCGGCGATAGGGAGGCGGCGATCGTCAGCTTGCAAACGGCGGTTGCGCTGCGCCCCGAATTTGCCGCCGCCGTTACGCAGCTGGCACGCGCGCTGACTGCCGTCGGCCGCGGAGCGGAGGCGATCCCCCATTACGACCGGCTGTTGGCTCGCGACCCGCGCGTCGAAATCCTCGACGAGTATGCGGGCCTGCTGGCAGCGCTTGGGCGCTATGAGGCGTCGGCAAGCTGCTATCGCGACTTGCTGACCCGGATGCCCGGTAATGGGCGGCTGCACGCCAACCTCGGCCACGTGCTGCATTGTCTTGGAGACTTCCGCGCCGCGATCGAGTATTGCCGGCGCGCGATCGAACTCGAGCCGCGGCTGCCGGAAGCGCACCTGAACCTCGGCAACTCGCTGCTTGCGCTCAACGCGTTGTATGAGGCCGATGCCGCCTACCGTGCCGGACTCGAGATCGCCCCCGACCATGCCGCGCTACACACCGCTCACGCCATGGCCGAGCGAGCTCTCGGGCGGCTCGCGGATGCGGAAGCGAGCACACGGCGGGCGCTCGCGCTTCGTCCCGGCGCTGCTGACACGCTCGCGCTACTTGGCAGCCTCGCCATCGACCATGGCCGGTTCGACGAGGCTGAGGACCTGCTGCGCAAAGCCTTAAATGTCGATCCGGAGCTGCCCGAGGCGCTAACCAGCCTTATGGCCGTGCGCAAGATGAGCGCGGCCGATGCACCGTGGCGCGACGCCGCGGAGCGCGTGCTGGCACGTGGGGCAGCCGTAGCACACGCTATCAACCTGCACCACGCTCTCGGCAAGTACTACGATGACGTCGACGACCGCGACGCGGCTTTCGAGCATCATCGGATGGGCAACGAGCTCGCCCGTCGCAGCCGATTACGCTACGACCGCGCCGAGATGACGCAGCGCGTAACGCGGACTCTCGCGGCCTTCGATCGAAATGCGCTTGCGGCGCTGCGGTCCGGCGGGATCGCCTCCGAACTCCCGGTTTTCGTCGTTGGGATGCCGCGCTCGGGCACGAGCTTGACCGAACAAATCCTCGCCTCGCACCCGCAAGTGCACGGGGCGGGCGAGCTGCTCTACTGGATCTTTGCGGCGGACGCCGAGCGCGCGGCAAGTCCGGAGCAGCGGGCCGCGACGATAGCCGAGCTCGGCCGCACCTATCTCGAAGGGCTCGCGACCCAGGCGCCCGGCGCTTCGCGCGTCGTCGACAAGCTGCCAGTCAACTTTAGACACATCGGCCTCATTCACGCGGCGCTGCCGGGTGCGCGGTTCATTCATCTCGAGCGGAGTTCGCTCGACACGTGCCTGTCGATCTACTTCCAGGGGTTCTCCGCCGCGCACCCCTATGCGACCGACTTCGGCGACCTCGCGCATTACTACCATGAGTACCGCCGCCTGATGGCGCACTGGCGCGCCGTGCTGCCGCCGGGAACGCTGATCGAGGTCCGGTACGAGGACCTCGTCGATGATCCGGAATGCTGGAGCCGTCGGATGCTCGCGCACATCCGGCTCTCGTGGGATCCGCGCTGCCTCGAGTTCCACCGCACCGAGCGGCCGGTGCTGACCGCGAGCAATTGGCAGGTGCGCCAGCCCATCAGCAGGAGCTCGGTCGAGCGCTGGCGTCGCTATGAGCGCTTCGTCGGACCGCTGCGCGAGGCGCTCGGCGACGAGCTACGCGACACGGGCGCGCCGTCCTGAATCCGCTGCCGCCCCCGCAGCCGTCCCCGATCGAGCTCGAAGTGCGGCGCATTCGCGAGCTTACGAAGATCGGGCGGTACGCCGAGGCCTTGGATGCGGCGCAGCGGCTCGCTGCCCAAGTCCCCGAAAATCGCGACGTCCTATTTCTGGCCGCCTTGAGCCAGCGATACTTGAACAAGATCCCCGAGGCGCTCGCGACGATCGAGCGCCTAGAGCAGCTACACCCGAGGTTCAGTCAGCTCTACCAGGAGCGCGGCTACTGCTTCGTCGCCTTGCGGGACTCGCCGCGGGCAATCGACGCGTTCCTGCGGGGCGTGAACATCAATCCCGCGCTGCCCGCGAGCTGGTCGATGCTCGAGGGCCTTTATCGAATGGCGGGGGATGCCGAGAACGCCGCCACGGCCGCCGCGCATGTCGCGATCCTGAAGCGCCTTCCGCCCGAGGTCGTGCGCGCCACGGCATTGTTCTCGGACGGCGAGCTGACGCCCGCGGAAAATATCATCCGCGCGTTTCTCTTGCGGCATGGCAATCACGTCGAGGCCATGCGTCTGCTCGCCAAGATCGGCATCGCGCGTGACGTGCTGGATGATGCGGAACTACTGCTCGAGGCCGCCCTCGCGCTCGCGCCGGATTACCGCGCTGCACGCCACGATCTCGCCCTGGTGCTCATCGAACGCCACAAGTATAGCCAAGCGCGTCAGGAGCTCGAAAAACTCTTGCGGCTGGAGCCGGAGAATCGCCAGTACTGCACGCTCTATGCGACAGCCTGCGTTGGCCTCGGCGAGCAGGAAAAGGCGATCCCACTGTACCGAGAGCTCCTCATCGAGGCGCCGCAAGCGCCGGACCTACATCTGTCGATTGCCCACGCGCTCAAGGCCCTCGGCCGGCGGGACGAATCCATCGAAGCCTATCGTGCCGCGGCGGCCGCGCGCCCCAATTTCGGCGATGCCTATTGGAGTCTCGCAAATCTCAAGACCTACCGATTCTTGGAGAGGGAAATCGCGCGCATGCGCGCGGAAGAATCAGCGTCCGGGACGCCGCTCGTCGATCGGTATCACCTGTGCTTCGCGCTCGGCAAGGCCTATGAGGATCGCGGCGATTACGCCGAGTCATGGCGCTATTACGAGCGCGGCAACGCGCTGAAGCGATCCGAAAGCCGTTACCGGCCGGAGATCATCGAGACCAATACCCGCAAGCAGATCGAAGTATGCACGCGCGAGTTCTTCGCAGCGCGGGCGGGGGCCGGTGCCCCGCAGCCCGATCCGATTTTCATCGTGGGACTGCCGCGCGCGGGTTCGACGCTGCTCGACCAAATTCTCGCTTCGCATTCGCAGGTCGAAGGGACACAGGAACTCGCCGACATCCAGCGTATCGTGCTCAACTTGCAAGGTCGGGATCCAGACCTGGGCAACCCGCGTTACCCGGGCGTGCTCGCAGAAATGCAGCCCGAGGACTTCCTGCGGCTCGGCGAAAAATATCTGGCCGAGACGCGCGCCTATAGGACCGACAAGCCCCGCTTCGTCGATAAGATGCCGAACAACTTCCGGCATATCGGGCTCATCCACCTCATGTTGCCGAACGCCAAAATCATCGATGCCCGGCGCGCACCCATGGCCTGCTGCTTCAGCAATTTGAAGCAACTGTTCGCCGCCGGGCAAGAGTTCACCTATAGCACAGAGGACATCGCGCGCTATTACCGGACCTATCTCGAGCTCATGCGGCACTGGGACGCGGTGCTGCCGGGACAGATATTGCGCGTTCAATACGAGGACGTCGTGGAGGATCTCGAAGGCGGCGTGCGGCGAATTCTCGATTTTTGCGGGCTCGATTTCGAAGCGCGTTGCGTGGAATTCCACAAGACCGAACGCAGCATCCGCACCGCAAGCTCGGAGCAAGTGCGCCAGCCGCTGTTCCGCGAGGGCCTCGATCAGTGGAAAAACTACGAGCCTTGGCTGGGGCCCCTCAAGGACGCGCTAGGAGACGCGCTCGTCGATTACCGCGACTAGGCCGGCGCGGCTAGAGCGCCCCATGCGAATAAGCCGCGCCGCGCGAATAGGCAACACCGCGCGAATAGGCCGCACTGCGCGAATAGGCCGATCATTGAACGGCGCCGACCTGCGCCGGCAAAACAATCGCGCTCGCGGTGCCAAAACCGATGCGCGCATAGCCGTCGCGACTACACGCGGCCCGCAGCGTGACGCAGTCGCCGTCGGCGAGAAACCGGCGAGTCTCTCCCGAAGCCAGCGTCATGGGTTTCGTCCCCCCGGCGCTCAGTTCCAATAAGGAGCCCGCCTCCGCCGGCGCCGGACCCGATTGCGTGCCGCTGCCGAGCAGGTCGCCCGGCAACAGATTGCAGCCGCCGACCGTGTGGTGAGCGAGCATCTGCGCAATACTCCAATACGCCTGCCGAAAGTTCGAACGCGAGAGCCGCTCGGGAGGCAGATCGCGCGCGCGCATACTTGCAGTCTGCAACGTCACCTCGAGTTCGATGTCGATTGCACCGTACTGCCGCACGGCCGGGGAATCCAAATAGGCGAGCATCTCCAGATCGTCGGGCGCACGCGCCAGCGGCGCGCGAAACGGCGCCAGCGCCTCGAGCGTCACGATCCACGGGGAGATCGTCGTCGCAAAATTCTTGCCCAGAAACGGACCCAAAGGCTGCGCCTCCCAGCTCTGCAGATCGCGCGCCGACCAATCGTTGAGCAGACACAGGCCGAATATATGTCGCTCGGCGCTGCTGATTGGAATCGACTCGCCTAGCGCATTGCCGCGGCCGACGAACACGCCGACTTCGAGTTCATAGTCGAGGCGTTGACTCGGCCCAAACACCGGCCGCTCGGCGCCCGCGGGCAAGGATTGGCCCACAGGCCGATGGAAGCCCTGTTCGGACACGATGATCGAGGAGGCGCGACCGTGGTAGGCAATCGGCATCCACCGGTAGTTAGGTGTCAGCGGGTTCTGCGGACGGAATAGGCGGCCGACCGATGTCGCATGATGGATCGAGGTATAGAAATCCGTGTAGTTGCCGATGCGCGCCGGCAGATCGTATTCGGCCGCCGATTGCGGCACGAGTTCGGCATGCAATTTTGCGGCCCAGGGCGAGTCGGTGCGCAGCAACTTGGACAGCGCCGTGCGAAGGATCGTCAAGACACTGTCCGGTAGGCCCATGAGCCGATTGAAACTGGGCTCGGCGGCGGCACTCAGCGCCTCTGCCGCGCCACCGGAAAACGGTCCATGCAGATTCAGCGCCCGCAAGTCCAGAATCTGATCGCCGATCGCGATGCCGCCGCGATAGGCTTCGGGACTGCCGGCACGGCGGAAGATCGCGAAAGGCAGGTTTTGAATCGGAAACTCTGTATCGGATTGGTTCGCCGACGCCACCCAACTGCGCAGCGCCGGATCATGCGTCGAATTCAGCACGATGCTCATGCGCCCCCGCCGGTAGTGCCGCTGTCACTGCCGCCGCGGCCCGTAAAATTCCTCGGCAGCGTCTGCCAACACTGCGCATAGTCGGCTTGCAGCTGTGGCAGGCCTAGCGCAATCGGCGTCGGGCAAATGACCGCACGCGTTTCGAACATGAAGGCCATGGTCGCGGCGAGGAATTCGGGGCGCGACGTGTCCGCCTTGCTCGCCTTATCGACCGTCGCCGCATCGGGGCCATGCCCGCTCATGCAGTTGTGCAGGGAGGCGCCGCCCGGCAGGAAGCCGGCCTGCTTCGCGTCGTATTCACCCTCGATCAAACCCATGAACTCGCTCGCAACATTGCGATGAAACCACGGTGGCCGAAACGAGTTCGTCATCGCGAGCCAGCGCGGCGGAAAGATCACGAAGTCGAGGTTATCGGCGCCCGGCGTATCGCTGCTCGATTGCAGTACCAAAAATATCGAGGGATCCGGATGATCATAGCTGATCGAGCCGATCGTGTTGAAATCGCGCAGATCATATTTATAAGGAACGTGCGTGCCGTGCCAGGCGACGACGTCGAGCGGCGAATGGTCTATATGCGCCGACCACAAGGCACCGGCAAACTTCGCGATGAGTTCAAAGTCGCCGCCGCGATCCTCGAATGCCGCTACCGGCGTGCGAAAATCGCGCGCACGCGCGAGTCCATTGCTGCCGATAGGGCCGAGATCGGGCAATCGCAACGCTGCGCCGAAGTTCTCGCAGACATAGCCGCGGGCGGCCGTGTCGAGGAGCTCCACTCGAAAGCGGATGCCGCGCGGAATGACCGCAATCTCCAAGGGGCCGAGTTCGACGATCCCCAATTCGGTCGCAAGCCGCAGCCTCCCAAGCTGCGGGACGATCAGCAACTCGCCGTCGGCATCATAGAAAAACCGATCTTGCATCGACCGGTTGGCGACATACCAGTAAATCGCGCAACCGCTCTGCGCGGCCGGCGAGCCGTGACCACCGATCGTCACGAGTCCTTGCACGAAATCCGTGGCTGCGGTGGGAATCGGCAGCGGACTCCATCGCAATTGATTCGGCGATACCAACGCCTCATCGAAGCCCCCGACGATCGACCCGCTCTCGATGCGATGAAAAGGTCCATGAACGACCGCCGGTCGGATCCGGTAAAGCCACGACCTGCGGCTCGCGTGCCGCGGCACCGTGAAGGCGGTACCCGAAATCTGCTCGGCGTACAGGCCGAAAGGACATTGTTGCGGGGAATTGCGCACCAACGGCAGCGCGCCCGCGATGGCCTCGCTCGCGAATTCGTTGCCGAAGCCCGTTTGATAGCCGAGTGTCATCGGTTCGGCATCCTCAACGCGCCTTGAGGACGCCGCGGCGCACCTGGTCGCGCTCCATGCTCACGAACAATGCGCGAAAGTTGCCCTGACCAAAGCCTTCATCGCCTTGCCGTTCGATGATTTCGAAGAAAATCGGCCCGATCAAGGTCTGCGTGAAAATCTGCAGCAGATACTTGCCGTCGACGCCGTCGAGCAGAATTCCGCGCTTCTGCAGCTCTTCGATTTGCCCGCCGTGGCCCGGCACCCGCTCCTCGAGCATCTCGTAATAGGTATTAGGCGGCGGCGTCATGAACTTCAATCCGTTGCCTCGCAGCACGTCATAGGTCTTCAATATATCGTCGGTGCGCAAGGCGACGTGTTGAATGCCCTCGCCGTGGTATTGCTCGATGAATTCCTGGATCTGATCGAGCTGCCCGCTACCTGCGTCGAATTTGGACTCGTTGATCGGAATGCGAATCTTGCCGCAAGGCGCGGACAGCGCCCGGCTGGTCAATCCGGTATATTCGCCCGTGATATCGAAGAATTGCTGTTCGCGAAAGTTGAAAACCCGACGGTAAAAATCGTAGAAAAAATCCATGCGCCCTTTGCCGACATTGTGGGTCAGGTGGTCGATCTCGGCGAGCCCGGCGCCCGGCGGGAAGCGCTGCGCCCCGGGCTCCAGGATGAAGTCGATATCGTAAATCGTCGGGCTGTCGTAACGATCGACCAAGTAGATCAGGCTGCCGCCGATACCCTCGATCGCAGGGATGTTCAGCTCCATCGGTCCAATCGTGCCCTTGACCTCCTTGGCACCCGCCGCGACGGCATCGCGCAGCGCGCGAGCGGCATCTTTGACGCGAAACGCCATCGCGCAAGCGCTCGGGCCGTGCTGCCGCGCGAAGTTCTGCGCGAGGCTGTTCGGTTCCGCATTGACGATGAAATTGATGTTGCCCTGCCGATAGAGGCGGACGTCTTTTGAGCGGTGCCGCGCCAACAGGCTAAAGCCCATGATCTCGAATAGGCGCCCCAATTCGGCCGTGTCGGGTGCCGTGTACTCGACGAATTCAAAACCGTCCGTTCCCAATGGATTTTCCCAAGGGGGCGGCGCTTCTACCCGCGTTGTGGTCATGCCGGCTTGCCTTGCGAAAGTTATCAGGCCATCATGGTAGTTAGTTGCGCGTGCAACTGTCAACGGGAATGATGGTTTGACTCGAAATCCGGCAACCGCGGCTCCGACTTTGCAATTGGCGCAGTTCGCCCCTTTTCGCCTTAACCGCCTCGCGACGGCGGTCAGCGAGCATTTATCGGAGATTTATCGAGAGCGCTTCGGGCTTGCGATTCCCGAGTGGCGAGTTCTCGTCACGGTCGGAGAACAGCGGGAGTGTACCGCGCAATGGATCGCGTCCAGCGCGCGCATGCACAAGACCAGGGTCAGCCGGGCCGTCGCCTCGCTGACGCGGCGACATTTGCTCGAGCGCTCCGCCCGTTCGAGCGATGCGCGCGAGGTTTCGCTGCGTCTCGGCCCCGCCGGAAGGCGGCTTTATGCGCAACTCGTTCCATTGGCGCTCGATCGTGAACGCGCATTGCTTGCCTGCATGACCGACGCGCAGCGACGCGGATTCCTGCTGGGCCTTGCGCGACTCGAGGAGTCTTTGGGACTTGCGAGCGAGTGAGCGTCCGGCGCATTTCGAAGGCATCGGATCGGCCTGCCGCAGGGCGTCGCGATCAACGCGCCGGCGCTTTCACAAATGCGGTCAGCGTTGCGCTGTCGAGCGCGCGTTGCGAGAGGTACGCGAACACGTCGGTAGCCTTCTCGTCGGCAGCGAATGAAACGGACGCGGTCGGCAACGCCCAGATCGTGAACTGATAATGATGAACGCCGGTGCCCTTGGGCGGGCATGGGCCCGCATAACCGGCATCGCCGAAATTGGTGACGATCGATTTTGTGCGGCCGGGCAGCGATGTCGCGCCCCGCGATATCGACGCGGTGTCCGCGGGCAGATCGATCAAAATCCAATGCGACCACTGCGATGGCTTCACGTCTACGTCGATCATGGTCAGCACCAAGCTCTTGGCGGCAGCGGGTACGTTGCTCCAGGACAGCTGCGGCGAAACGTTGCCTCCGCCGCAGAGGGGATAAATGTGCGTTGTCGGGATCGGTTCGCCTGGCGCAATATCGGCGCTGGTCAGTGACATCGCGGCCAATGCAGGTCCGCACATCAGCGCGAGCAGCGAAATTAGTCCTGCGGTTGCCCTACTCATAAGCGACTCCATCGACTCCAGCCACTCAGCTCGCGAGCGCCGGGCGTAAGTTTGCTCTCCGCTGTGGATGGATTGCAAATCCACGCGTGGCTCGCACTCACATGGGCTCCGGCTGGTCAATATTTAATCAGTGCGATGTAACCGGCTGAATCGCGATTACGTTTTCCCGATGAGGAACCGGTTATGCACAGGGTTGTGCACCGGGAATGTGGATAGAAATGCGAGGGGAATAATTCGCGGGAATGGGGAGATATGCGCGATAAAGGCCGGTACCAAAGGTCGAATACTGGCGCGCTAGGTACCGTCGTCGAATCATTCGGTGATCCCTATGGGAACTCCCGTGGCGCCGTCCGTCTGGGAGATCTTCCAACGGTCCAAGTCTTCAAACTCGAAGTAAAAGTCGTACTTGGACGATGAATCTGCAACCAAGATGAAGACCCCCTTGGACTTGCCCAGGTTCTGCAGAATCTTCCGGCCTTGCGCGCTGATGTGGGCGAAGAATCCCTGATTCTTGATCGCATCGATCAGCAGAACCTGCGAATCGTTGTCAAAAGATGCGTTGCACCCGCATTGCTCAAGGTCCAGCCTAAAGCGCAGATAGCCTTTCTTCCATTGTGGCTCTAACTGTAACAAGAGCTCCATGAACCGCTTGGCGATATCGACGATTAATTCGGCACGCGATTCAATCATTGGAATCCCACTCTTGCGGGGTTCGAGCAGTGTGCCTGCTCCGGCGGTTGTGGTCAAAAGCTTCCTGCGTTCGCGGCAGCGCGTGCGCTACTTTGCAAACGCTTCATGCGGTCTGTCCGGACAAGGCGGCACGTGCCTTGAGTTGACGGTGCAGAGCATCGGGGACATGGCGTAATCGATTCATTTTGCGAGGTGGATCGCTGTCGCGACAGGGGTGTACACTTGACGGGGGCTCAGAACACGAAAAAAAAGAGCGATGTATCAGGGAGGAAAAGCGCGATGCCCAAATTTGACTTCGTGGCGAGCGGGATGGTCTCGAGCCTGCACCGGGGACAAGGCGCGGCGAAGATCCATCGCTGCAGCACCCTCGCATTGACGACGCGGCAACCAGCTGCCCGCTGAAGCGGCCATCGCCGGCGCCATTTCATGTTCCTCAGCAAGACAGAGATCGATGCGCTGGATTTGCGGATCGCCCGCGTCCACGCAGCGACAGGAGTGCGGGTAATCGCCGCAGAAATCGGCAAGGCCGACACATACGAGGAGCTGCCTTGGAAGGCCTTTGCGCTCGGTGCATCGCTCGCCGCGCTTGCGGTGGTCGGCGCCGAGGCCCTCCGACCGCAATGGCAAACGGCGCACGCAACAATGCTGTCGACAGTCATCATGCTCACGGCGGGCGCGCTAGCCGCTTTGCTCGCGATCTCCGTTCCGGCCTTCGCGCGACTCTTCCTCCACGACGCGAGATGCGAGCTAGAGGTCGGCCAGTATGCGCAGGCGCTGTTCTTGCGACGCGAACTTTTCAAGACCCCACATCGCGACGCGGTCCTCATTCTAGTCAGCCGGTTCGAGCGCCGAGTGCATCTCCTGGCCGATGCCGGCTTGCACGGTACGATCGCCGATGCCGAGTGGCAGACCGTCATCGAGCGGATGAAACCGGCGCTTCGCAAGGCGCGGACCGCGGATGCGCTGCAGGCAGGTCTGGCGGCCGTAGAAGAGATACTGGTGCGCACGGGCTACCGGGCAGCCGCTGGCGCGGAAAACGACCCGCCCGAGTCCCTGATCGAGGAGAAGGGCGCGTGAGCCATTGGATGCGGGCGTGCGTGATCTTCTTGGTGCTGGCGTACCTCGCTCCGGCGCGCGCGGCGGAGGTGCCATTCTTGTCGGGACGGGTCGTCGACAATGCGGAGATCCTCCAGCCTGTAACCCGAAGCAGACTCACCATCGCGATCAGAGCGCATGAGCAGCACACTACCGATCAGATCGTCGTGCTCACGGTACCGACGATTGGCGACATGAGCGTGGAGGAATACGCGACCAAAGTTTTCGAGACCTGGAAACTCGGGACCAAGGGCAAGGACAACGGGGTATTGGTCGTGATCGTGCCTCAGGACCGGAAAATGCGCATCGAGGTCGGCTACGGCCTCGAAGGCACGCTGACGGACGTCGCCTCGAGCCGGATCATCCGCAATGTGATGACCCCGCAATTCAAAGCCGGCAATTACGACAAAGGGGTCGAGGACGGCGTGACGGCCGTCATCGCGCAGCTCGAGGGCCAAGCAAACGTCGCGCCCGACGCCGCACCAAGCCATGGCCTGAATTTGCCCTTTGCAGGAATTGCCGAAAGCACATCCTGGCCGATGCGCCTATTTCTCGGCGCCTTCGTAATCGGCATACTCGGGCTGTTCACGTTCTTGGGAATCATGACGCCGGGATCCGGAGGTTGGTTCATATACCCCTTCTTGATCCCGTTTTGGGTCATATTTCCCGTGCTCTTTCTCGGCATCGAACTGCATCTCGTGGTGCTCGCCGTCTACCTCGTGGGTTTCCCGGTCGCTAAGCTGATTGCGAGGCAGACTCCTGCATATGCCAAGGCTGCGCAGGACTTGAAATGGAAGGGCACGGCAACAATTGGCGGATTCAGCATAGGGGGCGGCGGGTCAGGAGGCGGTGGCGGTTTCTCCGGCGGCGGCGGATTCTCGGGCGGCGGCGGCAGTTCGGGTGGCGGCGGCGCGTCCGGCAGTTGGTGAGCACGTCGGGCTGGGTACAGCGCCCGCAGCTATCTGGAATCGCACCGATAGGCTATTGTTGGCTCATGGAGGATGCGGTTTCATGAAGAGCAAATCATTGCTGATGTATCGAAGGATTCTGGATAGCATCGTTGCGGTCCTGGTCTTCATCATGGTGATCACTTTGCTGGGAGCCGTCGTCGGCCTGATCTTCGACATCATTGGAGCCTACCATGCGGTGCGCGAAGGCATCCCCACGCACACCCTTTCGCATGGATTGATCGACAGTGTTTCGCGGGACCTGGTGATCGATGTGCTGTCGGTCTTCGTGCTGATCGAGCTGTTCCGCACCTTCACGGATTATCTGGAATTTCACCGCATCCGTCTGCGTGTATTGTCGGAGGTGGGCATTGCTTTCATCCTGCGGGAAATATTCATCGGCCTATACAACCACACAATCGGGTGGGCGGAAATCTTGGCGCTGACTGCCCTGCTCGCCGTACTGGTGGCCGCGCGAATTACTTCCGTCATGTTCCAGCAACGGGACCCGGAAGTGATCTCTAGTCCGGGCGGTACAGCCGGCCCGCCGCCTTAATCGTCGTGATGCGACGGCGTCTACGCCGCTGGAACCGACGCTCTTAGCGCAATCTCTGTGCTATGACCTCCATGACCACCGGGGTCACGAGGATCGCATCCGGGTTCGCCGACAAAGCGATAAATTCCGCTTGCACGTCATGAGCCCATTGCTGGGATACCTTTCCGAGATCAACGAGCCGCTGGGAGTTGCTCTCGATGAATGCGGCGGGCCACTGCCACATGAAGTCGGCAGGCCGTACCGCAAAGATCAACGGTCGCAGCTCGATGATCTTGAATCCGGCCTCATTCATTATGGGAACTAGCGTCGGTACGATGTCCGGTTCGCCGCCGGAATCTCGCCAGCTGGCCATCACTTGCTGGACAAAATTGTCGATGCGATGACTCGTCGGAATCATGCGCCAGGTCGCATAACTTTGGTATTCATGAAATACCGCCCTGCCCCCGACGCGCAAGGAACCGAAGACCTTTTCGACCAATATCGCGGGACTCGTGACAAACGAGGCGACCCAACGGCACCAGGCAATATCAAACCCTGAAGAATCGAAATCATCACGCATGAGATCGGCTTCGACCAGTCGCACACGGTTCGCACCGAGGCGTTCGAGCTCTCGGCCCGCAAACTTCAGAAAATGCTGCGATCGCTCGATCGCGACTACCCCGCCGTGCGGACCGACGATTTCAGCGGCATCGAAGCTCGCAAAGCCCGGCCCCGCACCGAAATCAATGACTCTCGACCCCCGAGTCATTCCGGCCCTCATCCACGCCTGCAACATGTGCCCCCGCCACACTTGGTGCTGTAAGCCGAGTCGAGCAATCTCGACATCGTGGGTTCCCAAGACGTAATCGTCGACCAGAGCCATATGATAGATCGCCCATTGAGAATGCCTGCAGGAGTGCGCTCGCTTCAACCCCGTGCAATCTAGCCCAAACCGGCAGACAGATGCGGCCGCTTTCGGACTTCGAATTCGAATTCACGTCGACCAGCGAGAACACTAACCGATGGGTCCCTGCGATTTGAAGTTAGCCGGCCGCTTTTCGCGCGCGGCCGCGAGTCCCTCGCGCGCATCGGCCAACTTGAACCCAAGGAATTCGAGTGCCAGCGAAGCATCGAAGCTCGGGCCCGCAAGCCTCAGCCAGTTATTGAGCGCGTGTTTGGTCCAGCGCGTTGCCGTGAGGCTGCCGGCCGCCAATTTACGCGCGACCTCGAACGCCGTATCGATGACGCGCTCGTCTGGAGTGCATAGCGCAACCAGTCCGATGCGTTCCGCCTCGATTCCCGATAACGGTGTGTTGGTCAGCAAGTGGTAGCGTGCTTTGGCGAGTCCGCAGAGCAATGGCCAGATGATGACTGCATGATCACCGGCGGCAACGCCCAAGCGCGTGTGGCCATCGAGGAGCCGGGCGTTCTCCGCGGCTACGGCGACATCGGCGAGCAATGCGATCGCGAGACCCGCCCCGACCGCATTGCCGCGAATCGCCGAGACCACGGGCTTGGAGCAATTGATGAGGTTGTAAACGAGATCGCTGGCCTCTTTCCAGACGCGAATGAGCGTCGCCTCGTCATCGATCATGCGCTCGATCATCTCGAAATCGCCGCCCGACGAGAAATGCGCTCCCTCGCCGCGCACGACGACGACACGGACCGACTCGTCAACATCGATTGCGCGCCACACCGACGCCAAGTCTCGATGCATCGATTCGGTCGCGGAATTCAATCTCCCCCGGTTGGCGATAATGAGCTCGAGAATTTCCGCCTCCGACGACAAGAATTCGAGACTGGGAAAATTTGCTTGATAGGGTGCGACGTCGATGCTCATATTTAAGTCCCTCGTGCAATCGCGTCGGGAACCGCGTGTACGCTGACCATCGTCAACACCGTGTAGGACGCGACGGTCTCGCCTTCTTGATTGGTGATTTCGGTATCCCAACCAACTTCGCCCCAGCCCTTGTCCGCGCGCAGGCTCTTGTGCGCGCAACTCAAGCGGACTTTGATTCGATCTTGCGGCTTGACCGGCTTGACGAACCGGAGATTATCGAGCCCGTAGTTGCCGAGCACCGGTCCATAATCCGGCTCGACGAACAAGCCCGCGGCCGCCGAGATGAGAAAGTATCCGTGTGCCACACGCCCGCCGAACAATGGATTTCGAGCCGCCGCCGTCTCGTCCATGTGCGCATAGAAAGTGTCGCCCGTGAGTGCGGCAAACTGCTCGATGTCTGCGATCGTCACCACGCGCTCGCCGGACTGAACGGTATCTCCGAGCTCGAGTTCATTGAACGGTATGCGAAACGGGTGGACGCCCGGGTCGCGAAGCCGGCTTCCCCGCACCCAGCGGCCTCCCGTTACGGTAACGGTTTCCGGGGAACCCTGTACGGCCGTGCGTTGCATGTAATGCAGCACACCGCGGATGCCACCCATCTCCTCGCCTCCGCCCGCGCGTCCCGGACCACCATGCACGAGCGGCGCGAGCGGTGAGCCATGACCGGTCGACTCTTTGGCACAGCCGCGGTTCACGACCAATACCCGGCCGTGGTAAGGCGCGAGACCCAGCACCAATCGAGCGGCCAAGGAGTCATCGGCTGAAAATACCGAGGCCACGAGACTACCTCCGCCGCGTCGCGCCAGCGCGATCGCATCCTCCATATCCTCGTACGGCAACACGGTCGCGACGGGTCCAAACGCCTCGACCTCGTGAACCGCGCGCGCGGCATGGGGGTCGCGGCATAGCAAGAGTAGCGGCCCGACGAATGCACCTCGCTCGCGGTCCGCGTGGCTGATTTCGAAATGATCGATGCTACCGCTCACGATCGTGGCTTCGTGCCGCAACTCCGCGACGCGAGCGAGCACGTCGGCGCGCTGCGGCATGCTGACCAACGGGCCCATGCGTACGCCCTCGACGCGGGGATCTCCGACCGTGACCTTCTGTAGCGCCGCCTGCAACGCCGCAACGACATCGTCCGTGACGGCCTTGGGCACGAGAGCCCGCCGGATCGCCGTGCATTTCTGCCCCGCTTTGACGGTCATTTCGCGGGCCACTTCTTTGACGTATAGCTCGAACTCCGGTGATCCCGGCGCCGCGTCAGATGCCAAAATGCTGCAATTCAGCGAATCGGTTTCTGCAATGAACGGTACGGCGTGACGCACGATCCTGGGATGCACCCTCAAGCGCGCCGCCGTATCCGCCGAACCGGTAAAGGCGACGCTATCCTGACACGTCAGATGATCGAACAGGTCGCCGACGCTTCCGCAGACGAGTTGCATCGCGCCTTCGGGCAGTATCTTCGATTCGATGATCCGGCGCGCAACGAGCTCGGTCAGGTAGGCGGTCGTGGTTGCGGGCTTAACGATGACCGGCATTCCGGCGAGGATCGTTGGGGCCAATTTCTCCAGCATGCCCCAGACCGGGAAATTGAACGCGTTGATGTGTACCGCCGCGCCTTCGCGGGAGACGTAAATATGCTGCCCGACGAAGCTGCCGCCTTTGGAGAGTCCTTCGACCGCCCCGTCGAGGTAGACACGGCTGTTCGGCAGTTCGCGTGAGGCCTTGCTCGCGAATCCGAATATAGTGCCGATACCGCCATCGATATCGATCCACGAGTCGCTCATTGTCGCGCCCGTTCGGTAGGACAGGTCGTAGAACTCCCCTTTCAATGCGCCAAGATGTTTGGCGATCGCCTTGAGCAGGCTTGCGCGCTCGTGAAACGTCAATTGCCGAAGCGCGGGGCCGCCGACCTGCCGCGCATGCGCGAGCACTTTTGCAAAATCGATGCCGGATGAGGAGGCCTCGGCGATGAGCTCCCCCGTCGTCGCATCGCGCAAGGCCACGCCGTGCTCGCGCCCGCTTTGCCACTTGCCGACCACATAGCTTTCCAACTTCATGCATTTCCCCTTAAGCCGAGGACGTCAGCCGGCCCCAGGCGCCAAACGTCGTGCCCTTGGCCACTAGTTCGATGAGCAGCGGCGATGGCACCCAGTAGCGTTTGCCGTGGATCCCGGCAAATTGATGGATACCGGCGAGCACGGTCGATAGACCAATGGAATCGGCATAAAACAGAGGTCCCCCGCGGTAGCGCGGAAACCCGTAGCCATTGCACCAGATTGCGTCGATGTCGCCCGATGAACGCGCAATGCCGTCGGAGAGTATCTGCGCACCTTCATTGATGAGAGCAAATAGGCAACGGTCTCTGATCTCATCCGCGGCGATCTCGCGGCGCTTGACTCCAAGACGAATCGCCTCCGCCTCGATCATGGCTTCCACTTCCGGCGCACGACTGGGGCGCCGCGCTCCTTCCGAATAGGCGAACGCGCCGGCGCGCGTCTTTTGTCCCAGGCGGCCCGATTCGACCAGCAGATCGGCGACACGGTAGTAGCGGGGGTCGTCCGGCAAATCTTTGCGCTCGCGACGCACACGGTAGCCGACATCGAGTCCCGCCAGATCGCCGACCGCGTTCGGTCCCATGGCCATGCCAAAGCGTTCCAAGACTGCGTCTACCTGCGTGGGGGTAGCGCCTTCGAGCATCAACAGCTGATTTTCGCGGCCGTAGGCATACAGCATTCGATTACCGACGAATCCGAAGCAATTACCGACGACGATTCCCAGCTTGCCCGTGCGCTTCGTGACTTCTTGGACCGTCGCAATCACATCGAGAGCCGTGGCCCGTCCGCGGACGATCTCGACCAGACGCATGACATTCGCGGGACTGAAGAAATGCATGCCGAGTACGTCGCTTGGCCGGCCGGACGCCGCAGCAATCGCGTCGATGTCGAGCGTCGAGGTATTCGAGGCCAATACCGCACCCGGCCGGCAAATCCTCCCGAGCGCGGCAAACACTTGCTGCTTGACGGCCAGATTCTCAAAAACCGCCTCAATCACGAGATCGACATCGGCAAGCGCCTCGATCCGATCACCGCTCGCTACACGGTCCAACACTATTGCCGCCGCCGATCGATCCAGCCGTCCCTTCGTGACCGAACCCTCGAGCGTGGAGCGCAGCCGTTCCATGCCCGCCGCCAGCGCCGCGCCGTTGGAATCAACGAGCAAAACGCCGTATCCGGCCGTTGCCAAACTGATTGCGATACCCGAGCCCATCGTACCCGCGCCGAGTACCCCCACCGTGGAAACCGGGCGCGGCTGCGATGCCTGGCGCATGCCGCGTTCCGCAAAGAACAGGTGCCGCAATGCGCGCGAGGAATTCGAGCGTAGGCACTCCTCAAAACGCAATCGCCCCAACGCGAGCCCGGCATCGAACGGCAAGTTCAGCGAGGCCACTACGCATTCGATGATCGCCTCCCGCGACTCAACACCGGGGAACTTGCGCGCCGCGATCGTTCGTTGCTCCTCGACACTGTCCTGGGTCGGGGCTCCCCCGACGACGCTCAAATCGCATACTCGGCGCGCAAGGATGCCCGACGCGCCGCTCTCTCGGGCCGCTTGCAGCGCGCTCGGCAACAGCGCCGACTCATCGCAAACGCGATCGACGATGCGGAGCGCGAGCGCCCGCTCGCAAGAAATCGGATCGCCGGAGAGCATCAGTTTCAAGCTCTCGAGCACGCCAATGAGTCTCGGCAAGCGTTGCGTGCCGCCGGAACCCGGCAACAGACCCAGCCGAATCTCCGGCATGCCGAAGCTCGCCGTCGTTGCGGCGACTCGGGTGTGACAAGCCAGCGCCAATTCGAAGCCTTCGCCGAGCACCGAACCGTGCATCGCGGCAATGATCGGCTTCGTGCAGGCTTCGATACGCCTTAGAACGTCGTTGAGCAGCGGTGAGCGCGCCTCTTGATCGAATTCTAGGGATTCGGCGCCAGCCACGAAATGCGCGCCGGTGCCGCGGATGACCACCGCCTGAACGTCCGGCTTCTGTTCGGCGGCTAGGACGGCCTCCAGGAGCGCGCTTCGCACGGGCTGCGAGATCGCGTTGACGGGTGGATTGTCGATCGTGAGTACGACGATGGCGCCCTGTCGCTCGCTCGTTATCGACGCCGCATTGATACGCTGATCGCTCATCGAGTGCGTTCGATGACCATCGCGATTCCTTGCCCCACGCCAATGCACATCGTGCAGAGTGCTCGACGACCGCCCCCACGTTCGAGCTGATTCAACGCGGTCGTCACGAGTCTCGCCCCGCTCGCCCCCAACGGGTGACCGAGCGCGATGGCGCCGCCCAGCGCGTTGACGTTCGCGGCGTCATCGGCGAGCCCGAGGCCCCTCAGTACCGCCAGCGACTGAGATGCGAACGCCTCGTTGAGTTCGATGATATCGAAGTCCGTGATCGCCAAGCGCAGCCGGTCCATCAATTTGTGGGTCGCCGCAATCGGTCCCATACCCATGATCCGCGGCTCCACGCCGGCAACCGCGGTACCGAGCACTTTCGCGCGCGGCTTGAGCGCGTAGCGCGCGACGGCTTCGGCGCTCGCGAGCAGCAATGCGCAGGCGCCGTCGTTGACGCCCGACGAATTGCCGGCGGTCACGGTTCCACCCGCGCGAAACGGCGTCGGCAATTGCGCCAAAGCTGCGAGGCTCGTCTCGCGCGGATGTTCGTCGGCGCGAACCACGTTGACCGGTCCTTTTTTGGCGGCTATCGTCACCGCAACGATTTCGGCGTCGAAAAGACCGGCGGCTTGAGCGGCCAATGCCCGCTGCTGACTTCGAAGCGCGAAAGCATCCTGATCCCCGCGCGATACTTGAAACTCGGCAGCCACGTTCTCGGCGGTCTCCGGCATCGAGTCAACGCCGAATTGCGCCTTGAGCAGCGCATTGACGAAGCGCCACCCTATCGTCGAGTCGAACATTTGTGCGTCGCGCGCAAAGGGGGTAGCGCTTTTCGAAACGACGTAGGGAGCCCGGCTCATGCTTTCGACGCCGCCGGCCAGAACGACCGTCGCCTCCCCTGCCCAAATCATGCGCGACGCGGCCGCCACCGCATCGAGGCCGGATCCGCAGAGTCGGTTCAAAGTGACGCCGGGTACGCCGACCGGCAGACCCGCCAGCAGCGCACTCATGCGCGCGACATTGCGGTTGTCCTCGCCCGCTTGATTCGCGCATCCTAAAATGACGTCGCCGATCGCTGCGGGATCGAGTGTCGCATTGCGCGTCAGCAACTCACGCAACACGATGGCGCCCAGGTCGTCGGGCCGCAGCGCCGAGAGTGCGCCACCATACCGACCGATCGGCGTGCGAATTGCATCGCAGATGAACGCTTCGGACATAAGCTGAGACCCTCTAAATGCCCTGCTGGGATTTGCGTAATCGCGAGCATCGGCCGCGAAAGTGGGCGAGCACCGCGTCGGATGAATTCGTGACGACGACGTCATAAAGACCATGGCGCTCGGTTCTCGATACAACGCTCGCGTTCGCGGTCAGTCGTTCGCCGCTGTGGGCGGGCGCTAGAAATTCGATGCTTGCGCCGGCCGCGACCATCGGCTCGCCATACGAGTTGCAGGCAAACGCAAACGCGCTATCCGCAAACGCGAAAATGATGCCTCCGTGGCATATATGGAAGCCGTTGACCATGTCTGGGCGCACCGTCATCGCGACACGGACATGCCCCGGCGCCGCGTCCATCACTTCGATTCCGAAGCTCTGGGACGCCCGATCGGTGCGAAACAGCGATTCGACTGCGTCCCTCGCCGATTGCAAGGCGGCGTCGTTAGTCTCGCTGCTTTGATGACCCACGATCAATGGCCCTTGAAGACGGGTGCGCGCTTGTCGCGGAATGCTGCGACGCCTTCGGCATAATCGGCCGAACGACCGAGATCGCGCTGCGCATCGCGCTCGACGTCGAGCTGCTCGGACAGCGTATGCTGCCAGCTCAAGCGAATCGCCGCCTTGGTCCACGCGAGCCCACGCGTCGGCGCGATCGCCAACTGCCCGGCGAGCGCCTCGACCGTCGATTCCAATTCATGGTCGTCGACGCACTGCCAGATCATTCCCCACGCTGCCGCCTGCTCTGCGGGAAGCTTATTGCCCAACAGCGTCAGTCCCAACGCACGCGCGCCGCCAACCAGCCGCGGCAGCGTCCAAGTACCGCCCGAATCGGGCAGCAAACCGAGCTTGGAGAACGCCTGCACGAAACTTGCCGAGCGCGCCGCAATGACGAGGTCGCAGGCGAGCGCAATGTTGGCGCCCGCGCCGGCGGCGACGCCGTTGACCGCCGCAATCACCGGCATCGGTAAGCTTTGCAGCGCCAGCACCAGCGGCTTGTAGTACTTTTCGATCGACTCGCCGAGATCGACGCCTTGTCCGCCGGGCGCCACCGCCCGATCGCCGAGATCCTGACCCGCGCAGAACCCGCGGCCGGCACCGGTCAACACCAGCACCCGGGCGCCGCTGCCGGCAAGACCCTCGAGCGCATGCTTCACTTCACGATGCATCTGGACGTTGAAGCTGTTGAGCTTGTCCGGCCGGTTCAAGGTCAGGCGGGCGATTCCGGCGTCGACGCTGAATAAAATGCTTTCGTAGCTCATGGCGACTCCCGGCGGATTCACAGGCGGCGGTTATTTTTCGTCATAACTGATTTCGAGCGTGGCAGTCGTCGGCCGTGCTTGGCAACACAGCACGAATCCCGCGTCGATTTCCCAGGGTTCGAGCGCGATATTGTGCGTCATCGTCGCCGAACCCTGCGTAATCCTCGCACGGCAGGTCGCACAGATGCCTGAGCGACACGAAAACGGCAGGTTCAGTCCGGCTCGTTCCGCGGCCGCCAACACGGATGGATCACTGGGCGCCATCTCGAACGTGCGGCGTCGACCGTCCATGGCGATCGTGATCGTCGCCAAAACCTCTTGCGGCGCGGCCGCGCCGGGCGCAGCTTGCGCAGGAGTTGCCGCCGGACGTTGTGCCGCGTTCGCAAACCGCTCGAATCGAATCGTTGCATCCGGTTTCAGCAATTTGATCGCATCGCGAACCTCATCCAGCATGCCGCCCGGACCGCAAATCAGGTATTCGTCGGCCGACTTCAGTTCGACGATGTGCTGTGCCAATTGGCGCAGCTTGTCGCCGTCGATACGGCCATTGAGCAATTCGGTGGCCTGCGGTTCGCGGCTCATGACGAAATATACCGAAAATCGGTCGACAAACCGGTTCTTCAACGCCAGCGTATGCTCGAGAAACATCGTGCGCGACATGCTGCGGTTACCGTAAAGCAGCGTGACCCGGCTATGCGGCTCGCGCTCGAGAATATCGGCGGTCAACGACAACACCGGCGTGATGCCGCTGCCGGCGGCGATCGCCACATAGGAAAATGCGCGTGCGGGATCGATCTGGGTTCGAAACCGACCCATGGGCGTGCCGACATCGAGCATATCGCCGGCGCGCAGACGATTCGCGATATCGCCGGACATACGGCCACCGGCCTGGATTCTGACGCCCACCTTGAGCCCGCTCGCACCCGGCGGCGTGACGATCGAATAGGTCCGCCGCTCCTCGCGTTCGCCGATCGTTCTGCGCACGGTCACGTATTGGCCGGCATGAAACGCAAAGGCGCTTTTCTGCGCCGGTGACAAATCGAACGTCACGCAAACCGCGTCGTCCGCGATCGGTTCGATCGAGGACACTTTGAGCGCGTGGAACTCAAGCATGCACAGCCACTAGATGCATTTGAAATATTCGAAGGGTTCGAGACAGGCGCGGCAACGGTGCAGCGCCTTGCAGGGCGTCGATCCGAATTCACTGACGGACTCCGTGTCCACGGAATGGCAACGTGGACACGCCACGGCTCGACTCGCGCGTACGACGTCCCGCAGCGATGAGGTGGTCCGTTCCGGCGGCACGATCCCGTACAGTTCGAGCTTACGCCGGCCTTCCGGGCTGATCCAATCGCTGGTCCATGCGGGGGCTAGAACCTGCGTGACCACGAATTCCCCGACTTGCGCGGTCGTCAAGGCGCTTTCCACCAATTGCCGGATCACTTCGGTTGCCGGGCAGCCGACGTAGGTCGGCGAAAGCCCCACCTCCAATGTGAGATCGGGCCGCCGCCTGACGAAGCGGACCAGCCCGAGATCCACGATGCTGATCGCGGGTATCTCAGGGTCCTCGACGGCGGCCAGTGCATTCCACGCGACCGGCACCGGGTCGACCAGTTCGGCGCTGTGTGAGTTCACCAACGCGCGCCGGGGTAGGTACGCTGCATATGCTGCATCTCCGCAAGGATGTAGCCGAGGTGCTCGCTGTGCTGGCCGTGTTTGCCGAACCACGCATAGTGTCGCTCGCCCGGCCGCACCAGAGTCGCCTCTGTCAATAGCGCATCGATGCGCTGCGACCACGCGGCCTGAACCACGTCGAGGCGCGGCGCAATTCCGTTCTCGGCCATCGTGCGGTCCAATTCGTCTTCCGCGAATAGTTCGGCTGTGTAAGGCCACAGCCGGTCGATCGCCGCTTGCATGCGCGCGTGGCTCTCGGCAGTCCCGTCACCGAGTCGGATCAGCCATCCGCCGCTGTATCGCAAGTGATAGCGAGTCTCTTTGACGGACTTCGCGGCAATCGCCGCCAAGCGTTCGTCGGATGATGCCGCCAGGCGCTCGTAGAGTTCCGTTTGAAATGCATCAATGAGCACCTGGCGAACAATCGTCTGAGCGAAATCCTTGTTCGGCTGTTCAGCGAGCACGGGATTCACGTATTCGGTATGCTCGCGCATAAATGCGATCGCATCCTCGTCGCGGCCGCGTCCCTCGATTTCCCCCGCATACGTGAACAGCAGCCGCGCCTGGCCGATCAAATCGAGCGCGACATTGGCCAATCCCAAGTCTTCCTCGAGGGCCGGAGCATGGCCGACCCATTCGCCGAGGCGCTGGCCCAATATCAGACTCAGGTCCGCGAGCCGCAAGACGTAGCGAAACAGCGAACTCGCTTCGACCCCGACCGTCGCCGCGCTCACAAGGTCTTGACCTCGGGGGGAATATCGTAAAACGTCGGATGTCGATAGATCTTGTCGCGTGCCGGCTCGAACAAGGATTCGGATTCGCCCGGATCGGAAGCCGTAATGTCCTTGGATCGCGCGACCCAAATGCTGACTCCCTCCTCGCGCCGCGTGTAGAGATCCCGCGCATGCTCGATCGCCATGCGCGCATCGGATGCATGCAAACTACCGACGTGCTTGTGGTCGAGCCCACCGCGGGCGCGAACGAAAACTTCGTACAAGGGCCACTGTCGATCATCTTCCATCGCGTACTCCGTTGATTGCGCGGCCCATTCAGGCCGCTAGGTGGGTGCCGCGCCGCTGTTGCTTGTCCGCATACGCGGATGCGGCCTCGCGGACCCAGGCGCCGTCGGCATGCGCCTCGCGGCGTGCGGCAAGGCGCTCCGCATTGCAGGGGCCGTTGCCTTTGAGCACCCGTTCGAATTCGGTCCAATCGATGGGACCGAAATCGCAGCGCTGCTCGGCTTCGTTCCAGCGCAACAAGGGATCGGGAATCGTCAATCCCAAAAACCGCGCCTGCGGCACCGTAAAGTCCACGAACTTTTGTCGCAGCTGATCATTGGAAAAGCGCTTGATCTTCCAGCGCTGCGACTCACTGCTATGAATCGAATCGGCGTCGGAAGGACCGAACATCATCAATGCCGGCCACCACCAGCGGTTAAGAGCCTCCTGCGCCATGCGCTTTTGTTCAGGGCTACCCTGGGCCAGGTGCAGCATGAGGTCGTAGCCTTGACGTTGGTGAAAGCTCTCTTCGCGGCATACACGCACCATGGCCCGCGCGTAAGGGCCGTATGAACAGCGGCACAGCGGGATCTGATTCATGATCGCGGCCCCGTCCACCAACCAGCCGATCGCACCGACGTCGGCCCAGGTCGGCGTCGGATAATTGAAGATGCTCGAATACTTGGCCTTTCCCGACAGCAGCTGATCGACCAACTGATCGCGGCTGACTCCGAGCGTCTCGGCGGCGCTGTACAAATACGCGCCGTGACCGCCCTCGTCCTGAACCTTGGCGATCAGAATCGCCTTGCGCTTGAGTGTGGGTGCGCGTGTGATCCAATTGCCCTCGGGCAGCATGCCGACGATTTCCGAATGCGCATGCTGCGAAATCTGCCGGATCAGGGTATTGCGATAGCGCGCCGGCATCCAATCCTTTGGTTCGATTTTCTCCTCGGCATCGACGCGCGCGAGAAAACGCCGCTCCAGCGCACTTTCGTCTGTGGGCACGCCGGGATCGGCATTCTGCGCATCGAGCCCTTGCGTATACATGATCGCCCCCACAGGTTGCCGGCGTCCCTATTGTGATACAGAAATGATTCTGATTCAATGTTTTCTGTGTCATACCCGCACGACCTACCGCAGCTTCCAGAATGACTCACGACCCATCGAGCGTCGTGGCTGGGCTCGTCGCGCGTTTCCGGCGCCAGCGACCGCTGCGTGCAGGATCGCTGATCGTGACGATTTTCGGCGATTCCATTCTGCCTCGCGGCGGCGCGATCGCCCTCGGCAGCCTCATCGGACTCGCGGCTCAATTCGGGCTCAATGAGCGCCTCGTCCGCACCGCGAGCGCGCGCCTGGCCCAGGAGGGTTGGCTCGAAAGCCGCCGGCTCGGCAAACTCAGTGAATATCGGCTCACGGCGGACGGCCGCGTGCAATTCCTCGATGCGACGCAGCGCATTTACGGCGAACCCGGCGGTGCCTGGTCCGGCCGCTGGACGCTAATCGTCGTACCCGTGTTGCGCGGCTCAGGGCGAAAAGAAGTCCGCAAGGAACTCATGTGGGCCGGATACGGTGAAGTCTCTCCGGGCGTCTTTGCACACCCGGAGCTGATGCCGCCGCCGCTTCAGCCACAGCTGCGCTTATCGAGGCTGCTGTCGAGCGCATTTCTGTTTGAAGCCCGCCTCGCCGCCGAGGATGCATCGCAGCGACTCGTGGCCCTAGGCTGGGATCTCAAGGAGCTGGGCCTGCGCTACAGCCGATTCGTCCAGCGATTTGAAGCCGTCCGTGCCTCTTTGCGAGGACGGCACGCGATGGACCCACAGCGCTGTTTCATCGTTCGCACCTTGTTGATTCATGAGTATCGTCGTCTGCACTTGCGCGATCCGCTGCTGCCTTCGCGGCTGCTGCCGGACCAATGGCCGGGTACGAAGGCCGCTGCGTTGTGCCGTGATATCTATGCGCGCATATTCGTTGCCTCGGAAATCCACCTAAGCAGCACGGCCGCGACGATCGGCGGGCCGCTGCCGAGCGTGGATGCTTCGGTAATGCAGCGCTTCGGCGGTATAGCCCTCCCGTAGGCTATGATCGACGGCGGTCGATGATCCGTATCGCCTTGCCCGTCGATCGCTCGATACCGCCGGGATCGAGCACGCGTACCGTTGCGCTAATGCCGACCAAGGACTTCACGCTGTGCGCGAGCCTGCGGCTCGAGGCCTCGCGCGCTTCCAGACTCGTGAATTCGCTGGACCGGCATTCCACGCTGATCGTCAATGTGTCGAGATTGCCCGCTCGGTCGATTTCCAACTGATAATGCGCAGCCAATCCGGGCGTCTGTAAAACCTGTTCTTCGATTTGCGAAGGAAACACGTTGACCCCGCGAATGATCAACATGTCATCCGTGCGGCCGGTGATCTTGGCCATGCGCCGCATCGAACGGGCGGTTGGCGGCAGAAGCCGCGTCAAATCCCGGGTGCGATAGCGAATAATCGGCAGAGCGACCTTGGTCAAGGATGTGAACACGAGCTCGCCCTCCTCGCCGTCGGCCAGTACCCGGCCGGTGTCCGGATTGATGATCTCCGGAAGGAAATGGTCTTCCCAAATGACGGGACCGTCTTTTGATTCGATGCACTCGCACGCAACCCCCGGCCCCATGACTTCGGATAGGCCGTAGATATCCAACGCGTCCAAGCCGAATCGCCCCTCGATGGCCAAGCGCATTGCCTCGGTCCAAGGTTCGGCACCAAAGATGCCGATGCGCAACGACGACTCGTGCGGGTCGATTCCCTGACGCGTGAATTCATCGGCAAGGTTCAGCATGTAAGAAGGCGTAACCATGATGATGTCGGGACGCAAATCACGGATCAGCTGGACTTGCTTCTCGGTCTGGCCGCCCGACATGGGAATTACGGTGCAGCCGAGACGCTCCGCTCCGTAGTGCGCACCCAAACCCCCGGTGAACAAGCCGTAGCCATAGGCCACCTGAACAATATCTCCGGCGCGTCCTCCGGCACTCCGAATGGAGCGCGCAACAAGACCTGCCCAAGTATCGATATCCCCGCTCGTGTATCCGACGACGGTCGGTTTCCCGGTCGTGCCGCTCGACGCGTGAATGCGCGCGACGCGTTGCCGCGGTACCGCAAAAAGGCCGTAGGGATAGTTATTGCGAAAGTCTTGCTTGGTCAAGAACGGAAATTTCGCGAGGTCTTCGAGGGATCTCAAATCATCCGGCGTCACACCCGCGTCGTCGAAAGCCCGCCGATAATGCCCAACATTTTCATACGAATGCCGGACCGACCATTTCAAGCGCTCGAGCTGCAGTGCCTTCAACTCATCGGCACTGGCACGCTCGATCGGCTCGAGATCCTGGGATACCGAATGCATTTAGGGGATATCCTCGGACCAGAGCTCGAGCGTCTTGACGACATGAGACAGGAACGCGTTTGCCTGAAACGCGTCCAATGCGCGATGATCAATCGACAAGGTCAAATAGCACATGGAACGCACGCTGATGGACTCGACTCCGTCCGCCGTCACCACACATACCCTGCGCTGCAATTTGCCGACGCCTAAGATCGCGACCTGAGGCTGATTGATGATGATCGGCGCCGCGAGCAGACTGCCGCCGGCGCCATGGTTGGAGATCGTAAAGGTCCCGCCGCGCACATCGCCCGGCGCCAACTTGCCCGCTCGCGCCCCCTCCACGAGCTCGCCCAGGCGTCGCGCGATCCCAAACAGATTGAGCCGCTGGGCATGGTGTATGACCGGCACGATGAGTCCGTTGTTGCCGAGCGCCGTGCCGATGCCAATGTTTACATCGCCATGCAGCTCCAGCGCATCTTCGTGAAACGTCGCGTTGACCTCCGGAATCGCACGCAGCGCGCGCACACATGCACTGATGAGGTAGGCGGTCAGCGTCAACCGTGCGCCGCGCGCATGGTAGTCCGCGGCGTGCCGCCCGCGATGCGCGAGCACGCGCGTGAGATCCGCCTCGAACAGTGTCGTTACGTGGGGCGCCTCCAACAGGCTCTTGGTCATGTGCTCGGCGATGCGTCGGCGAATCGGCGTGTGCGGCACGCGCGTGCTCGTGATTGCGTTGGACTCCAATGGGGTCGCGGAGCCGTTGGTTTGCGCGCGGCGGGTGACGTCTTGAGCCGTGATCCTGCCGTTGCGGCCACTGCCGGGAACGTCGTTCGGCGTGAGATTGTGTTCGGCCAATAGCCTGCGTACCGAGGGACTCAGGGCTATCTTGCGGTCCGGGCTTTGTTTCTCGACAAGCGTATCGATTGCCGGGCGCTCGCTCACGGCCGCCGCCGCGGTATCGGCCCCAATCGTGATGCGCCCCAATACCTCACCGGGAATGATCTCTTGATCGGATTGCTTGAAAATGTCGGTCAGGATGCCGCTTGCGGGCGAGGCAATTTCAACGGTGACCTTGTCGGTCTCGAGTTCGATCAAGGGTTCGTCCCTTGCGACCGAATCGCCGATCGATTTGCACCACTTCAAGACTGTGGCCTTCGTGCCTTCTTGATTCGCCGGCGCGATGACGTCCGAGACGCTCGACATGGTCAGATCGCGACCAGATTGACGATGGCCTCCGAAATACTCTGGGCACTCGGCAATACGGCGTCGAGTAGCACGGGGCTATGCGGGCTCGGCACATCGGGCACCGCGAGCCGTTCAATCGGCGCATCCAGATCGAAGAACGCGTCTTTCGCAAGCACCGCCGCAATTTCGGCGCCGAATCCGGCGCTGATCGTGTCCTCGTGCACGATCAGACAGCGGCGAGTCTTGCGTACCGACGCCAGCGTGGCCTCGCGATCCCATGGGGAAAGAGTTCGCAGGTCCAGCAAATCCGCTGAGACGCCGCTCTCGTCGATGGCCGCTTCGCAACGTTCGACCATTGCGCCCCAGCTGACCACCGTCAATTGGGTTCCGGTGCGCAGTAGGCTCGCGCGTCCGAACGGGACCACGAAGTCATCGCCCGGATAGGCCCGACGCGCCCAACTCCCATCGAGCAGCGAACGATGTTCGAAGAATATCGTCGGCTCATTGCCGCGCAACGCGCTGCGCAGTAAGCCAACCGCATCTTGCGCGTTGGACGGCATGGCGACTCGCCAGCCGAGGCCATGCACCCATTGAACTTCGTTCGATTGACTATGCCAGGGATCGCCGCATTTGAAGAATCCGCCCGGGATCCGCACGACCATGGGTGCGGCGAACCGATTGGCCGTGCGCCAACGCATCGTGCCGCAGTCATTGAGCTGCTCCGCGGCGGGATCGGCGTATTTGCGAAATTGAATCTCGGGCACCGGCATGAGCCCGGCGGCCGCCATGCCCACTGCTCGGCCAATGATTCCCTCTTCCGAGAGGCTGGTATCGAAGACGCGCGCTTCCCCAAACTTGTCCTGCAATCCCATCGTCGCCGCGTGCACGCCGCCCTTGCGGCCGACATCTTCTCCGAAGACGAGAACGCGTGAATTGATCTTAAGCTCGTGTTCCAGCGTACGGCGTACGGCGGTCAGCAGATTGATGCGCGGACCTTCGGGATGTGCCTGCTCGGTGCCCGGCACGGGATCGATGCCTTCGGCCAACAGCCCCCCCTGCCGTTGAACGTCGACTGTCCCGTCGTTTCGCAACTCCGTGAACAAGTAGCGCTTGACGCCGCGTGGATCCGGTGCCGCGCGCCGCTCGACGCGTTGCAGGGCTAGTGCGACCGCGGTGGTCGCTTCGCTGATCTCGGCATCCCATTGCGCGCTCGTCATGAGCGAGGGCACGATCTGATCGCGCAGCCGCTGAAAAGGGTCGCGGCGTTGTTCCGCCAAAATGACGGTTGCACCTTTGTAGGTCTGCGTGTCCTGGCCGGAATGTCCCGACAAACGCGGAACCGTGAGGCGTAGGAGCGCCGGGCCGTCGCCCGCCCGCACTCCCGCAAGCGCATCCTCGATCAGCGCAGCCGCGGCAACGGGATTCGTGCCGTCGCCGTCCAGAACTCGCAGGCCGCGAAAGGCGCCAAGATTGGCTGCAATGTTGCCGCCGGGCGTCTGCATCGGCGTGGGAACGGAGATTCCATAGCCGTTGTCCTCGATGAAAAACAGGAATGGGAGCTTTTCAGTGGTCACAATGTTGAGCGCTGCCCAGAATCCATTGGTCGCGGTCGAGGCGTCGCCGCCATGCGCGACCGCAATGCCGCGCTCGCAGCTGGAATCCTTGAGCACCTGGCGGCGATAGCGCAGGGATTGCGCCCAACCCACGGCAGGGGTGTATTGCGTGCCGACGCCGCCGCAAACCGGGAGCACGCAAGCGCCGTCTCGATTCGGGAAATTGAAAACTACACCGATGTCCCGACCTTCGCTCATGCCGCCGACCCGCATCATCGTCGACGCGAGCGCCTCCTCCGCGGAGAGTCCCAGACTCAGCAACAAAGGCCGAGATCGGTAGTAAGCCCCGACACCGTCTCGTCGGCCCGTCAGCTGCGCGCCTAAGATGGATTGGGTCACGTCATGGCCGCGCGCCGAGAATTGGTAGAGCACCTTGCGCGCGGGAAGCAGCGTGGACTCTTCGAGTTCGTCGAGCGCGCGCGATAGCGCGACGTTGCGAACGACCGTTCGCCAGTCGACGGCCCCCCGCTTCGACTCGCGCGCGACAGCATTCGGGTTCGCAACCACCACGTCCTCCGGACCTTGAATGACTCCCATTACGAGCCTACCCCGAAGCGACCGCTCAGAATCTCCAAAACTCGCTTACATTCGCATCATTTTTGGTGTATTTAGCTAGAAAATGATCTTTTTGGAGCGATTTATGACCGAACTCGATCCATATGACGTACGCATACTCAAGGCGCTGCAGCGCGACGGACGTCTGTCCGTGGTCGAACTCGCCGAAGCCATCGGCTTGTCGCCGACACCCTGCGGACGGCGGATCAAAGCCTTGGAATCGGGAGGCGCGATCGAGGGTTATTCGGCCGTGCTGAATCCTCGGCGCATCGGGCTCGAAATACTCGCCGTGGTTCAAGTGAAATTGACCGAACACACCGACGAGACCGTCACCCGATTCGAACAAGAAATTGCACTGCTCGATGAAGTAACCAATTGTTATGCGCTGACCGGCGCCTACGACTTCATGCTGCAGGTCTATGGGACCGACTTGGATTCCCTTAGCAGCGTCGTACTGAAGAAGCTGTTGCGCATACCTAACGTCCGGGACGTCCAATCGAGCGTGGTTCTCGCGACCGTCAAGCACTCGACGCGCTTGCCGCTCTCGCATCTGGCGTCCTGATCGACCGAGATCACGGCACCTTGCATTGCCGGGCGGTGCGCTGTCAGTCGATGACCGCAATGCTTGTAGGACAAGCCCGACGTCCGGGTGTGTACGCGGCGTTGTCCTACGATCGATTGCTCGATCGGCCGAGGCCCAATCCCTGGCGCTCGTGTTGAACTAGCGTCATGGAAAACTCTGTCAAGCGACCACTCACTTGGACCACCGCGTGGAGCACGGGGTTGGGGGTCTGCGCGATCACGCTTGCAGCGCATGGATTTGCGGCCGCTCCCGTAGAGCACGTCCGGATCGGCGCACTGGAGTCGTTGGTTGCCTCGACATATCGAACACAGCCGATAAAAAGCGCCCTGGAATCCGATTTCCGAACCGCCGTGCAGCCGATGAACCTCGGAGCGCACAGACCGATTGTCGCAGCGAGTCCGGCGCTCGATGACAGCTCGGGTATGCATCACGACGCACTCCCCCAAAGGAACTCGGCGTCGCCGGAGAGCTTGGCGCGACGTGTACACAACGAAGGCTTGCCGCTGGCGCGTTTGTGGGAAAATCACGCCGTCTTGATCAGCCTCGGCGTGAATCCGAAAGGCAAGATGGGTCTCTGGCTCATTCAGAAAGTGCCCTAGCCGGCCACGGGTTTGATCCGCGATCAACCGCCCAAGGGGCGCAGCAGTGCCCGTGAGATGATGTGTCTCTGGACCTCGCTGGTGCCGTCCCAGATTCTTTCGATGCGCGCATCGCGCCAAATGCGCTCCAAGGGCAGGTCGCTCATGAGGCCCATGCCGCCATGAATCTGCAGCGCTTCATCGGCCACCATCGCCAACATCTCGCTCGCCTTGAGCTTGGCCATCGCCATGTCGGTGTCGGTATCGATTCCGTTGTCGTGGCGCCATGCCGCTTGTAGCACCAGCAGCTCGGCGGCCCGCAATTCGAGCGCCATGTCGGCGAGCTTGAAGCTCACGCCTTGAAACTTGCCGATCGACTGGCCGAATTGGACCCGATCGACGGCCCATTGCGTCGACAAATCCAAGGCCCGCTCCGCGCGGCCGAGGCAGGTCGCAGCGACTTGCAGGCGCGTCGCGCCCAGCCAGGTATTGGCCACGTCGAAACCGCAGTGTAGTTCCCCGAGTATCGCGCTCTTCGGCACGCGGCAATCGTTGAATTCGAGAATGCTGTTGGTATAGCCGCGATGCGAGACGTTCTTGTATCCCGGACGCACTTCGAACCCCGGGTGCCCCATATCGATCAAGAATGCCGTCATCTTTTTTCGGGTGCCGTGCGCCGTGGATTCCTCACCCGAGGCGGCGAACAGGATCACGTAATCCGAATGATCGGCGTGGCTGATGAAATGCTTCGTGCCATTGATGATGAAATCCCCGCCCGCCGCAACCGCCGTCGTCTTCATGCTGCGCAGATCGGATCCGGCGCCGGGTTCGGTCATTGCGAGGCATTCAGTTCGCTCCCCGCGCACGGTCGGCAGCAGATATCGTTCGCGCTGCTCGCCCTCGCAGGCAAGCAGGATGTTCGACGGGCGGCCGACGCAGGAATAGTGCAACGCGTAATTGGTCTTGCCGAGTTCCTTCTCATAGAGCACCCAGGTGACCGTGTCGAGGCCGGCGCCGCCGACGTGGGCCGGCATGTTGGCCGCGTATAGTCCCGCATCGATGGCCTTTGCCTTGAGCTCGCGGTGCAGCTCGTCGCGCAGCACACCGGTTTCTTCGACCTCCTTCTCGTGCGGATATAGTTCGCTCTGGACGAACTCACGCGTCGATGTGACGATCAACTGCTGCTCATCGGTAAGCGAAAAATCCATCGAAAATCTCCTTTAACCGGCCGCTGCCGTCGGTACTTGCCGGTCCTCGGCCCATTGGCGCAGCAGATCCAGCTGCAGGCGCAACTGCCGGATCTGCAGCTCGGCGGGCCAATCGCTAGGACTCGTGACCGCGCTTGCGGTCAGGCCGTTGACGAAGGTCACTACGGAGCGCAGCGCCTGATCGCGTGTCGCTTTGGGCCAATGCGCCGACTCGGGCCAGTGCTCGGCAAAACACCGCGCGAACAAACGCATGTATTCACGGTGCACCCACGCGTTGAGCCGGCGCAATTTCTTGTCGGCCGACACCTGCCCCCAAAACGCCATCCAGAACGCGCATTCGGTGAAGCGTTGCGCATCGATGGGCAGCGCCTCGCTCAACACGTCGAGCAGATTGACCTCGCCGCGCTCATGCTGACGATTGAGTCGCTCCTCGATGCGCGTCAGGATCAAGCGCAGCGCGGCGAGGATGATGTCCTGTTTCGACTCGTAGTAATGCGCCACCATGCCCGTCGTATAACCGGCGGCTTCGGCGATCTTGGCGACCGTCGTGCGCTCGAAGCCGTTCTCCGCGACCACCTGGCAGGTTACGTGAGCGATCTCATCGCGCCGCTGCGCATGATCGACGATTTTGGGCATGAGCGCGGCGCCTACGATTTGCCTTGGCCGACGCGGCGTCCCGCCTCGGCCGGCACCGGCAGGCCGGAATGCGCGAGCCGGATGGCGTCGAGCTTCGCGCGCACGCCGGCATCGATGGGTGCCGCCTTGGCGGCAGCCGTGTCGACGTGCAGATGCAGCTGCTCGCCGGTGGCTATCAACGCATCGCCGTCGACACGGCGCAATTCGTGAAACACGTGCAGGCGCTTATCGTCGAGCTTCAAGATCTGCGTACTGACAGTGATCGGCTCGCTGACTTTCGCCTCCGCAACGTGCGCGACATGGCTTTCGACGGTATAGAACATGTGTCCCGCACGCCGATACGCCTCATCGACACCGACTTGGCGATAGAGCACATCCATCGCATCGCCGAACAGCTGCACGTAGCGGAAGTCCGACATATGGCCGTTGTAGTCGACCCACTCCGGGCGCACGGCGGTCGTGACCAGGCGCGGCGCTCGACCGGCGCCGCCGCGCGCCTTCGATGCCTGCACACCGGCATCGATATAGAGCCGCTCTTCGAGTGCACGTAAGGTCGAACCCGCGCCGATGTCGTACTGGCGCAGCACTTGCTGGATGGCGACCAGATAATCGTCGCGCAGCCGTTCCAGCTCGCGTATCGAGCGTCCCGCCGCTTGCGCCTGAGTTCCCTCGACCATGCGATCGATGAGGGTTTCGCTGAGTTCCGGTGCCTCGAGCTTGGTCCACGGCCACTTCAAGCAGGGCCCGAATTGCGCGAGCATGTGGCGCATGCCGCTCTCGCCGCCCGCCAGGTGATAAATCATGTTGGTACCCATTGCGGCCCAACGCAAGCCCGGTCCGTAGATGATGGAATCGTCGAGCTCGCCGGTCGTCGCAACGCCGTCGTTGACCATGTGCAGAATCTCGCGCCAGAGCGCTTCTTGCAGCCGATCGGTCAAATGACCCGGCACCTCGCGGCGAACGTGCAGAGCATGCATGCCGATATACTTGAAGAACACCGCGGCCGCATCGATCGTCGCGGCAGCCGTTTTAGTCCCGCCGACGAGTTCCACGAGCGGCAGCAAATAAACCGGATTGAACGGATGCGCGACCAGAAAGCGCTCGGGTGCGATCATGTCGCGCTGCAAATCCGTCGGCGTCAGTCCCGACGTGCTGGACGCAATGATGACGTCCGCGCTCGCATGGCGACTCACTTGGGCCAACATGCGTTGCTTGAGCTCCAATTGCTCCGGAATGTTTTCCTGGATGAAATCCGCGCGCTCCGCCATCACGCGCAGGTCAGTCGTGAACGACAGCCGGCCCTTGGGCGGCAACGGCGCCGAGGTCAGACGCGCCAAAGCGGGTTCGGCGTTGGCGATGGCGCCGCGTATCCACGCTTCCATTTCCCGCTTGACGTCGGCGGCGATCACATCGATGCCGAAATGCAGTGCGCGCGCCGCCCAGCCCCCGCCGATGACGCCGGTACCCAACAGGCCGAGTGTCTTGACTTTTCGCATGCAAAATCCCTCGTGCGCCGCGTACGTGCTTTTATAATGTTACGAGTATAATATAAAAAAATCGTCGGGGCGCGGCAAACGGCGCCGGCCAGCCGATTCACGGCCGCAATGAGCCTTTGGGGTACTTCCAGGATATCGACGCCGCGCGATGCCGCGATCGGCGACGGGCAGCGCCCGCCGTCTAGTCGGCCGCCGCCGGCAGGACGTCGGTCAGCGGCGGCGCCGCCTTCGGCACCTCGCGGGGATAATCGCGGCCCACGAAGGCCGCTACGGTCGCCGCGATCTGCGCCTGCGTCACGCGATGCGTGTTGCTGCGTTCTCCGAGCGGCTTGGTATCCGGACCCAAAACCGCGATCCAAATATTCTCCGAGCCCTTCTCCTCGACGCCATGTTCCTTCCACTCCGTCAATCCGCTGCCGCGTCCATGATCGGTCGTAATGATGAACGTGGTGTGGCCGCGGTAGCGCGGTATCGCCTGCATCGTCTCCCATAACTGCTTGACGAAGAAATCGAAGCGATGGGCGCTGTCGAGCACGAGATCGTAGCGTCCCTGGTGGGCCCAATTATCGGTCTCCCCGTAGCCGACGAACAGCACCCGCGCTTGTTGGGTTTTGACGTAGTCGAGCAGCGGGATTTGCAGAAACGAATTCGGCGAATCCTCCTCGTCGAATTCGGTCGTCGTGGCGAATAACTCGCGCAGCAGCGCATCGCGCGGTGTCTCATGCGCCTTCTTCGGCAAGGTCCAGCCCGTTTGCATGACGAGGTGGCTGCGCGGCTTGTTGAATATGTTGTCGAATGCGTTCCAGGTCGCATATACCGCAACGTGGCCACGAAACTCGCTTTGATTGTTGAGCCACTCGAAAACGCTCGCATTCGGATTCGGCCCGAATTCATTGCTGTCGATCGCATCGTTCGGATAGCCGGTCGTCATCTCGTTGTATCCGGGATATGAAAACGCCTTGCCGTTCGTGACTTGCGCGATGCTGCCGCGCGTCTGATTGCCGAATATTTGGCCGTTCTTGGCGACGGTTCCCCACAGAAATGGAAACAGCAGCTCGCGGCGCGCCGTGACATCGTCGCTCCAATAGCGTTTGCGCAGATCCTCTTCCGAGACCCAGATGCCGCCGTCTTTTTCATTGAGCAAGGTCGGGTCGGCCCCGGTAAAGACCTCCTGCCAGCGCAAACCATCGGTCACGATCAGCACCACCGTGCGCGTGCTCGCGGCGGACGCTGCGGTCGCGGCGGCGACTGCGGTCGCGGCGGCGACTGCGGTCGCGGCGGCGGCCGACAGCAAGAGAAACACCGCCGCGGTTACAACTCGGAATCGGCTGAAGCGACGCAGCATGCGATTGGTCCTCCGAGAATAGGGCTTGCGTTCATCAAATCATTGTTGCAATAGCACGGCCGAGTTGGCAGTCCAGGTCAAATACACCTCATCGCTCCAATCGATCGACCATTCCGACGTGCGGCGGTCGTTTTGCGCAAACACGGTCACGATCTTGCCCGATTCGGTCTTGATGCGATACGTCGATCGATTTCCGAGGTAGCCGAGTTCCCAGACCATGCCCTTGAGCTGATTGGTACGGCCGCCGGACACCGGGTCTTTGGTCAGACGGATCTTCTCCGGACGCAGCGCGAGCCAGACGCGCTGTCCTTGACCAAAACGGCCGATGTCGTCGACGAACAAATCGCAGCCGGTCTCGGGGCAGCGCACGGTAATGAGTCCCGGCTCCGCACATTCGATCGTTCCTTCGAACAAGTTCGTCGTGCCGACGAAGTCGGCAACGAAGCGGCTCCGCGGAAATTCGTAGATTTCCGAGGGCGTGCCGACCTGAACGACTTGGCCGCGGTTCATGACCGCTATGCGCGTGGACAGCGCCATCGCTTCGTCCTGGTCATGGGTTACGAACACGAACGTGATTCCGACCTGATATTGAATGTTCATGAGTTCGAACTGGGTCTGTTCGCGCAGCTTCTTATCGAGCGCGCTCAAGGGTTCATCGAGCAGCAGCACTTTCGGCCGGCGAATCAGCGCGCGCGCAAGCGCGACTCGCTGGCGCTGGCCCCCGGATAGCTGGTGCGGCTTGCGCTTCGCGAGTTGCCCCAATTGGACCATCTCCAAAGCGTCCTGCACGCGCTTGGTTCTGGCCGCGCCGTCCAGTGCCATGCGGCGGAGCCCGTAACCCACGTTCTGCTCGACGCTCATGTGCGGAAACAGCGCATAGGACTGAAACATCATATTGACCGGACGCTCGTGCGGCGGAACCTTCGTCATGTCGGCATCTTCGATCATGATGCGTCCGCCGCTCGGCTCGGCGAATCCCGCCAGCATGCGCAGCAGCGTCGTTTTTCCACATCCGGAAGCGCCCACGAGCGCGAACATCTCGCCCTTGTAAATGCGCAAATTGACGTTATCGACCGCGGTAAAGGCGCCGAACGTCTTGTTGATGTTCTCGATGACGATTTGCGGTTTGGCGTCCGGATCCAGCCAGGGCTTATCCGCGGTATTCTTTTGCTGCGCGGAAATCATCCGCCTAAAAATCGGCCGGCGGGGTCGCCGAGCGACGCGCAGGCGCAAAGAATGCGCGCTCGACGACCTGCGCGCGCGACATGCGCCGCTCCCAGACAAGTTCGCGATTCAAGTAGATTTCCACCCAGACGGTCGATCCCAGCGCGAAGTGCGGACAGGCGACCATAGCAAGAGCGATGTTGCGCTTGCAAGTCGGCGACCACACCGCGGAAGTCACGTTGCCGATTTCCTGCTTGCCGGAGCGTTCCGTGTACACGAGCGCATTATGCGCCGGTTTGTTGCCGGCGATGTCGAGACCCACTAACTGGCGCCGCGGTCCGGCCTGCCGCTCTGCCAGCAACGCGCGGCGGCCCGTGAAATGGCCCTTATCGAAGTTAAGCAGCCAGCCGAGGCCGAGTTCCAGCGGTGAACGGTCACGGCCCGTGCGTATCGTTTGTTCCGCGGAGATGAAATCGACATGTGGGCTGATGAATCCTGCCTCGATGCGAGCGATGTTGAGGGCTTGCGAGCCGATCGCTCGAACCCCGCGCGAGCGCCCCGCCAGCATCAAGGCGTCCCATACCGCTTCGGCCGCCGCCGGATCCATCCACAGCTCGTAGCCCAAATCGCCGGTAAAGCCGGTGCGAGAGACCATCACGGGCAGCGCGGCGAGCTGAAAATTGCCGATATCGAAGGGCTTGAGTTTCTCGACTCCTTGCAGCCCCGCGGCCTTGAGGACCGCGCAAGAAGTGGGTCCCTGCACGGCGAGCGAAGCGATCTGTGCCGTCACTTCCTCGATTGTGACGTCGAAACCGATCGCCGAGTCCAGCAGCCAATTGATCTGCCGCTCGGCCGTGCACAGCCGGTACTCGCTCTCGCCGAGTCGAAACACGGTGCCGTCGTCGATCAGATGGCCGTTATCGTTGCACCAGACGCAGTAGGCCACGCGGTTGGGGCCAAGCTTGGCGATATCGCGCGTCACGAGGCGGTTCAAATAGGCAACCGCATCCGGTCCCGCAATCCGGTACTTCACCATCGGCGTCAAGTCGTACAAACTCGTCGCGTTGCGGATCGCAAAGTATTCCTGCTCGGCGGTCGTGAAGACGTCCACCGTCGTATAACCCGCCCACGGAATGAAGCTCTCGGCTTGCGTAAGCGCCCGCGCACGATCGTGAAACGGCGTCTTCAGCAATGGTTGCTTGAAGTGGGGCGCGAGCGATTCGGGCGTCGGCATGTCAAGTCACCTGTTTCAAAACCTGCTGAGCGGCATTGCGGCCCGCGATCCCCATGACGCCGCCGCCCGGGTGGCAGCCGGCCCCGCATAAATAAAGACCCGCGAGCGGCGCACGGTGCTGCGCGGCACCCGGAACCGGACGGACCATCAAGAACTGATCGAACGCTAGCTCGCCATGGTGCCAGTGTCCGCCGTCGATGCGAAATTCTCGCTCCATATCGGCCGGCGTCAGCAACTCGGCGCCGACGATGGACTCTCTTATTCCCGGCGCGTACCGCTCCAGCATGGCGATCGCGCGTTCCGTGAATTGCGGCCGAGCTGCATCCCAGCCGGCTTTCAGCGCGTACGGCGCATATTGGACGATCGCCGAGAGCACGTGGTGACCCGCCGGAGCGAGCGACGAATCGCCGATCGTGGGCACCGTGATTTCCATGACCGGCTGCTCGGAAAACTCGCCGTATTTCGCGTGATTGTAAGCATGCTCGATGTACTGCGTCGACGGCGCGATCAACAGCCGACCCGCCAATTGCTGCGCGCTCAAACCGGTGAATTGCGGCGCGCGGCTCAACGCCAAATGCAGCTTCGCGGCGAGGCCACGCGTGCGGATATGGCTGACCCGGCGCACGAAACCGGTATCCAGGTGCCGGGCACCGAGCAGCTTCAACAGCGTGGTTTTCGGGTCCGCGCTGGAAATCACCGTGCGCGCGCGGATTTGCTCGCCGGACTCGAGCACGACGCCGCTCGCGCGATCCGCTACGACCAGAATTCGTGCCACCGGGGACGACGTGCGCAGTGTCGCGCCGGCTGCAATCGCCGCCTTCGCGAGCGCCTCGCACAAGCCGCCGAGGCCGCCGCGCGGTTGGGCGAGCGCCGCAGCGCCCGCCGCGGACTCGGCCGCGAGCCGATACAGCAATGTCAGCACCGTGCCCGGCGACCGCGGCCCGAAATTCGTCCCCAATACCGCATCGAAGGCGAGCGCGCCCTTGAGCTGCGGCGATTGAAAATTCTCCTCGAGCAAATCGTAAACGTTCATGCCGCCGATGCGCAGCAATTCGCGCATGTCGGTGCGGCCGAGGCGGCGGATTTGCCAACCGAGCCGCAGCAGCGCGAGGCGATCGGACCATGCGATGGTGCCGAGCCGCGGCGGCACGCTCGCGAACATCGGCGCGAGAGCTGCCGCATAGCGGCGCATGCGCGCGGTATAGAGCGCATAGGCCGCCCCATCCGCGGCGGTGGCCCCGCCCGCGAGCTGCGCGGCGATCGCGAGCGGTTCGCTTCCGTCGATCAGCGCCGTGGTCGGCAGATGGGTCCCGGCCCAAGCGAGTCCATGCGACTCGAGCTTCAGTGCGCCGATCATCTCGCTGGGCATCAAATGCAGCAAATGGGCGCCCGCGGAAACCTGGTAGCCGGGCGCGAATTCGCGCGTCACGGCCGCGCCGCCGAGCCGCGCATTGGCCTCGAGCAGGAGCACCGAGCGGCCGCCGCGCGCCAGATAGTTCGCACAAACGAGGCCATTGTGTCCGCCGCCGATCACGACGACATCGTAGCCGGCGCCCGGATTCTCGCCCGCCTTGGTCATTGCGCCCTGCCCAAGTCACGCAGCACGGCGCGCGCCGCATTCGCGCCGGGCGCGCCCATGACCCCGCCGCCGGGGTGCGTACTCGACCCGCACATATAGACGCCGCGGACCGGCCCGCGATACTGCGCATAGCCCGGAATGGGCCGGTTGAACAACAGCTGATCCATCGTGAGTTCGCCTTGGAAGATATTTCCCTCGGTCAGGCCGACTTCGTTCTCGATGTCCCAGGGCGTACGAATTTCTGCATGCAGAATCAGATCTTTGAAATTCGGACTGTGCCGCGCGATCGTGTTGATCACGGTGTCGCCAAAGGCCTGCCGCTTCGCGGCGGTCCATTCGCCGTCCGCCAGTTCATAGGGGCAATATTGGACGAAGACCGACATGTAATGCTTGCCGTCGGGCACCATCGACGGATCGATCTGCGAGGGTATCAACATGTCGATATAGGGCGCGCGCGACCACCGGCCGTCCTTCCAATCGTCGTAGGCACGCTCCATCATTTCGATCGTGTCGGTCACGTGCATGTCGCCGCGCGTACACGGCGCGCCATCCGGGATCGCCGGAAAGCGCGGCAGCCCGTCGAGCGCGATATTCAATTTTCCAGAGGAGCCGCGAATCTTGAAGTTGCGTACCTGGCGCAGGAAATCATCCGGCAAGTCTTTTGCGTCCATGGTCTCGAGATAGGTCCGCCGGACATCGAGATTTGAAATGACGAGCGGCGCCGCGATCTGCTCCCCGTCCTCGAGTACGACGCCGCACGCGCGGCCGCCCCGTACTTGGATTTGCGCAACCGGCGCGGCGCTGCGCAACAGGCCGCCGCTCGCCTGAAACGACGCGCCCAGCGCATTGATGATCGCACCCATGCCGCCGCGCGCAAAACCCCAGGCGCCGACCGTGTCGTCGATGTCGCCCATGTAATGATGCAAGAGCACATACGCGGTTCCGGGAGAGCGCGGGCCTAGCGCAGTACCAATGATCGAGCTGCCCGCGAAATGCGCCTTGACGATTTCGCTCTCGAAGTATTCGTCGAGAAAGTCCGCCGCGCTCATCGTCCAGAAGCGCAGCGTATCGTACATGCGTTCCTCGCCGAGGCCATGGAATCGCCGGCCCAGGTATAGCAGCTCCTTGATGTCGCGCGGTTTGAACGAGGTCGGGTCGGGCGGTTCGCGCATCAGCATCGGTTTGATGAATTTGCACTGGCGCATGACGTCGCGCGAATAGCGCTCGTAGGCTTCGGCGTCTCGCTTGGAATGCCGGGCGATCTCGCGGCGCAGCGCATCGTGGTTGTCGTAGAGCGCCAGGTGCCCGCCGTCCCGCATCATCGTGCAGCCGCCCTCATATGGAATGACCTGCAAACCGAATTTCGGCAACTCGAGCGTGCGGATGATTTCCGGACGCAGCAGGCTACAGACGTAAGAGCAATTCGAGTAGGTGAAATCCTTGTACAGCCGGCGGCTCACGGCCGCGCCGCCGATGTATGGCTGGCGCTCGAGCACCAGCACCTTGAGACCCGCGCGCGCAAGATAACAGGCGGCGACCAGGCCATTGTGGCCCGCACCGACGATGATCGCATCGAGATCCTTAGCGTGCGCCACCGACGCCGCGCTCAGGCCGGAACTTTTTGCGTCGCCTTGCCCGCCTGCAAGGTCGCATCGACGGCGAACTCGAACGCCGAGAGCGTGTCGGCGAGGCAGGCGTCGTCGTGCGCCGCGGATATGAACCAGGGTTCTCGCGAATCCGGCTCGCACAGCACGCCCTCGTCGTGCAGAACCTGGGCCATTGCGTCGTAAAACGAATAATCGCTGCTCTTCCATGCCCGATAATTGCGCGGCGGCTCGTGCGCGAAATACAGGCCGCTCATCGACGGGTGGCCGACGAAACTGTGCGCGATGCCGCGCGCGCTGAGGACGGCGCGCATGCCCAGCCGCAGGCGGGACCCATAGCCCGCAATGCGCTCGAGCGCGTCGGTCTCATCGAGGATTTCCAGCGTCTTTTCCGCCGCGGCGAGCGATACCGAGTGCGCGGTGTAGGTGCCGCCGTGCGCGACGCCCTTGCCGATCTTGCGCATGATGTGTTCCCGGCCCGCGAGCACCGAGATCGGATAGCCGTTGCCGAGGGCTTTGGCGAAAGTGCACAAATCCGCATGCACGCCATAGAGTTCCTGCACGCCGCCGCGGGCGACGCGAAAGCCGGTCTTTACCTCGTCGATCAGCAGCACGACGCCGTATTGGTCGCACAAGGATCGCGCCACGCGCAGATACTCGGGTTCGGCCGCGATGCCGAGACAATTACCCATGATCGGCTCGATCAGCAGGCAAGCAATGCGACCCGCATTGCGCTTGAACACGTCCTCGAGCTGGTTCGCGTCGTTGGCTTGCACGAAATGCGCGAAACTGCGCGAAGAGACCGGTATGCCTTCGCTATAAGGGCGCACTTCGGGCTCCCCGACTTGCGACCATTTGTCCATGGGCGTGAACCACATTGCCGCGTCGAACAGCCCGTGGTAGCTGCCCTCGAGGATGACGTAGTCGTCCTTGCCGGTATAGGCACGCGCCAAGCGCAGGCCCGCCATGACCGCCTCCGTACCCGAGTTCGAGAAGCGCACGAGTTCGGCGGCCGGCACCATTTTCGATATGCGCTCGGCGACCGATAATTCACGCTCGGTGGACAGCGCGAAGACACCGCCGACCTCCATACCGACGCGCGCGGCTTGATCGACGCGCGGATCCGCGTAGCCGAGGATCCCGGGGCCGTAACCCATGCGGTAATCGACGTACTCGTTATCGTCGAGATCGACGATGCGCGCGCCGCGGCCTTGCTTGACGTAAATGGTGCGATCATCGCCCCAATAGCGAAAATTCGATGCGACGCCCAACGGTAGGCGTTTGACGGCGCGCTGAAAATGCGCGTTGCTTTTCGTCAGGTTTCTGGCCATGACATCCCCCGCAAATGGTTTGATCTTAAAATGTTGCGGCATCGCGCAGCGGCGAGCCTGTGGCCCCGGCGGCCTGGCACCGTGCGACCCTAACATTGCCCGCACCGAAGGTCCAGAAATATTATATGATCATATAAATTCACTGCGAACAGCGGCCTCTGGGGACGCCGAGAGCGGCCCGCCGGGCCGCCTCGCCATGCCTTGCGAGCCACGTTGGCGCTGCATCTTCGTAGGTAAAACCAAGCCATTTGACGATTCTTGCGGGGATTGATGCAGTGCTCGGGCTTGCCAAGCAGCGCGCCTTGAGATTATATTAAACGACTATATAAAATTGGGGGAGTAGCTCCACATGTCCAGCGTAGCCCTCGCAACCGCCGAAACGACCCAGCACGCCCCCTTGCCGCGCGCCATGCCCGCTTGGGTCTACAACCATGCGGAGCTCAATCGGCTCGAGTTCGAGCGCGTCTTGATGCCGAGCTGGCAGATCGTCTGCCACATCAACTCAATCCCAAAGTCCGGCGATTATGTGACCTTCGACATGGGTTCCGAGAGCGTTGTAGTGCTGCGCGACCGGGAAGGCGAGATACGCGGGTTTCACAACGTTTGCCGCCATCGCGGTTCGCGCCTTCTCGACGCCTCCGGCAACTGCCCGGGTCCGATTACCTGCCCTTACCACGGCTGGAGCTACCGGCAGGACGGCTCATTGCTCGGCGTGCCGATGCGCGAGAGTTTTCCAGGGCTGGATCGCAATGATTTTAGCTTGAAGACCGTGCGTATCGACGTCGCGTTTGGATTCGTGTTCGTCGCGCTGCGCGGCGATCCGCCGCCGGTGTCCCAAGTTTGGGGATCGCTGGCCAACGAGTTATCGGAATACCGCGTCGCAGAGATGGTGCCGCTGGGACCCATTTCCTATGACACCTGGAACGTCGATTGGAAGATCGCGATCGATAATTACCTCGAGTCCTATCACGTGCCGATCGGCCATCCGGGCCTCAATCGCATGTTCACACCGGACTACGAGGATCAATCGGCTGTCGCGTCGGTGGCGCGCGGCATCAGTTGGCTGCGCGAACAGGAATCCTCGAAGTGGTCGGAGCGCATGTATCAGCGCCTCGCGCCCAAGATCGCGACGCATTTGCCGGATAAACAGCGCCGCGCCTGGCGCTTCTACAGCGCCTTGCCGAACCTCGGGATCGATGTGTTTCCGGATCAAATGGACTTCTTTCAAGTCCTGCCGATGGGCCCCGGCAAGTGCGTGGTACGCAGCGGTTTGTTCGGGCTGCCCGACGCGCGCCCCGAGATGCGGGCCTTGCGCTTCCTCAGCAACCGCATCAACACGCAGGTCAATAACGAAGATCGCTGGCTATGCGAACGCGTGCAGCGTGGGCTCGCCTCGAGCAGCTATCAAGCCGGACCGCTCTCGAAGCTCGAGCGTTGGATGCTCGAATTCCACGACATGCTGCGTGCGCGTATCCCGGAAGTGAAATTACCCACTGCACCGGCACACTTTGCCTAGCGTCGCCACGCGCGATTGATCGTCGCAGCCTCTCGGCGCATGCCGCGCGCATGGCGACGCGGCACTCAGAAGTGCACGTACACCGCGAAGTTCACGCGCCAATGCTCGGGACCCGGTATCGACGAAGGATTGATTTGCCGTGCGAGCTCGCCCGACACCTCCACGGGCCCCAGCGACGCCCCTGTGCGGCCCAACGAGTCGCGCAATCCGAGCCCGGCCGCCGCACCAATTTCGGTGCGTGGTTCCGGCGCAATGGCCCCGAGATTCACGACCTCGCCGCGCGCCGCGAACAAGTAGGTCTGCGCTGCGTTCGTCGTCGAACCGTGATTCCACTTGATCGTGTGCTGCAGTTCGGCGCGGCCGACCCAGCCTCGATCCCCGCTGAAGTTGGCGTAGTCATAAGCCGACAAATCCGTGGGTCCTCCCAGCGTAAATTTCTCGGTCAGCAGCAGCGGATGCGTCGCCACGTATTGCGCCCGCAGCTGCAGTTCGGCCGCCAGCTTCGCCGCCAGCGCCCGGTGCAGCATTGCGTGCGCCTCCCATTTCGTGAACGTGTTCGACGCCCCGGCCTGCGATAGCGGTGCATCTGCAGTCGCATCGGCCGGGCTGCGGCTGCCGAGTCCGTTGAGCCCTTCGGACAGGTCGACGCCGAGGGACGCCTGCGTCGCGGGATTGAAGAAACGCTCGAGCGCAAGCCCGAGACGCAGCACCCGCAGCTGATCCTTGAACAGCGAGCTGCCGTAGGGATTCGCGGTTTGGATCAGCGAAGTCGCATCGAAGCCGGCGGCGCCAACCAAGCTTGTGCCGACACTCTTGATGAAGGGATAGGTTGCGCGCAGGGCGGCCCGCTTGTAGGTGCTGGCGGTATCGAGCAAGCCGATGTCCGCGTCGGACTCGGGTATCGACGTGGGGTTGATCGCCGACCAGGTATAGCGAACATCGATTTCACCGCCGCCGATGCCGACGGGCAAACGCGCCGCCGCCTCCAGCAACCGTCGCGGCGAGCGCGAGCTGAGGCCGTCGGCGTCGGCCGCCGTGCTCAACGCCAGGGAGACCTCATCGACGAATCGCGCGCCCGGGTTGTATGCGCTGACGAGCGTTGCCGAGGTACGGCCCACGGACGCCGGGTAAGCGTTGTCGACGCTGAACAGACTCGTGAACGCCCGATAGCCGCCCTTCAACACCAGAATGACGGCATCATCGGTCGCCCCCTCCTGCAGCGTGGATTTGAGATTGAGCGCCGGAAGCGTGCCCGCGATCAACACCGCGCGTTCGAATTGCGCGCGTGTCAGTGACGCGCGGCCCACGAGCGGCGCGACGAACGCGAGCACGCGGGCACGATATTGCTTCGGAATACCCGTCACGTCGACGCTGCGGATCGCGCGATGAATCACTCGCAGCCGGAGCTCGCCGCCCGCCGCAACATCCTGCGATGGCACGCTGACCAGCGTCAGGAAGCGGCCGTGATCGACGTAAATCCGCTGGATTTCAGCGGCCGCCGCCCGGATGGTCTCCGGCGCGACCGGGTGATCGCGCAGCTTCGAGAGAATGCGGTCGGTGGCGGCAGCGAATTTGGGGTCCGCGTCCTCGACCGTGAAGCGACCGACCGTCACATCCGTCGGCACGGGCTGCGCGGTCGGCGCTGGCTCTGCGGGCGGCGCTGGCTCTGCGGGCGGCGTGGGCCCTGCGGCCGGCGCTGGCTCTGCGGGCCGCGCCGGCTCTGCGGGTAGCGTGGGCTCCGCGTCCTGCGCGGGCAGCGCGGGCAGCGGCGGCGTCTGCGCCGCGCAAACCGTCGCCAACGACAAGCTCAGCATCCCGGCCGCTAATGCACGCCGGTTGCCTCGACCCATTCGCCGCCGCGACGGCCGAGCTACCCGAGATGGATCCAAGCCGACTTCGTTTGCGTATAGGAGAGCAGGCTCTCCACGCATTTGTCGCGTCCGAATCCCGACTGCTTATAACCGCCAAACGGTTGGGTCATGTCGCCATGATCAAAACAATTGACCCAGATGACGCCCGCTTCCAAATCGCGCACGGCCTTGTGCGCCACGGTCAGATCACGCGTCCACACCGAGGCCGCGAGGCCATAGATCGAATCGTTCGCGATCGCCAGACCCTCCTCGAGGCCGTTGATCTGGATCGCCGCAGCGACCGGTCCGAAGATCTCCTCTCGAGCGATCGTCATTTGGTTATTGACGCCCGAGAACAGCGTCGGATTGACGAACGCGCCGGGCATGTCGGGTGCCGTTCCACCGAATTCCAGCTTCGCACCGTCCGATTTGCCACGGCCGATGTAGTTCATGACGCGGGCGCGGTGCGAAGCGGTGACGAGAGGACCAAGATTGGTCGCCGGATCGAGCGGATCGCCGGCACGGTAGGCGGACCTGCCGCGTTCGATGAAGCGCGCGAGGAATTCCTCGGCGATCGGCTTATCGATCAATAAGCGCGAGCCCGCGTTGCAGACCTCGCCCATGTTGCCGTAAATGCCGTTGATCGCATAGGTGACGGCCACATCGAGATCCGGCAAATCCGCCAGAAAAATCTGCGGAGATTTGCCGCCGCATTCCAAGCTAACGCGCTTCATGTTCGATTGTCCGGCATAAATCAGCATTTGTTTGCCGATCTCGGTCGATCCGGTGAAAGCGATCTTGGCCACATCGTTATGCAGCGCTAGCGGCGCGCCGACGAGTTCGCCCAAGCCGCCGACGACGTTGAATACGCCGGGCGGTCCGCCCGCCTCGACGAATAACTGGGCCATCAACGGGCCCGAGAGCGGCGACTGCTCGGCGGGCTTCAGAACCACCGAGTTACCGGCGGCGAGCGCCGGCGCGACCTTCCAAGCGGCCATCAACAATGGATAATTCCACGGCACGATGCAGCCCACGACGCCGAGCGGCTCGCGCAAAATATAGTGAAACGCGTCGGCCGCGGTCGCGGTCACCGCACCGTCGATCTTGTCGATGAGTTCGGCAAAATAGGTGAAATTCAGCGCTGCCGCCGGGACGTCGATCGAGACCATGTCGCGGATCGGCTTGCCCATGCAGAGCGTATCGAGCAAGGCGAAACGCTCCGTGTTCTGCTCGATGATGCGCGCAAAATTCTGGAGTACCGCGGCCCGTTCGCGCGGCGCCTTGCCCCTCCATACGCGTGCCGCAAAACTGCGTTTCGCCGCGGCAACCGCAAGATCGACGTCCGCGGCGGCGCCGGCGCTGACCTCGCAGAGCGCTTTGCCGGTCGCCGGATTGACGACCGTGAGGCGTCCTCCGCCGACGGAATCGACATATTTGCCGTCGATAAAATGCCGCGTCTCATAGCGAAGCTTAGCCGCCCGCTCATGCCAATCGCTCGTGCTCAGGGTAAGTAAACTCATACGCGTTACTCCATAAAATATCGCCGCATGCCGGCCGGCATCGACCGGCTAGCCTCGCAAGTATAGTGAATTATGACCAAGCGGTCGGCCCTCGATCGCGGCGTAATGCCGGGATGCGCTGGCGCAGCCAGGCTCGGAACGCGGCTTGCGCTCGCGCGGGCCGGGTATGACCCGCGGGCGCGTACCCGAATGCAACGATGCCTTGCTGCACGGATTCGGCTTGGGCCAGCGATTCCAGCCGCAGCGCCGGGGTCAATCGCAGGGCGAGGTAGTTCAAGGCACGCGCGGCGCGCGCCGAGTCGACAACGGTGTATTCGAAACGGCGGACGCGCGCTTGGCCCGGTGCGATGGGCAGGGCTTGCAGTATCGAGAGGCCGTCGGGCCGCGCCTCGATCAGTTGATTCGGCGGCAGAAACAACCGCCGCCATCGATAATCGCCCCCACCACCCGCGCCGAACTGCGCGGCCATGCGCCGATAGCGGGCGGCCGACCACGCCTGCGGTTCGCGCACCAGCACGGCCGACCAGTCGATGACTTGCGATGGATCCTTGTCGGCGAGGCGCGGCTGGTCCCAGAGCGCGTCCGACCGCGCGCTCGACGCCTCGTGCGGCGCGTCCGGCAAGTCTTCCGGCAGCGCGTTACCCAACCATTGTTCGACGACGATCTTCCAGTCGGCCGCCACGACGATCTCGATCTGCGGCGCGAGCGGCCGCGTCGGGAAAATCTCCCGGCCGTCGAATCGCAGCGTGCTCGAAGGCGCGCTCATCGAGGCGCCGCTCATGCGCACGAACATCAAATCCCCAAGGAAATCCAAGTCCATGACGCCCAAATCGGCGCCGGCCCCGCGCACGCGGCACGATCCGTCGAGCGCAAACTCCAATCCGTGGGTACGGCATTCCAGGCCATTTACCAAGCGGCCTTGGTTGGCCAATGACAGGCGGTGCGGCACCTCGGGACAGCTATCGCGCAAGGCGCGGACCACGCCCGCCTCGTCCCGCACCAGCAAAATCCGCTCCGTGCCGATATCCACGGCGAGAAAGTCGCCGCTGTGCGCGAGCTGCTGGCGATGACCCACGAATTGCCACGTTCCGTTGAACAGATCCGAGCGTTCGCTCGCCGCCAAGCCGGCATCGTCGTAGCTCCAGCGAGGCAGGTGCCGATCATGCGCGAGAGCGTCGGTACCCGCATCCCGGATTACTCGACCCGGCGAGAATTCGCCGGGGAAAATCGAGCGCAGATAGGCCATGCAGCGATGTTTCGCAGCCGCGCGATCGATCGTCGTCTCGGTTTGAAATGCAAAGCCCTGCCAGAGAATTTCCAGCACCCCGATGAGCCCAAGCGCAATGGCGTCCGGATCGAGCTGCGCCTGTCGCGTCTCGAGGATCAAGCGCTCCACGAGATTTCGAACCAGCGCGGCAAAGCGCTCGTCCTTCTTGCCGCAAATGTCGTAGTATTCCTGACGGGAGCTGGCCTCGCCCCAAAAGGCGTACCAGACGGAGACTTTGCGCGGGCTGGCCAGATCGGGATCGAGATACAGGTCGACCATCAATTCCAGCGCGGCGACCGGACGATCCTCGAGGCGGGCGACGGGCACCAACAAGCGTTCCTCGAACTCGGCCGCAAGATATTGCAGCGACGCGACCAACATCGCGGCTTTGGAGTCGAAATAGAATCTGACGATACCGGGTGACATCTTTGCGAATGCCACGACTTTTTCCACGGTGGTCCGCGACGGTCCATACAGATGCAGAGCCGAAATGCAGGCCTCTATCAGGCGCTGACGCTGGCGGCTGTTCGACGAGCGCGCTCGCGGCGCAGGCGCTGATGCGGGCGATTTTTTCGTGGATCGCCTCACCCTAGGAAAGAAGACCCGATGAGCGAACGCAGCAATTGGCTCAAGAAACACGGCAAGTGGTTCATTATTCTTCCGCCCCTACTGTATCTGTTGGTCTTTTTTCTCATTCCGTTCGCCTACGCATTGCGAATCAGCCTCGCCGATACCGCGCTGCACGTGCCCCCGTACTCCGATATTCTATCCATGAGCGACGGCTCGCACATCAACCTCACGCTGAATCTCGGTAATTTCAAGTATTTATTCGCCGACCAGGTCTATGGTCTTGCCTATCTCTATTCCTTGAAAACCGCATTCTTCTCGACGCTGATTTGTCTCGCGCTAGGGTATCCGATGGCTTACGCCATTGCGCGCACCTCCAAGAGCACACAAGGCATTCTGCTGCTCATCATCATTCTACCGTTTTGGACATCGTTTCTGCTGCGAGTCTATGCCTTGGAGGGCATCATTCGCGAAACCGGCCTGCTCAATTCCAGCTTGCTCTGGCTGGGCATCATTCATCAGCCGCTGCAGATCATGCGCACGACCACGGCGGTCTACCTTGGGATCATTTATTCGTACCTGCCGTTCATGGTTCTGCCGTTGTTCGCGACATTGGAGAAGCTCGACCGGTCCCTGCTCGAGGCTGCCTCGGATTTGGGAAGTCCACCGTGGCGGGCGTTCATCGACGTCACGCTGCCGCTCTCGATGCCGGGCGTGATCGCCGGCTCCATGCTCGTCTTCATTCCAGCGATCGGCGAGTTCGTCATTCCGACGCTGCTCGGGGGACCGGACAATCTCATGATCGGTCGCGTGCTGTGGGACGAATTCTTCGGCAATCGCGACTGGCCGGTCGCTTCCGCCGTCGCCATCGTGTTTCTCGTGCTGCTCGTGGGTCCCATCGCGGTTTACCAGCATTACAGCACCAAACAGATCGAGGCCTGACGATGCAAGAGCGCGCACCATGGCCGTTGATGTCGGTTCTGTTCCTGGGAATCGCGATCCTCTACATTCCGATTTTCGTGCTGATCGCCTACTCGTTCAATGCATCGTCTCTCGTCAGCATCTGGGGCGGCTTCTCGACGACCTGGTACGCCCAACTTTTGCACAACGATGAAATTCTCAATGCCGCGTGGCTATCCTTGCGGATCGGCTTCGTCGTCTCCACCGGCTCCGTGCTGCTGGGCACGCTTGCCGCGATTTCCCTGGTGCGCTTCAAGGATTTCCCGGGCCGGCTGCTGCTCACCGGAATGGTCAACGCGCCGCTCGTAATGCCCGAGATCATTACCGGCATCACGCAGCTGTTGTTGTTCATCTCGATGCTGCATCTGCTTGCGTGGCCGCATAGGGGCTTCACGACGATCGTCATTGCGCACATCGCCTTTTGCACGGCCTACGTCACGATCACGGTCCGCTCGCGCCTGCAGACGGCGGATCGATCCCTCGAGGAAGCCGCGATGGATTTAGGATCGGGTCCGGTGCGCGCCTTCATCGACACGACCTTGCCCGGGATCGCGCCCGCGTTGGCGTCGGGCTGGCTGCTCAGCCTCACGCTCTCGCTCGACGATCTCGTGATCTCGAGCTTCGTGTCGGGTCCCGGCGCGAGCACGCTGCCGATGGTGATCTTCTCGAAGGTCAAGCTCGGCGTAACACCCGACGTCAACGCACTCGCGAGCGTGATCATCTGCGCGGTCGGAGTCTGCGTGGTACTTGCGGGCTACTTGATGCGCCGTAGCGACCGGCAACGCCGGATCGAGGCGCAAATGGCCGAAACCTAGGAACCGGCCTTCAGGTAGCGCGGGTCGTGAGCGGCACGCGTGAAGATTCGGCGCACCAGGGGCTCGAACGTCTGCATCGGTTCGGTCGGATAGTCGGGGTCGAACGAGCATTGATCCCAATTGGCGCAGAAATCCTTGCACGCTTGGTACCAAGGATGATCCAGAAACCGGTCGCGGGCGTTGCGATCTCCGCCCAGGTGATGCACATAATAATAATTCTGAAACAGCCCGTGTTGCTCGACGATCCAGGTAACCTCGGGGCGCACATAGGGACGCAAGATTGCAGCGGCGATTTCCTGGTGATTGTAGGGCGCGAGTTCGTCGCCGATGTCGTGCACGAGGGCGGCCACGACCAGTTCGTCGTCCGCCCCATCCCTCATCGCGCGCGTGGCCGCCTGCAGGCAATGCGCCAAACGGCTGACCGGATAGCCCTCGAGCGAGTGATCGAGCTTGCCGAGCGCGGCAAGAATTCTGTCCGGCAGATGCTTCGCGTAATCGCGCTCGACTCGATCCAGAAACTCGTAATCCTCGCGAGTGCCGTCCTGCATCCGGCGGAAACTGACCATGCGTTTCATCTATTTGGCCGTCTTGATGCGCGTCCAAGTGCGCGTGAGGAGCCGCTCGGTCGATCCGGTGATTTCCGCGGTTCGGTACAGCCGGGCCTCGATCTCCGGAGTCGGATAGAGCGTGGCATCGGCGAGAATGCGCGGGTCGACGAATGGGCGCGCAGCCACGTTGTCATTGCCATAAAAAATCTCGTTGGTGATTTCGGCGATCACCTCCGGCTGCAGAATATAGTTGAGAAACAGGTGCGCCGCTTGCGGGTGGGGGGCCCCTTCGGGAATCAACAGCGATGAAAACGTCTCGTTGGCGCCCTCCTTCGGCACGGTGAAGGCCAGATTGACCTTGATGCCGACTGCCTGCGCACGCGCGCGAGCGTTCGCATAATCGCTCGACCACGACATCGCGATGCAGACCTCGCGATTCGCGAGCCCATTCATGTATTCGGTGGAGTCGAAGGAGCGCACATAGGGCCTCACCGTCAGCAGCAGCCGCTCGGCAGCCTTGAAATCCTCGGGCCGGGTCGTGTTGGGATCCAGCTTCAAATACTGCAGAGCCAGCTCGATCGTGTCCTCCGGCGAATCGAGAAACGTCACGCCGCAGTCCGCGAACTTACTGATGATCTGCGGATTGAAAATCATATCGAGGCTATCGACCGGCGCGTTCGCCATGCGCGCCTTGATCATGTCGACGTTGTAGGCAAATCCGTTGATGGCGTGCAGATAGGGCACGGCATGCGCGTTTCCGGGATCGTAATCGCGCTGGATGGCCAGTATCCGCGGATCCAGATTCTTCCAATTCGGAATTTTGGACTTGTCGAGCGGCATGTATACGCCGGCCTTGATTTCCCGGCCGAAAAAATTCGTTGACGCGCTGACGATGTCGTAGCCGGACTCGCCGGCCATGAGCCGCGCCTCCATGGTCTCTTCCGCGTCGTAGAGGTCGTAAACGACCTTGATGCCCGTGAGCCGCTCGAATTTTTCGATCGTGTTGCGGCCGATGAAGTCGGCCCAGTTGTAGATGTAGAGCCGCTTCTCTTCGGCGAGGGCCGGGGTGGAAACCTGAGCTCCCGCGAACACGGCCAGCGCGAGCGCGAAGATTGCCGCGCGCCTCATCGCCGCAGCCCTGCGTTTCCGCATGCAATCAATGGGAGTGGCCGCCGGCGAGGGCCTCGACGAGGCTCCATTCGAGCAATCCGAGCGCTTCATCGACGTCGGCCTTGCCGATCAGCAGCGGCGGCATGAAACGCACCGTACTCTGCCCGCAGGACAACAGGATCAAGCCATTGTGGTAAGCACGCGTGATCAGCGCATCGCAGAGCGCTTTCGCGGGCACACGAGTCGCACGGTCCTTGACCAATTCCATGCCGATCATGAGGCCCTTGCCGCGCACCTGGCCGACCACCTGAAACTTTTCCGCCAAACGCTCCAATTGCGCGATGAAATACGCGCCCACGGCGGCCGCGTTCGCGCAGTACTCGCGCTCGACCAAATCGAGCGTCGCCAGTGCCGCCGCGCAACACAGCGGATTGCCTCCGAAGGTGTTGCCGTGAGCTCCGCGCGTCCATCTCTGCATGATCGAGCGCTTGGCGACGACCATACCGATCGGCAAACCGGAGCCCAGTCCCTTCGCGAGCGTCATGATGTCCGGCACGACGTCCCAATGCTCGCAAGCGAACATCTTTCCGGTTCGGCCGATCCCGGACTGCACCTCGTCGAAAATCAACAGAATCCCATGCCGGTCGCACAGCGTGCGCAGGCCCGCAAGAAAGCCGTCGGGCGGAACGAGATAGCCGCCCTCGCCCTGCATCGGTTCGATGAGTATGCCGGCGACCTCGTTTGCCGGCACATTGCTCGTGAACAGCACATCCTCGAGGTAACGCAGCACCGCCTCGCCTTGATCCACACCCGCGAACAGCGGCCGGTATTGATTCGGATAGGGGATATGCGTCACGCCGGGCATCGTCGGAAAGAAGCCCTTTTGCTGCGTATATTTGCTCGACGTGAACGCGAGCGAACCCATGGTTCGCCCGTGGAAACCGCCGAGAAAGCCGATGAAGCGCTGCCGTCCCGATGTGTAGCGCGCGAGTTTCAGCGCCGCCTCGACGCTCTCGGTCCCGGACTGCGCGAAAAAGCTCATTACCGGCTCCTTCATCGGCGCCAGTTCGTTGATTTTTTCGGCGAGGCGTATTTGTCCCTCATGCCAATAATCCGAAGAAATGTGCAAAAACTTGTCGGCGGCATCTTTGATCGCCTGGACCACGGCGGGATGCGAATGTCCGGTACTACAGACGGCGATACCCGCCGCGAAATCCAAGAATCGATTGCCGTCGACGTCCCAAACCTCGGCGCCGCGACCGTGAGACATCACGAACGGGTAATCGCGCGGATACGAAGGCGATACCACCAAGGCATCGCGGGCAAGCAATTCGCGTGCCTTGGGGCCGGGCAATTCGGTCTTGATGTGCACATTTTTCATGGCTTTGATTCGCAGGCAAAACTCGATTAGGATCTTACGGGTGCCATCTGTCAACGCTCGTCCGCCGTTGCTGGGCTTTTGGATGTGCGTCGCCTTGGTGGTAGGCAATTCCATAGGCTCAGGCGTCTTCTTGCTGCCGTCGGCGCTCGCTCCGTACGGCCTCAACAGCTTGCTGGCGTGGGCCTTTACCGCGATCGGCGCGCTGGTGCTCGCGCTCGTGTTCTCGCAGCTGAGCCGCGCCCATCCGCAGGCGGGCGGTCCCTACGCCTATACCCTGTTGGCGTTCGGACCGTTTACCGCGTTCATCGTGGCTTGGGGCTACTGGGTCTCGATTTGGGTCGGCAATGCGGCGATTGCGACCGGAGCCGTCAGTTACTTATCGCCGTTATTGCCGTGGATCGCGACGGTTCCGGGAGCCTCGGCGGCAGTCACCTTGTTTTTCTTGTGGGCGTTGACGTTCGTCAATTGGTACGGCATCAGGGCTTCCGGCTGGGTGCAGACCGTCACGACCGTGCTCAAAGTCATGCCGCTGCTCGCCATCGCGCTGCTCGGATTGTTGGTGGTACGGGCGCACCATGTCGCGGCTGCGGCGGTCGTGCCGCTGTCGGTGAGCGGCACGACGGCTGCGGCAACGCTGACTCTATGGGCGCTGCTGGGGCTGGAGTCAGCGACGATCCCGGCGAGCAAAGTCCGCGACCCGAGCCGCACGATTCCGAGGGCGACGCTCGCCGGCACGTTGATCACGGCGCTCATCTGCATCGTCGCCTGTAGCAGCGTGATCTTGCTCGTGCCGCCGGCCACGCTCGCCCAGTCGAATGCGCCGTTCGTCGACGTGGCGCAAAATTTCTGGGGCGCCGCCGCAGGTAAATGGCTCGCGGTATTTGCGGCGATCAGCGCCTTCGGTGCGCTCAACGGCTGGATCCTGCTGCAGGGGGAGCTGCCGAACGTCATGGCAAAGGGAGGCGTTTTCCCTGCTGCGTTCGCGCAGGATTCTGCGCGGCAGACGCCGACCTTTGCGCTGGTCTTCAGCAGCGGGCTGGTGACCTTGCTGATCCTCATGAATTATCAGAAATCGATGGTCAGCATCTTCACGTTCATGATTCTGCTGTCAACGACCGCTTGCCTCGTGATGTACGGGCTCTGTAGCCTCGCGCTGCTGCGCTTGACCTGGACCGGTCAGATGGGCAAGGCGCACATGCGCACGGGTATTCTCTCGGCCGCGGGCGTGTTCGCAGCGCTGTTTTCTTTGTGGGCGATCATCGGCGCCGGCGCCGATGCCGTCGCGTGGGGCGGCGCGCTGCTTTTGACGGGAGTGCCGATATATTTTCTCGCGCGCCGCAAACGCAAGGTGCACTAGGAGAGCGCCACGTTGATCGCCTGGACTCAGGCCGGCCCAGCGTTGCTGGCCTCATTCTTGGCCTCGCTCGTCGAGTGCGTCGAGGCGCTGAGCGTCGTGCTCGCGGTCGGCAGCATCCGCGGCTGGCGCTTTGCGCTCATCGGCGTCGGCGCGGGGCTGCTATTGTTGGCCGTGATCATCGCCGTCGTCGGACGGCCGATCGCGTCGTTGCCGATTGCCACGTTGCGACTCGGCATCGGCGCATTGATGCTGCTGTTCGGACTGCGCTGGTTGCGCAAAGCCATCCTGCGTTCGGCAGGCGTCATTCCACTGCACGACGAGAACTCCGCTTTTCGCAAAGCCTCGGAGCAATTGCAGCTGAACTCGGGATCGGCTCGGACGCGCCGGGACGCCGTGGCCTTCATGACCTCGTTCAAGATCACCTTGTTGGAAGGCATCGAGGTCGTGTTCATCATCATTGCGATCGCGACGCACGACGGCTCGTGGTGGCCGGCGACGACAGGCGCGCTTGGCGCATTGCTGCTGGTCGTCGCTCTAGGCATCGGATTGCATCGGCCGCTCGCGCGGGTTCCCGAGAATACGCTTAAATTCGGCGTCGGCGCATTGCTGAGCGGTCTTGGTACATTTTGGGTTGGCGAGGGAATCCCGCTGGATTGGCCCGGCGGAGATTGGGCTGTGCCCGCGCTGATCCTAGGTTTCGGCGCAATCGCGCTCGTCATCGCGCTGCTGTCGCGCCGAGTGTTCGCGAGCGCGCGACCCTCAGGTGGGAAAAGCGCAGGCACCGGCGACGCACGCGCCGGCGCGTCGAATGAGGTCCGCGACGCCAAGAGTGCGCCGCGTTCGCCCGGGCTCGGGGCTGCTGCGGCACGCGCGCTCCTAAAACTCGGTTCCTTGTTCATCGACGATTGGGAACTCGCGGTCGGAGTCATCGCCTGGCTCGCGATTTTCAGGCTCGGCCAAGCACCGGCGGTGCCGGCCGGATCCGGGGCATGCGCCCTATTCGTTGCCGGACTCTGCGGCCTGCTGGGGCTTAGCGCGCTGCGTGCATCGTTCGCCGCAACCTATCGCGCCACGTGAGCTGATCGATGGAGCAAAAACCCTCGAACATCGCCGGCTATTCCACTACGTCTCTGGCCAAGAAACTTGGGCTGAAGGCGGGAATCGAGGTCCTCGCGATGAACGCCCCGACAGGCTACCGCGCGCTCTTGGAACCCCTGCCCGCGGACGTGCGCTTCGTCTCGGCAGCCACTGCCTCGACGACACTCGTACATGTCTTCGAAACGAAGCGCGAACGATTGGCGAAAACGCTCGCGAGTTTGCGCGGTCACGGAGGTTTGGTCGGGCCTAAAGCTCGTGGTCCGCGAAGCCCTACGCTAAACGCCGGCAAATGCCGGCCCGCACAAAACCACCGCGCAACGGCTGCCGCCGCACCAGCACTTATGCTATATTTGCCTCGTATCCTAATTATTAGAGACCTTATTAAATGAATTCGCTCGGTGAGCGCTTTTCTGGTGCATTGCATAATTCAGCGCGGGCTTGGCGACAAGCGCTCGATCGGCGCATCAAATATCTCGGTGTAAGCCAGGCCAGCTGGCTGACGATCGCGGTCATTGCGAAAGCCGGTGCGCCGCTGTCCCAGTCGGAACTCGCCGATCGATTGGCCGTCGAGGGCGCGACGATGGTCTCGATGGTCGATCGCCTCGTCAAGGCCGGCCTCGTCGTTCGCGAACCCTCGACGATCGATCGGCGCGTCAAGCGCGTGGTATTGACCGAGGCGGGAAATCGCCTATATGCGAAGGTCAAGGCGGAGGCGGAGGCGTTTCGGCAAGAGCTGCTCGCGCACATTGCGGTCGACAAGCTGCGCGGGGCCACGGAATTGCTCGAACAAATTCAGAGCATCGTCGAAGCCGCAAGATGAGCGCGCCGATCAATCGACGCATGATCACGGTCTCGATCATGCTCGCGACCGTCATG
>Ga0187879_10000021_pt1 | contig 178416 bp, 151 predicted proteins | sample June2016WEW_19_1_FD_132423 | JGI IMG/M metagenome (GOLD analysis project Ga0187879, IMG submission 132423) | Peatland microbial communities from SPRUCE experiment site at the Marcell Experimental Forest, Minnesota, USA - June2016WEW_19_10 | ecosystem: Environmental > Terrestrial > Soil >... | reverse complement strand
GGATGAGATTGCACGCGCCGTGATCAAGTCGCTTAAGATTTCGCTTTTTGGCAGTGCGCCTCAACCACCGAACGCCGCGAACTCCCAGGCTTATGCCCTGTATCTTCAGGGGCGCTACTTTGCGGATCGATCTTGGGACCGTGCCACTGAACGCAAAGCGGTGGACCTGCTGCAGCAGGCCGTCCGCCTGGATCCCAGCTATGCGCGTGCCTGGGCGACCCTCGCGGGACTTTATACCCAGGAGGCGACCAACGGCATGCGCCCGGCCATAGAAGGGCGTGATACCGCGCTGCGCGCGGCCGACAGCGCCATTGCGTTCGGCCCCGACCTTCCTGAAACGCACATGGCGAAGGCCAAGATCAACTATTACCTCGACTGGGACTGGGCTGCCGCGGGCGCCGAGATCAACAACGCGCGCGCACTGGATCCTACCAACTCCGACGCCTTGAACGGGGAGGCAATTCTCGCAGACGCGTTGGGGCGCTACGAAGACGCTCTGCGGCTGCGCCAACAGGCGATCGCTCTGGATCCTCTGAGCCCGTCGAAGTATTTTTCGCTGGGACGAACGTATCTCAAGCTGGGTCGCCCAGTCGATGCCGAGGCGAGCTTTCGCAGGTCACTTGATCTGAATCCTAACGGCCCGTTCCTACACTGGAACATCGCACTCGCGCTGCTGCTGCGCGGTGAGCACGCGGCCGCCCTCGCCGAGATGCAGCGGGAGACGATCGCACCTGCGCAGCTCGTCGGCTTCGCGCTTATCTACCGCGCTATGGGCAAGGCGCCCGAGGCGGACGCAGCAGTGCGCGATATCGAAAACACTGCGGCCAGCAAAGTAGGGCCCTTTTGGTGCGCTGCCGTGCGTGCTTACCGGGGAGAAACCGATCAGGCGTTTTCCTGGTTATACCGTGCGTATCAGGCACACGACTTCTACCTCATCGACATGAAGGGGTTCCCGCTGCTCAAGAACCTCGAGTCTGACTCCCGGTACAAGGCGTTCCTGCTCAAGATGAATCTGCCGGAGTAACTGCGTAGCGGAGATAAGTCACCAAAGTTCGTTACCGAAAAGCGGACTTTCGTGTCGGGCCTGCGTAGCCGACCGCCAAGGTGTATTGCCCGGGGACTTACGATCAGTTATGGCAATTCAATAGACTTCCGGCACGAGCATCTCCGCAGGTACCGCTTGTCGCGAGTAGTGCTCGTGATGCTCACGCGGCGGCAATACGATCTCCGGTTTCGGTGTCGCTTCGTAGGGAAACTGCTTCAGCAGATGGTCGATAAAGTTGAGGCGTGCGCGTTTCTTGTCGACCGCCTGCACCACCCACCAACGAGCCTCGGGGATATGCGACCGCGCGAGCATGACTTCCTTCGCCTTTGTGTAGTCCTCCCAACGGCGGCGCGATTCCAGATCCATCGGGCTCAGCTTCCATTGCTTCAGGGGATCATGAATGCGGCCGAGAAAGCGCAGGTATTGCTCCTCGTCGGTGATCGAAAACCAGTATTTCAATAAGCTGATGCCGGAGCGAACCAGCATGCGCTCGAACGCGGGTACCGAGCGGAAGAACTCCTCGTACTCCTCGTCCGTGCAGAAGCCCATGACTTTCTCGACGCCGGCACGGTTGTACCAACTGCGGTCGAACAGCACGATTTCGCCGGCTGCGGGTAGGTGCGGCACATAGCGCTGAAAGTACCATTGCGTGCGCTCGCGATCATTGGGCGCCGGCAGCGCGACGACTCGACATACCCGCGGATTGAGCTTTTGCGTGATCCGCTTGATGGCACCGCCTTTGCCTGCCGCATCGCGCCCTTCGAATAGAATCAGAATCTTTTGGCGCGTCGCGACCACCCAGTCCTGCAGTTTGACGAGTTCAGCTTGGAGCCGGAACAACTGTTCGAAATAAACTCGCCGATAATCCTTTTCCGCTTCCGCATCCGCCGCGGTCGCCGGGGTCGGGAGCGGATGGCGATCTTCGAGCTCCATCTCTAATTCTTCGTCATAGCCATCGGCGAGATCGCGGCTAATACGGCGCACCAGCTCATCGCGGTCGAATAGCGGCGGCGTGCTCATGGAAGGCCCCTGGCGCTGACACCGGTGGTGGCGCGATGTGGTCCCGGGATCGCCGCAAATCTCATTGTATTCATACGCACCTCGCCGCGATCGTCTCGCAGAACCATTACAGTTTTAGGACGGCCGAGATCATCGAGATCGGGAAACGTGGCAAATGATCGATTGACGAGCTCCTTGGAACTCCCGTCGACGGGCCGAAAGTCGGCGCGTTGGTGTTCAATTCTCTTCGGCCTTTGAACACGCGTGCCTCGACCGCGTGGCTCGGCGGCGGTCCTATTTCGCGCTTTAAAGCACGTCAAGCGGCTGCCGCAAAGCTCTGGACGAGCACTTGTGGTGATCTGAATCGAGTCTTCCCATTTCATCTTACGCCGGACATAAATCCTGATGGTAGCGATGTTGGCGTGCCCCAACAATTCCCGGACTTTCGCAATGTCGGCGTCGTGGTCGACGGCGTTTGGGGGCGTCACTCGCACGCAGCGCGTGGGTACCGATCTGGAAACCGAGGGCCAGCGCACAGCGATGCACGAGTTTATAGACTCCATTGGGCGTGATGGCGCTGTCGAGCTCGCCGGTGAGGATGTTCCTGACAGGTCGGAACAAGGCTCCTTCGGGTCGGCGACGTGGCGGGCTTCGTCGCGGTAATCGATGAGTGACCCCCGCACACCGGCGTGCAGCGGGATCTAGCGGATTTTGATTCCGCCCGACCGACGAGTTCAATTGCGGCCGGGCATCGTGGCCTCGACGTAGGGAACTACAGCGTGAAATTTAAGCTCATTGAAGAGTAATTTCGCCCCTAAATTCGACCTTCATCTTGAGCCCGGCGACCTCCAGCGTCATTCTTGCCGGAAAACTTTCAGTTCCTTCAATGGCGCCGGCCGCAGCGGCCTTGGCTACCGCGTGTTCAATCTCCCGCTGCGAACTGATGCCGACCGTTTTTAGGAACTTGCGGATGCTGAGGTTGAGCGCTTCTTCGTTCATTGAAATCTCCGAATAATCGGGGGCTTGCAAATCCTAAAGGGCTTTTCGATCCCGTGCACGTCGTCTAATTTAGGTTAAGTTATTCATGTAACATATTGATTAAATTATACTTATATATGTGAAATTTATCGAGATGAATTATTTCGTGCAAGGCAATGTATACGGAAGTGCGGGCACTTATGGGAAGGGCATTATTTGCCGCTGCACCCCTGACGATGCTCTACCGCAACAATGGACGCACATACTGGTGCCGACGGCAGAGCGATTCACGGATCACCGCCGTAATCGAAGGTGCAGTAGCGGGCCGCCATTCCATTTTTAACGATTGCGCCGGAACCGGTTCATATGAGCCGCGGTCTCGATTGGCGGTCGCGGTCGTATCGGTCACTTCCTGTCGATTTCAATGTTTTCTTTGCTACCGCTATGGGAGACCGAGACCATGATGCCAATGCCGAACAGGATCGCGATTCCGATCAATGTCCACGTTGTACCGATGTTTTGCAAAATACCCAATTTCCAGAGCGCGGCCAGGAGACCACCAACCAGGACAACGAACCCAACAAGATACATACCTGCCCATTTCATGACCAACCTCCCGATAAACTCCGGTTCTAAAGCTGCAAAAGACGGATAATAGAATTTACAAGCTTGGCCCGCTCTGCTGAATGCAGTTGAGGAATGCGGTCGTAGTACACGTTCATATCTGCAGAATACGTATGGGGCAGCATGCCTATCGACGCGGGCGCCGTCTGTGTGCCAGCGAACGGAAGCACGGTAAGCGATGGATTCCCGCGGCTCAGCTCACGGACATTCTCGTGATCGACGCGCTACCCGAACAGTTTGAGCGTCACGGGTTTGCGGTCATCCCCCGGATTATCGACGGTGGCCGCTGCGATTACACAGACCGAAAGCCTTCGCGCGGAACGCGGGGAGGCCGCGGCGCCCGTACCTCGGAGTGAGGCGCTGGTCGGTTGTCGAGTAAATAATCTCAGACAAAACGCTTGTCAGGCGCTGACGGCCCTGCGAGAGTTCGCGCTTCGGGTCATCGGAGACGGCTCATGACACACCCGGATACCGGGCCGGCAACGGCGCAGGATCACAAGAAATCACCAGGGCGATTTCCCGCTTGGACGCTGATCTCGCCTGCCGCCTCTTGGGTGCTGCTCGCAGCGTGGGCGTTCGGCGTACGGGGTCCCATTGTCGCAGTGGTTCTCGGGATCAGCTTAATCGCGACCGTGTTAGCGGCCGTGCATCACGCGGAAATGGTTGCGCATCGAGTCGGTGAGCCCTTCGGCACGCTGGTGCTGGCGCTCGCGGTCACGATGATCGAGGTCGCCCTCATCGCGTCGTTAATGTTGACGGGCGGCGTGGCGGCGATGGCTCTTGCGCGGGATACGGTATTCGCCTCGATTATGATCATTCTGAATGGTCTGCTGGGTCTGTGTTTGCTGATGGGGGGCCGAGATTTTCGGGAACAATCGTTCGGGCTCCATGGGGTCAGCGCGTCGTTGGCGACACTTGCGGCGATCGCTATATTGACCTTAGTGCTCCCTAATTACACGAAGACGGTCAGCGGCCCCTTCTACAGCCCGAGTCAGCTCGGGTTTGTCGCGGTCGTGTCGGTGATGCTCTATGCGACATTCATCTTCGTGCAGACGATTCGGCACCGCGATTATTTCTTGCCCGTCGATGCGCCGCAGGACGAGGGCGCGCATGCCGCCGCTCCCAGCAATCTGATCGCGTCCATAAGTGCCGTTGCACTGCTCGTATGCCTCGTGGCGGTCGTTGTCATCGCAGAATCGCTTGCGCCCTCCGTGGAGGCGGCGGTGCACGCGGCGAGCGCGCCCGAGGCTCTGGTGGGCATCATGATATCGAGCATCGTCCTTACGCCCGAGGGCTATGCCGCCGTGCGTGCCGCTCGGCGCAATCGCCTGCAGACAAGTCTCAATCTGACGCTGGGCTCCGCTCTGGCCAGTATCGGATTTACGATTCCGGCGGTGGCGATCATTTCCCTATTCACCGGTCATACGCTCATGTTGGGGCTCGATCCAAAGGAGACGGTCCTGCTGGTGCTCTCGCTGTTCGTTGCAACTCTGACGCTGAACACCGGGCGCACGACGGTCTTACAAGGTGCGGTGCACCTGGTCATCTTCGCGGTCTATTTGTTCACCGTGATTGTTCCATGAGTATCGCGCCTTGCGCCGTGCCGGCGTAGACCGGCCGCGAACAATTGCCGCGAGTACGGTTCCTTTGATGACTTCGGTCGCCCGGGCTACCGTAGCGAGGTGCGTGTAACGGTTGCGAGGAAAATAATTCGCGCTATGATGCATGCCCGTTTCACGCTGGAGGAATCATGGCGAAGGCAAAGAAGAAACTACTGTCATTGGCTTGGTCGAAGGACGATGTCAAGAGTCTGCGGGCGTTCGCGAAAGCGAAGCTTTCGGGTACGCAGATCGCGAAGAAGTTGAAGCGTACGCCGGGCGCGGTTTCGCAAAAAGCGATGAGGCTCGGAGTGCGTTTGCGATCAATCAAGCGAAAGGGCGCTTAGCCGACCGGTTCGGGCGCACTCGTGCACGAGTTGTGAAGCTATTGTAGAGAGGAGAGCTGAACGCGCGGCTCGTTACATCAACCTCCCTTGTGATCACGGCGGTTACCGCGTGCGCGGCAAGTAATCCTTGGGTGGGGACCTGGAAGCCCGACGGCACGCAGATGAGTCTCAGGTTTCCGAGCCCGAGGCAGGATGTGACGGAAACCGTCACGATGCTAAGTCATGGATGGCGAGCGCGGAGTCGAAAAACTCGTTGAAATATTTGTCCGGCAGCAAGTTTCCCGGCCGGCAAAAACTAGGGGCCCTGAGTTAGTCGCTCATCCGACTGCTTGGACCGATCGTCGCAGCCGCTCCGCCGGCTCGGCGACGCTGATCGCCAAGAGAGATAGGCAAGGGATGGTGCTCGAGGACGCAAATTGTCATGCGACATATTGCACCGCTTGCCCAGCATTTGTGACAGAGGTCACAGTGTCGGTTCCCAACGACGGGCTAGCTTGCCTCGGCCATGAACCACGTGCTGTCAAGGGCAATCGACTCGAGCCGACGGAGCTGCGCGGCCCTGTGCTGTGCGGCGAGTTTACTGATGGCGGCTTGCGGAGGCAGCAACAGCGACGGCAGTGCGGGTGGTGGGGGTCCGCTGACGCTCGGCGGCAGCGTCAAGAACCTCGTGACGGGCACGAGCGTCGCGCTTGAGAATATCGGCGGCGACCCGATCACGGTGACGTCCAACGGGACGTTTACGTTTTCCGAGCCGCTCGCGAGCGGTACGGCCTACAACGTTTCGGTCTCGACGCAACCGGTGAACGCGACGTGTACGGTCAGCGACGGCAGCGGTACGATTACGACGGCGAGCGTCACTAACATACTGGTTACCTGCGCTGCCGATGCTTACTCCATCAGCGGGACCGTTTCGGGACTGCTCGCCAGCCGTAGTCTGGTGCTGCAAGACAACGGCGGCGACAACACGACCGTATCGACGGGCGGCGGTTTCTTGTTCTCCACGCCGGTCGCGAGCGGCAAGAACTACTCGGTCACGATTCGCACGCAGCCGGCGGGGCAGAACTGCGCGGTCACGGACGGCAGCGGGACTGTCGCCGCCGCCGACGTGACGACGGTCACAATCAACTGTTCGGACGATACCTACAACGTCGGCATCACGGTCACCGGTCTCATTGCGAACGGCTTGGTGCTCCAGGACAACGGCGCCGACAACCTGATGATCTCGTCGAATGGTCGCTTCAATTTCAATACGCCGATTGCAAGCGGCTCGGCATATGCGGCGACGATTATGAGTCAACCCGCGGGCGAGACCTGTTCGATTGCCAACAGCAGCGGCACGATCATCAGCAGCAATGTCACCAACGTGACCGTCGCGTGTGTACCGAACACTTATCAAATCAGCGGCGCCGTGAGCGGGTTGCTGACCGGCGCAAGCCTCGTGCTGCAGGATGACGGCGGCAATAGCACGCTGGTCTCAGCCAACGGAAGCTTCAATTTCTCCACCGCCATCGCGAGTGGATCAAACTACGCGGTGACGGTACTGACGCAGCCCGCTGCACAGAATTGCGCGGTCAGTAACGGCAGCGGCATCGTCGCCGCGGCTAACATCGCCACGGTCAGCGTCGCCTGTTCCAACAACACCTATAACATCACCGCCACCATCTCGGGACTCAACACCGGAACCCTGGTATTGCAGGACAACGGGGGCGACAATCTGTCGATACTCGGCGACGGCAGTTATAATTTCAATATGCCGCTCGCAAGCGGCGCGAATTACTCGGTCACGATATTGACGCAACCGGCCAGCGCGAGCTGCACCGTATCGAACGGCATCGGCACGGTCGGCGACAGCAATGTGACGAACCTTACTGTTACCTGCGTGACAACCGCGTTTAGCATCGGCGGCAACGTCTCGGGCTTGGGCGCCGCGAGCATTACATTGCAGGATAACGGCGCCGACAATCTCATCGTCTCGGCGAATGGCGGCTTCACGTTTGCGACACCGGTTGCGAGCGGCGCGACTTACGCGGTAACGATCCTGACCCAGCCTGCGGGACAACAATGCACCGTGAGCAACGGCTCGGGGATCGTCGGCACGAACGACGTCATCGATATCGACGTGAGCTGCCCGAACGTTTGGACCTGGATCGGGGGATCGAGTGTGGGCGCTGCCGCCGGCGTCTACGGGACACTCGGAGTCGCGTCGACGAGCAATGTGCCGGGGGCGCGCACGGGTGCCGGCACTTGGACGGATCCGGCCGGCAATTTATGGTTGTTCGGCGGTGAAGGCTACGACTCTACGGGCGCGGTCGGCTACCTCAACGACCTGTGGGAATTCAATCCCACTGCAGGCGTCTGGACATGGATCTCGGGATCGAATCTCCACGATGCCGCTGCCGTTTACGGAACGCTCGGCATCGCTGCCGCCGGCAATCGTCCGGGGGCACGCCAGCCCGCAGCATCATGGACCGATTCGGCCGGCAATCTCTGGATGTTTGGTGGGTATGCCGGCGTTTCCGGCAGCAGCGCCATCGAATTCAATGATCTATGGGAGTTCAATCCCACTGCCGGGACTTGGACCTGGGTCAGCGGTTCGAATGCCACCGGTGCCGGCGGTGTCTACGGAACTTTGGGAACTGCGGCTGCTAGCAACGTACCCGGCGCGCGATCGGCCGCCAACTTCTGGACCGATTCGGCGGGAAATTTCTGGCTGTTTGGCGGCAGTGGGTATGCCACGCCGACCACTAGCGGCTGCCTCAACGACATCTGGACCTATAATCCGATCGGCGGTACGTGGACCTGGGCCGGCGGATCCAATACGACCAACGCGGTCGCGGTCTACGGGACATTAGGAACTGAAGCTGCCGGCAATACACCGGGCGGACGCTGCGCCGCCGCATCGTGGACCGATGCGTCCGGCAATCTCTGGTTGTTCGGCGGATACGCCGCATATTCCTCAAAAAGCACGGGCCTGCTCAGTGATCTGTGGAAGCTCGATGCCATGTCGGGCGCGTGGGTCTGGGTCAGCGGACCGGACACGCTCGATGGCAGCGGCATCTACGGGTCGCTTGGCGTAGCCGCCGCAGGCAATACGCCGGGAGCGAGGGAGAGCGCGATTGCGTGGACCGATTCGTCGGGCAACCTATGGCTATTCGGAGGCTACGGAAGTTCCGCAGGCACCTTTGGCCCCTATAACGATCTGTGGACATTCAACCCGACGGCGGGCAATTGGGAATGGGCCGGCGGATCGCAGGCGCTCGATTCACGCGGCATCTACGGCACCCTTGGCGTCGCAGCTACCGACAATATTGCCGGCGCGCGCTCAGGCGCGGCGTCGTGGACCGATTCCGACGGGAATTTTTGGTTATTCGGCGGAGACGCCTTTGACTCGGCGGGTAGCTACGGCTACGCCAATGACTTGTGGGAATTCGTCCCATAAGCCTCGTAGCGCGGCCCCGTCCCGCCCACTGCCGCTCTTCGCGCCGACCGACCCGTAACTCCGATACTCGACGATGACGTGCCTGGCGGATGGGCTTATTATGCGTGCTGTGGGGACGCCGAGTTCCGAGTAGTGATTCGATCGCACCGCAGGAGTGGGCAACATGGATGTCACGGTATGGGCGAATTCGAGGACCTCTCCGATCAAGACGTGCGAGGATGCCAAATTAAGAGACGCTCCTACGCTGCTTTATCCCGCCGGTAACAATCACGGCCAGGCAGGCTGGGACATCGGTTTGCTCTATCAGGACGCGGGCGATCTCGGCCGAAGATTGGGCGACGTTAGAGAAGCAAAAGGCCGGGTCGGCCGATTATCGATCAATTCCCATGGAGCTCCCGGCGTTTTCGATCTAGATGGCTCCAACCCTGCGTCAGCTGACCAGAATGAGCGGTTGCTGAATGTCAAGACCATGGGCAATCGATTCAATTCGCAGCTCGGATTCATCAAGATGCAGCTCGCCCCGAATGCCACAGTGCTGTTCATGGGCTGTAATCTCGGCCAAGGCCAGCCCGGAAGCGTTTTTTTGGAGACTTTGTCGAAGACATTGTTCCAAGACATTCTGGTGGTCGCATTTACCACGACCGGCGTATCGATGCAGCAGTACCGCGCCGGTGAACGCTGCACCGAACCGGGAATGAGGGACACTTCATTTGATAATCCGGCCTCATCGCCGAGCCAAGAAGCTGCTCGGTACCAAAACGGAGCTCTGTTCAGCCTCCCTTGGGCCGCCGAGACTTCTGCGCATGCAAAGACCGCAAAAAACGGCGTGATCTTGAAGAACCCCGATGCGCCGCAGTCCTTCGGACCGGAATACATTGTCGGCAAATGGGACGTTGAGATTGGAAGTTGGAGCGGCCTATTTGCGTTTGAAAGCACCGGCGGTTTGGCAGGCCGCGTGTATTGGATGGACAACACGTCGATGCAAAAACATGAAGGGTTCTGGAGCGTTTCGGCGGGCGCGGTTAGCTGGCAATTTACCGACGATCCCCCGTCCTTCAAACGGACGTTCATGGCACTCATCCCACTCATGCCGACCGTGAATGGCTCCATCCTGCCTTCGGGCGTCTATAAGATGATGAAGCGGGATTAGGCGCGGCGGCGATCGCTTAGATGAACCCCAGCGTACTCGGACTGAACGCGGATAGATTCGGCAACACGGTCGCGAGCGCCGTTGCATCGGCACCGAACCAAGTCGCCAAGGTCGCGGCGAATTGATCGACCGCGATCGTTGGAATCCAGCGACCCAAGTCGCTCGCATCGTCCGGTCCCGCCAGTTCCATGGTGGGCATCGTTCCGTAGATGCTGCCGCCGCTGACGGCATCTCCAATGACCAGGGGGTGGCTCCCCCAGGCGTGGTCGGTTCCGCCGCCGGTGTTCGGCAGGAAGTTGCGCGAGAAATCCGACAGCGTGAATGACGTAACGCTCGAACCGGTGCCGATGTCGGCCATCGCGCCGTGAAAAGCCGTGAGCGCCGCGTCCAACTCGCCAAACAGAGTTTGCTGCGTATCGAGCTGGTTCGTGTGCGTATCGAACGAGCCGAGCGTTGCGAGAAACACCTGGCGACTCGCCCCGAGGCTGCTGCGGGCCTCGATGACCTTAGCGATCGCAAGCAGCTGTTGCGAGAAATTACTCGTAAGCCCCGTGAAGCGGGCCGACAGTGTTGCATCGGTTGTCGCCAAGACGGGGTTCAGAATGGCACTGCTCGTCAGCGCTCCACTCATGACGGCCTGAGCAGCTTGCGTCAGGTTGATCGACTGATCGACGTTGAGCAGCTGCTCGAGCGCCGATCGTCGCACTGCATCGGGGCCGCCATTCGAGAAGCCATTCAAGCCGAACGAGCCGCTGGTCGGGATCACGAGCGCTTGTGAGGCGGCACCGGTCACGAACAGGTTGTTGCCACCGGTCGAAATCATCGGCGGCACGGTCGAGTTGACGTTCAGTGCCGCGAGTTGATCCGTAAGCCGTCCGCCCCAACCGCTATTCGACGAAGAGGTACTCGAGATCGACGCCTGCCACTGATGTTGCTGATCGATATGCGAAAACAGGCTTTGCGGCTTGATCGTGGTCGTCGACAGGTACTCTGCCTTGGTCAGGGGTTGCACGAGCGTTCCGACGTTCGCCACCACGGCAAGATTGCCCGACGCCCAAAGAGACTGCAGGCCCGGCAAGGCCGGATGGAGCCCGTACAGTGGCGCACCGCCGGCGACGGCCAAGGGTAGGAGCGCCGCTTGGGGCAACGCGAGATAGCTGCGCGTCTGTGCGTAATTTGCGTAGCCCGCGGTGTCGAGCGGCACGATCATGTTGTTGGTATCGTTGCCGCCATAGAGGAAAATGCAGACGAGAGCCTTATAATCGCTCGCCGATGCAGCTTGCGATGCGAAGATGCCGAGCTGACCTAACACCGCGCCACCCGCGAGTGCGCCGGCATGCTGCAAGAAGCGACGACGTTGCATATTAGCGCTCCACTTGGTATTGCGCGGAAGTCAGCATCAGATATGCGGCGGCCTTTGCCGCCGCGAGTGGATCGGTCGAGCCTGCGGCAATCGGGTTGGCCGCCGCCAGAATGATGTTGCTCGCATCGCTCGGCAGGCTGCCGTGCATCAGCGTCTGGTTCAGCTGTGCAACCAGGGCCGCATTGTCGGCCGCACTCGCGAGCGGCGTCAGATCGATCGTCGTCCCCGTGCTGCCGGTGACCGAGGGATCCGGCGCGGCCCCGCCCTGCATGATGACCGTGTTGACGAAATTTGCCCGTGCCAGCGCGGTCGCGGCATTGTCGATGCCGAATTCCGGCGCCGCCGTCTGCGTGCCCGGGATCTGATAGCTCGGAGGATAGAAACTGAAGACGGTATCCGGCGAGAAGATCGGCTGACCCATCGCGGAGCTCGCGTTGCGAAGCAACACCCCGTCTGATTGACCCCCGAGACTCCGTAACGTGCTCGTGATGAACAGCGCTGGTTCCCGCAGATGCCCAAAGACGTCGGTCGCCGGCGCCACACCGCGCGCTTCCGTGTCCGTCAGGATTGCGCGCACGACGGCGCCGAGGTCACCGCGCACACCCTGGCCGTTGTTCGCGAAAACCGCCGCGACGCGCGCGACATAGCCCGGGCTCGGATTGCTCGTGACCAGATGCTGGATCAATTGCTGACCGATGAAGGGGCCGACGTTCGGGTGATTAAAGATGTCGTCGAGCGCATTGGCGAGATCCTGTGCGGGCGTCTGACCTGCCGGTACGGTATAGCCGTTCAGCAGCAACTTGGTGCCCGGTTGGTGGTGATTCGGGAATGCCACCATCGTGCCGGCGAAGTTGATGGGGTTAGTCCACTGCGAGGTCGCGCCGGGCAGCGGCGGATAGGTCCAGCCCGTGAATAGGGATGCAAATCCCTCGATCGTATCGCCATCGAAGGTCGGGATCGGCGCACCGGTGGAGTCCAGCTGCTGCGTGCCGTCCGAATTCAATTGAACGAGTCCGATCGAGAAGAGCTGCAGGACTTCGCGCGCGTAATTTTGATTGGGGACCGTACCGTTTTGGGGATTGGTTTGGTCGCTGTTGGCCATGTCGAGGTAGTGACCCATGGTCGGGCTCAAGGTCACGTCCTGAAGCAAGGCCCGATAATTGCCGAGCGCGTCGTTGAGCAGGATGTTCTGGTAGGCCGCGAGCCCATAGGCCTCGTAGATCTCGACGCTCGACACCACCATGATCTGAGATAGTGCGAATGCCACGCGCTGGCGCAATTGATCGGGATTATTGAGCGCATGCGTAAAAAAATCGCGTTGCACTTGAAATGGCGAATACTGGTTGCGCGCACAGAGGCTCGATGCGTCGGGCGGGTTGGATCCGTCACCTATACAGCCCGCCGGTGCGGTATGCGGAGTATAGGTGTATCCCGTGTATTGCGTCGGCGGATAGGCCAGTTGCTCGGTGATGTAGGCATCGATGCCGATGCTTTGGACATGGGAAACGTCGCTCGCCGTGACTCCGAATGTTGCCTGTTCGAGAAGCCGCGCCGCGTCGGCGGCGGCGACTAGCGGCGCCGCGGGCAGCGGCACAGGCGGAGTCGGTGCAGGGGAGGTCACCGCAGTATTGCCGCCGCCGCCGCAGGCCGGCAGCACTAGCAGGCAAACAGACGCCGCGGCGATTCGCCAGCGAAAGACATGCACAAAGACTGATGTCGCAAGACTGCGCGGGTTATTCATCGTTTGACTCTTGTGATGCCCTATCGCCATCGAGATAACGCCCGGGCGCGATCGCGGTTGACGCGAGATCGAAAAGATCTCGGTCGAGCGCGCGATGGAGTCGGTGATGATCAAGGGTCGGTCTGGTCTCGCGCCAACGTGAAGCGGCGGTGGATTTGCAGTACATTCGATGTACGCGCGAATATCCCACACGGCTTTGTGGCAGATCAGGGGCGTTTTACTTCTTGGGGAAGGAGCATCACAATGTCGACGAGCAATGCGGAGACGGATCGACTTCAGGCGGTCATTGCAAGAGCGATGCACCAACATTGGAAGCAGTTTCTCACCGAGGGCATCATTCTATTGATTCTTGGTTTGGTGGCGATCGTGCTTCCGCCGATAGCGACCTTGGCCGTGGAACTGCTCGTCGGTTGGCTGTTGTTGATCAGCGGTATTGTCGGTCTCGTCTCCACCTTCATGGCGCGCGGCGCGCCGGGATTCGCATGGTCGCTGCTATCCGCGGCAGTGGCCATTGCGGCGGGCGTCATCTTGCTTTGGTGGCCGCTCAATGGGGCGCTATCGCTGACGGTAGTCTTGACCGCTTTCCTCTCGATCGAAGGCATTCTATCGATCCTATACGCGCTGGATCACAAGCGCGAACTGTCGGGGCGCTGGGGCATGATGCTCATGAGCGGGATCATCGATATCGTCTTGGCGGGAATCATTCTCGCGGGTCTGCCCGGTACGGCCGCTTGGGCGATTGGACTGCTCGTAGGGATCAACCTCATCTTCGGCGGATCGGCACTGATCTCGATGGCGTTGCATGCACGGCAGGGACAAGCGTCGCAAACGCCAAGCTAAAACAGCTTCCATTTATTGATGACAGCACGGCGGTCCGCGCGTGAGTTATTGGCAAATACGCCGTCGTCCCGCGACGGCAGGCGACCGTTGTGCGTGGGCGGTACCGCCAATTCCCAGAGCAGATGTCATGTATACGGCCGAGGCCGGGCACGTCCGCTGCGTTGGATTGGGCGATTGGTCGATCGTCAATATCCGATCAACGGCGGCCGCGTTCGATGGACCCACTGCTGGACTGTTGGGCGACGCCATTGCAGATTCGCGTAGTCGATGAGCCGTTGAGGGACCGGATCGCCAAGAACGACCAGGCGCTGCGGCATCATCGCGAGATCGACATCGGCGATTGACCAATCGCCAAATAGGTTGTCGGTGCGCCCATCGAGCAAAGTGAGTGCGGCAGAGAATAGTTTCTCGGCGGCGTCACGGGCGTCCGGAGATAGGGCCGGGCGCCGGCAAAGGTCTCGTCGATATATTCGCAGATCGCAGACGACTCTGATAATGCGAATCCGTCGTGAACGAAGAAAAAAAGCGCGTGCGAATCGTCACGGTTCCGACCCCCCCAACGTCACCAACATGGGCTTTGGCCCCAATGGAGCCGACACGCTGTACGTCACCGGAGCATTTGATCCCTGGAAGCCGCCGTTTCCCGGGGTGGTGTATCGCTGGAGCCCGTGAGGCGAAGCCGCAAGACGTTCCACGGGTCATTCGACCGAAGTCCGCTGGCGGCGAGTCTTCCGGGCGTCGCCGACAGGTGTCGCCAAGAAGGGATGGGGACGTGGGTTAGCAGGCACGGTGAGCCCCTTGAAACCTTGTGTGCCACGCATGGTCACCATACATGCGGCGCGTAACCCAGCGAGCATTGCGCTCGCGATACTCCTTCGAGGTTATTTATTCGCCAAGCTTCAAGTTCCCCGGGTACCGCGTATTTAAATCGCGCACGAGCGCTCGGTATTGTGTGTCGTTCTCTATGTCATACCCTCGTCCTACCCTGGGCGTGTGCCCAAGAAGAATTACTATCACGTCCAACCCCGCTGTCCAATGAAATATCGGCATCGCCGTTTGGGTTTCCAGATGTATGCATCCGTGGGACGGTAGGTTCGAGGGCCCCATATGTAAAGCTTCGCCACTCATTCGATTGTAAAAGACTGCGAACTGCATGTTGTCATGCGGTTCCGGGTAAATCTTGCTCGTGTGATGGCGGCTCCGTTCGTAGACTTGAAATACGCCGCGAGTCGATGGGTGTTCGATCGAGCCACCGTGACACGGAGCCTTATCCAGCATTGGTAACGGTCGGCCGTCTTGATAGGCTGTTACGGTTTGCGGATGACCATCGAGATTCACGACGACAGCCTTTCCTGTTGGGGGCTTGCTCACGGATGCCTGTGACGCCACGTGGTGGAGACGAACTAAGGTATGCGGTCCCATTACGCCATCGGGCGGGAGCTTGTGATCGAATTGAAACTCCATAACACGTGCCTCCATCAGCCCGTCGTAGATTTGTCCGGTGAGGCGCGGGAGTCTGCTGGGAACCTTATTGAGTTCTTTCATTGGCCGCTCAACATGATGGCCGGACATACCCAATCGAAGTGTGTCTGACATTGGTGTTTCTCCTCGTTGTGGTAGCACTTGGTCTGCTTGTCGTATCGCGTCTCAACCTTGATACCCTTGCCTGCTGAATTGCCGAGCCGTCACTTACGTGACGGCTCCTTCTTTTGAGGCTGCGCCTGATTCGCCTGCGCTACGGGGCGCGGTGCCGGCGCTGCCGAATGCGATGCCTGCACGACCGGGTGTGCCGGCGGCGCTGTCGGATGCGACGGTTGCGCTGCGACCGGTGGCGTCTGCACTGCCGGACGCGGCGCTTGCGACGGATGCGGCGGGGATGAAGTGACCTGCGGCGGCGTCGGATTTGTCGGATGTACCATGGTGTTGTGCGCCGGCGCCACTTTGGTTGCCGCTTGCGTACTCGAAGCGACGCGCGTCGGCATCGGAGGATGCAGAGCATCGCCCTGACCCAACCGTTTGCCATCAGATTGAACCTGAACGCCGCGGCTATTCGTTGCCGCGACCGATTTGAGCTCGCCCGGCTGCAGCGTCGCGGCGATGCTGGGGTGACCGCCGTTGGCCTTCGCGTACAGCGTGGGATTCTTGGATGCTTCCGTGAAGTGAGCCATCTGTTTGGCATCACCTCGCTGATGGACATCTTTCAGAGCGAGGTTGTCCTCTGCCGTCGGCCTGGCCACGATTCCCTTAGGGCCACCGTTGAAGCTGGTCCGGTTCACCGTGACATTGTTGATCGTCGTGTTGTTGACGACCGTCTCTCGATACGTGTTGTGAATAATGGTCGTGTTGACGTTGGTTATCGCGGTGTTATAGGCAAAGCGCGTGCCGTTCCAGCGGCCTCCGGCGAACCCGTGTCCCCCATAGCCAAACCCGTAATTGACCCCGCCGTAGAATCCGACATGAGGTCCCCAGTAACCGCCATGCCAGCCATAATGCCCGCCCAAGAACCCCCAGTACCCTGGTGTCCAGAGCAACCCGACCTGCGGCGGTGCCACCCAGGTGCCGGGCACCCAGAAGTAGCCGCCAGCCGCATAACCCCAGTACCCCGGCGTCCACAAGTCGCCGTCCACGGGGCAGGGCGGTTGATCGTAATCGGGCAAAGGCGGAGGCGGGTCGGAGGCCTGAGCCATGTTGCCATCGGCGGCGGTCGCATCGCTCGCAGGCGCGCCATCGGCGCTCGCCGATTGATCCACCGTATCGTCGCCGCCGACGCAATGAAGCGTAAAAGGCATGCGGTAGGAGAGGGGATACGGGGACCGGATGTCGAGCTGAACCCAACCGTGAAAGTCTGCGAATTCAGCGCTGTTGGCCCCGAGGCTCCATCCGTCCTGGATGGGGGTTGATTGACCGCCCCCCGCCAAGGTTGTTCGGGCAGGCTTGGCCTGGCCTCCGTCGTTTCTCTCGAATGAATACACCACGTCGACGGGGTCGCTGCTAACAATCCCCCAGTCAAACCGCAGATTGACGGGGCACGATCCCGTGTATTGGTAGCCGCCAGCCTTACGACGGGGCGGTAGCTCGCCATTCGCCGTGAATGATTGGCCGCCGAGATGAATGTCGGCCATGGCCGCCGGCGGTAAGCCGCAAAGGCCGGCGAGAACCAGGAGTATCCATTTACTATCAGTTGCTTTGTTGAGCGTCTTCATGGCCGTCTCCGACGTGTTTGAGCCAGTTGGTCGAGAATTTCGCTGTCTTACTCACTCAGACACGCTTCTTCATGCCAACCCGACATTTCCGTGCGAACTTTAGAGCCACGCCATGTGACCGGCCGATTCCCGAGAAAGCCAAACGGGAGTACTTGCACTAAAATCAAATGCACCCCAAGGGGCATTCGAAACCCGACCCGCGGCGGCAGCCATGAATCACGCAACGATGGATCGAACGGTCGCCATCACGAATGTGCGGATTTTCGACGGTGAGGGCATCAGCGATGCCCGGTCTCATCGATGCGCATGTGCACACCGACATGAAGGGCCTCCATGACGCGCCAGATCGCGCAAACGGTCGTCGTACACAATACTTAATTGCCCACCGCAATTCGACCGCCTGCGCAGAAGCGGCTAGGCCGGACCCACTCTCCGCGCGCTGGCTTGCTCCTTCCATTGTTGAGCGTTTACGCCCATTACGAGGAGCCACAGCATCACCAATCCTTCCACGAGGAGGGCAAAGGCCAGACTGTATGGCGACAAATGGTCCGCGAGCGGTGGTGACAGAAAGGTCAACCAACACAAACCCGCGATCGCCATCAGCGCGCCCAGAATTCGAGGTAAGAAGGTCGACTTGAAAGTCAGATAACCGATCATGATCCAATAGAAACCGTGAAATCCGAGGCCGATGTTCACGCCGTGAGGCAGAAATTGAAGAAGCTCAAGGGTGAGTGCCACGAAGTTGAAGGACGCCGCGAATAGAGAGAGGCGCTTGTTCACCGGCCTAAAGATTCCATAGAACAGTAGTGTCACAGCGATCATGCACGAGACTTCGATAATGCCCGCTGCGAGGTCCGTCGCGGAACTCAACTTGCCGCGAGCGAAGAACTCGGTGAATGCCGCCGTCAGCACGAGGAGCAAAAAAAGGACACCGGCCATCCTGGCCATAAGCTGCGGCGGCGCTTCTGAAATTCTTTTCACCATTACTGCTGCGCTCCTACTCTTTCCTTTTCTTGCGAGGCATTGATTCAGGCGTTGATGCGATTAGGCGACGATAGCCGGCCGCACTCATGCTGCAGTGGCCTGTTCGTTCCATCGCTGAACATTCACGCCGATCACCAGCAGCCATAGCATCAGCGCTAGTTCGGCGACGAAGCCGAGGACCAGAATATCGGGGGACAGATAGTTTGCGAGCGGCGGCGACAGGAAGGTCAGCCAACCCAAACCGGCGATCGCCATCAACACGCCCAGAATTCGAGGCAGGAAGGTCGACTTGAAGATGAGGCAGCCGATCAGGAGGCAATAGACTCCGAAAAAGACGAAGCAGATGTTGACGGTCTGACCATACAATTCGAGAAACAGATATGCCAGTACCCGCAATTGTTCCACGTCAATTGCGCTCAAATATTGGGCGCCTCCCAAAACGACGAGGGGGGCGACGCGAAAGAGACTGGCGAAAGCCAAAATGGCGCATCCCACGAGGCTAAAGAAGGCCGCAAGCAAGGAGAGGCGCCTGCTCACAGCCTTAAACAGGTCATAGAAGAGGGCTGTCACAGCGACATAGCACGCGGTCGCGATGAGGCCGGATGCTAATCCCAACCGAAACAAAACTTGGTGCGCCAGTATGTTGTTCGCTGTAGCTACGGCGTCGCCATCCACAACAAGCCCTTTAAGGAAGAACTCGCCGGATATTGCCGTCAGAAAGTAAAGCAAATAGACGACGCCGGTGATTCTGGTCCTTGCGGGTGGTAACGTTGCGTCGCCGCTGGTGTTCATGCGTCAATCCCCATTTACCGCTGGTGAGCGGCGCAATTTCGGGCTGCGCCGCAGCCGAACTTTCAAAGCCTACCAGTTTCGCGATCGCTCAGTGACAATCTGGGGGTCCGCTCACGAGACGGAAATTTATGCACGCTTGTGCGCCGCACCCGCATTTTCCTGCTGCAGCCGCGGCCGGAAGAGGCTTACAATTATTGCGATTGGTGGCAAGACTCTTTAACACAGCGGAAGGAACCCGCGCATGCACAAATACAAACTTGGTCTCTTTAGCGCAATTCAATTCTTGATTTTGACCGTTGCAATGGGCGGCTCTACGCGAGCCGATGCTGCACCCGTCGATGCGTTCCAAGTGAGTCAGAGCGGCACGATGGCCGCCGGGACGGAGGGGTTGAACCTCACGTTCACGGTGCCGACCGGCAAGCAACTGGTCATTGAGTACGTCGCCGGCAATTGTTTCGTACCGGCCGGCCAGACGTGCGTGCTCTCGATCCTGACGCAAGTCGGTACCGCGACCACCGGGACCCAGTTCAACCTGCAAACCGACGGTGTAGGTGCTTTCGGCGGAGGAAATGTCCTATGGAGGGCTGGTCAGCAGGTGAAGCTGTATGCCAAATCCGGCACGATCGTGACGCTCAGAGCCGATCGTAACTCGCCGACCGGCGCAGCCACCGTCACGTTCATGAGCGTTTCCGGTTATCTAGAGTAGCGGTCACCGCAAGGAAAACGGGCCATTGTGCCCGCCCCGCGCGGCACCGCCTCGCCACATTTCCTATGCGGCGCGCCCGATGATCGTTCATGACCCTGAGCACGGCCAAGCGAGCCCCTAAAGTCAGTCAGTGGGCCGTTTTCGTCGTGCGCGTCGCCAACTCCGAGCTCCTGTGAGAATTGAAATGGCGCTATGATGCCTGCCCTTTATGGCGTTGGAGGAATCATGGCAAAGGCAAAGAAGCGGGCATTGGCGTGGTCGAAGGATGATGTGAAGATTCTGCGCGCGCACGCGAAGGCGAAGCTGTCGGGCACGCAGATCGCGAAAAAGTTGAAACGCTCGCCGGCAGCGGTCTCGCAGAAGGCGATGAGGCTCGGGGTGCGATTTCGATCGATTCGTAGGAAGGCGGGTTAGCGCGGCGAGCGAAGACATAGAGACCGCGGCGGCGGGCACGAGAAAAATACGACACGGCGATCTCTACGGTCATTAGTAGGGACGGAACGGGGTCACCAACCCAAATCATGACGGCCAGGGCGAGGCCGTCTACTGGTCCCAATGACCCCGGACGTAGTGCCACTGATTTTGGATCTGATCCCAACGGTCGGCGACCCAGTGCTTGCCACGACGTTCGAGTATCCACGTACCGGGGATCCAATTGAAAAAACGCCCATTCCACTCCCAAAAGCCCGGCGCCCAAACATATCCATCGCGGTGTAGTGGCTCGTGCTCGACGCGGGGCGCCGGCGGGGGAGTATCGCTGACGATGGCGGCGCCCGCCAAAGAGAACCTGGGCGAGAGTAACGCGCCGGCACCAATCAGTGTCGACAGCAAAGTCTTTTGCAGCGTGTTCATATTTGGCAACCTCTTGGCCTGGCCGGCCATTTCTGGCGTTAAAGGAATAATCACAAGTGACCGAACGATCGTGCTTTTATAAACTCGAGACAATCCGACGAAATTGCAGTGAAGACGATCACGGATAGGGTTCGGTGGCTTAGCGAAGCCGATGAGAACGTCGGCTGCGATCGAGCAGAGAGTCAAAAGCCGTCTGCGCGCGCTCTCCCGCACCGCGTTCGCGCAGGAGTCCTTGGGTCTGTTGATACATCATTGTGATGCCGTCGAACTCGTAACCAAATTGCTGCGGATCCAAATCGGCTCGGAAATGGCCTTCGTCGATCGCGGTTTGGGCACACCGCGTCACTAGATCCCGCCAATCCTGTAACGCATGCACGATGCGTTCACGCACCGGATGCCCGACGCGATTGTGATACTCGAGCGCGGCCTTCTGCAGCAAGCAGCCGCGCGCGTCGGCTTCGCCCCGAATCCATTCCAGTTTCTTGTCAAACAAGACGCGCAAACGCGGTTCCCCGCGTGGCGAGCCGAGCGCCGGCTGGACTACGCGCTGGGTGAACCGGCTGACCACTTCCTGTACCACTCCAAGCTGCAAGGCCTCCTTCGACTTGAAATGTGCAAACAGTCCGCTCTTGGAGAGCTTCGTCTCCAGTGCAAGTACCCCTATGGAAAGACCTTCATAGCCAACATCGCTGACGATGCCGAGCGCACGAGAGATGATCGCGCGCCGGGTTTGATCCCCTTTCGGTTCCGCTTTACGGATCTTGCTAACCGCGACACGGGCCTGCATTTTTGTAGTCATAGCAAAGATAATAATAGCACGATCGTTCGTTTTGGCAAGACATCGATGAGTATCTACGAGCGGGACTAAATTCATCCGCCGGACCGCTGTAAATCCGTCCCAGGAAGCTGCGTCTCGAGGCTCTGGCTTGCAGCCTGAGATTCATTGCACGATCTAGGGCGGGGCGCGAAGCGCGCGGTGGGCGCCAGCGAGAACCGCTGGCGCCCATCTTCGAGAGCGCTACCTAGTTGCAGGACGTGCTGGCGACATTGGGGACCGCTGAAAGCCTGTCGAATTCGCTCGTGCCCGATAAGACGGTCGCACTGCAGGTGACCGTCTGGCCATTGCGCGACGCGGAGATCTGCCAGATGCCCGGGGCGAGGTTCTGAGCGACACCGTTTGCCGTCCAGTAAGAGTAGGAACTCGGCGGCTGACTACTGGACGGTGGCGGGGCGATGCACAGGATGCTCGGGGTGGCCACGGGGACCGTAAAGTAGGACCCCGCGCTGCTCGAGGCCGAGCCGAATTGGGTCGCGCCCGTGCCATTCATCGTAGCGAGTAGCAGCGTTCCCGAGAACGTCACGCTACCGGGATCCTCGCCCGAGCAGTTCGCCGGCGGGTTTTCATTCGTATCGACAAATTCCTCGCCGTTGAACGTGAAGTCGGCCGTGATGGTAAGCGATCCCGGTTGCAGCGGCGCAGTCAGCTGCAGAGGGAAGGAGCCGCTCGACTGGCCGATGCTGTTCATCACTTGAACGCTGACGACTGAACCGATCGGCACCGAGGAGGGCACGACGTAATCGAAGATCTCGTTGTTGGTCCACGTGCCGCTGGCGGGAAGATTGCTGCAACAGGCATACCCGATGCCGAAGTAGTTAATCTGACCGTTGTTATTGCTTGCGCCCGGCGGAGTATAGTTGTCGTCCGCGCTCAGGAGGTGATTACCCAGGATGTTGATTTTTTCGCCCGGCACGACGGAAGCCACTGGCTGTCCCGTGGTGCTGTCGACGATGGCGTTGATGATGGGCGGATAGGAAATGATCACCGGCATGGCGTTACTCGCCACGTTGGCGGTCGTGACGACCGTCAAGTCGATCGGTCCCCCAATGAGCGTCGGCGGCACCGCCGTTGTGATCACGGTGTCACTCCAGTTGCCCGACATTACAGACTGAGCGGTAGTGCCCCAATTGACGGTACCGCTGTTGGGTATGCCGTTCGGTTGCGTGACGTTGGAGAAGAAATTGGCTCCCGAGAGTGTGATCATCTGATCGGGCGAAATGATCGCCGCGCCAAACGCGCCATAGGCGCCCGGTATGTAGATCGGACCGCCGGCCTGCATCTGATACAGCGCAGGAGCGGACCCGCTGGGGCCGCAGCTGGCGCAGTGCAACTGCAGGCCGCTGTACTGATCGAGCCATGCGATGCCGAAGGTCTCGTCCGGGCCAAGTGAGGTGCCGTTCGTTAAAATCGCCGCGCTGCTCGGCGTGCCCATGCCGCCGCCGTTGACAGCCGTCAAGTAATCGCCGTTAGGCAATCGGATCGTGGCCTGGTTGTTCGGCAGGAAGCTGATTTCCATCCTCTCCCACGCGCCGACCGCAGTCGCGTCGGTGTGGATTGGGGAGGTAGAGTTGTTGGGCCCTCCCACACCGCCGCCGCCGACTGCCGAGAGGTAATAGCCGTCCAACGTTTGCAGCGCGAATTTGGAATGGCTTTGATCGAGCCAGACGATGGTGAAGGTTTCCCAAGACCCGGCGGAGGTCGCATCGGTGTGCAGCGGGACGGCCGTTGTCCCGGTGTTGGCGCCACCGAGGCCGCCGCCACCGATGGCCGTCACATAGTGCCCGTTGTTCGTGAGGATCGCCGCCACGATCGTTCCTTGCGGCCCGGAACCGGCCTGTGCAGAAAGCGCGAAGGTGCCGGCGAGTGCGAGCGTGCCGAGTCTCCCGGCAATCGCGAGTTGCGCGTCGCTAATCAATGCCTTGATGGTTAACATGTTCGTGAACTCCAAGATCAATTCCCAAAAAACGCGCGGTGCCGGATCGGAAGGATCGGTTGGCGCGGACTTAAGGGGCATCGTTGCGACTGATATCTCGCTCGATTCAACCTCCTTAATCCGATAGACGTATTCAATCGGCCAAAGCGGACATGGCCGCTTCGGCGCAGCGGCGACAATCGCATCCAGAGTCAGTAAATGGACGGCCCTCGAGGACCGCAGGCGATGGCGATTACACGATGGACGATATCGATGGATTCCCTCATCTGATGGGTATACTTTGGTTTCGATGCGGATGGCGCGATTTGTCCGCTCAATGTCCATATCGGGCGTTTCGTGGGATGAATCCTCATGTAATCTCACCTCACCGCCCTAACTGATGGAGTCCCGTCATGTCCGCCCCTGAAACCGCCCTAATTGTCATCGATGTGCAGGAATCGTTTCGCCACCGTCCCTATTGGCGTGACGCAGGCGTTCCGACCTTCACCGAACGCCAACAAGCATTGATTGATGGAGCCAAGGCTGCCGGCATCCCGATCGTTCAGGTTTTCCATGTCGAGGACCGAGGGCCGTTTGCGGAAGCCTCCGGGCTGGTCGATGTGCTTGCGCCGATTGCGATCGCTCCCGACGCCGTATTCCGCAAGCGTCGCCACAGTGCACTGGTCGGCTCGGGCCTCGACGTCTGGCTAATTCGGAACGGCATCCGCCAGCTGATCATCTCCGGCATTCGTACCGAGCAATGCTGTGAGACCACCACGCGCCATGCCTCTGATCTTGGCTATGCAGTGGATTTTGTCGGAGAGGCGACCCTGACCTTTCCGATGACCGATGAGTCCGGAAGCGAATGGAGTGCGGCCGAAATCCGCGCGCGCACGGAGTTAGTGCTGGCCGGTCGTTTCGCCCGGATTGCGAGCGTGGAGCAAGCTCTCGCCGGATGCGCGGGGCAAATGGCCACGTGAACACACGAGCCGCGCGGCCCTTGCCGATTGCTGTGTTCGTCGTGGTGCCGCCGCGCGTGCTACTTCTCGACGTTGCGGGCCCGATCGAGGTATTGCGCAAGGCAAATCTCGAACAGGACGCCGTGCGCTTCGAAGTCTCCTATGTCGGGCCGCTGCGGGAGGTGCATAGTTCCATCGGGTTGAGCATTTCGAATATGTCAGCGTTGCCTGCGCATCTACCGGACGGCGCGCTGGTGATGATTCCGGGCAGCGCCGACGTGACGCTCGGAGCGCCCCGGATAAGCCGGGCTGACGATGCCGCTGCCGAGAAAGCCATCATCGTTTGGCTGCGCCGAGCGATCCGCCCCGGCATAAGGGTGGCTTCGATCTGCTCCGGCGCGCTCCTTGCCGCCCGCGCCGGGCTTCTCGATGGGCACGATTGCACGACCCACCATGGTTGCACCGCCGATCTTGCACGGCTCGCGCCAACTGCCCATGTCAGAGAGAACCGGCTCTATGTCGAAGACGGCGAACGAATCACGAGTGCAGGCATCACGGCAGGAATCGATATGATGCTGCATATCGTGGCACAGCATGCCGGGCATCCCGTGGCGCTGGCCGTCGCGCGCTATCTAGTTGTTTACCTGCGTCGGGGTGGAGCCGATCCGCAGCTTTCACCATGGTTGGAGGGGCGCAATCATATTCACCCCGCAATCCACCGAGCGCAAGATGCTATCGCCGCGGATCCCACGCGCGAATGGTCGGTCGAGACGCTGGCACATGTCGCCGCGGCAAGCCCGCGCCATCTCTCCCGGCTCTTCAATGTGCACGCCGGCATGAGCGTCATCGACTACGTCAATCGCATGCGTGTCGCTCTGGCGCGAGAACTATTGACGGGTTCGCGGCTTGACCTCGAAACGGTGGCTGAAAGGGCCGGTTTTGGATCCGCGCGGCAATTGCGCCGGACGTGGGTCCGCTTCCATGGTATGCCGCCAAGCGCGTCGCGCGCGATCGATTCGCTCAGTGTCGACGTCAAGCGCTAAGGGACTGCGAAGGTTTCGGTGGCGATGGTGCGAATCGGTCGGGCGCTCGAGACCGGCCATTGCGATCGTAAGAAGGAATTCGCCAAGTGTTTGACGATTGCCTGTCGCGGAACAATTTGATGCACTGGGAGGCCCCGCGAGCGGGGCCTTCTTCCTCTGCGACATATGGTGCGATTCAACGAGTAGAGACGCCGACCCGAAAGCAGGCGGCTACCGTTTTAGTCAGGTCTACCCATTCCGAGCTCACATTAGCCGACAGCGATGTCGTCGTTGCCGAGCTCGGTCAGCGGCCAGATGCATATAATGCAATTGTTAGACCGATGAGGGGATTCATCCCCGTTTTGCACATTTCTCCATAGGCAAGTGGATTTCGGCCGGTCCCAATTGTCGGTGGAAATTAAAAACGGACCATGCGCCGCCGTGGCGCCACGGGAAATCCAGCAACGCGTGCGCAGCATGGCCGTTGCGCCAGCGTAAGAATTCGGTCCACGGCGTTTGTGCCGCCCAGAGGTAGTGAAACCGTGTCCGTCATCGCCGCATTTCCAAAGCGCTCCATGCAATTTTCCCGCATCATGCGATCCGGCCGTTGGACGAAGTTGACATGGGGATTGATCCCCGCCCTCTGGCTCTCATGGCTGTTCGCCAATGAGATCCGACCGCTGTGGGACGAGTATCGACTGCACGACTCAGGAGCGGTCGCGAGAGCGACCGAAGTGAGCAATGTTCAACGATATAATAGTCGTTCTAACCACAACATTGACTTCGACCTGCGCTATGTGACTGAAGATGGAACTTCACACAACACGCACGTCGAGTTCGATAGTTCATGGGTATTGGACAATATGATGTTGCCCATCGTGGTGCACTACGATCCGGCCTCGCCGGGGCATATCAGCACGAGCTACGGAGCGGATTATCTAATTAGCCGCACGATCCACGTGGGAATTTGGTCGGCCTTCCCGGCGGGGTGGATTTATTTTCTTGTTGGTGCCCTTGTGTCGAACGAGCGCGAAGGCAAGCGGTTGCGTCTCAAACTCGCCGCCATCGCTGCTCACTCCACTCCGGTGCAGGCTAACGTCACGAATGTTAAAGGTCGCAAGTCCTTCGTCGAGATAGATTACTGCTGGAAAGAGCCCGCAGGCCGAACGCTGAATGGATCAGGCCGTCTTGAGCGCGACCAGTGCCCGTTTTGGTTGGACACCGCGGGAACTAAAATGCTGGCGCTCGCGGGTCCAAATGAGGAGTCGGTTTTGCTGGATGCCGATCTCGCCATGATCGACTTGACCGAACATGAACGCACGAGGGTCATGATCGCGCGCATCGAATCACTCGACCTCAGTGCAGCAGCGGCTGGCGAACTCATGAAGAAATCCATTGGCAGCGTCGCGCCTGAAACGCCCGCACCAGCGCCGACGCCCGCTGCGGCCGCGACCGAAGCTGCCAAGAGGAATATCAAGAGTGGCTACTGGTTTTCGTCTTCCGCCGGCCGCCTTGCGGATGCCGCCGCCGCGAGCGCATCCGGCAACCCAGGCATTAAGGTATTTTTTCGCTTTCTTCTGATCAGCGGCCTCGCGTCGGTCGTGATTGCCATCGGTGCCGGAGTGATGCACGAGGTCGCAGCCAAGGCCCAGGCCGCGGCCCAGGCTAAGGAAATCGTTCAGTATGTGCCGTTTAATCTCGCCGATGGGACTGCGCCGCACTCGCGCTATGTCGAGCTGAGCGGGCTGGCGGATCCAACCCAGGCGGTTACAATGTTGGGTTCCGGGTCCCGCGCCTATGCATCATATATTCCGCTGCTACCGCCCCACTGGCACCATGGTGATCCAGTCGTCTATTTTCTGTCGACGGACAGCGATTCCTTGCAGCACAGCCAACCCACCGTGATCCGACAAACCGGCGTACTGGTCCGCAACGACCTGCCGAGCGGGATTGCCGCTGAATTTGTCAAACGCGGGATTACGCTCGGAGCGCCGACGATCGTGCTCGAATCCCTCAAGAACTACAATGATGACCAAGTGGACGGGTATCTGGCGGCCGTGCTGATTTTCGGCATTTACGGATTCACGGCACTGTTCACGGTCGCCTCGGTCCGATTTTCCGCGCGCTCCATGCCGAATGATCGAGGACAAATATCGTGATTGATTGCGCGTCACTCCAAGTCCCAGATGTCCGCCATCGTCGGTTGCGGCAGACGCGTACCGAGCCCGGTGATTCACCGATGCCGAATTGGCCGGCAAGGTCGACCGCGTATTGCTCGACGGATCGGCAGCCCTCCGCGGTCTTGTATCCGTCCCATAATTCTTTTCTTGCCGATGAGGGGTTTCCCGGGTGCTTTACACATATATATTTGAGAACGCCAGCATCAGGCGCCTATAGATTCTCAGAATTGGCAGTCCTCGTAGCCGAAACGGCGGGAGATCATGATGGAACAACTCGATCTAAGGCGCCATGCGCCAGAAGAATTCACCGGCAAATCGGTGACCATCAGCGCGCGAAGTTACACGATCGGCCAGAAATGGGAGGGCAGCGACGGCTATTCTCACTTCCTCATCAACGATCTGTCCGGTTTGTGTCTGCATCTCGTGCGGTTCGGCAAGGACTATCGGTCAGACCCGTCTGGTGCTCTCGCAGCGAGTCGGGAAAAGGCACGTGAGACGGCGTCCTTGCGTACCAATATGCTCCGTAACGATGAGGCGATTACGCTGCCGTTCATTTCGGTCATCGAGGGAAACGGCGGCAGCTTTGAACTTCACGAAACTACCTGGGGTGCATTCGGCCATAGACAGGACTCACCCGGGCGCGAGGCAATCGATCTTGCGGTGTCCCAATCCGCGGCCGGGGATCAACGCTCAGCCGTCGCCGTACTGACGGCCTTGCTCGAGAGCCATCCGAATCACTCGGTGGCCCTCGGTTTCCTGGCCGGCGTTCTTTGCGACATGAACGATCAGGCGTCGGCGCAGCAAATGTTTGCCCGGTCATTAGAGATCGAGCCCAACTACGCCAAGTTCCGGGGCCAACAAATCATCGTCGCATTACGTGATAGTGCGACACGCCGTCGCTGGGCGCTCGAGTTGTTCGAGGAGTTAAAGGCGCGCTACCCCTTGCTGAATGATTACGACAGCTTTGGGATCCAGGCCTACGTCCTCTGCGGTGAACCCCAACAAGCGCTCAATCTGTTGCAGCAAAACACGCTGCCCAAGCAAGATGCGGAACAGTGGCTGACACAGATTGCTTACGCGCTCGAGGTGAAGCAGCGGCTGCTCACGCTCGGAGAGGCTATTGAAAAGAATCTGGTCGATGAAACCGACCTGCTCGAGTCTTTGGAGGCGCTTTTCAAGGCGTATCCCGCCGATCCCATGATCCAGGCAAATCTAGGAAGCGCTTTGTACCGCGCGGGCCAATATCAGCGCGCCGTCGAGCTATTATTTTCTGCCAGTGGCGGAATTGCCGATAACTTGGGCATCTATTGTGCGGCCAATCTCGCATTTGCGATGATAAAAACATCCGTGTGGGAACCGGCCATGGAAATATTCTCGGACATCATGGACGACGTATCGTCAAAGGTCGCGCATTGCGGCAAGGTGAGCCCGTCGGATGTACCGGGACTGGGACACTGGTTCGCTGACAAGGGTGTCCTCAAATCTAAGCCCAACTCTAATTACCAGCTCCTGGACGCGGCAATGGCTGCGTGCCCCAATCGAGGGCTGATCACTCCTCAGGTACGGCAATTGGCCGAACTGTATCGTCAAGCAGCCGGCTTACCAAAGCCAGCGATCGTTGCGCGCCCGAGCGCCCAAACGCCGGCAGCCGCGCCCGCAATTCTTCAGGCGTCGGCTACGGTCCCGGCGGCGTCGACTGTGAACATCACGACCACGTCAGCGCCGCTCGCCAATCGCTAAGTGTCACCTGAACAGTGATCATCCGAAATCGGGAGCCCCGGGATCACGATCACTCCCCGCCACCGCGCCTCACGCGCGGATTCCCATTGCTTTCTCGGCGCGCGCTGCGATCCGGTGTGTCGGGGTATTTGTAGGCATTGTCGATGCGATTGCTCGATGAGTGGTTGAATTCATCGCGGCGAAGGAACAAGGCAGAGCCTGAAAGCTGTCGCGTGCCAGCTCGTTGACGTTCCGCGGTATGCTTGTCGCTTCATAATAATCAGGCGAACAGAATGACAGTTGAACCGGAAACATCCGTTTCACGACGGCGCTTGCTGAGCATGATTGGCATGGCTGCGGGCAGTACGGCCATGTACCAGGCGATGCACAGTCTCGGTTTCGCGGCCGAATCCACTTTCCAAGGTTCGGCGCCGTTGAGTGCCGCTCCGAAGGGGGCTTCGGTGCTGGTGCTGGGTGCGGGTATGGCCGGACTCGTGGCCGCCTACGAATTGCGCAACGCCGGCTACCGAGTCCAGGTACTGGAATACAACGCCCGGGCTGGCGGCCGGAACTGGACGCTGCGTGGAGACGATCGCTATACGGAGTTGGGCGGAGGGACCCAGGAGTGTCGATTTGATCAGGGTCTGTACATCAATCCAGGTCCATGGCGACTGCCGTATCACCATCGCGGGATGCTCAGCTACTGCAAACGGCTCGGCGTTGCGCTCGAGCCCTTCGTGCAAGTCAACCACAACGCTTATATGCACAGCCACAATGCATTCGGCGGAAAGCCGCAACGGTTGCGCACGGTCAAGGCCGACTATCAGGGCCATGTGGCCGAGCTGCTGTCGAAGGCGACGCGCAGTCACGCGCTCGACGCCGATGTCACGGCGGAAGACCAGGAGATCTTGCTCGAATCGCTGCGTATGTGGGGCGCGCTCGACAAGAATTACCGATTCGTCAAGGGATCGGTCAGTAGCGAACGACGCGGTTACGATCGTGATCCCGGCGGCGGCTTGAGTGCCCGCCCCGCGTTTTCGGAGCCGGAGACCTTGAGCAATCTGCTGCATTCCGGTCTCTGGTCCGTACTGCAGTTTGGCGACGCCTACGATTTCCAGACGACGATGTTCCAGCCGGTGGGCGGCATGGGCAAGATAGGAGAAGCGTTTGGGCGCGAGTTAGGTCCCTTGATCCGCTACAACGCTAAGATCGTCGAGATCCGCCAGGACGATACGGGTGTTGCCGCGACATTCGAGGATCTCGCCGCGCATTCCAGCCGGCAAACGCTGCGCGCAGATTGGTGCGTGTGCACGATCCCGCTGTCCATCTTGGGCCAGATTCCAATGAACGTTGGCGGCCCGATGGCCCAGGCCATCGCGGCGGTTCCCTATTGCACGGGACTCAAGGTGGGATTGCAGTTCAAGCGCCGCTTCTGGGAAGAGGACGAACAGATCTACGGCGGCGTCACCTATACCGACCTGCCGATCGGGCAGATCAGCTACCCGAGCAGCCGTTACTTTGATAGCGACAAGGGCGTGCTGCTGGGCGCTTACATCTGGGACCAGATCAATTCCATGGACTTCACGGCCATGTCACCCATGGAACGCATCGCGAAGACCGTGGAGTACGGCAATCAAATCCATCCGCAATACACTCAAGAATTTGACAATGGAGTCTCAGTTGCCTGGCATCGTGCGCCATTTGCCATGGGCTGCTTCGGTCTTTGGACGGACGCTACGCGCGCCCAACACTACGACAATTTATGCGCCTTCGACGGCCGTATCGTTCTCGCGGGAGAACACGCCTCTTATCTGCCGGCTTGGCAAGAAGGAGCCGTGACCTCGGCGCTGGATGCCATCGGACGATTGCACCAACGCGCACTGGCGGCAGGAGCGGCGGCATGAGCATACAACCACGATCCGCGAGATTGCTGTACAGCGCCATTGCTTGTTGCTTAGGATTAACGAGTACGGCGTTGATCGAGGCGCCGGCCCTCGCCAATACCGCCGGTATTCTGAACCCGGCGCCCTTCGATACGACGGATGGCCAGCAGATATACGAGCATGTCTGCCGAGGCTGCCACATGCAGGATGCAGGCGGCGCGGTCGGCGCGGGCCATTATCCGGCGCTCGCCAAGAACTCCGCATTGGCGTCGCGCCAGTACATGGCGCTGACGATTCTGATGGGAAGACGCAACATGCCGGCGTTTGGCGCCAGTCATGCCATCGGATTCGGTGGTCCGCCGGCGGTGCTCAGCGAGGCGCAGATAGCGGCGGTGATCAATTATGTCCGCTCGCATTTCGGCAACCATTATAAGGACCAGATCAGCGCAGCCGAGGTCAAGGCGCTCGACCAGAGTGCGCACTGAGCAGTGTGGGGCCGGCGCGGGGCGCGGCCGTCTGCGGTAGCGGGGCGGAGAATTCAACAAGTACGATTGTACGGAACAACAAGGAAAACGAAGGAAAACAGATGACCCCACGACGCTCCATACCTCTTCTGGCCACGGCTGCTTTATTGATCGCGGCCTCCCTCAACTCGTCGGCGACGGATAGCGCTTGGGCCTCGGGGTCCGCTGCGCCCGGCGCGCCGACACCAGCCGGTGTGCCCGGAACGGCCGGAGCGCTGACGTATCCGCCTGCGCGGCGCGGCGACCAGGTCGATGAGTACCACGGAATCAAGGTCGCTGATCCCTACCGCTGGATGGAGGACATCGACTCACCGGAGACTCGTGCCTGGGTCGAAGCCGAGGCGCAGTTGACCGGCGACTATCTCGCGGCAATCCCCGGCCGCGACCGGATCGCGCAACGATTGACGGAAATCTGGAATTACGAGCGTTGGAGCGCGCCGGAGAAGCATGGATCGCGGTGGGTCTTCGAGCACAATGACGGCCTGCAGAATCAGTCCGTATTGTTCACGAGCGCGGATCCGTCGCAGGCGGCGCGCGTCCTTCTCGATCCCAATTCGCTATCGAAGGACGGGACCGTGGCCTTCAAGGGCGCCGATTACAGCGATGATGGTGGATTGATGGCCTATGGACTTTCGGAAGCGGGATCGGACTGGGAAGTATGGCGAGTCCGAGATCTTGTGACGGGCCAAGATTTGCCCGACGAGATTCACCACCTCAAGGTTGCTCGCGCTTCGTGGCGCAAGGACGGCAGCGGCTTCTATTACCCCGGCTACGACCCGGCACCGGAAGGCGAGTCGCTCAAAGCGCAGAATAAGTACCAGACGCTCTTCTTCCACCGCCTCGGGACGCAACAGGCCGAGGATACCGCGATCTACCGGCGCACCGACGATGAAGACTGGTATATCGACGGCCAGGTGACCGAGGACGGGAAGTACCTGATCATTACCGCGAACCACGGGGACGACGTCAAGAACACGCTGCTGGTGCAGGACCTGAATGTTCCCGGCGCAACGGTGACGCCGGTTATCGCCGATCCCCGTGCCAGCTATAGCTTTATCGGAAACATCGGCTCGGTGTTGTACCTGCAAACCGATGACGACGCGCCGCATTATCGCGTGATCGCGATCGACCTCGCCAAGCCCGACCGCGCGAATTGGAGGACGGTCATTGCGGAATCCAAAGACACGCTCGACGTGACGACGCTGGTCGCTCACCAGCTAATCGCCCAGTATTTGGAGAATGCCCATAGCGCGATCCGCCGCTATGCGCCGAACGGCGGACGACTCGGCGACGTGAAGCTCCCCGGTTTGGGCACGGCCGTTGGTTTCGCCGGGCATCTGGAAGACACGGTGACTTACTACGGCTATACCGACTACACGACGCCGACCTCGATCTTTCGGTTCGATTTCAATACGGGCCGATCCGAACTGTGGAGAGCACCGAGTCTGAAGGGCTTCGATCCTGCGGCCTACGTGACGAAACAGGTTTTCTACACGAGCAAGGACGGAACGCGCATCCCGATGTTCGTGATGGCGCGCAAGGGGATACGCCTCGACGGGAGCAACCCGACGATTCTCTACGGGTACGGTGGCTTCAATGTTTCCATTAGGCCGGAATTCTCCGCCGGAATCGCCGCCTGGCTCGAAATGGGCGGCGTCTACGCGATCGCGAACCTCCGCGGTGGCGGAGAATATGGACGCGCCTGGCACGAGGCCGGTATGAAGACCCACAAACAGCATGTCTTCGACGACTTTATCGCAGCGGCCGAATATCTCGTTGCACACCATTGGACGAGCGGCGAGCGCCTCGCGATCCGCGGCGAGTCGAACGGGGGCTTGCTGATCGGCGCTGTCGAGGAGCAACGGCCGGATCTCTTTGCCGCCGCGGTGGCGCACGTCGGCGTGATGGACATGCTGCGGTTTCGCGAATTCACGGTCGGCAAGGGCTGGGAATCTGATTTCGGCTCCGTCGACAACGAAGACGAATTCAAGGCCCTACGGGCGTATTCGCCCTATCACAACGTGCGGCACAATGTCGACTATCCACCGACTCTGATCCTCACCGGCGATCACGACGATCGTGTATTTCCCGCGCACAGCTTCAAGTTCGCCGCGGCGATGCAGAACGCCGATCCGCAGGGCAAGCCTATCCTGATTCGCATCGATCTGCGGGCCGGCCATGGGCAGGGCAAACCACTGTCGAAGCGCGTGGAGGAGTTGGCCGACGTCTACTCATTCGTGCTGAAATCCATGGGAATTGCGCGGGAATCGCCGCACTAGGAGGCTCCTGCTTGGTGGCGCGGAGGATCTCGGCCCGATCACCCAATCTCTTATCCGCTATGATGCCGTGATCGAGTCGACACGATCTGGATAAAACGCAAGGTAGTCTTTGATTTGGACGACTGCCGGAAAAGGAGCTTCATAGGACCAGACGGCGTTTATCGATCGTTCACCGCCGAGCGGAATATGGAAGTAAGAGCAATCGCCTTTGTAGGGGCAGTAGGTGGAGAATTGCGAACGCTGCAGGAGAGTGATGTCCGCATCTTTCCGTGGAACGTACAGGACCACGGGGTAGCTTGATTCACGCAGAGCGAGTGCATTGCGCGTATCGGCTATCACGCGACCAGCCACCGATACGACCACGTGGAGCGGGCTCGGCTCGATCGCGATCGGATGGTCCGGGCCTGGTGCTTTCTTGGGATTCGTGATCACGTCGAGTTCTCCTAGCGGTAGTTGACCGATGGCATGCCTATAGACGTTACACCGCGGCGCATGCGCTGGGATTAGTTTATATCTGAGGCCGCAAGTATACGAGCGACGCGGAATCGGCAGCCCCGTTCCCCGATTCTCAATGCGCACCCGCGGCTTACATTTCTCGATGTGAATGCGGCTGTCTCGTTACCTCGCTCGTGCACCCGATGTGCCGGATGAAGTCGAAACTAGTACAATTCTCGCAGGCCTGATGGTTCAATTTAACCGGGCCGCTCAGAGGTTTTCATGTCAGTTATGCTGGCTGAGTCCATGCGCCGCATCAGCGGCCTGCTGCAATCCGGTCAATACAGCGCGGCGCATTCGCAATTGGAATCCTTGGTGAGCGCAAATCCTGATTATGTGGAAGGCCTGCGGCTGTTTGCAGGCACCAAGCAAGCCTTGGGCGATATCGCCCAAGCCGAGTCACTGCTACGGCGCGCGCTCCAAATAGATTCCACATGGGCTCCCACACTGACCACCCTTGCGGAGTTATTGCTAGCGGCGGGTCGCAGCGCCGAGGCCGTACCCTTGTTGCAGCGTGCAGTCCAAGGCTTCCCTCGCTACCCTCGGGCTGCACTGATATTGGTTCGCTACAACCTGGACGCGGGCCAACCGGCGGCGGCGCTCGACATTGCGACACCCTGGTGCAGCAGCGGCACGCTCGATGGCGATTTGTCGGCGCTGCACGTGGCGGCATACGCCGCTCTGGGTCGCCAACGCGAAGCGGTAGCGCACTATCGTCGTCTCGTGGCACTCGCTGCGGACAACGACACCGCAACCCATACGCTCGCTGTCGCGTTGAATGCGGCCAACCAGCCGGAGGAAGCAGAGCGCGTCGTGCGTCAGACGCTGGGCCGCGCCCGGCCGACGGCGGCGATGCACCACACGCACGCTCGCAGCCTCATGACCTTGGAGCGATTCGACCAAGCCGAGCTCGCCTTGCGCGAATGCGTCAGATTGGAGCCGCGCCGCGCCGAGGCGCACGACAGCCTCGCGCAACTCATTTGGATGCGCACCGGTAATATCATCGAGGCGACACGCGTTCTGGATCAGGCCCTTGAAAAATACGAGCATGACGATGCGCTGTGGGCCACAAAAGCCTCCCTCTTGCAGGGAGCGGGTGATGCGCGCGGCGCCTATGCCTGCCTCGCCAAACCCGCCGCACGACCCCGGCCGTCGCCCAGTTTGCTGATCCGCGCGGGACTCGCGGCGGTGGAGTTCGAACCTGCCACCGCGCTACGACTCGCAGAACAGTCCATACGAGCGCAGCCCAACAACCCGACCGCTCGCAAACTCCTTTGCGCCGCATACCTGGGGGTGGGGGACGGAGCCGCAGCGATGGCCGAGTGCGCGACGCTGCTGAAGGCGACGCCCGACGATCAATACCTCATCGCGATGCAAACCACCGCGCTGCGTCTATTGAACGATCCCCGCTACGAGGCGCTCTGCGACTACGACAACATGGTGCTGTCGCAGTCCCTCGAAACACCTCCGGGGTGGTCCGATCTCACGAGCTTCCTGACAGAACTCAGCTCGCGCTTGAGCGCCCTGCACAATCCGCACGGCCATCGACTGCTCTACCAATCGTTGCGCCAGGGCACCGAGACCACGCAAGATCTATCGCGGAGTTCGGATCCGGTCATTCGGGCGCTCTTTGACGCCTTTGCGGCGCCGATCGCGCGCTACCGTCATCAGATCGGCCAAGGGCAAGATCCGCTGCGGCGTCGCAATCGGGGTGCCTCACGATTCAACGGCAGTTGGTCGGTACGTCTGCATAGCGCCGGCTACCACACGAGCCACGTGCATCCGCGCGGATGGATATCCTCGGCTTGCTATATCGAGCTGCCCGATAGCATGAGAGCGGGACCAACGGCCGAAGGGACTCTCAGCTTTGGCGCGCCGGGAATGCTGACGACACCTGCGCTCGACGCCGAGTTGTCGGTTCGTCCCGAAGTCGGCTTGCTTGTCCTTTTCCCGTCGTACTTCTGGCACGGCACGCTGCCGTTTCATAGCGAACAGCCGCGCCTCACGGTCGCATTCGACGTCGTCCCAGATAGCAGCGCGCGCAAGGACTGATTGATTTCAGAAACCTGGATCCCGGCAAACCGCCTCATGACGGCGGTTTGCCGGAATCCTAACCCGCACTGATCCCTAGAACTTGTACTTAGCTGAGATGTTGATTTCGCGGCCAACGATCGACCGTCCAAAACCAACTCCATTGACGACGCCGTTGCCTCCAAATCGGGCATTACCCTCGGTCAAACCAATTTCGTTGGTGAGGTTCGAGCCCATCAGACGGAACTGCCAATTGTCACCTACGGTTGCAACGATACCTGCCGCCAGGTCCCAATAGCTGCCCAAAGGATTCAGGCCCGTGCCATCCTGATAGTGCTGGCCGATGTACTCGTAGGTCACGTACTCGGTCACCGAGCCCCAGCTCGCCGTCTGGGTGTCGCTCGGCGTCACGCGAACCTGGAACTTCGGCAGACGTGCGAGCTGTGCGCCGTTGATGTCGCCGCAAATCGTCTGCCCCTGGATATTCTGGTAGACGTAGCAGCCAATGAAGTCCTTGTAATGGGCATCTTCCCAATTGCCATTGACCGTTAACTTCAAGTCCCTGACGGCTTGCATATCACTGTCCGCTATCGGATTTACGCTGCCGATGAATCGCACACCTTTAGCGGTCGAGCCGTAGGTGGCCGGGGGCCCAATCGGCTGGTCTTCTACGTTTTTGGGCGTATATAGCAGACCCGAAAACTCCTTGTCATAGACCGATGCGTCGATGTACGTAAAACGGTTTTGAATCTTGAAGCCGACCTCGTAATTCTGCATGGTGGTCAGGGGCGGATTCGAATTGCAGCGATCATTGACAGCCATGGCGGCAGGCCCGGTGACATTGCAACGGACGTCGTCGAAGTTATCGAACTGCACGCCATCGTTGACGCGCACGTAGGCGCTCATATGATCCGTGAACTCGTAATTGGCGCCCGCGGAGAACGTCGGCATCGTATTGTGTTCACTGGCGTACGAGTAAGTCCCATTGGGCAGATTAACCGCGTTGTCCCATAGATCGAAGGCGGTCCCCAGCGCCATCGGAGACAGATTGCTCGTCTGTTGGGTCATGTTGATGTGTTCAACTCGAGCCGAGGCATCCAGCAACCACTGATCGAACTTCCAGGAGTCCGACAGATAAAGCGCAACGTTCGTGGCAACGCCCTGCTCGAGGATGTTGTAGCTTCCGTTGGCATTGCTGATGCCCTGGGGGCTGGATACTTGATAGAGGTTTCCGCCCGAGACGGCCGACAATATGATCGGGCTCGCGTTCGGCTGATTGTTCATCAGCACATTGGAGCCCAACTCCCAGTTGTCATTGTCGGTGTAATGCGCGATGTACGCACCGGCGGTCAAGGTATTGCCACTGCCGAGGTCCATCGACAAGCGGAATTCATCGGTGACACTCGTGATCTTCTTCTGCACGAACCAGACTTGTTCGGTGATCACACTTTGACCGCCATTGACTGCGGCACCGTTGGCGTAGTTGGCCTGGACCATCGCCGGGGTCAAGCCGGCCGGCCCCAACGTAGACAACGAACCGATGAAACTCGTCAAGGTCTGGGGGTTGCCGTTGTTGACGAGCGCGTGCGTGTTAACGTATCCGCCGTCAAACAGGAAGTTATTGCTGATCGCCCAACCGTTGTCGAATTTCAGCTTGAGCTCCGAACCGATAAAGTCCAGTTGGGCGCCACGACCATCGGTGATATCGTCATTTTCAAAAGTGCCTGGATTCGCCGGGTTCGGGACCAGGAAATTCGTCATTTGCTTGCTGTTGTACGTGGAGTCCAGCTGATTGAAACCCGGATAAACGGAAACCGACCCGTTGTTTACCGAGTAAGGAAAATCGGCGTACCAGGTATTCTTGTCCTGCAGCGTTCTCGCCCAAACCATCACCGAGCCATTGTCGAGATCATGCTTCAATGTGGCCGTCAGTTGCCCGCCGACGTCGGACGTATATTGCGGATCACGCACGCCATCGGACACGCGGTAAAACCCGCCAATGCTTCCGTACCAGCCGTCGGTGATCTTGCCGCTGACGAACGCATCCACGCGTTCCGATCCCTCATTTCCATAAGTCACGCCAACCGACCCTTCCGTTTTGTCCGATCCGGTCCTCAAAATGAAGTTCGCGGTTGCACCCGGCTGCCCCGAGCTGAAAATTGCGCTGGTTCCGCCCTGGACAATCTCGACGCGCTCGACGGTGTCGTCCATGCGCACCAAGGAGCTCGTATCCATAAAGGACAAGAAGGAGTAACCGTAGACCGGCGAACCCTGGATCATCGTCGTGAAATACGGGGAATCGCCGCCGCCGTTGGGAAAGCCCGCTACGTCGATATTGACGCCGGTTTGTCCGCCGGAGGCTTCGGGCCAAATCCCGGGCGAGAGCTTGTAAATTTCGGCCGCACTCGCGGGGTTCGCGTTTTGAATTTCGTCGAGGGTCGCCGATACGATGTTGAAGCTTGCGTCCAACTTCCTGACTGCCTGCGCTGAGGCCGTGACGACGATTTCGTCGAGTGAGGTCTCGGTCGTGTTCGCGCTGGAATTCGTCGTGTCCGCGGCGGGCGTCGCCGTGTCAGCCGCATGGGCCGGACCGCCCGCACCATAGAGTATCGCCGCGACGGCGGCCGCCAGCACATGCGGCGTGCCGAGGCGATGCCCCGGCCGGCGCTGATTCAGCGTGGCTTTGGGCGTTGTATAAATCGATGACTTCGATATCGATGATTGCATCGAACCGCCGCTCGGGCGCATCTGGTCGTCATTTTTCTGTTTCACGGATCGTTCCCCCTTGAATACCTTGTTGACGTTCTGAATATTGAGAAAATTCGACTATTCAGTTCCCCGCAGTTCTCGTCGGACGCTGACTTCAATCGGAAGGAAATCGGATCGCTATCGCTGGTCCAAGCGCCGGAATCAGCGGCGATGGCCGCGTAACAGCATTAATTTGAATTCCCCCGAAATGGATCTCATTTCGCACCCACGCCTCCGACCTTACACAGAAATGCTATCGATATCAAGAGTTGTTGTGGCGCAACCACACGCGCGTAGGAAGGCCTGTTTATGCAAGGAAATGCGGATGGGTCGCGTTGACGGCGCTGTCAGCGCCGCCGAACGCCCCTAGAGGACCCCTAAATTCGGGGAAAAAGGCGGTTGCGCACTCAAGGCAACGCCGTGATGAACACTAATTCCGAGGATAGGGGTTCGGGCAGGGTCACCGGAAGGCCCTCTTTCATGAGCGTCCGGCCCGACAAAACCACACCGGCCGCGGCGCCGCGATCTTCAAAGGCGAGCCGATAACGCCGCTCGGGATCGAGGCCCTGCAGCCGGAAGCGGTGCGCGGGTTCGTCGGCTACCGTGCCGCGAAAGGCGTACAAAACGCCGCGCCGCCGAGCCATCGAGTAATACTCGATGCCGTCCCAATGCACACCGTCGGGACGATCCGCCACGTGGTACAGATCGGCCTCGCGGATCAGGGGTCGCAGCCTGGATTTGTATAACGCGAATTCATGGCGCGCCGCGTCGTGCTGCGCAAGCGTCCACCGACTCGCATCGAGCATCAACGAGAACCAGCCGAGCATGCCGCTGCGAATCATATAGCGCAGATTCTCAAGGTGCGGCGCAGGCCAACTTGCCACGTAGGTTTCCAGCATCGCGGGCGGCAATACATAACTGGCGTCGTAGAACGCGCGCCGGTTCGACAGCGGATCGTACGTATCCGTAATCGAGAAGTAATCGCCGTGTGCGGCACTGCCAAAGTCGACCATGCGCCCGCCGTCGTTGCAGATCTCGAGCAGCAGGGACGGGTGGCGCCGCCGCAATTGCTCGTAAATCGCGTAGTAGGCGCGCGTCGCGTGGTAGCTGACGTCGGTTGCATTCGATGCATCGACCCAGACGTAGCCCGAATCCTCCGTAATCCGCAGCGTAGGCTCATCGGGCGCCTCGGCCGGATGGCCGGCTCTGGCGCTGCCCTGCGCGACGAGATAACCGTCGTGTTCGAGCATGTCGAGATGATTCTCGCGGACGATTCGTTCGAGCTCGCGAGCCGCCCAGGCCTGCGCTGCGGGGACACCCAGATCAATCGTCACGCCCTTGAACGGCTCGCTGTGCTTCCAGCCTGCGGGCGGGTCCGCGATCAGCCAGTCGCGCGTCGCAGGCTCGAACACATTGAGCGCACCGGCCTGTGTGGACACGCCTGCCTGTGTCCAGTCGACCCATAGGCCAAACTTCATCTGGCGCCGATGCGCATCATCGGCGATCTCAGCGATGCCACCCGGGAATTTCGCGGGGTCTGCATGCCAGTCACCGACGCCGCGAAACCAACCGGCGTCCAAATGAAACATTTCGAGCCCGAGCGCTCGTGCATCGGCGATCATGCGGCGCGCCAGCGGCGCATCCACGGCCATGCCGCTACCCCAGCTGTTGCTGACCATCAACGGGTAGGCGGGATTGCGCAGCGTTCGCGGATTGTTGAGCACGGCGCGAACCCAGCGCCGCACGGTATTTCCGGCGCCATCCGGCCCGCCGCGACTGGCGCCCAGAAAGATCGTCGGCGCCTCGAAGGTCTCGTGCGGCATGAGGCGCGTGCGGTACGGGCCCGGCGCGGGATTCAAGCCCGCCTCCCCACGCAACGATGTGCCGCGGCGCTCGAGCGTGATGCGCGTGCGGCCGCTGAATTCGATGCCGAGGTACCAGCCGCGTTGGTCCGTATCACTGCCGTGGACCAGCAAATAGGGAATCATCTCGCGCGGCTCGCCGGCGATGGGGCGGGCGTACGTGCTCGATGAGCCTTGCCAGAGATCGCCGTCGAGCAAGGCATCCTCGTGCGTTCCCTCGGACGACGGCGTATCGGCTCCCTTCTCGACCCAGAAGCGTTGCAACGCCGATTGCGCGTCGATCTGCCAGTCAAAACGAAAACTGGGAAGCAGCGGCAGCGTCACGGGCCGGTCGCTCAAGTTTTGAATGCGGATCGTGTGCTCGATCGGGCCGCGGCCGGAGCGTGCACGCCATAGCCACAGCAACCGCAGCCGTGGCGAGTCGGCGGCGTAGAGGAGTTGGACCTCTTGCGATCCGAAGCGGCTCGCGGCTCGCTCGAGGTGCCAGTGGACCGGCGCATCGACCGCATCGACGGTCACGTGATCCGGCAGGGTTTCAGCGGCCTGATTCAACCAGATCTCGGCGCCGCGCAGAGCCAGCGCGACGACTCTCGGAGACTCGGTATCGGCTTCGATCGTGATCGATGTTTCAGCTGTGCCGATCACGGCATGAACAATCGGGGTCACGCCGGCATGCACGCCGGCATGCCCAATGCGCGGCGCAGCACCAGTGCCGATCACGATCAGCAACAGCATCGCGGCGGCGGCGGATGACTTGGTCGATGGCGTCCTGCAGATTCGCTCGCGCGTCATCAAGCCACAGATGCGCGCGTCGCGTTGAGCCGTTGCAACCAAGTCGAGTAGAGCGCGATCCAATCCGCCGATGGCGTCCCGGGTCTGCCGATCCCAAATGCATGATTGCCTTCCTGGAAGATATGCGCTTCCACGGGCCGCTTTGCCTTGCGCATGGCATCGAGGAACAGCAGGCTGTTCTCGACGGGCACCGCGTCGTCGTCGGCGGCATGCGCGAGAAAGCACGGCGCCGTGGACGCATCGACGTGCAACTCGGTCGAGTGCGCGGCAATCAGCGCCTCGCTCGGATTGGGACCCAGCAAGCGCTCGCGCGAGGGGTCATGGGTCCAGCGCTTGACCATCGTGATCACGGCATAGACGAGTCCGGTTGCGAACGGCCGCGCACTCAATCGATCAATCGCATCGAGCGGCTCGTAGACTGGTGTTTTGTACGCGGTCGCCAGCGTCGCGGCCAGATGGCCGCCGGCCGAGAATCCGACCGCTGCGACCGTGTTCGCCTGGATACCGAATTCCGGAGCGCGCGATCGAATGAGCCGCATCGCGCGCTGCGCATCTTGCAGAGGCACATCGGCGCGATCGGGCCAGCCCTCGTCAGGCAATCGATAGGTCAATACGAACACGGTAAGCCCGAGGGCCGTGAGCCGACCCGCAATGTCCACGCCTTCGTTGCCGACTGAGACGAACTGATAGCCGCCACCGGGAATGACCAGCACTCCCGCGCCGTTGGACCTCGTGGGACGAAATAGGCGCAGCTCGGGCACCGCGACATTGCGAACGTATACACTGGGCCAATCTTTGGGTAGCGTCTGCCCGGCAAATCCTGCGCCGCCGGGCGGGGTGCCGGGCCACAACGGCAAGGACTCGGCGCGCTTCCAGGCGTCTGGCAACGCGGTCAATGACGCGTTCGGGGTCTGATCTCGCGATTGGGATGACACCGATACCAGCGCCGAGGCGCCGCCGAGCAAGAGAAGCGAGCGTCGATCGAGATTTACCATGGGGTGCCTTTTGCGCGCAGCGATACCGCTGTGGTGAACCCTGCCGCCGCACTATAAACGACACCAATCGCGTAGTGAACGCCGATGACGTCGAAGTGACGCGAAGCCGCGGCGCAATCTTGCGCGCGCGTGCACAGGCTGCTATACCGCTCGCGTGCCATTCATGCAGCATCGGAACATCCTTACGAGTCACGGCATCAATCGAACTCGACGCAGGCTGCTCGCTGCGGGCGCACTCGCCGCGGGCGGGGGAGCATTGGGCGCGTCTTCGTTTTGCCGAGCATTCGCGGACCGCACGGCGCTGCCGCTGACGCAACTGCGTTACGGACAGGTGCAGCTGCTCATCGGCCCGCTCGCGCGCCAAGCACGCGAGAATCACGAGCTGGTCCTGAATTTGAACGAAGATTCGCTGCTGCGGCCATTCCGCATACGCGCAGGCATGGCGGCACCGGGCCAAGACATGGGTGGCTGGTACGACACCTATGCGTTTGCTCCCGGCGCGACTTTCGGCCAATGGATCAGTGCGCTGGCGCGCCACTATGCAATCACCGGCGATCCGCCGACACGAGCCAAGGTTCGTCGCCTGGTGCGCGCCTATGCGCAAACCGTCGATCGCAACGGCAAGTTTTACCAAAACAATCGATTCCCGTCTTACACCTACGACAAGCTTGCCGGCGGCTTGATTGATGCGAGAACGCTGACCCACGACGATGCCGCGCTTGCGGCTTTGGCGCGCTCGACCGAGGCGGCCATGCCCTATCTGCCGCCGCACGCGATCGCGCGCAACGAGCATGCACAACCGGGCGAGGATTTCAGCCAACACGCGTGGGACGAGAGCTACACGATTCCCGAGAACCAGTTCTTTGCTTGGCACTTAACCGGTGATAGGCGCCATCGGGAACTCGCCGAACGATTCCTCTATGACGATTTTTTCAAGCCGCTCGCCGAAGGCGAGAACGTATTGCCGGGCAAGCATGCTTACAGTCACGTCAACGCATTGAGTTCCGCCGCGCAGGCGTATCTATCGCTGGGTGCGCCGCTGTATTTGCGAGCCGCGAAAAACGGATTTTCGATGATTGCGGCGCAAAGCTACGCGACCGGCGGTTGGGGGCCGGACGAGCATTTTGTCGCCCCGGGGAGCGGCGCGCTGGGCGCGAGCCTCGCAGAACAACATAAGAGCTTTGAAACGCCCTGTGGCGCCTATGCGCACTTCAAGCTGACGCGCTACCTGCTGCGCATCACGCGTGATGCCGCCTATGGAGACAGCATGGAGCGCGTGCTCTATAACACGGTGCTCGGCGCAACACCGTTGCAGCCGGACGGCCGCGCGTTTTATTATTCGGACTACACCCGCGAGGCAACGAAGACGTTTCACCCGGATCGGTGGCCCTGTTGCTCGGGCACCTTGCCGATGATCGCCGCCGATTATTCGGTCAGCACCGCCTTTACGGATCGCGACGGCATTTACGTCAATCTCTACGTACCTGCGCAAATGAGCTGGCAACAAGCGGGCACTCGCTGCCAGCTGCGGATCGAGACCGAATATCCGTATGCGGGTGCGATACACATGGCGCTGGATCTGCCCGGTGAGCGAACCTTCACGGTCAATTTGCGCATCCCCGCATGGGCGCAAGGCGCGAGCCTTTACGTCAACGGGCAGCGCGAAACGCGCGACTGGCAGCCGGGCACATTCGCGGCGTTGCGGCGGGCGTGGCGAGCCCGGGATGTCATCGAGCTGGAACTGCCGCTGCCATTGCGTCTCGAGCGAGTGGATGCGGAGCATCCCGATACGGTGGCGCTGTTGTGCGGTCCGTTGGTGCTGATGCGCTTGCTCGACGATGGCGATGCCGCAACTGCGCCCTTGGCGCGGGAATCCTGGCTGGCGGCGGCGCGTGCCGAGAAGTCGGGACATGAATGGCAGGTCGCCGGTGTGGATCGCGCGATCCGGTTGCGGCCATTTATTGACATCGGGGCCGAACGCTACAGCGCCTACCAGGATCTGCGCCCACGTATGGCTGGTGTCCGACGAACATGAGCAAACGCCGCCGGACAATCTCTCGCTGTGCGATCGGGATTGCCGCCGCGGCTCTAATGGGAGCCGCTTCCTGGGCGATGGCCGAGGAAGGCGGCCCGGATCAGCGCCTGTCCTTCGATGTCAGCGAGGGCATGAACCTCAATAGCTTTTTGCGCGAGGGCCCGATCGCCGCGCACCTGCTGCTGCGTTCGGGCCAGGACCCGCGCATCCTCGTCGCCTTTCCGGCGGGCAATAGCGGCGTCGGCCTGTGGTTTTCGCACGATGACCGGCCGATCAGCTGGGCCTTGCAAGGCCGGCCGCAGCCGCTCAGCGATCTCGACGAGAAGGGCAGACGCAGGTACGGCATCGTGGCCGAGGTCAGTGCGACGGGTGCCGATCTCGCGATCAAGCAGGCGGTTCTGTCCAGCATCCGGGTATTGCGAGACTATCAGGGGCTCGGCACCGCGCCTGCGGAAGTCGCGGTGAACCCGCAAATCACGGCACAGAAGATTACCTGGGTGCGCGATCGCCTGGATGGTGCGGCGGGTTACTTTCTGAGTCTCGAGGTGACTCACGGTACGCTTCATGAAGCGCAAATCACGGCCGGCGACGACGGCCGGATCGGACTGCGCATCACGGCGCTGAGCGGCGAGACGCCGTTGACGCCGCTCTCCGGGCTGGACCTGCTCGAACCCGGTCTCGCTACGGATCCGGCGGCGCGCAACGCGCTAAGTTTCTTGAGCTACCGGGAGAAATTTCTGGCCGGTTCCTGGCGCTTCGATACCTATTTCGGCCGTGACACGCTGATGTCGGTCCGATTGCTGATGCCCGTACTGACGCCGATTGCCGTGGAGGCCGGCTTGGGTGCGGTTCTGACGCGCTTATCACCGGCCGGCGAGGTGGCTCATGAGGAGGACATCGGCGAGTCCGCGATTCTCTATCACCGGCGCGCCGGCGAGCCTGAATCGGATGCGCCGATTTACGATTACAAAATGATCGATGGCAATTTCATGCTCGCGCCGGTGGTCGGTGCGTGGTTGCTCGAGGACCCACGCGGAAGAAGTCGAGCGGCAGCATTCCTCGCGAGCCCGGATCGGCGCAATGGCGAACCGCCACGGGCGCTGGGCGCCGATTTGGTCAGTAATTTGCGCCTGGTGCTGCGCAGCGCGACGGCGTTTGCCGACGACCCGCGCGCCTTGCATCTGGTTGCATTGAAGCCGGGACTCGATGTCGGACAATGGCGCGACAGCGGCGAGGGGCTAGGGCATGGCCGCTATCCTTACGACGTCAATGCGGTTTTTGTTCCGGCGGCGTTGGCCGCCGCGAGCAATTTATTCAACAGCGGCTTGCTAGATCCCTACCTCACCGCTGCAGATCGCGTCGAACTCGCGAAGGCGGAACCGATGGCGCGGATCTGGGAAGCGAAGGCGGGCAAGCTGTTCGAAGTGGTCATCCCCAATGGTGTCGCAGCCCAAAAAATCTTGAGCTACAGCGCGCGGCTCGGTGTGTCGGCCACGGCGGCCCGGGCGTCGATCGGCCGCTCGGCAGTGCGATTTCATGCATTAGCGCTCGCGGCGAACGCAAGCGCGGTGCCGATCGTCAATTCCGACGAAGGTTTTGAGCTGCTATTTGGCCATCCGAGTGCGGAAATGCTGCATCGGGCTATCGCTGCGCTCATGCGGCCGTTTCCGGCCGGGTTGCTGACGGACGTCGGCATCGTCGTTGCCAATCCCGTCTATGCGACGCCGGAAGTCCAGGCGCAATTCAGCAAAAATGCCTACCACGGTGCGGTCGTTTGGTCATGGCAACAAGCAGTGCTGGCGGCCGGACTTGATCGTCAGCTCAAGCGACAGGATTTATCGCAGGCGGAAAAAGGGCGGCTGCGGAGCGCACAAACCGAGCTCTGGGGCGCTATCGAAGCGGCAAGAACCGTCCGAAACTCCGAACTCTGGTCTTGGAGCTACGCCAAGGGGCACTATCACGTGGCGCCCTTCGGTGCGAGCCAAGCCGATGTCGACGAGTCGAACGCCGCCCAGCTATGGAGCACGGTTTACCTCGCGATTCCCGCTCCTTCATCGCGATCCCGGTAACCCACTGCAATCGAACCACTTGCGCGCCTGACGCCGGCCGCATTGCGCGCCTTTTGGATCCGGTGCCGCCAAATGACCGGAATGCGTCTTGATATCGATAACACACCTGTGTAAGGTCTGGCGCGTCAGGGAGTGCTCCGACGTCGATCGGAAACTCATTGCCAGGGGGAGAGCTGTTTGGCCGCTGCGCCCAATGCCGGTGTGAATCCGCAATCAACGCCGGAGCGCTGGCGTTTGCTCATGCATGACGAAGGCCCGTCGCGCAATGCAGCACAGGCCGAGACGCTGTTTGCGCTCGCCAATGGGATGCTGGGTGTCCGCGGCGGCCGCGAAGAGCAGCCGAGCGCGACCGACGGCGCTTTCCTCGCCAGTGTCTATGAGCGCTTGCCGATTCAATATCACGAGGCGTTTCCCGGATTCGCGCGCGGCTCGGATACACGCATGCCGGTCGCGGACGGTAAACGCATGCGAATTCGCTTGGGTCCCGCCGCCAGCGACCTTTGCGCCGGCCGACGATTGCAGTGCGAGCGCGTACTCGATATGCAGCGCGGCACCTTGCATCGCAAGACCTTGTGGCGGGCGTTGGATGGTGGAACCGTTGAAGTCACGGCCACGCGACTGATTCCGTTGAACGGCGGGCCGTTGTTGGTCATCCGTCTATCGATCCGCTCGGTCGACTATAGCGGCCCGGTCGTGCTCGAATCCTGTATTGAAGCCAGCGACGCGGCGATTCGCGCCGACGATCCCCGCATCGGCGCGGGCTTGGGTGCCGCGCTCGTCGTGGGCGAGCGTCGAATCGACGGCACCTCGGCCTTGATGACCCAATCGGCGCCGCATTCCGGCATTCAGGTTGCCATCGCGCAGGCACACCGCGCGGTCAGCGAATTTTCTGCCGGTAGTCCCATCATCGCGGAGCCGCGATCCGTCGGCCAGCGCTTTCACGCCGACCTGGTTCCAGGCGCTCATGTCACGATTGAGAAGTTCGTGGGCTGGGCCGTCGGCTCGCATCCGTGGATTCTGACCGAGCAGGCCGTCGGTGCCGTGAACACCGCCGCGATCCTGGGCTTCGACGCGCTCGAGCGCCAGCATGCGGCGGCATGGAGCGCGTTCTGGCGCGATGCGGACTTAGGGATCGACGGCGACGAATCATTGGACCAGGCTTTGCATTTCAATCTTTTTCATGTCCGACAATCGACGCCGTCGGACGGTCGCCACGCACTCGCCGCCAAAGGTCTTACCGGGCAGGGATACGAGGGTCACGTGTTCTGGGACACGGAGATGTTCGCTCTGCCGGTATTGCAGATGACCGCGCCCACCCTCGTGCGGGCGAGTCTTGACTGGCGCATTCATACGCTGGAGCCGGCTCGCGCACACGCGCGTGAGCTCAATCATCCGATCGGCGCGCTCTATCCCTGGCGCACGATTGCTGGCGAGGAGGGGTCCAGCTACTTTCCGTCCGGTTCGGCCCAATATCACATCAACGCCGCGGTCGCATTTGCGATGCGCATGCATCATCTCGGCAGCAACCCGCAGCCCGTCAAGAGCGAGGACGCGGCCGTTTTGTTCGAGACTGCACGAATCTGGATGCAGGTAGGGCATTATGATGCGGCTCGTGGCGGCGCATTCTGCATCCATTCAGTAACGGGACCGGACGAATATTCGGCGCTGGTCAACAACGACTGCTACACGAATCGAATGGCGCAGATGCACCTGCGCTACGCCGCCGACGTCGCCGAAAGTCTCGCGCAATCGTCACCGGAAATGTACGGGCACTTGGCGCGGGATCTGGATCTGCTCGAGAGCGAGTCCGCCGAATGGCGCCGGGCGGCCGATGCGATGTATTTGACCATTGATCCGCGACATCGCGTGCACCCGCAGGACGATTGCTTTCTCGATCGGCCGGCCTGGAATTTCGCGACCGCGCCGGGCGACGACCGGCCACTGTTGCTGCGATTTCACCCGCTGACGCTGTACCGCCATCAAGTCTGCAAGCAACCCAGCGTGGTGTTGGCCGATGTGCTGCTCGGTGAGGGCATCTCCGCGACGCAGAAGCGCCGCGACTTTGACTACTACGAGCCCTTGACCGTCCACGATTCGTCGCTGTCGGCTTGCACCTGGGCCATACTCGCCGCCGAACTCGGGCTGCTGGATTCCGCGCTCGACTATTTCCGCGAAGGCGCGCGCCTCGATCTCGATGACCTTCACGGTAACGCGAGCCATGGCGCGCACATGGCCGCCATGGCGGGAACCTGGCTTGGATTGGTCTGGGGTTTCGGCGGCCTACGCATCGGTGCCGACGGTGCGCTGCATCTGCGGCCCGTGTTGCCGGCGGGCTGGCAGGGATATCACTTCACGTTGCAATGGCGCGAGCGTCTGCTGAGCGTCGCCGTCACGGGCAGTGGAGTTCGCTACGAGCTGCGACGTGGAGCGGCGCTGGATCTGTGGCACAACGATGCGCGCGTGAATCTGACTGCGGGGCACCAGTTGGCGCTGGCACGCGCGCCGATTGTGCCGGTCGTCGCACCCTGCGATATCGAGGCCGTCATCTTCGATCTCGATGGCGTGCTCACCGATACGGCGGAGCTGCATTTTAGGGCATGGTCGCGATTGGCCGTGGAGATCGGTGTGCCGTTTGACCGAAAGACCAACGAGCGATTAAAAGGCGTCGATCGCCTAAGTTCGCTCAACATCATTCTCGAACGTGCGCCGCGCCCCTTTGCGGCGAAGGAGCGGCATGCACTCGCGGCGCGCAAGAACGGATACTTTGGAGAATTGCTGCAAACCCTGACGCCGGATTCGCTGCTGCCCGGCGCGCTCGAGGCGCTGCGGGATGTGCGTGAACGCGGCGTACGTATTGCACTGGCATCGGCGAGTCACAATGCCATGACGATCATCGCACGCCTCGGCATCGCCGATGCCTTCGATTACATCGCCGATCCGAGCAACAGCGGTCTGCCCAAGCCCGCTCCCGATATTTTTCTCGCGGCCGCCGCAGCGCTCAAGGCCGACCCCAAGCGCTGCATCGGCGTCGAAGATGCGATAGCGGGCATCACGGCGATCAAGCTCGCCGGAATGAAAGCCATCGGCGTAGGCGATGCGCGCGTGCTGGCGGAGGCCGACGTAGTCGTCCCGAACATGGCGACGCTGCGCATCAAGCGCTTCCTATGAAGGTGACGCGCATCGTCATCGCGATCGTGCTCATCTACATGCTGTTCGCCGTGCTTCTCAACAGCGTCGGTACCGTGATCCTTCAATCGATCGCGACCTTCGGCGTCGACAAGCCGGTCGCGAGCCTGCTCGAGGCTTGCAAGGATCTGACGATCGCCGCGAGTTCCTTCGTCGTGGCATCATTCCTGCCCGCGCTCGGCTACCGGCGCGCAATGATGCTCTCGCTCGCGATCGTGGGAAGCGCCTGTATACTGATGCCGCTCTACCCGGGCTTTCATACCACGGAATTCCTGTTCGTATGTGTAGGCGCTTCGTTTGCAATGACCAAGGTTGCCGTCTACTCATCGATCGGGCTGCTCACCTCGGATAAGGCGGCGCATTCGCGCTTGACCAATTTGATCGAAGGGATGTTCATGGTCGGCGTGCTGCTCGGCGGCTGGCTGTTCAGCGCCTTCATCGATCCCGTTGCACCCGCGAGCCCGAGCTGGCTTCATGTCTACTGGCTGCTGGCCGCGCTTGCCGCCGTGCTCATGGTGCTGCTGGGAACTGCGCACTTGAATGACGCCGCGGTGCGCATCGAGGCAAAAGCCGCGGGCGGGAAATCCTTCACTGCAATGATCAAACTGGTCGTGCGGCCGTTGGTTTATTGCTTTCTGATCTCGGCATTCCTCTATGTGCTGATCGAGCAGAGCTTCGGTACCTGGTTGCCGACGTTCAACCGCGAGATACTGATGCTGCCGAACGCGATGAGCGTTCAGATGGCCAGCATTCTTGCGGGAGCCACAGCCTTGGGAAGAATCAGCGCCGGGGTGGTTCTGCGGCGCGTGCCGTGGTATGTGCTGCTCAATATCTGCGTGCTCGCGATGGGACTTCTGGTCGTTTTGACCTTACCCTTGGCATCGAGCGTCGTGGCACGGCCCGGAGTAGGGTGGTTCAGTGCTCCGATCGCGGCCTATGTCATCCCGCTGATCGGACTGCTGATGGCGCCAATCTATCCGGTCATCAATTCCGTTGCGCTCAGTTCCTTGCCGAAATCGCTGCACGCGGCCATGACGGGCCTGATCGTCGTTTTCTCGGCGCTGGGCGGCACTCTCGGTTCACGCATCACCGCAATCGTTTTTTCCCGCTTCGACGGCATCCGCGCATTTTATTTCTCACTCGTACCGATGACGCTGCTGCTGATCGCGCTATTTCTGTTCCGGCGCGAAACGGAGCGAGCGGCCTTCGCAAACGGAGTCTGATATGTCGCCAACGGAGTCTGATATTCCGAGAACGGTGCGCTCCGGTATATTACTTCTGGCAAGCGTCGCACTCGGGTTCGCCGCTGCTACGCGCGCCGATACGGATGCCAGCTTCTTGCTGACCGCGACCGCCAAAGATCTGGGCAATTACTTTCCCGCTTATCTCGCGAACGGTTACGTCTCGACGCTCAGCACGCCGCGCGGCACCGAAGGGACTCCCGCCTATCTCGTGGCATTCATGGATTATGCAACCGGCGATATGTCGCGGCCCGCTGCGATACCGGGGTGGACGGAGATCGACTACAGCACGGGGCCCGGCCCGACGGGTCAATCCTGGCTCAACAAGGTGTCGTTCAAACCATCGCGCTTTCGGGATTACCGCCAGACCCTGAATCTGCGCGAGGCGACGCTGACGACGAACTATGTTTACGTCGACGGACGGAGGAATACGGCGGTCGAGGTCGTAAGCTTCGTCGATCAAGCGAATCCACACCTGGCTGCGACCCAGCTGTCGATCACTCCGGATTTCGACGGCGTCGTACAGTTGTCGTTTGCACTGAATCTCTGGGCGCCCTATCAGCCGCGGCTTCCGCTCGCCACGCTCAGCGGTGAACAGATGGAGGAGCAGTTGGCCGCGCAGGGCCAGAGCCGCGGGCCGGTGCCGCCCGCAACGCCCGATCGCGCCGCGGTCTGGTACCACGGTGACACGCACGTATCCAAGAGCGAGGGCGACGCCGATAATCTGGCGCTTTGGCTGCAGGGTCAGGCCGAACAGGGACTAACGATGGCCCAGGCTGCGACGATCGGAATCCCCGTGGGCCTCGTTCCCGAGACGGTCAACCTCTACAAGAGCCCGTACCGCCTGGCCGTGAATCTCAGCGTCAAGCTCAGCAAGAATCAGACTTATCGATTTGCCAAGTTCGTGACCTTTTCGCGTCAAGGCTGGGGCGGCGACGCGAGCGAAGATCTGCAATTGGCGAAGACCGCGCGCACGACAGGGTTCGATCAATTGCTGGCCGAGCATCGAGCCGCCTGGCAGCGTCTGTGGCAGACCGACATTCTGATCGATGGCGACGCCCGCGCGCAGCAGGCCGTGCATTCCGAACTGTACTATCTGCTCTCGAGTTCGACGGCCGATACGGCATGGCCGCTGGGCGCCTGCGCGATGACGCCGGGCTACGCCGGGCACGCGTTCTGGGACAGCGATACCTGGATGTTTCCGGCGCTGCTGTTGCTGCATCCGGAACGTGCTAAGTCTTTAGTGATGTTTCGCGACCGCACGCTGGCACCGGCGCAAGCGCGTGCAAACGAGCGTCACCTGGAAGGAGCGATGTTTCCGTGGGAATCGGATCCGGAGAACGGCAGTGAACAAACGCCCCATTCGGCCTACATACTCGGTGAGCGCGAGATTCACGTCAATGCGGACATTGCAATTTCGCAGTGGCAATACTACCTCGCAACCGGCGATCTCGATTGGCTCAAGACCGCCGGCTGGCCGGTCATCCGAAATGTCGCGCAATTCTGGACGAGCCGCGCGACCTATGTGCCCGAGCGCCACCGTTATGAGATTCTCCACGTCACGTCGGTCAGCGAATCGTATAGCGACGTGCCGAACGACACCTTCACGAACGCATCTGCGTCCAAGGCTCTGGCCATTGCCGCGAGCGCCGCGGCGCTCGTCGGCGAACGCGCGGATCCGCGCTGGGCGGATATTGCGCGAAGGCTCTACATTCCCACCGGCGGAACCGTCGAACATCACCTGAAGTTCGACCCATCGGTGCAACTCGACTCGAATGCGCATAGCGACAGCACGCTGTTTTTGAGCTACCCCTCGCTCGATCTGCCGATGAGCATGCAATTGCGCCGCGCCGACTACGACGCGGCGGTCTCGCCCGAATCCCAGGCGCATGGAATCTCCGACAGCATGGGTCTGGAGCCACGGTCGGTCGCGGCGGCGACGCTCGGCGATGCGGCGGCGGCGGCCGCGTGGTTCCAGGATAATTTCAGCGGCGGCACGCTCAAACCGCCGTTCAACGTACGCACGGAAACGGCCGACAACAACACCGGCTATTTCATTACCGGCTCGGGCGGCTATATCCAGAATCTGCTCTACGGCTTCACGGGGCTGCGGATCCGCGAGCAGGGTTTGGTCGAGGCCTACCCGCCGCTGCTGCCGGCAGACTGGAAGAGCCTGACTCTGCAGAACATCGAATTCCACGGTCACCGCTATGACGTTGTGATTGCGCGAGACGCGACGGGACGGGTGCGACTCGTGCGCCGCCGGCGCTAGGCGGCTGGTATGTCGAGAGCGCAATGAACGGCGGCACACGCGGCGGCGCTCGCGCGGGGGATGTTCGGCCATGAGACACAGTAGACGGCATCCCGGGGGATTGATCCTGGCGCTGATCGGCGCGCTGCTGCCGTTCGCCGCGAGCCGATCCGACACCGCGCCGCCGGCAGCATACCCGGATACCCCGCAGACCCTGTTCGGTGATCTGTTCGTCGCGGTCCAGTCCGCGGCCATTTTCACCGACGGCAAGGCGTTTGCGGACGCCATTCCGCAGGCCGCGCCGGCAGAGATCCTCGCGCAGTATGACCGCCTGCATCCGGAATCGCCGGATGCGCTCCGGCACTTTGTCGAGACGTACTTCGTTCTGGATGCGCCCGCCGCTTCGGCGCAGTCGCTGCCCACGCACGTTTCCATCGTCGCACATATCGACATGCTCTGGGATCAGCTGACCCGCCGCACGGCCGAGGCGCTTCCGTTTGCCTCGCTGCTGCCGCTGCCCGAGCCCTATGTGGTGCCGGGTGGCCGATTTCGCGAGATCTATTATTGGGACTCGTATTTCACGATGCTCGGTCTCGAGGAGAGCGGGCGCCACGATCTCGTGACCGATATGGTCACGGATTTCGCGGCTTTCATCGACACTTATGGGCACATACCGAATGGCGCGCGCAGCTATTATCTGAGCCGCTCGCAACCGCCGTTCTTTTTCGCCATGGTCGGGCTACTCTGCCCCGAAGATCCCGCTCGCGAGTTCGCCCGGTATCTGCCCGAACTCAAGCGCGAGTACGCGTTTTGGATGGAGGGCGAGCGCGGCTTGCGCGCCGGAACCGCGCACCGCCGCCTCGTCGCGCTTAGGGATGGATCGCTGCTCAATCGCTATTGGGATGATCGCGATAGCGCGCGCGACGAGGCGTATCGCGATGACAACGAGCTCGCACGCGCGAGTGGCCGCGAGCCGCGCCAGCTGTTTCGCGATGTTCGCGCGGCCGCTGAAAGCGGTTGGGATTTCAGTTCGCGTTGGTTTTCCGACAGGAACACGCGCGCGACCATGGATACCACCGAGATCGTGCCGATCGATCTCAACAGCGTGCTGTTCGGCCTCGAGAACGCGATACGCGCGGGTTGCGTACGCCAGGCCGACGCCCAGTGCGCCGCGGAATTTGCAGCGCGCGCCGCTTCGCGCCGTGCCGCAATCGATCGCTATCTGTGGGACGCATCGCGCGGCGCGTATTTCGATTATCGTTGGACGACCGCGGCCCTGGGGACAGAGCTGTCGGCCGCGACGCTGTATCCGCTGTTCGTCCAATTGTCGTCGAGGCGCCAAGCCGCGGCGGTCGCGAAGATCGTCGCGCAGCAATTGCTGAAGCCGGGCGGCATCGTCACGACGACGATCGATACCGGCCAGCAATGGGACGCACCCAACGGATGGGCGCCGCTGCAATGGATCGCGATCAGCGGATTGCGCAGCTATGGCAATTCCGCGATGGCCGCATCGATCGCCTGCCGCTGGATGATCAACGTCAACGAGGTCTACGAGCGCACCGGCAAACTCGTGGAGAAATACGATGTGATGACGCCGGGGCGCGGCGGAGGCGGGGGTGAATACCCGACACAGGACGGCTTCGGTTGGACCAACGGCGTCATGCGCAAGCTCCTCGTGCTCTATCCGGAGGTCGCTCGGTATACCCGCGCGTCTCAGTGTCCATCGCCGTAATCGGCGGATGAGCCGCTGACTCGGTCGGGCCCGCCCATGCCTGCGTGGAACAGTACCTAATCGACGTCCGTTTCCCCGCATGTCGTCGGAGGGCCGCCGTGCCACTATTGAGGCGGCGGCTGCAAGGGCTTCGCGGCCGACACAGGATCTGGAAGGGGTAGGTTATGAACGCTGCTGAGAAAGACTTGGAACGTATCGACAAGGCGATCCATGAGCAACACCGCTGGCACGAGAATCGCGAGCAGATGATTGCCGATGCCGCTTATTATCTTGCCGAACGCAGGGGCTTCGCGCCGGGCCATGAGTTGGACGACTGGTTGGACGCGGAATACCAAACCGACGAGCGCCTCCTGGGCGAGGGCCGAGTGTTCTAGGGCGATGCGGGTACTACGGCGGCCGGAGCCGCGACCGGGGCCGTCTCGGCGTGACCGTCGACGCCGGCCTTGTTCCACCAGCCTCCGCCCAATGCGGCGAACAACGCGACCGTGTCCTGATACCGGACGGCGATCGCCTGCACATCGTTGATTAGAGCTTGTTGATATTGCGCGTTGGCATTCAAGACGTCGAGGTAGGTCACGAGGCCCGCGCGATAATTGGCCTGAATGAGTTTAAGGGCCTGCGCCGCGTCTGCGAGTGCCTCGTCGTCCGCGGCCAGGGTTGCCGCATCGTGATCGAGCGCGCGCAAGGTATCGGCGACTTGTTCGAAAGCGCTCAAGACCGTCTGCCGATAGGCCGCCATGGCCTGATGATAGGTGTCGACGGCGGCCTTGCGTTTGTACCAAAGCGTGCCTCCTTGGAACACCGGCACCGTCGCGTCCGCACCAATGCTCCAGGCCCGCCCATTCGCGGGAAATAAGCTGCTGCTCGAATTGCTGGCCCCCGCTGCGCCGCCGCTCAACGTGACGCTCGGCAGCATCGCCGCCGTGGCAACGCCGATGTTTGCGCTCGCAGCGTGCGCGGTCGCCTCGGCCGCCAATATGTCCGGACGCTGGTGCACCAGCTCCGAGGGCAGGCTGACCGGCAATTGCGCGGGCAGCGCGAGATCCGCAAGCGCAACATCGGGCGCGCTCCATTCGGCTGGCGTGTGCCCGCACAATGCCGCGAGCAGATCATCGCTTTGCGCGAGCTTTTGCTCGAGCTGCGGAATCGTCGCCTCGTAGCCGGCGAGTTGGCTGCGAAGGCTCAAGACCGTCGAATACGCGACCGTACCCGCCTGCGCCTGAATTTCGGCGAGTCTGACCTGTTCCGCCTGCATGGTTATGAGCTGCCGTGTCGCATCGATTTCGGCGCGATACCCCGCCCTGGCAATGACCGCATCGGCGATATTGGCCGCGAGCGTCAGATAGGTCGCCTGTTCGGTTGCCTTGGCGACATCGACGTCGGCATGCAAGGCTTCGAGCATCCGGCGGTTGCCGCCGAACACGTCGAGTGCGTAATTGACCGACGCCGATAGCGTGAACAAATTGAATATCGAACCGGGAGATTTCTCGCCGAAATTCAGGGTCGTGAAGCGCTCGCGCGTGGCCGCGGCCTCGGCGTCGACAGAGGGAAAGAAAATTCCGTAGCCGCTGCGCAATTCATCGCTACTCGCGCGCAAGCTCGCCTGTGCGGCCTCGAGCCCGGGATTCTTGGCGATGGCCTCGCTGATCATCGCATCGAGCTGAGCCGAATGAAACAGACGCCACCAATCGGCGGTGATCGCGGCCCCCGGCACGAATTGTTGCGCGGTCCCGGCGGCACTTACCGTCGTCGTCGGATCCGCACCGTTCACGTAGTGCGTGTCGGGCGGCGCCGCCGGGCGGTGAAACGTCGGGCCGACCGCGCATCCGCAGAGCACGCAAGCGAGCAGCGCGACCGCTCGCCCGCTTCGCGGCGAAAAGCTGCGCCTATTTCGCGGCGACGTAAACATCGACGAGTTCCCCCGGATACACGTTGAGGCTCTTCTGACTCGCAAAGCGAAAGATCACGGGAAGCACGCGCACGTCCACGAGTTCTTGCCGCTCGTCGGACAGCTCGATCTTGGGGCTGACGTAGGGTTGCGTGCGAACGAAGCTCAGCGTCACGTGCTTGTCGGTGCCGCGAATGAACATCTCCGCAGTCAGGTTGGCGGGCTCTGCGATCCGATCGATCAATATCTCGTCGATGTATGCCCGCACCTGGAGTTGATCGTCGGGCGCCCCCATGACGATCAGCGGATCCATTCCCTGGGTGTAGCTGTCGTAGGCGCCGAGCGACGACACATAGCTGCCCACGGTCGCCTGAATCGAACGCACGATGCCGTCGGCCGGGGCTTTGATCGTGTATTTCGCGAGCAACGCGGCGGCTGCCGTGTAGCCGCGCTCCAGCGCGATATATTGCTTTTCCTGATTTTCGATATCGTAAATCCAGGCGCCGGCCTTGGTCAGCGCGAATTGCTTTTCGACGACGTCCAGGTTGGTCGCAGCGATCTTCTCGGCGTTGCGCGCATTGTCGAGCGCGTCGCGACTGATCGATTTAGGGTCGATGCCGTAGGAGTGCTCCTGTTTGGCGAGCTGATCCTCGGCGTTCTTGAGCGTGGCTTTGGCATTGTCGACTTGTGCCGCCGCGACATCCAGATTCTCGCGCCGCGGTTGGGCTTTCAATTCCGCGAGCAAGGTGCGCGCGGCATCGGCCTGCGATTTCTGCTGCTCGACCGTCGCGCGTTGCACGGATTCATCGATGCGCAGCAGCGGATCGCCGCGATGCACGTGCGCGCCCTCCGTAACGAGCACTTCGGTGATGGGCCCCGATACTTCCGGGTAAATGTTGATGTTCTCGCCATGCTCTTGGGCGCTCTCGATGATGCCCTGCGCGTAAATTCCTTTCGCGTAGGGGTTGGCGGCCGGGTTGAATACCGGTTTTTGCGCGGGCGGCTGCTGGCTGGAAATGTAGGCGCTGAACAGCGCGAGCAGCAGCCCGATGCCCGATAGGATGAAAATCAACTTACTGCGCATCCAATTTCTCCTTGTCGAAGGCGGTGATCTTGCCGTCTTCCATTCGAACTATGCGGTCGGCGAATTCGTAGATGCGGCTGTCGTGCGTGACGATGATGATGCAGCGCTGATCGCTGAGTATGTGCTCGCGGACGAAACCGACGATATTCCGCCCGGTATCGCCGTCGAGCGACGCCGTCGGTTCATCGAAAATCAGGATATCCGGGCGGCTGATGATGGCCCGTGCAATCGCGACGCGCTGTTGCTCTCCGCCGCTGAGCTTCACCGGGGGTAGTTCCGCGCGCGCCTTCAAGCCGACGATGTCGAGATTCAGCGCCGCCTCCTTGAGGGCAACGTCCCAATCGCGCTTCTGTAAAATCAGGGGGATCGCGACGTTCTCGGCGGTCGTCAAACGCGGGAACAGGTGGTAGTCCTGAAACACGAAGCCGATTTTGTGCAGGCGAAAATCCGCGAGGGCATCGTTCGACAGCGACCATATCTCCTGGTCTTCGATCTTCACGGTGCCGCTATTTGGGCGCAGGATACCGCTGACCATGCTGAGCATCGTGGTCTTGCCGCTGCCCGATGGTCCGACGACATACAGCATTTCGCCGAAATGGGCGTCGAAGGTCACGTCCTTGACCGCATTGGTCCTGGTCTCGCCCTCTCCGAACCATTTAGTGAGACCAACGGCTTGAATTGCGACTTTCGCCACGATCAGCCCCTGAAGATGTCGAAGGGCTCGATCTTCAACACCTTGCGCACGCCCACGTAGCTCGAGATCGCCGCGATGATGACGACCATGACGAAGGCGAGCAGCAAATTGCCGTAGCTGATGATCGCGGCATAGTCGGGTATGTTCAATCGGGCGCCCCAAATGATCAGCGAGCACAGGCCGACGCCGATGCCATATCCGGTCAGCGCCACGAACGATGCCTGAAACAAAATCATAAAAATGAGTTCGCGCCCTTTGGCGCCGATGGCCTTGAGGGCGCCGAATTTGTCGAGATTCTCGAGCACGAACGTATAAAAGGTCTGGCCGGAGATCGACAAGCCGACGATGAAGCTGATGACCGTCATCAACATCATATTGGTGCCGATGCCGGTGTGAAACGTATAGAAATTCGATATCTTGTCGATGAATTCATCCTTCGTGAGAGCGAGATACCCGGCCGCCGCGACCTGCCGCTTGATCGCGGCGACATCGCCCTGCGTCTTCGGCTCGACCAACAGGTAGGAGATCGTGAAACGCGTGTTGGGAATGTATTGCCGCGCGCGGTTGTAGGTCGTATAGAGCGTCGGTATACCGAATAATCCGCTCGATGCGACCTTCGCGATACCGACGATGACGCCGCGGTGATCGTTGAGTTGGAACTCCGTGCCGATTTCGGGATTTTCGAGTTTGTAAAACTCCGAGTCTTCGATCGCGATGAACGCGTTCTCGCCGTAGATGTCCGCTATGTTGCCGCCGATCAAGTGCGGCCGGCCGAAGAGGCTCGTATCATCGAGCCCGACGACATTGGCCGCTTGATAAGTGCCGTCATGGAGTTTCAGCAGTGCACTACCCGAATAGAATGGAACCGCATATTTGACGCCGGGCATGCTGCGCACTTCGTCGAGCACATAGTCGGGTAACGGGATCGTATTCGCGACCGTCTGGATCGCCGGGTCCATGACCCAGATCGAGGCACCGATGTTGATGACCGTGGCCGAGGAGCGCAATAGAATGCCCGCAAACAGCGAGGTCATCTCGATCATCAGGAAGACGGCAAACGTGATGCCGATTAGCAGTGCAGCGTATTTCGCGCGGTCATTGATCAGAAGTTTATATGCAACGCGTAAAATCCCGCCCATGACAAAGGATCCTCAGACCATCGGAGCTAGCAATGGGAATTCTCCGCTGGCGCGCCGGGGCGGCAATACGCAGAATCCGCAGGTGGCCGGGAGGCTCCGCAATTCCAGCGGATTAGGCGCCCACGGGGCGGATGTGCGCGCCTCGATAGGCCTGGATCGCCGCCAGCGTAGCGGGTAGCGCCGCGGGCACGGCCGTGTCGACATCGATGCAGTGCGCGCGCTCCGCAAGGCTCAGCGGCTCCTGGTTGCGCAATTGCCGCTGCAGCACGCCAAGGTCGGCGTCGGAGGGGTCGTTGCGCAGACGCCGCCGCTTCTCGATACGCTCGGCAAGAATTGCATAATCGGCGTGGCAGGCGAGGATTACGCAGTCGATGCCGCGGCTCGCCGCGAGGTCCAGAAAGCCGAGCCGCGACGTGGCGCCCAAGAACGATGCGTCGATGATCGTGTTGAAGCCGCCTTCGATGCATTGCTCTGCGCATTCGAGCAGATGTGCGTAGGTGCGATTCGTGAGCGGCAATTCGTAGAGTCCGGGCGCATCGCCCGGCTGCTCGCGTGCTTCCGGCGGCGTTGATTGCAAGGCGCGACCGAGCCGCTTGCGCTCGATATCCGAACGGATGCGGATCGCGGCCAGGGGTCCGATCAGGCGTTCGCTGATCCATGATTTACCGGAGCCCGATGGACCCTGCATGAGCACGAGTAAGGGCAGCGGCCGGAGCGTGAAATCGCGCGCCGTGCTCATGCGCATCCGCAGGTGTTCTTGAAAGTATTCACGGCGCTGCGGGTCGTTTTCGACTCCGAAGGCGTCGACCATCGCCCGTACCAAGGCGCGGTATACCGCGTAGAGCGGCAGCAGCGGCACGCCGGAATAGTCGCCCGTGCACTCGAGATAGCGATTCAGGAAACACGCGGCGAGATCGTCGCGTTCGTGCGCGACGAGATCCATGACGAGGAATGCGACGTCATTGAGGACGTCGATGGTGCGCAGCCCCGGGTCGAACTCGAGGCAATCGAACGGTGTCAATACGCCGCGCCACCGCACGATATTGCCGGCATGCAGATCGCCATGGCATTCGCGAATGCATGCCGACTGTTCCCGCAGGTGCAGCCGTTCGAGGCCTTCTTGGAGGTAGGCTCGCGTCCAATCGGTCAGACGTTCGAGTTCGGCCGGGTCTGCGGCGCCGGCGGCGTGTGTGCGCAGAGCGGCGAGGGCGGCGAGCACCGCAAAGTTGAGCTGATTCGTGCGCTGAAACTCCTGGCTCGGCGGCGGCAGCGCCGCCGCCGCATGAAAACGAGCCAGAGATTCGGCGAGTTCGTCCATCTCCGGGATCTGGACCTCGCCTCGAGCGAGCAACGCGGACAACTCCTGCGATGTGTCGAATTGCCGCATGCGTACCGCGTATTCCACGGCCGCGCCTTGGCCCGCGATGCGCAATCCGACGGCGTCTCGAGTGATCGCAACGACGTCCACGTAAAGATCCGCAGCGAGACGGCGGTTGAGGCGCAGTTCTTCCGCGCATAATTCAAGGCGACGCGCCAGGCTCGTGGTGTCGATAAAGTCGAAATGCACGGCCTTCTTGATCTTGTAGGCATAGGGACCGGTCAGAATCACCCAGGACAGGTTGGTTTCCCGCAGATGCAGATTCGTGACGGCGTGGGGATATGCGGTTGGCGACAATAAATCGGGCAGCGGGAACCGTCGATCGTCTGAATTCATGGATCGGGAACCACAGCGGCTGGTAACGAGCCTGTAACCTTAATCGAATCCGGCTCGAGCGGCGTTACGGGAATGCCCTGAGCCGATTGGGAATGTCCACTGCCGAGGGCCGCTTGCGCGATGCCGCTCGGCCGAGGCCGCAGCGAAGTAGGCATATTTCCGCATGGTTTTGCTTGACCGCAGCGCGCAATATCAACCCGGGGATCGGAGCATCTATTATGAAGCGAATTGGCCCTTCAGCCCCGGGTTCGGTTTTCGAAGCACGCGTGACGGCTACCAGTCTCGCGGACTCGGCGGGCGGGCAATTTGTGCTGCCGCCGCCCAAAACTACCGGCGGCAAGCCGTTGATCGACGCGCTTCGCCGCAGGCACTCGACACGAGAATATTCGGACCGGTCACTGTCGTCCGAACTGTTATCGGATTTATTGTGGGCCGCCTTCGGCATCAATCGTGCAAACGGGGACCGGACCGCGCCCTATTGGCGGCATGTCATGGTCATGGACCTGTACGTCGCGATGGCCACAGGCGTTTGGCTCTACGAGCCGAAGGCCCACGTGTTGCTGGCCCATCTCGAGCAGGATATCCGCGCACAAACCGGAACTCAGGAATTCGTTGCGGTGGTGCCGGTCGATCTCATCTACGTAGCCCATGGCGAGCGCATGCACGACGTCAATCCCGAGGAGCGCCGTCTCTATGCATCGGTCGACACGGCTTTCATCGGCCAGAATGTTTATCTATTCTGCGCCTCGGAAAATCTCGGCACCGTGTTTCGCGGCGCACTGGACACGGTGGCGCTGGGCCGCAGCTTACGCTTGCCGGACGAGCAGTTCGTCACCTTCGCACAATCGGTCGGCTTTCCGCGGACTGCGGGATCCGATATCACGCAATGAGCGGTAGAGAACAGGTCCGCATACCGGTGGCCATTTCGGCACCGCATGTATATCTGACCGCGGACGTCATTGAAGAGCTGTTCTGCGACAAATACCGGCTCCATGTCCAGTCCCCGCTGTCCCAAGCGATGCAGTTCGCCGCGGAGGAATCCGTGACTTTGATAGGGCCTCGCGGTCGCATATCGAATGTCCGCATCATCGGACCACCGCGATCCGCAAATCAAGTGGAGGTGTCCAAATCCGACGCACTGACACTCGGCATCGATGCCCCGGTCCGCGAATCGGGGGATCTTGCCGGAACGCCGGGAATTCTGATCGCCGGGCCCAGAGCCAGCGCGAGACTACACAGCGGCGTCATCCGCCCGCTGCCGCATGTTCACATGACGCCCGCGGATGCCGCACGGTTCAACGTCAAGGATCATGATCGAGTCGACGTGGTTTCTGCCAGCAATGGGCGCGCCGCGCTGTTTCAGAAAGTCATCGTGCATGTCTCGCCGAGGTTTCGGTTGGAACTGCACCTGAACGCCGACGAAGGCTCTGCCACCGGCCTGCGCTCGGGAGATTATGTGTTATTAAGCGCTACCAATCCCGGCACAATCAACCAGGACCAGCCGTCCTAAGGACATTTCGCGACCCGGCATCGGAGCAGTACGTAGATCTCCGAATTCATTCGAGGAGCAGGATGTCGGTAAATTGCGCGATAACATCAGCTGCGGGAGATGGCAATGGCATATCGGAACAAGAAAGAGGCCGTACACGAGGGCGTAGCCGTCGGCGCGTCGACGCCAGCCCGGGGTGAGTCGATTCTTTGGTTCGATCAAGCCGAATGCACCGACGTGAACCGCGTCGGCGGAAAGAATGCCGGCTTGGCCGAGGTGACCCGCACACTCGCCGGCGCGGGGATCCGTGTGCCGCCCGGCTTCGCAGTGACTGCGGCCGCGTATAGAACCTTCCTCGAGGCGAGCGAACTCAATCCAAAGCTTCGCAAGCACATCGACGGCTTTCATCAGGGTAAGGAGTCGCTCGCGGAGACCGGCGCCGCCATGCGGCGCGTCATCGTGGGCGCGGAATTCCCCCCGCAGATCGCCGAATCGATTTGCACTGCCTATCGGGAGCTCGCCAAGCGCTGCGGAACCGTGGATCCTGCGGTGGCGGTTCGTAGTAGTGCGACAGCCGAAGATCTGCCCCAGGCAAGCTTCGCGGGTCAGCAGGAAACGTATCTCAACGTCTGCGGTGAATCCGAGCTGTTGCGCGCCTGCCGCAAGTGCTACGCCTCCCTGTTCACCGACCGTGCGATCGTCTATCGGGAAACCAACGGCTTCGACCACCTGCAGGTCGCGCTCTCGATCGGAATACAAAAGATGGTGCGCGCCGACCGTGCCGGGTCCGGCGTTATGTTTACGCTGGACACGGAAACCGGATTTCGCGGTGTAGTCGTCGTGAATGCCGCATGGGGGCTCGGTGAAAATGTCGTTCAGGGAACCGTCAATCCCGATAAATACGTCATCTTCAAGCCGCTGTTGGCCGATGCGCACCTATGCCCGATCATCGAAAAGACCATCGGCAAGAAGGAGCGAAAACTCGTCTATGGCGAGGGAGGGGGGGCACGCACTCGAAACATCAATACGACTCGCCGCGAGCGCGAGTCGATGGTGTTGACGGACGCGGAAATCTTGCAGCTTGCCCGCTGGGCAACCGCCGTCGAGAAACATTACGGCCGACCGATGGACCTCGAGTGGGCCAAGGACGGCGACAGTGGAGACATCTATATCGTTCAAGCACGCCCCGAGACCGTGCAGTCCGCGAAGTCCAATACCTTGCTCAAAACGTTCAGCCTAAAGCAAAAAAGCAACCGGCTCGTGACCGGTGCAGCGATCGGAGAGGCGATATCCACGGGCAATGCCTGCATCATCCACAGTGCCGCCGACATCGATCGGTTTCGCGAAGGGTCGATCCTCGTGACCGAGTCGACCGATCCGGACTGGGTACCCATCATGAAAAAGGCGGCCGGCCTGATCACCAATTACGGCGGTACCACGAGTCATGCCGCAATCGTCAGCCGTGAATTGGGTCTTCCCGCGATCGTAGGCACCTTACATGCCACCGAGTTGATTCACGACAAGCAGCCAATCACACTGTGCTGCGCCGAGGGCGAAGAGGGCTCCGTCTATGAAGGAATTCTCGAGTTCGCGGCGACCGAGGTCAATCTTGCCGATGTGCCCGACACGCGTACCGCGATGATGGTGAATATTGCGAGCCCGGCAGCCGCGTTCCGTTGGTGGCGTTTGCCGGCCAAGGGGATAGGCCTCGCGCGCATGGAATTCATCATCAATAACATCATCAAGATTCATCCGATGGCGCTGGTGCACTTCGACGAATTGAAGGATCACAGTGCGCGCCATCAAATCGAAGTCTTGACGCGCGGCTATCCCGACCGAGAGACTTATTTCGTCGATACACTGGCGCGCGGCATCGCCAAAATTGCCGCTCCGCATTATCCGAATCCCGTAATTGTGCGCCTCAGCGATTTCAAGAGTAATGAATATGCGCATTTGATCGGGGGCGCCCAGTTTGAAATCAGCGAAGAGAATCCGATGCTCGGCTTGCGGGGAGCCTCGCGTTACTATAACGATCGCTACAAGGATGGATTTGCGCTCGAATGCCGCGCGCTGCGCATGGTGCGTAACGAGATCGGCTTCGACAACCTCATCGTCATGGTGCCCTTCTGCCGCACGCCGCAGGAGGCGGACCGTGTGCTCGCGGTCATGGCGGAGCGCGGATTGCGCCGCGGCGAGGAGGGCCTGCAGGTCTACGTAATGTGCGAAATCCCATCGAATGTGATTCTCACCGAAGAATTCGCGAGCCGCTTCGACGGATTTTCGATCGGCAGCAATGATTTGACGCAACTGATATTGGGTGTGGATCGCGATTCGGCGGAACTGGCGAGCCTGTTCGATGAACGCGATGCCGCCGTCAAACGCATGATCGTGGATGTCCTCGAACGCGCTCACCGAATCGGGACCAAGGTCGGGATTTGCGGTCAAGCGCCGAGTAATTTTCCGGACTTCGCGGCGTTTCTGGTTGAAAACGGCATCGATTCCATCTCGTTGAATCCGGACAGCTTTGTATCGACGACGAAATTCGTCGCGGCGACCGAGCAACGCATGGCGCGCGAGGCCAAATAGCCCGGGCGCGAGAGTCATGAGCGAAACCGCGAAACCCCTGCCGGCGATGATCCCTATCGCGATTTCCGCGAGGCACGTGCATTTGACGCAGCGCACGGTCGAACGGCTGTTCGGTCCGGGCCATGTATTGAGTGTTCATTCGCCGCTGTTTCAGCCAGGGCAGTATGCGGCCAATGAGACCGTCACGCTGTCCGGACCACGCGGTCGTTTGACTCATGTACGCATCGTCGGTCCGCCACGAACGGCGGATCAGGTGGAACTCGCGCGCACCGATGAAATCGTGCTGGGTATCGATGCGCCGCTGCGCGAGTCCGGCGACCTCGCGGATACACCCGGCATTGCGATCGAGGGGCCCGCCGGTGCCGTGACTCTTGCACACGGCGTGATTTGCGCCTTGCGGCACATCCACATGAGTGTCGCCGACGCCGACGTACTCGGATTGAAGAACGGGGACCGAGTGGCGGTCGCGGTGGTCAGAAACGACCGCCGCGTGATTTTCGGCGACGTCGTCGTGCGCGTATCGCCGGCGTTCAGGCTTGAATTGCATCTCGATACGGACGAAGCCAACGCGGCTGGCTTGCAGTCGGGAGACGAAGTCTTGCTGGCCGAACTTGCAATCGGCGCGAGCCTCGACGGACGCTGATGCAGCGCTTAGCCGTATTGACCAGCGGCGGAGACGCACCGGGCATGAACGCCGCAATACGCTCGGTCGTGCGCAATGCCGTCGCACGAGGGTTCGAGGTGGTTGGCGTGCACGATGGTTATAGAGGGCTCGCCGAGGGGGCGTTTAGACCCATGGGTCGACGCGACGTGGGCGGTATCATTCAGCTCGGCGGCACGATGCTCGGCACGACGCGCTTCGAACCCTTGAAGACCCCCGAAGGTCGCGAACAGGCTCTAAATGCCTTGCGCATGCATCAAATAGCGGCCCTGGTCGTCATCGGCGGTAATGGATCACAATCCGGTGCCGCGGCGCTGCACGCCGACGGGGCGCCGGTCATCGGGATCGCTTCCACGATCGACAACGACCTCTATGGCACCGATATCAGTGTCGGTGCCACGACTGCCATCGACGTCGCGCTCCAGGCGATCGATCATCTGAGGATCACGGCATCTTCGATGAGGCGTGCATTCCTGGTGGAAGTCATGGGCCGTCACTGCGGATACCTCGCCTTGATGGCCGGCATCGCGGGTGGCACCGAAGTCATCGCGTTACCGGAAGTGGATATGGAGCCGGAGCGCGTGGCCGAGGAGCTGCGCGCGGCCTATGACCGCGGTAAGAGTCACGCAATCGCGGTGGTCGCCGAGGGCGCCAAATATAATGCCGAGGCGTTGTTGCGCTATTTCCATGAGCACCATGACCGCCTCGGATTCGAGCTGCGGGTCACGAAGCTCGGACACATACAGCGCGGCGGATCGCCCGGAGTCTTTGACCGAATGCTCGGTACGCTGTTCGGAGCCGGTGCCGTTGACGCCGCGGTCGAACAGCGCTATGGAACGCTGATCGGCATGCGCGACGGCAAGACTTCCCATACACCGCTTCTTGAGGTGGCCGGCAAGACCAAGCCTGCGGACATCCGCATGCTCGAGCTCGCGCGTCTGCTGGCGATGTGAGGCGATCTCGGAATCTTAACTCGGAGGAACTTACGATGCTGATAAAAGACATATTTACGCCCAACGTCGCCTGCTGCGGACCGCAGACCAGCGCGCTGGAGGCCGCTCGCATGATGCGTCACGGCCACGTCGGTGATCTCATCGTCGTGGATGATCCGCGCGAGGAGGGCGTGCCGCTCGGCATCATCACGGACCGGGATCTGGTCGTGGAAGTATTGAGCAACGGACTCGATCCTGCGAAGACCACGGTCGGCAGCTTGGTCCGCAAGCCGGTCGTCATTGCTTACGAGACCGAAGACACGTCTCAGCTGCTCGAGCGCATGCGCGCTCACGGAGTGCGTCGTGTGCCGGTGGTGGCCAATGAGGGCGAAGTCGTCGGTATCGTCACGCTCGATGATCTGCTGCGGCTATTTGTCAGCGACGCGAGCGCGTTGCTGGATATCATGACCAAGGCCCGAGCCAACGAGCAGCACGCGCGCCGGTAGGCGCGAGTTCGGCGGCGGCACACCGGCGACTTTCGACCGCGCCGCGGAAGCGCGTGCGCTATTGAACCAGCTTCGGATAGATGCGCACGGCAATCGCGAGCAGTACCACGAACACCGACACCAGGATCGTGCAATCGTACCCCAGCCCATAGACGCTTTGTTCATCGTGGACCATGAGCCCGCGCAAGGCGTCGACGAGATAGGTCAATGGATTGAATGTCGCGACCGTCCGTAGCCAGGGCGGCATGATACTCAGCGGGTAAATTGCGTTGCTCGCAAAAAACAGCGGCATGGTCAGCACTTGACCGATTCCCATGAATCGCTCGCGCGTTTTCACGATGCAGGCGATGATCAGCGAGAACGTGGAAAAGATCCCGGACCCGAGCGCGACCGCCAGCAGCACCCCTGCGATTGGCAAGGGTTCCCATCGGATCGGCACGCGCATGATGAATGCGACCGCATAAATCACGGTCGCCTGTACCAAGCCGCGGAAGTCGGCCGCCACGGCCTTGCCGCATACCAGCGACCAACGGCTGGCCGGGCTGACCAGTAACTTGTGGACGATCCCAAGATCTCGCTCCCATATCACGGCGATACCGTAAAAAATCGCGCTAAAGAGCACGCTTTGGGCGAGGATCCCGGGAGTCATGAACGCCAGATACCCGGCTTTGCCCGTATCGATGCCGCGCACGTGACTCAGAACCTGTCCGAACACGGCGAGCCACAGCACCGGCTGAATTGCCCTGGAGAAGAGTTCGGTCGGATCGCGAATGAGCTTGCGCAGCTCGACATCGGCAATCGCAAATGTCTCGTACCAATAACGCATCATCGATCAATCATCCCAAACGGCGTGCAACCCGGCGAGCATCGGCCGTATCTTTGAGCCGTCCGGCATCATCCGCAGCTCCGCTGAATTGCGCGAATACGTCGTCGAGTGTAGCCAGTTCGCCGACTTTGGCTTTCAGTTGCGCCGGTGTTCCGTGAATTGCGAGCTTTCCAGCATGCAATATGGCCACATCGGCGCACAGGTGATCCGCTTCCTCCATGTCGTGAGTCGTCAACAGTATGGTCATGCCAAACTCCCGGTTCATATCGTTCAAATGTTTCCAAACTTCGTGGCGAGCAACCGGGTCGAGGCCGATGGTCGGTTCATCGAGGAACAGTACCGTGGGTTTGTGCAACATCGATTGCGCCAATTCGAGACGGCGAACCATTCCGCCGGAATACGTCTTGACCAATCGATCGGCCGAATCCCGCAGCCCCATGAAGTTGAGCGCCTGCTCGATTCGAGGTCTGCGATCGACGCGGGGCACTGCGTACAGTCGCGCCGACAACAGCAAATTTTCGTAGCCCGTCAACGATCCGTCGGCCGACAGCATCTGAGGCACGTATCCGATGCGCCGCCGGACTTCGTGCGGAGCGGCGACGATGTCAAAACCCGCCACCGTTGCGGAACCGCTGGTGGGCCTCAGCAGGGTCGTCAACATTTTGATCGTCGATGACTTACCCGCGCCGTTGGCGCCGAGCAAGCCAAAAATGACGCCGTAGGGGACTTGGCTTTCGAGGTGATCGACCGCTGTCAAGTCACCGAATTTGATCGTCAATCCATGAATATCGATCGCGAAGTCGTTGCTCGTCATGTCACGCTGTCGCCGGCATTCGGCCGATTACCGATCCTGCGATTGGCGCGTCATGGAATGCGCGAAATTCGGGCTGACGCGCGCGGATTCCGCTTGCAGTTCATTCTGCAGCAGCGCGAGCGCGATTTGCGGATCATCGGCATACCGAAACAGCTCGAGGTCTTTGCGATCGATCATGCCATGGCGCACCAAGGCCTCGAAATTGATGACCTCGCGCCAGTAGGCACTGCCATATAGAAGTACCGGGATCGGGCGCTCGAGCTTGCGGGTCTGCGCCAGGGTTAGAATTTCGGTGAGCTCGTCCAAAGTGCCGAAGCCACCGGGAAACACCACCAATGCACGCGCGAGGTGCGCGAACCACAGCTTACGCATGAAAAAGTAGCGAAACTCGAACGTCAGTTCGCGCGTTATATAGGGATTCGGCCGCTGCTCGTGCGGCAGGCTGATGTTGAGACCGATCGTTTGGCCTCCGGCATCGGAAGCGCCGCGGTTGGCGGCTTCCATGATGCCGCCGCCGCCGCCGGAACAGACGACGTACCGATGAACCGGCGATTTCAGCCCCTTGGACCACAGGGTGAGGAGACGCGCGAGTTCACGTGCCTCCTCGTAATAGCGCCCAAGCGGGCCATCGCTCGATAAGCGCGCCGATCCGAAGAAAACAATCGTATCGTGAATGTTGGCATTGCGGAAGCGGTGCATCGGGCCGAGATATTCGGTCAGAATGCGGACCGGTCGACCGTCCTCGCTACCCAGGAACTCCGTGTCTTGGTAGGCGAGGGCGGGGGTGTATGGCGGGCGATTGGACGGCATGAATGTTATCGCAAACGTTCGAAGTCGATGAATCCGCGGGCGACATCCGTCTGGACCAACGTGACCCGCACGTGGTCGCCCACCTCCAAGCCTTCGAAGCCCTTGACGATCCTCCCTTCGGCCGTGGGCGACGTGATGCGCGCCCAAGTACCCTTGGCCGCGGCCCCGGTAATTATCGCATCGAAGCGTTGGCCGATGCGCGGTGCCAATAGCAGCGCTGCCGCCGATTTGCCGACTTGCCGCTCCACTTTCGCGGCGTTGTCCTCCTGCGCCGTACAGTGCGCGGCCAGTGACTGCAACTCGTCCGCTGCATATTCAAGTGGGCGCCCGGTCAATGCGGATTTGAGCAGGCGCTGCGTCAGCAAATCGGGAAAACGCCGATTGGGCGCCGTGGAATGCGTGTAGTCGTTGACCGCCAGACCAAAGTGACCTTCGATTTTCTGTCCGGGCAGCTCGAGCACATATTCGCCTCTGCCCAGCAGCTTGATGACGCACAGCGACAGATCGGCAAAGCGCTCCGGATCGGCAGCGCGGCGCTCCGTCAAAAAGGTATTGAGCGCCAGCGCCGAGGGTTCTGTCGGAAGCACCGTGCCGGACTGCGCGGCCAGCGCGACGATCCGGCTCCAGTTCTTGGGAATCCGCAGCACGCGGCGCAATGACGGCAAACTCTTACCCGCAAGGTAGCGCGCGTTGACGCCGTTGGCCGCGATCATGAAATCCTCGATGAGTTCTTGCGCTCTGTTTTTCTCGCTGGGCCGCAAATCGCTGAGCGTCACGCCGTCGAACACCGGCTGCGCCTCGATCGTCTCCAAGCTCAACGCGCCGTGCACGTGACGCACGCCTTTGAGCGCTTGCGCGGCCCGGTCCTGGATACGCAGCTGTCGATCCATTCCCGGGACGGCGGAGACTCGATCGGGTGCAGGCCCGGTGCCTGCGAGCCAAGCGGCGACGCCGTTATAGGCAAGTTTGGCGTGATTGCGCACCAGCGCCCGATAGAGCTCGGACGCGCTCAACGTGCCGTCTGCGTTGACCGTCATTTCCGTGACGATTGCGAGTCGATCCTGCCCGTCGGCCAAGGAAGTGAGGTCGGTCGACAAGCGCTCGGGCAGCATCGGGAAAATTTGCGGAATCGTATAAACCGAGGTCGTGTTGATGCGAGCGTGGTCATCGATCGGCGAGCCGCGACGCACGATGGCATCGACGTCGGCAATTGCGACCAATATCTTTACCGCGCCATTGGCAAGCGGCTCTGATACCGAGAGCTGATCGAGATCACGCGAATCGTCGTTATCGATCGACGCCCATAGCAGCTCCCGCAGGTCGCGAATCGCAGCCTCCGGTGCCGCGGCAGGCCCAGGAATGGAACGAACTTGCTGCAGGGCGGACGGCGCGAAATCCGGCAGCAAGCCGCGCTCCAGCATCGCCTTGCGTGCAATGCCCCTGAGCAAATCCAAGTTTGGTGGGCCCGACGCATTCATTCGCCGATGATACGGATAATCGGGGCCGCCGTATCTAGTCACGCGAGGCCGGGACGGCATGCGCCGCACCACAACGGTGCCGGTGCCGATGCGCAAAGAACCATTCCTGGTAAACGAGCTGCGACTCGCCGCGTCCGGAGATTTATGCCTTCGCTTCGCTTGAAAATCGTAATATGGAGGGCGCGTCCGACCTGCGATGCCATATGAGGAGTGATGACGTCGTGCTCTCCATACCAATCTATTCGACGACGGGCATCTCGCTGATACACCGAGGGGCCCACCCCATAGTGGCCGAATCAACGACTGCGACACTGTTATTGGCCGAATTGCGCGGTTATAACGAATTCGCCGAACAGGTGCCGGCGGTCAAGTTGGTGCCGATTCTCGCCGAGTGCTTCGCACTGTTCAGCCGTGCCGTCTTGCAATATGGCGGACAGATTTTTCGCGTATCGGACGCCGGTATGACGGCCGCGTTCGGGGCCTGTGATTCCTGCCATACCCACAGCAATGATGCCTTGTTCGCCGCGAACACGATTCAGAGGCGCTTCACGCAGTTGAGGGAAGCCTGGCGCAAGGAGTTCTCGATTGAACCCGGCATGGGCATTGGCATCCATCGCGGGGAGGTGGCGATAGGCCTGTTCGGACCGCCGGGACACGAGCTGCCGACGCTCGTCGGCGATACCGTCAATGTCGCCACGCAGCTCTGCGCGCGCGCGCGCGACGGCGAAGTGTTGATGTCGGCAGTCGTCAACTCGCTTCGACATTTGCACGCGCACCATCCCGACACCGGCGAGCCCATGCCGGTGCCATCCATGCATTTAGGGGAGCTCAAACTGTGCGGGCGGCGGGGGTCCCTGGACGCGTGGTGCCTGCTGGCGCCCGAACATCCGCAGATGCGCGCCGGCACCGAGTCGATGCGCGGGCTGCGGCGCTAGGCGAATGCGTGACGGCACGACGGAGGACGCCGATGTACGACAACGTACGGACAAGGGCTAGTTACCGCGGGTTCATCGACCTAATGCCTGGATGATGATTATATAAGCGCGGCAACGCGCGGACGAATCTGCAAATTTGATCGACGATGGCCTCAGGATTCCCCGTTAAAGCCCGGCTTTGCCGAGCAAATCAACGAGCCGTCGCGAACTCGCCGCCAGCGTCGGATGGTCGACTTCGAATTGCACGGCGATTTCTTCGAGCCGATCGGGCAAAGACGAGGCCGGAGAACCGGCGGTAGAGGCCGGCGGCGCTTCTGTCAGGCGCTGGATATCCAGCATGATCTCGCCCAGCAACTGGCTCGAGCGGGGCTCCAAGCGCCGTACGTGGGCCAGTTCCTCATGCAGTTTTTTGAGCTGATCGTTCAACGCGTCGGAATCCATGGTTCAACTCCTCGAGAAAATGCGCGTCGAAGCCGCGCGCCAATCGGCGCGTCTCGTCCACGTCAGAAGTATCACTATAAATTAGAATCGACGCGCCAGTGAGTGCGGATCCCCGGCACCTGCTGCGGCTATGGCAGCTGCGCGACTTCGACGCCAAACCGGTCGCCGGAGTCCGCGGCCTGGCAAGCTGGTTGACAGCGCCATAATAATTTTAATAATCATATAGTTACATTATTATTATGAGAATTGTCACTAACTATCGCCGCATCGGCGAATCCGTTGAGACTGAACGACCCGCATTTGGTTTTGCGCGACTGCGGCGTTCGTCGCAGCCGCCCGCCAGATCCCGCAGCACTGTGCGGCGATTACGCATTGGTTTCTCGCCATTTAGGTTGTATAGATCGTGGACGTCGATATCGGCCCGCTAGAGGACGCACACCATTTGAGTTCTACCTCGAGGATACCCAGAAAATGAACAAGATCGACTTTGAGAAACGCCGCGCGGAAATGGTCGATCGCTATATTGCACACCGTGGAGTGCGCTCCACATCGGTTCTTGCCGCAATGCGCAGTGTGCCGCGCGAGGCGTTCTTGCCGCAGGACCTCTGGGAGTTTGCCTACGACGACGCACCGCTCCCGATTGAGGAAGGCCAGACGATTTCACAGCCGTATATCGTCGCGATGATGACGGAAGCGTTGGAACTCGAGGGTGGCGATAAGGTGCTGGAGATCGGCACCGGCTCGGGTTATGCGGCGGCGGTACTGTCACAGATCGCGAAGGATGTATACACGGTCGAACGCATCGGTCAGCTCGCCGAAAAATCCGCTGCCACGCTGGTGAAGCTTGGTTACGCCAATATTCATGTACTGCATGGCGATGGAACGCTCGGCTGGTCCGACCATGCGCCCTTTGATGCGATTGTGGTCGCGGCCGGCGGGCCGCAGGTGCCGGAATCTCTGAAGGCGCAACTCAAAATCGGCGGCCGGCTGGTCATACCGGTGGGAGCCGATCGGCGCCTGCAGGAGTTGGTGCGCGTGACCCGCGTTTCCGAACATGAATACACGACGACAGAACTCGCCGATGTCCGCTTCGTTCCGTTGGTGGGCGCAGAAGGCTGGACTGCGCAAGGTCAGCGCGCCGTCAACGCGCCGGATGGCCGGCTCGCGCAAGCAATCGTGAAAACCAATGAAAAATTCACGACGATCGACTCTGCGAATTTAGAGCCGATGATGCGCAGAATCGGCGATGCGCGCGTCGTTCTGCTCGGCGAAGCCACGCACGGAACCTCGGAGTTCTATCTCATGCGCGAGCGGATTTCGCGCGAGCTCATCGAACGCAAGGGATTTTCGTTTATCGCGATCGAGGGCGATTGGCCGGATGCGGCTCGCATCGACCACTACGTTCGGCACAGCAAGGTTCCCCCGTCGGAGTGGACCGCATTCGCGCGTTTCCCGGTCTGGATGTGGCGCAACCGGGAAGTGCGCGAATTCGTCGATTGGCTGCGCACCTACAACGCCGGCATCAAGCCGGGCGGCAGGGTTGCGTTCCACGGCCTCGATCTCTATAGCTTATATAACTCGATTCGTTCAGTCCTGGATTACCTCGACAGCGTCGACCCGCATACCGCGGAGGTGGCGCGACGCCGATATGGATGCTTGACTCCGTGGCAATCGGATCCCGCCGTCTATGGCCAGGCGACATTGACCGGCAAGTATCACAGCTGTGAGCGGGAGGTCACCTCGATGCTCACGGAACTCATGAAAAAGCGTCAAGCGTATGCTGAACACGATGGCGAGCGCTTCTTGGATGCCATGCAGAACGCGCGGCTAGTCGCGAATGCCGAGCGCTACTATCGGACCATGTATTACGGCTCGAGATCATCATGGAACTTGCGCGACAGCCACATGTTCGAAACCTTGAAGAATTTGCTGAGTTATCACGGCTCGCAGAGCAGGGGGATCGTATGGGCGCACAATTCACACGTCGGCGACTCGGCGGCGACTGAAATGTCCGCTCGCAACGAATACAACATCGGCCACCTCTGCCGGCAGGAGTTCGGTAACGCGAGCTATACGATCGGCTTTGGAACCAATAGCGGCACGGTCGCCGCCGCGTCGAACTGGGACGAACCGATGCAAGTGATCAATGTCCGTCCGGCCTTGGCCGGAAGCTACGAGCGCCTATGTCACGAAACCGGCGATCCGCGCTTCTTGTTGCCGTTGCGAGGCATAGCGCCGAAATCGGCCATTGCCGAATTGTCGAATCCGCGTCTCGAACGCGCCATCGGCGTGATCTACCGGCCCGAGACCGAATTGCAAAGCCATTACTTTGAGGCGGTACTGCCGCGTCAATTCGACGAGTATATTTGGCTCGACAAGACCAACGCGGTGGCCCCGCTGCGCAGCGAGGAACTCGAGGGCCTTCCCGATACCTATCCGTTCGGTCTTTGAAAGTCATGGCGTTGCGCAAAGACACGCGCGCTGCCCGGTCGGAGCACCCAAGTGAGCCGCGGATTCCGTTCCGCGTTCAGCCCATGCTGGCTACGCTCGTGGCCGAGCCGTTTGACAAGCCGGGATGGGTATTTGAGGAAAAATACGATGGCGATAGGATCCTCGCCTACAAAGAAGGGGATCGCGTGCGGCTGCTATCGCGGAACGGCAAGGATCGCAACGATCGCTTCCCGCGAATCGCGGCGGCAATTGCGGCCCTCGCTGCCCAAACGCTACTTCTCGATGGCGAGGTCGTGGTCTTCGACGGTAAGGGAGTTTCCCGATTTCAGCTGCTCCAGCAGAGCAAGGGCGAACCGGTGTATGCCGTCTTCGATTGCCTCTATCACGATGGCAAAGATCTTCGCGGCGAACCGCTTTCGGCGCGACGCACCGTCATGGAGGCCTCACTTGGCTCGAGCCCGCTGCTGATTGCCTCTCGCAGACTCGCCGCCGATGGTCTCGAGGCATTTCGCGCCGCGAAGCGCCGGGGATTCGAGGGCTTGGTCGCGAAGGATCTTTCCTGTCCTTACGTGGAGGCGCGCTCCTCGAGATGGCTAAAGGTAAAAGTCCACCAAGAGGAGGAGTTCGTGATTGGCGGATATACGAAGCCCGCCGGCTCACGCCAGCATTTCGGCGCTCTTCTGCTCGGTGCCTATCGCGGCGACAAACTGCACTACGTCGGCAAAGTCGGGACGGGCTTCGACGAGCCAACGCTTGCCGCGCTATACGACGAGTTTCAGCCGTTGGTGCAATCGCGATCCGCACTGGTTGACGCCCCGCGCGAGAAGGGCGCGGTGTTTATCGAACCGAAGCTCGTCGCTCAGATCTCATTCCAGGAGTGGACCGCGCAGAATAAACTGCGTCAACCGGTATTCCTGGGCCTGCGTGACGACAAAGACGCCCACGATGTGCGCCTGCCGGAACCCGCCATATGAAAAAAAATAAGGACGCTGAATCCGCACCGGCCCCGTTGGCGGTTCCGCTATCGAATCCCGACAAGGTGTTCTGGCCCAAGGAAGGCTACACGAAGCGCGACCTCGCCGAGTATTACAATGCGATCTTTCCCAGGCTTTTGCCCTACGTAAAGGATCGCATGCTGTCCCTCGAGCGCTGCCCTGACGGGATGCGCGGCGAATGCTTCTATCAGAAGCAGAAACCCAAGAGCATGCCTGCCGGAACGCCGGTCAAACGCCTCGAGCATGTCGCCGGCGCCGGCGGATTTACCGATTACGTCGTTGGCGGCTCCGTCGTGACGCAGCTCGCGCTTGCCAACCTGGGCTGCATCGCCGTGCATGTCATGGCGAGCCGTGCGAGCTCACCGCGGCAGCCGGACTGGATCTGTATCGATATTGATCCGGAATCCGGATTATTTGCCGACGCCGCCCGCGCTGGGCTCCACGTCAAAGCCGCCTTGGACGTCTTGAATCTGGTCTCCTACCCGAAGACGTCCGGTAGCCGCGGAATGCATGTGCTCGTGCCGATTCGCATTGGGCCGGATGCGGACCAAGTTCTCGCGTTCGCCAAATCCTTCGTGGCCCGGGTGGCATCTGCGCACCCGCAAGAATTGACGGTCGAGCATTCGATTCGCGAGCGGCAAGGCCGCGTCTACCTGGATCCATTCCGGAACGGCTTTGGCCAGACCGTCGTCGCACCATACTCCGTGCGTCGCCGCGATAAGGCGCCTATTTCCTGGCCCTTGGATTGGCCGGAGGTAAAACCCTCGCTGGATCCTTCGGATTTCAACATGGGAAATTTCGCCGTGCGGCTCGAGCGGGCGGACCCGTGGAGCGATTTCTTTGATGACCGCCAATCGTTGGAGCAGGCCGATCGATTGCTCGATCGATTGTGAGTCGGCCGCCGCAGCACTGCCGCGCCAGTTCGACGAGTATATTTGGCTCGACAAGACCAACGCGGTGACTCCGCTGCGCAGCAGGGAACTCGAGCGCCTCCCCGATGCCTATCCGTTCGGTCTTAGAAAGTCATGGCGTTGCGCAAAGACACGCGCGCTCGATCGGGAGCCCTACACATCAATGTCGACCGTCGCCTCCGTCGTCCTGTTCGAGCCGACCGCGATTGTCCCCCGGAGGTTCTAGTCGTCGACTCCGCCTTCCAGGATCCATTGGTAGATCACCTGGCACAGTGCGGCCGTCGACCCTGAAGTGGCCACTGACATCAATTGCATGTCCGGCGGAGTACCAGCCGGATATCCGGTCACGCATGGCGCCGTATAGAACGGGCTGCCCTCGGGATTCCCGGGCGCCACGAGACTCGCCGATTTGATGCTGCTGAGGGTATTGTGCGTGGACTTGGTGTCTGACGCCGAATACAGCCAAATGTTGGTCGGATTGCCGCCCGTGCTGCTGCCGTGGCAAGTGCCGCCGCCGCAACCGATCGAGCCGAGACTCGAATAGATCGGAACAGGCAATGCAGGATTAGTCGGACTTGTGTAGAACGACGTCAACGCTTGAATGTTGATCGTCGCGATGCCGCTTTGGCTAGTACTCGTGTTGTTGTCCGTCAGCATGTACCCAAACGTCGCGCCGCTCGTGGATTGCCCGAACGTACAGGGCGAACCGGTCACAAGATCCGTGCCGTTGATGTCGCACGTCACGAAAGCACCCGCAGCTCCGGCGCTCGGCGCATAGGTGAGTCCGGCGATCTGAGTGGGGAGGCTGTTTGCACCGGTCGGCGGGCCGGTCAGCGTGCCGCTGGCCACGTTCGCCAAGCTTGCCGCGGCATCACTGAATGATCCGGCATTCGATGGGCTCGGCGGCCCGAATGCCAGAGTCGCGCTCGGCGTGTCGAGCGTGATGAAGCCCGAACTGTTGAGCCCGCTGTTGGCTCCCGCCAGAGCCATAGCGCCCGTGGCCGGCTGCGTGCCCTGGGCCGACCCGATGATCGGCGCAACGAACGTCATCCCGCCGGGACTCGGCACCGTGAACGGAAACGCGGGGCTTGGGTAGTCCGGATTCGCTAGGGTCCAGTAGCCGACAAACGCGGCGGCGGGGGCAATGTTGGTACCGCTTTGCAATGTAATGTCGACGGTCCCCGACGCACACCCTGCGGCACCCCCGTTGCCATCGCACCAGGTGAAATCCAACGTCGCGTTCTGGGTCGCCGCCGGCGTGAAATTAAACGCAACCAGCGGCCTGGAATTGTTCAATCCGGTCGTCGGATCGACGCAAGGAGTGGTCATCGATGGGCAGGCACCCGGCTTCAATGCAGTAGTCCACGCGGCGCTGGAATTGGTCACGCTCACCGCGTAGGGCGGATCGCCGAGCTGCACGGCCTGCCCTGACAGGCATGACGACACGTCGATCGATATCGGTGTCCCGTTGTAATTGGCCGATTGGGAAGGACAGCTCAATATCGTGCCTGACGGTAAGTCCGGATCACTCTGCGCAACGCTGAACTGATATGTCGTACTGACCGGGGTTGAGCCGGCGAGTCCGCTGCCCGCCGTCAGCGTCAAATAATAAGTGCCAGGCACGTTCGTCGGAAATGCGGGCAGTGAAGCACCCGGCTGCGGCGAGGCGGCACTGCCGGGCGTCGGCGCGACGGGCGTCCCGATCAAATCGAATCCTGTGCCCGGGCATGGGTCCACTGGCGCCGCGGGGGCTCCGCCCATGCACAGCGACCACTGATAGCTCGATACGAACAAGGTCTGAGTCAGTGCATCGAGACTCGCTCCCTGAAAGCGCGTCAGGGTGTTCTGCGCTCCGGCTACCAACGGCAAATTCGAGCTTTTCAGAGGCAGGATCAGCGGAGCGCCCGGCGGGATCACATTCTTGTTGACGTCCACGGCAACCGGCGCGGCCTGCGCATCGGCATTGATGAATACCGCGAGGGTTTGCGCGGCACTCTGACCGCCTTGGAAGTCGACCCAAAACCGGTCCGCCGTCAGCCGCGACAACGGCATCTCGCCATTGCCGAACACCAACTGCTGCACGTTCACGCGGGTGCTCAATGCCGCATTCGGCAGATTCGCCGCCAGGTATCTCGTGAATCGCTGGGCGTCGTCGGGATCAGAATAGCTCGAGAATTGCGGCACTAGCACGTCATCCGCCTGCGTATGGCAGGAGCGGCAATGGTGTGCAAAAACTTGATGATACAAGTCACTCGGTGCGCTTTGGCCGGGAGTCGCCCAATTCGCCGGCGTTGCGCTGTCGTCGAACGCGTGGGCCGTTGCCGCTCCCGGGTCACCGCCATACCATTTCGTCACCAATGCTCTGACCGCCGCATAGCGATCGACCTGGGCACCCATCGGACCCACCATTTCGGGAGCCTGGTAGGTTCGCCACACGAGGGCATTGAGATTTTGAATGTTCGGCGACTGCGCGGCCACCGTATACAGCGAGGGATTGATGGACTCGCATGGAGGAGAGGTGGGAGAAATCGAGCATGAGAATGAGGGATCGGCATTCGGGCCGGTCTGATCGGAGAATAGCATTGCACCCAGATCCCACGGCATGAACGTGGCGTTGACGTCGGCCGCTCCGTGGTTTCCATTCGAATAGGCAGCGCCCGGAGTGGCACTCGGCGCGTAATTCGGCGCTCCGCCATGACAGGCCGTACATGCGCCCGGAACGTACTTCTGACCGCGCCGGTCGAAATTCGCCGACAACACCCGCTCGAACACGCCGTTGCGGTCGTTCGGCGCGAACACATAGAACTTCGCAAAGCAAGCGCCGGTATTCGTCGTGGGATCGGCCGGATTCGTGAAGCATGTCGCGGCCGATCCGGCCGCCGGCGTGTACTCCATCGCGACCGCGAGAAAATCGCCCAACTTGTTGGCCGCCGCCTCGAGGGACGGGTAATTGATGACGACCGACGCCATGTTGCCGTTCGCGCAATTCGCGAAGTACATGTCGCGGCCGAAACCGAGGTCGTAGTTGTTGGTGTAGGTCGCGTGCACGACGTTGTAACCGGATTCGCCGGCCCCGTACGTTGGGGAATTGGCGTCGAAACAGTTGGCCGCCAGCCAGTCGGGAAGCGTAGTCTTCTTGGCGGGCGGCGGGTCGATGGCGTCGTAGTAGGCCTGCGCGGACTCCCGGGTTTCGATGGTCGTGTTGCCGGTCGTCAGTGCGGTGGCCCGCAGCACGTCATCCGCTGTCAGCACGTCGCATCCGCTCTGTCCCGCAGCGGTGCAGCCCGGTATCAGGGGATTCGGACTCAAATTCGGATTCAAACTCGTCATGAACGTCACGCCGGCTGCTGCCTCGCCGGTGACGGGCGCCCCGATCGCGTTGCCGTTCTCGTCTTGAATCTCCATCATCAGCAGGTTATTGCCGAGTACCGCTCCGGACGGGCTCGCACACGTGCCGGGTGCGGCCGAAATGCTCATTTGCACGTAGGCTTGGAGGACGTCGGACGCGACGAGCTGATTATTGATGTCGGTCGCGGTCGCGCCCGGCTGGTTGAACGCGGCGAACAACAGATCGTCATTCAACACTGGAAGTTCGAACGACACGACCGGATTGGTGAATGCCAGGTAGGGGGGCACATTGGCGCTGAACCCGGCGGTCGCCCCCGCGGACGCCAGCCATTTCGCTTCGGTCACCTGAACCGGCAGCGCAAACGAGGCGCGCGGGCCGCTGCGCGGCAGGTATGAAATGCTGGGCGTCAGCGTGACGCACACGGGAATGTCGGCGGACAGCCCGAGCGGCGCGCCGGGTGTCGCCGAAGAGTTCGTGAGGCTCAACGCGACTCGAAAGTGATGTGGGGCGGCGTGTGGCGCCACGAGTTGGGTCAGGAACCGGTCAGGATCGCTCGCAGCAATGACGAGCACCTGGATCATCGATGAGCCCGTGAGTCCGACCGCATTGGTCACGGTCAGCTGGAAGTTCAGCGTCGTCGCGACCGACGGAGCCGTAAAGGACACCGTGCTCGAATTTCGGTAGATCAAGCCGGGTTGCGGGAGCGGTGTCGCATCGGTCTGGGTCCACACGAATTGGGTGATCGAGATGTTGCCGTTGTCGCTGTCTTCTCCTGTCAACACCACGTCGGCGCCGGTGCGCACGGTGATCATCATCGGCGTCGCGCCCGCGGCGGGCGTGGGCTTGTAGCCGACCGGTGTGATGATCGCGACAGGCGCGCCGACACCCTCGGTGCTGGCGCTGTGCGAGCAGGCGACGAGCAGCCCGTACGCCAGCGCGGTCAGCACCAAGCCCACCCGTCGAACATTTCCGTACTGCGCGGCGCCCGCCTGCGCTACATTGGTCTGAGTCATTGCGCTACTCCGGAAAGTCCGTTAAAACTCGAAGCGAAAGCCGGCGGACGCCACGTAATCGGTGTAGTACTGCAACTGCAGCACCTTCATGTACTGTAAATACAGCTGCGCGCCGTGCGGCAGCACGGTGCTGATGCCGGCGCCCACCTCGTAGTAGTCCGGTCTGATATCGTCGGTCGGAAGCTGAAAATACTCCTGCCCCGCGGTCGTCGGCGCGAATTGCGATGCGACATTCTGCGTCGGATTGCGAAACTCCCGACGGAATTCTCCATACACGTATGGCACGATGACGCCAAAGGAGGGCAGGAACGCGTACTCGAATTTCAATCCTGCGATACCGAGCAGCGAGGTGATGCTCTGCGAGTTCACACTCGCGCCGAGCCCGATGTCAGGCCCGTCTGCGCTCTCGCTGAAAGCGGCAATTTGAGTGTGCACGAGGTTGGCGTTCAGATACGGCTCGGCCGAGAATCCGCGTGCATGAAACACATAGCCACCGCCGGCCGTCGCCAGCAACGACTTCGCATCGGTGCTGCTCGTGAATGTCGTATTCACCGATGGGATTTCCGGGTTGTTCGAGACATACGCGACGAGGCGGCGGCTGTCCAAAGTTAAGTATTGTCCGCCGACCGAGAAATTTAGATATGCTGCATCCCACTCGAGCTGCGTATACACCGTGATGCCCCAGCCGTTGCTCTTGACGCCGCCCGCGGCGATGCTCTCGCTGGAATTAAAGTCCGCCTCCTGATTCAAGTGATTGACCAGGAAGCCGACCACCGTGCGACGCGACAGACGTACGTCGGCGCCTGCCGAGACCTGCGTGCCGCCGAAATTGAATGCGTCGTCGTACGTGGTCGGTGCGCGCGTGCCGGCGCCGTAGGAGCCGTTCGCAAAGGCGCTCCATTTGCCGAACTGCGCGGATTCTTGATCGGCGCTTGCGCCGCCGCCGAGCACTTCGCCGTAGTCGCTGCGGTCGTCTGCGAGCATTCCGTCGGCCTCCCACGCATCGCGGCGGGCGAGGCGTACGGTCTGCATGAAGCGCAGCACCGAGAGCCGGTTGCTGACGGCCGCCACCTGATTGTTCGCGAGGCGGGTCGTCAACGAGGACTGCGCGGCGAATTCCTCGTCGGCGGTCCAGCGCAGTGCAAACCCCAGATCCTGCGCGGTCAAGTTTAAGCTGTAGCGCGTCTGGCCGAATCCGAGCAATTGATCCGCGTTGTTTTCGAGCTGCAGCAATCGGTTGAACAAGTTGAGTTTAGCGCCGGTGCAGATGAAGGTCGCCGTAGCGCTCACGCAGACCGGAATCAAACTGGCATAGGCGGCGTCGTCCGCTTCCGCCGCCGCGATTTCCAATCCGTTGAATGCGTACCTAGATGTCGAGACCAACTGGGTCAGGCACGGCTGCGCGACCACCTCGTTCGCGCTGGCCGCTTGATTGCAGACCAAATTTGAAGGCGGTGGTCCGGCCTGCGCGGCCGCGATGCGCGGCCAGCCCGCGGCCATCAGCAATAGTAGCCCATAGAGCAGCAGCAGAGCGGAGCAGCAATTTTTCATGGACCCATCCCGTGCCGGCGTATCCCTAAGGGCCGAGCGGCCCGAGACAGCCAGCGTACCTATTTTGTTTGGGACATTGCAGGAGCGCGTCGGCAAGGTCAAGTACCTGGTGGCGGGAAAATCGCCTCGAAATCCAAACGCCGCAATGTCTTGGGCCGCTGGAATCCAGGGCGCCCATGTGCAGCGCGCAAGGCGGAACCGAGATCCCCATTCCGGGGACCTTCGGGTTTCTGTCCCGCCGACGAACTAGCGCGCGGCGCCCGCGGACATTTGCATCAAAAATGGCTTACCTGACCTGGGCAAGCCACACAGTGCCGGAAAAGCGGGAATTCCGCTGTGGCCTCCGATGAGGCAAATTTGGACGTTACCGACAGTTGCGACTATTCCACGATTGATCGCATCAAGGGGTTTCAGCGTCGTACCGTGATAATGCCTCGCCCGGATGGGCGCGCCGATCCGGGGGGCCGCACATTTGATGGGCCGGCCACGGTTGCCGCCGGCAAGCCTTGCGTGCCCAAACCGCTGCCTGCCGCGCCGGACGACAACGAGAAATATACCGATAACCCAAATGAAGTAACACCTAAGCGCACGACCCCGAGCGCCGGCGACGCGGTCACGCCGCCGCATCAGGCTTGGCCCGAACTCACAGAAAAAACGCGCCCGTACGCTGACCGCTCGATTCATGCACGAAACCGGCGAATGGGTGGCCTTGGGGAGACGCGAGTCCGTCGTCAGTCCCGGGTCTGATGTTCCCAGCAAACGTTACTCGGCTTCTCCTTTCGGCACCGACGACGCTATCCTTATTGCGCCTTTTACCGGACCGTAGGCCAAAGTTAGACTTGCGTCGCGCGAGGTGTCAAGAAAATATTGGTCATTAGTCGATGCGCCGATCGCCGGACGGCGGTCGGCGGTCGGCGGTCGGCGATCGAAGGTCGACGGTCGACGGTCAACGGTCAACGGTCGTTAGAATCCGCCTGGAGTGCCGGATAGTTGCAGATGCCCCCATCCCCTGACTCCTACGACCTGCAGCGCTTCGTCGACGCCCAACTCGGCGTCTACGATCAAGCCGTCCGCGAACTGCGTGCAGGCCGAAAACAGAGCCATTGGATGTGGTTCATTTTTCCACAGATCAAAGGACTTGGAAGCAGCGCCATGGCGCAACAATATGCGATCGCGTCGCGCGACGAAGCAAAGGCATACTTGAACCATCCCGTGCTCGGGCCTCGATTGCGCGAAAGCACGCGCCTCGTCACCGCGATCGGTGGCCGGTCGATAGAGGATATCTTCGGCCATCCGGACAACCTCAAGTTCCATTCATCGATGACATTGTTCGCGCACGCCGCAAACGGCGATCCAATCTTCCAGGACGCCTTGAATCAATATTTTCGCGCCGAGTTCGATTTGCCGACGATCGAGCGATTGTAATCGACCGCGACCGCGCGCCCGCCTCACAACAGACGAGCTCAGGAAGAAGACAGTACGAACTGGTTTCCATCGGGGTCTCTGAAAATGGCGAATTCACCCCACGGCTGCTTTTGCGGATCGGAGACGAACGTGACGCCGCGCGCCTTGAGCTGCCGGTAGGTCGCCTGAACATCATCGCAAGCGAATGAACCGTTAAAGAAGGTCCCGATCCGACTTTCGTGTCCGTCGGGGGTAAATAGGACTACGCGCGTCGCCGAGTTGCCGATTCGAAGCTCAATCCACCGCTGCGTTTCACTGAATTTCTGGTCGGTCGAAACTTCGAAACCGAGTTGCTCGGTATAGAACTTGAGCGCCCGGTCTTGGTCGCGCGACGGAATGCCGACGAACTTGAGATGGGTGATCATCTGTGAGTCCTCCCTAAATCGAGCGCTATTTTATCGCCGCGCGCGCGCACCGGGTCTAATTAATCGGTATAGTATTTACTACTATGGAGCGCCTTAGCATTGATGCCTATGTAGTCGACGTCCTGATGCCGGATCTTGTGGGGCACGATCGCCGGCCGGCCGCGTTCGTCGTATATCTGTTTCTTCTGCGGCAGGCCGCAAAGAGCCGCCGCGACGCGGTTTCCATGAGCCTACAGACCATTGCGACGAAGACCGGGCTCTCGAAGTCAACCGTGCAAACGGCATTGCGCCATCTGCGCCGCAGAGGGCTCGTCGATCCGGGGATCACGGCAACCGTGTCGGCGCCTGTGCGTCGGATATTGCGCCCGTGGGTACGCGCCAAGCAGGTATAACGGGGGTCTCTGCGCGCAAGCGAAGGGCCTCGTTGAAAGTCCGCAGTTAAGCAGTAGGGTAGGCACCCATATCATCCTGCGGTAAGCTCGATTGGCGATTTTTTACTCGATCAGGGGACAACATGGATATCGATCACATGCAATCGGCTGAGAATTCCAAGGGATTTGCCCAGGTCTTCGGACTCGATCCGCGAATCGCGTTTCTGGCATTCGTCGTCGACATCATGCTGTTTGGCGGCGAGTTGATGTCGTTGGGCTTGCTGGTTCCGATGGCTCTGGCGGTTGGAATCGTGCTCGGGTTCATCACCTACCGAGCGCAGATCAAATGGTACGGCGACGATCGCGAGACTGCGCTGATCAAGGGCTTCATCGTCGGCTTATTGACCGCCATCCCGGCTCCGTTGCCGGCGGTCGTCGCGATACCCGCGGGGATCGTGGGATTGATTCATACGGTGCAGAAGCGATGGGCGCGTCTGGGATTTAGGAGCGACGGTTCGGCGCGTTGAGACGCATCGGGTGTTGACGCCGGACTATCTAGTGGGTGCGCAGCGCGCAAGGGCCGCCTGATTTGGGCGGTCTTGCGAGGCCATTGACAGATCCGAAAGAATCTCTATCCTTCGCACCGGGCCATCCGCTCCCAACGGCGGACGCTCATCTGTGAGGATGGGAGTACGACATGACGACACGCTTACCGCCGCCGGGCATCCGCCCCGCTGACGCTCGATTTTCTTCGGGTCCGACCAAGAAACGTCCAGGATGGAATCTCCAAGCCCTTGAAGGTGCGTTGCTCGGACGCTCGCACCGTTCCAAGCCAGGGAAAGCCAAACTCAAAGAGGCGATCGACCGCACGCGCGCGATATTGGGCGTGCCCGCCGAGTTCAAGATCGCAATCGTGCCTGGGTCCGACACCGGCGCGGTCGAAATGGCACTGTGGTCGATGCTGGGCGCGCGCGCCGTCGATGTGTTCGCGTGGGAAAGCTTCGGGGAAGAATGGGTAACCGATGCAGTCGAGCAATTGAAGCTCTCGGATTGCCGCATTCATGTCGGCCGGCCCTATGGCGCGCTGCCGGACTTGTCGGTGGCGCGCGGAACGGCGGACATCGTTTTCACGCAGAACGGCACGACTTCGGGTGCGAGAATTCCGAATTTTGACTGGATTCCCGCTAATCGCGAAGGAATCACGATCAATGATGCGACCAGCGGCGTCTTTGCGCAGACCATCGAGTGGTCCAAGTGCGACGTCGTGACCTTCTCCTGGCAGAAGGTGCTGGGCGGAGAGGCGGCTCACGGCATGCTGATTCTTTCACCGCGTGCCGTGGCCAGATTGGAAGCTTTTGTGCCGCCTCGACCGCTGCCGAAGATTTTTCGCATGACCAAGAAGGGAAAATTGGATCACGAATTGTTCGAAGGCGCGACCATCAATACGCCGTCGCTGCTCGCCACCGAGGACTATATCGACGCACTCAAATGGGCGGAACGCATCGGCGGTCTTGCCGCCCTTCAAACTCGCGCGAATACCAACACCGGCGTGCTCAGCGAATGGGTCGCGCGGACGCCCTGGGTGGATTTCTTGGTTTCCGATGCAGCGATACGAAGCAATACCAGCGTATGCCTCAAGGTGGTCGACGCACGCGTGACTTCATTGCCGGAAGATCGACAGGCGGGGTTCGCGAAGAATCTCGCCGCAATACTCGAGAAGGAGGGCGTTGCGCTCGATGCGGCATCGTATCGCTCCGCGCCGCCCGGCTTGCGCATCTGGTGCGGCGCCACGATCGAACAAAGCGATCTGCAATCCCTGACGCCGTGGCTCGACTGGGCATTTGGCCTGTGCCTCGCGCAACTCGATATCACCGGATAAGGACTACCGTGCCCAAGGTTTTAATTGCCGATGAATTGAGTCCCAAAGCCCTCGACATCTTTCGCAGCCGGGGAGTAGAGGCGGACGTGCGCGTCGGCCTTAAAAAAAATGAACTCCTGAGCATCATCGGCGACTACGACGGCCTGGCGGTGCGTTCCGCGACAAAAGCCGACAAGGACGTCATTGCCGCCGCGAGCAGACTCAAGGTGATCGGTCGCGCCGGCATCGGTGTCGACAACATCGACATCCCTGCGGCGACCGCGCGCGGCATCGTGGTCATGAACACTCCATTCGGTAATTCCATCACGACCGCCGAGCACGCGATTGCGCTGTTGTTTGCCGCGGCCCGCCAGATCCCCGCGGCGGACGTCTCCACGCAGGCCGGGAAATGGGAAAAAAACCGTTTCATGGGCATTGAGCTCTATGCCAAAACTTTGGGATTGATAGGCTGCGGCAATATCGGCGCGCTAGTCGCAGAGCGGGCGCTCGCGCTCAAAATGAAAGTGATCGCCTACGATCCGTTTCTGTCGCCGGAGCGCGCCATCAAGCTCGGAGTCGAGAAAGTCGAGTTCGACGATTTGTTGGCACGCGCGGATTTGATTTCTCTGCATACTCCATTGACCGATAAGACCAAGAACATCCTATCGGCGGACGCGCTCGCGAAGACCAAGCGAGGCGTCATCATCGTGAACGCGGCCCGAGGCGGTCTCGTCGACGAAGCGGCGTTGCGCGCGGCTCTCGAGAGCGGGCATGTCGCTGCCGCGGGATTCGACGTTTTCACGACGGAACCGGCCAAAGACAGTGTGCTGTTCGGCGCGACGAATTTCATAGCGACGCCTCACCTCGGAGCGAGCACCAACGAGGCGCAGGAGAACGTCGCTCTGCAGGTGGCCGAGCAAATATCGGACTTTTTATTGACCGGGGCCGTCACCAATGCGCTCAATATGGCCTCGATCAGCGCCGAGGAAGCGTCACGTCTGAAGCCCTTTATCGGACTCATCGACAAACTCGGTGCATTCGCGGGCCAGATTGCCGACGATGGCCTCGAGGCGATCGAGATTGAGTACGAAGGGGAGGTCGCGCAGCTCAATACTCAACCTCTGACCGCGACCGCATTGGCCTCGATGATGCGGCCCTTGATGCCCGACGTAAATATGGTGTCCGCGCCCGCCGTGTTGAAGCAGAAGGGCACCTCGCTGACGGAATCCCGGCGCGAGACCTCGCCGATCTATGGATCGCTGATCCGGATCAAAGTGCTCACCGGCGGCCGTTGGCGGACGCTCGCAGGCGTCGTCAACGCAGGAAGTGCGAAAATCGTCGAAGTGAAAGGCATGGCGCTGGAAGCAGACTTTCATCCGGTGATGCTGCTCATCAACAATTTGGACAAACCGGGTTTCATCGGCGCGCTGGGCACCATTTTGGGAGAGGCCAATATCAACATCGCGACGTTTCACCTCGGCCGCCAGGCCGCCGAACAGGATGCCATTGCGATCGTCGGCGTGGATCAGGTCCTGCCCGAAGCCGTTCAGCACAAACTTCGCGCATTGCCGCATGTGCGCTACGTAAAGGTGCTCAAGTTCTAGGCACGCGTACACGATGGATCCTGGCGGCCTTCGCGCTGGTTTCTGTGCACGCCCTTGCAGCGGAGGCCACGCTGGAAATCGTTGCCGGCCAGCAGCGACTGACACTTACCCGGTCCCAGTTGCTGTCGCGGCGCGATATTCAGACGATCTTCATTGCCGACAGCGAATACCAACGCCGATTTACGCGATTTAAGGCGATTCCGATCGGGAATCTGTTCCAAGATGTCGCGATCCCGGATCTCGCGGTCGTGCAATGCAATGGCACGGATGGCTTCTCGGCCAATCTGGAGAAAACACGTCTCTTCAACACCGACCCGCAGGCGTCGAAAGCCTTCCTGGCGATAGAGGATCCCAAGAGCCCCTGGCCGCATCTGCGCGGCAAGGCCGTATCAGCGGGACCGTTCTATCTCGTCTGGCAAAACCCGCAGGCATCGGCGATCGGATCGGAGGAATGGCCCTACCAGATAGCCTCGTTCAATATCCTATCGGACCCTCGCAGCGCATTTCCGAAAGTTTATCCAGCCGCCGATGCGGCGCCGAATGTTCAAAACGGATTCAAGTCGTTTCTGAAGAACTGCTTCGCATGCCACAAGATGAACGGAAATGGCGCCGCTGCGATCGGTCCCGACCTAAATCTTCCCATGAATCCGACCGAATACTTCGAACCCAAGGCGCTCGCTTCGCTGATCCGGGATCCGGCCAGCGTGCGGACCTGGCCGCGCAGAGCGATGCGCGGATTCTCCGAGGCGGCGATTCCGGATGCCGAACTCTCGAATCTAATCGCCTACCTCGAGCACATGAGCACACGCAAAGACAATCCGTGATGCGACGCCGGCGCGGCGGGTCGCCTCAAGGCTAGACCCCCTTGCGATTTCGACGCGGCGCCCAAACATGCTGGCTATGTCCCGAGTCCTGCCGGAGCATCCTTGCGATGTGCGAAGCAACATCGACGCCTCATTGTGTCGGGGTGCAGCAGCGCTCAGGGCCGCGATGGGTCGACGCGAGGTAAGCGCATGAACAGCGAAGGCTCAACCGTGGAAGACGAGGCTCTCGATGCCTACTCGAACGTGATTTCGACGGTCGCGGAACGCAACAGTCCTTCCGTTGTATCCATTCACGCGAACTTCAAGAATCGCGCGGGTGGTTCGGGATCCGGCTTTGCATTGACGCCGGACGGGCTCCTATTGACCAACTCCCACGTCATTCACAAAGCGATCCGGATTCGCATTGAAACCACGCAGGGCGCCACTTCGGAGGCTGAGCTGGTGGGAGAGGATCCGCATACCGACAGCGCGTTGCTACGTGCGCGCGTGGAACTGGCGCCGATGGAACTCGGTACCTCACGGTCCCTGCGGGTTGGTCAACTGGCGATTGCCATCGGTAATCCCTATGGGTTCGATTGCTCGGTCACCGCCGGCGTGGTCAGCGCCTTGGGCCGGAGTCTGCGCAGCGGCACGGGGCGGCTCATCGACAATGTCATCCAGACGGACGCCGCGCTGAATCCCGGTAATTCGGGCGGCCCCTTGTGCGACAGCGCCGGGCGTGTCATCGGCATGAATACGGCGATTATTGCGTCTGCCCAGGGCATCTGCTTTGCGACCGCGATCGATACCGTGCGGTGGGTCGCAATGGAACTGTTGCAGCATGGCCGCGTGAGACGCGGCCACTTAGGAATCGTCGCACAAACCGTCAGTGTCCCGCAGCGTCTGCGCCGCCACGCTGAAATCACCGAGAGGACTGCCGTGCGCATTGTTCGCGCGGAGAAAGACGGTCCGGCCGCGCGCGGTGGGCTCGAAGACGGCGATCTGTTGTTGCGATTCGGCGGGGAGCCGGTCGTAGGGATTGATGATCTTCACCGTCTGCTCAGTACCGAGCAAATCGGTCGACGCGTGCCGGTCGAGGTCTGGCGCCTAGGCCGACGGCGAGAGGTGACGGTGGTGCCCGTCGAGCCGCCCGCCGACTAATCACCCGAGATAAGTAATTCACGCTGCTGCTGTCTGCCTGCCTGGGGTTGACGCGCGTGCGTGAACAACCAATCATGGTCGCGCATTGCACCTCGCGGATAGCCTTGATGCCACCGACTCAACAGCACGATTCGGATCTTGCCCGTGCACTTGCCGACGCCGAGTTGCATTACCGAGCCCGCCATCCCAACAGCGCCCGCCGCCACGCCGACGCCGCCAGGCATCTACCGGGGGGCAACACACGCACGGTGCTGCATTACAGTCCCTTCCCATTGACTTGGGCGAGCGGCAAGGGCAATCGACTCACGGACCTCGACGGACGGACCTATCTCGATCTCATGGGAGAATACTCCGCCGGTCTCTTTGGGCACTCCAATTCGATCATTCAGGAGGCGCTCAAGCAGGCGATAGACGATGGCCTGGTGTTGGGGGGCCCCAATCGATACGAGTCGCCGCTCGCAGCAGCGATCCGAGAACGCTACCCTTCGATTGACCTCATCCGCTTCACGAATTCAGGCACCGAAGCCAATTTGATGGCGCTTTCGGCCGCGCGCGCTCTGACGCCCGGTCGCGCGCGCGTAATGGCCTTCGAAGGCGGATATCACGGCGGGGTCTTTTATTTTCGGCACGGTGGTTCGCGGCTCAATGTACCCTTTGATTGGCTGATCAGCGACTACAACGACGTTGACGCCAGCCGCGCGCTGCTGCGCGCGCACGCGGACGGTCTCGGCGCAGTCATCGTCGAGCCCATGCTGGGCGGCGGCTGCATTCCCGGCACGGTGGAATTTCTCGGGATGCTGCGCGAGGAATGCACGCTCCACGATATCGTCCTGATATTCGATGAAGTGATGACATCCCGGCTCTCCCCATCGGGCCTCCAAGGTCTGCTCGGCATCAAGCCGGACATGACGAGCTTCGGTAAGTATCTCGGCGGCGGTGCGAGTTTCGGCGCCTTCGGCGGCAGGCGCGATATCATGGAGCGCTTCGATCCCGGCCGGCCGGACTCGTTCGAACACGCCGGCACCTTCAACAACAACGTGCTGTCAATGGCGGGCGGCCTTGCGGGTCTGACCAAGGTGTACACGGCAGCCGAGGCCGTGCGGCTCAACGCGCTCGGCGATCGGCTGCGTGATCGGCTCAATAGGCTCGCAGCGATGCGCGGTGCGCCGTTTTGCGCAACCGGCCTCGGCTCGCTGATCGGTCTACACTTCGGCAACGCTGCCGAGCGCGCGCAGCGGACGGTGGAGAGCCTTTTTCATCTCGATCTGCTCGATCGAGGTTATTATTTCTCGCGGCGCGGCTATATCGCGCTCTCGTTGCCGACGACCGACGCGGATTGCGAAGGCTTCGCAGCGGCCGTCGACGAGTTTTTCGCGGCGCGCGGGCCGCTCATCGGCGACGCGCTTTCTCGAGGGCCAATCCCGGCGCCGCGTTCTTCGAAGGAGCAGAGAGGATGACGAGCCTGGACGATTCCGTAACCGCCCCCGTGTTGCCGGCACCGGTGCCACGCAACGGTCGTATGCCGTTGTTTGACTTCCTTCGCACACTGCGCGACAACATGATCGCCACCTTTTCTCAGGAAGCTTACGAGCGCGATATCGTCGAGACCAAGATCTTCGGACGCCACCGGTTCGTCGTCAGCGAACCCGCAGCGATCAAGCATGTTTTGCTCGACAATGCGGCTAACTATCAAAAGTCCGAGATCACTCGACGCATTCTCGAGCCCGGTCTCGGCAAAGGATTGATCACATCGGAAGGAGAGACTTGGCGCCGACATCGTCGCACCATGTCGCCCGCATTCGACCATCGCAGCATCATCTCGTATACCTCGATCATGACCGCAGCCGCGGAGGCCTTGCTGGCGGATTGGAGCCGGCGCGGCCCGGATGCGAGCATCGAGCTGGCCGCCGCGATGATGGAAGTCACGCTCAATATCATTTCCCGCACGATGTTTTCGTCCGATTCCGAGCGCATCCTCGCAATCATGGAGCGCGGAGTCGGACGCTATCAAGCGCAGATGCGACCGAACATCATGGATTTCCTGGGCCTGCCCGCCTGGATTGCAGGTTTGCCGCGGCTCAGGCCCGGGGATCGGACGCTTGGGGAGTTCGATCGAGAAATCGACCAGCTGATCAAGACGCGTACGAACGATCCGGGAAGCGGCCCCAAGGATTTGCTGGACCGGCTAATAGCGGCGCGCGACGAGCAAACGGGCGGGGGCATGACGGCTAAGGAAGTGCGTGACCACGTAATCACGATCTTTATGGCCGGTCACGAGACAACCGCGATGACGATGACCTGGACTTGGTATCTATTGTCGCAACATCCGGCCGAAGAGGCGAAGCTGCACGCCGAACTGGAGGCGGTGCTCGGCGCCCGCGCCCCCAACGACAAGGATCTGAATGCTCTTGTTTACACCCGAATGGTCATTGAAGAATCCATGCGGCTGTATCCGCCTGTGCATACGATCGCGCGCGAGGCGCTCGCCGACGACACCCTGGCGGGCCGGCATGTGCCCAAGGGCTCGACCGTATTGATCGTTCCATGGGTTCTCCACCGCCACCAGAAGCTTTGGCAAAATCCGGCACGATTCGACCCCGAACGGTTTTCGCCGGAGCAATCGGCCGCACGCCCTCGCTTCGCGTATCTTCCGTTTGGCGGCGGTCGACGCATCTGCATCGGAGCGGCTTTCGCCACGGCCGAAGCCGTCATCTTGCTCGCTACCATTGCGGCGCGCTACCGGCTGAGACTCGTCGCCGCGCATCCCGTCGAGCCTCAGGGCTTGATTACGCTTCGTCCCCGCCACGGCATGAAAATGCTGCTGATGTCACGCGCTTAGATAGGAAGTGCGTCTGGGTATGCGCAAGTCGGCAGCGCGGCCGCCGGACGCGCAAATTGAGCAAACGAGTCGCTAGCGCACCCTTTTGCGAAGGTCTGAACGGCATACGCGAGCCATCCGACCGGCGCATGATCGGAGCAGAATTCGGTTTGTCGCCATACGGAGACGACTTCAAATGACGACTGCCTGTTGAGGTCGGCGTCCTTGGTAGGGTGGTGTTCGAGCTGCGGTATCGCCAACTCTACGAGGCCGAATCCGATGACAAATAAGAAAATCGAAACGCACAATTTGCGCCTACCGCAGGCGCCTCCGGTTGGAAGGGCGGAAGATGTCAAATTGAATTTGCCATCGCCATCGCTGACGATGGCGGGGCGCACCAGATTGCGTCATGCCGCCATTACCGACACGCTCGGTCATTTTCGCAGCTATGAGAGCTGGGCGAATCGTGTTCGCGGGGTCTGGAAGTAGTATTGATCGACCGGCGCCGACATCGACGCTGATTCAACGGAAATATTTGCCGGTGACGGCACCATCGCGCTTGCGGATACGCAGCGGTCTCAGAATTTCCGGCTCCATGAGCCTCGCGTTGACACCCATGCGGTCGGACTGCCGATCAGCTGCGGCCCAATGGGTGACGCAGCCGCAAATCCTGCAGCGGTGAAAGGCAATTGAGCGATCACCCCAGGTGTAAGTATCGGTCGCGCCGTCCGGAGGGACGATTCGTACCTGCGTGGGCGAATAGTAGGCCCACAGCGTGCCGTAGCGGCGGCAGATGGAACAATTGCAGTCCGTCAGCGATTCCGGCGGCGTTTGGATTTCCAAGTGCACGGCGCCGCAATGACAGGATGCGTCTATTGCCATTTTTCACTCCGCATCCCGCCGCAACTCAGTGCGGCGCCGTCGCGTATTTGCCGGCCTTGACCCACAGCCAATCGCCACCCTTGGAGATATCGCCGGGATCCTTCACGACGTAAAGCAGCACGGTCTGCGCGCCGACGCACTGCCGGTAGAGGTTCGCCGTAGCCGATCCGTGATCCGCGAATTCAATATCCATTTCGAACTGCGCAGGTATGTTGTCGACGCGGAACACTCCATTGTGGGTCTGCGAAGTGATTTCATGCAGTCCCCCACCGGAGAAGATCGTGTGACCATCCTTGCTCATTTGTATGTTGTAGCTCGGCGCCGACTCGGTTTCCACGGCCAGATCCGCCCCCACTTGGAATCCACTGGTGATCGGATCCATAGTGCCCGCGCGTACAATCCGGAAAATCATTGTGCAGGAGTTCTTCGATCCGGGTCCGTAGATTCCATTCAAATAGTCCTGCCCGTTGCCGCCGGTCAACGCGGCTATCTCGTCGGCCTCACCCGGAGGTCGTGGAGCCTCGATTGAGGCCGGCGATGCGGCGGCGGCGCAGTCTGACGGGATCGCGAAGGCTGAAGACGGCGGCGGAGTCAAGTTCACTTCCGTGACCTCGACCATGGTGATAGGCGCTGCGCCCGGGGGGGTAAACTGGGCCTTCACAACCATGTTTGTTTTGATATCCACCCACGCCTTGATCGAGCCGTTGGCGTCGGAGGCGGTCTGCAGAACTCTGGTCGTGAATCCGTGCAGGGTTTCCGTTCCCAATAGTTTTGCGCCCTGCTTCGACAGATCATCGGCACCTTCAAACGGATCGCTCCACGCTCCGGTGAAGCTTTCCTTGACGCAACGGACTTGCGTGTGCACCGGATCCCAGGTCAGCTTCTCCATCTTTTTGAAATCGTAGAAAGTCCGCATGTTCATCGCGCCGCCCGCCACGGGCGCAGGCGTGCGCTCGTCCACCACGACCTTCGATCCGGACCGGTAGGTCGTGGTGCTGGTTACCGGGCCTGCCATCGAATTGGTGGACGTCACGGTATAGACGGTCGGCGCCGCCGTAGATTCGGCTCCCAGCGCACCGTATCCCGCCAGAGCAGCCAGCGCGATCCCGCAAACTGCAAATCGACGAAAAAGCATGGCTCACTCCCTGGCGGCTACGGCGTTCGGCGCACGATTTGTTTTGGACATCCCTAATGGCCACTATATCAGCGAAAAAGCAGGCAAGCGCCAACTTAAGAAGGCGGATGCCGATTCGAGCTTCATGGCTTCAAAGTAATTCAATGACTTATGGCCGGTCTTTTGCCACTATGCGAAGTTCTATGAAGACTACCGTCAAATCCTCCGGTCTCTCGCAGCTCCGTTCGTGGTGGGCGCGCTTTGCTGTGGTCGTCGGCCCCGGCCTCGTGGTCATGTTGGCCGACACCGACGCCGGCAGCATCATTACCGCGGCCCAAAGCGGTGCGCAATGGGGTTATCGCTTGCTGCTGTTGCAGGTGGCTTTGATCCCGATCCTGTTTGTGGTGCAGGAACTCACGGTGCGCCTCGGCATCGTGAGCGGTAAAGGCCACGGCGAACTCATTCGCGATCACTTCGGGCGCAGATGGGCCTGGATTTCGGTCGGCACACTCGTGCTGGCATGCATCGGAGCGCTACTGAGCGAATTGAGCGGCCTTGCCGGAGTTGGATTGCTTTTCGGTATACCGGCGTGGCTGACAATGATGATCGTCGTATGCGGATTGACGTTGATGGCCTACACCGGATCGTATCTTTCAGTAGAGCGCATCGCGATGGGCATCGGCGCCTTCGAGCTCGTGTTCCTGCTGGTGGCGTGGAAAGCGCAACCGCAAACAGCTGCGATGATCTCCGGCGCATTGAGCATTCCGTGGCGTGAGCCGAATTATCTCTATCTCGTGGCCGCCAATATCGGTGCGGTGATCATGCCCTGGATGGTGTTTTATCAACAGTCTGCGGTCGTGGAGAAAAAACTGATTTCCGGCGACTTGGCGGCAGCGCGATTAGATACCGCGCTCGGTGCCGTGATCACTCAGGTCATCATGGCCAGTGTGCTGATCGCCACGGCCGCGACCCTGGGCAATGCGAGTACTCACGCCGCGCTCGATACGGTTCAACAGATCGCCAAGGCAATCACGCCGTTTCTTGGGGAGACGACCGGGAAGCTGTTATTCGCGCTGGGTATGATCGGCGCGGCGCTGGTGGCGACGATCGTCGTGACTCTCACGGCCGCACGCACCTTGGGCGAAATCTTGGGCGTTAAGCATTCCTTGGAATATGCTCCCCGTGAGGCGCCGTGGTTCTATGGTATCTACACGGTGTCCTTGGCGGCGAGCGGATTGTTCGTTGCGTCCGGCGTGAATCTCATCAAGCTCAGTGTCGGCGTGCAGGTGATGAATGCGTTGCTGCTGCCGTTGGTGCTGGGATTTCTCTATTTGCTCGCGCGCCGCCTGCCCTTGCCGCATCGGCTCGGCGGGGCGTACGCAGTGATCGTCGCCCTGACCATCATCGTGACCGCGGGTTTCGGTGTCTATGCCGCTTTGGCCGGCATCGCGCAATAAAAAAACCTGTCATCGTGACCGCAATTGGAAGCGCGTTAAATTCGTAGTGCTCGCGGCTCTGCATCTTGGCTTGGGGTGCCGATACGCTCGTATTCGGCGATGACTTGGGCACCGAGTAGCAGCAAGGTCGCTGCGATGTCGAGGCTTGCGAGCGCCACAATGGCCGTTGTCAGCGACCCATAGACGACGCTGACCTGTGACAATGTCGCGAAATACCACACAAGGACATGGCGAGTGATTTCCCAGAGCACCGTCGCGGTCACGGCGCCGATCAAGGCGTGCCGCCATGCCGGCGGCCCGACCGGCATGACGAGGTAGATCGAGGCGAGCACGAAGACTTCGCCACCAAATCCCAATAGATAGAGCAGGACGCCGGAAACTCCGTTGAGCGACCAGCTGCGGCCGAGAAAATCGATGTTCTGCGTGCCGACCGCCTGAATCGACCCGGACACCAGCGTCATCAACAGCAGCCCGCAGCCCAGGAACACGATGTAGCAATAAGGGATGATCGCCGACACCAGAAAGTGGCGCCGTGCGGTGGCGACACGGTGCAGGAAAATGACCGACATCGCATTTTCCAGCACCGTGAAAGCGATAGAGCTAAAAAATACCATGGTCGCCAGCAGCACCCAGCCAATCACCTCTCGATGGTCCAGAAAACGGGCCAACTCTGCGACAACCGCCGCGGACTGTCCCGGGATCAGCCACTCCAGGTACCGCCCCAACGTGGCGAGCAGCGCGCCCTGATCGATGATCGCGGACAACGCGATCAGGATGAGGATCAGCAGGGGCACGATGGACAGCAGCGTGTAGTAGGCCACCGCACCCGCCAGCAGCAAGCCTTGGTTTGCACGGAACGCGCGCAGGACGCGCAAGGCGAAAACGCCCGGTTGCGTCAGCACGTACATGGCTGGTCGTATGGAAGGTTGCATCGGAAGGCACCACTAGCCGCAAACGGCCCTGGTCACTGCGGGATCGCAAGTATAAGCGCCCCTAGCCGCGAGCGTCCGGGAGCCGAGGTCGGCTCGCCCGTGCGGCTCGCCCATGCGGCTCGCCCACGCGGCGCGCCGTGGCGGGGAGCGCCGCGGTGGCAGCCATTGACAGCGTGCGGGGCGTGGTAGCGTAATGAAAGCACCGCAAGCGTTGGCCGGAGTAGGGCGCCAGGGTGACATCATGAGATATGCCGTCGCGATTCTGGTTGGGCTCGTCAGCCTTTCTGTCGGCATTTATGGTTGGCGCGGGACACGCTCCATGTTGCGGAGTGGGGAGGCTTCCTTGCTGTTCGACTTGCGACGCCTATTTGGCGGCCGCGCCAATAGCTATCGCCGTGGCGAGCATGCCGGGCCGTTTTGGATCACCGTGCTTCTCAATGTGTTTGTCTCGACGATTTGTACCGGATTTGCTTTGGGGGTTTTGTTCCTCGTTTTTGCGTCGATTGCTGCACGCTCGCTCTAAGAGCGCGATTATTTCTCCCGGTAACCGGGCAAACCCTTCGCTCGGTGACCGTGGGCTAACGCCAGCGCCATGCGTACGGCGGCAGCAAAGTCGGCGCGCACGACTTCGATGGGAACGTCGCGACGGAAGAAATCCGCCCATATGAACTCAGCGAAGGCTTTCGGCGTCTTGTCGTAGCCGCCGGCGATTCGCACGAACGCGGCCACGGACCGGTAGACGTCGTCCACGAGATCCTGCAGGTGCGTGGGAATGGCGGAATATAGATGCCGGACGCCGTTTTCGTCGAGAGGGTGGACCCATCGATTGTCCTCCATCTCATCCCAGAATTGTTCTGCGGTTAAAGACGAGAGATCCGCCTCAATCTCGAAAAAGCCCGTCTTGACACCGGCTTCGAGGGCTGCCCGGCCAAGGTGATGGTGGTCGGTGATATAGAGGTTGCCTTGCAACCCGATCACTGCGGGCATTGCGTGGGCGCGCATGAACTCGGCGCACTCATCAGTCTTGAGGGCCTTGAGGTGTTTGACCTTGTCAGCGACCTCGATCATTCCAACCGTGATTTGCGTTGGCGACAGCTTCGCGATGACGCATTGTTTGATTTTTGCCATCCTACATTCCTATGACGCGCCTTGCAGTATAGCGGCGTGGACCAAATTCGCTCCCCCGGCTCATGCAATAACACAAAGCCGTTGTGGATCCGAATATCGCGTCCAAATTATGTCGAGTATTTCGCGTTCTGGTAAACTCCGGCGTCCGCTCCGGAGGCTTGCATCAAATTAGAGCCTTCCGTGCGTTTCTCGCATCTCTGGGGTGTATGGCGCGTTGCGTATAAGCGATATGGGACCTCTCGCGAGCGGTAGTTTTGCCGTCATGCTTTGACACATGATTTGAACCACAAGGACCGGGCGAATTGACCGACGCCGTAATGCCGCGAACATCCTTGTCCCTGCGCGTGATGTGGCCGGTACTCGGCCTCGGGGCCTACACCGTCGCGGCCTCGATCTGGCTCGCAAGTATGTGGGACGCGAGCGAGACTGCCGGACGCATGTCTGCTTGGGTCCCGTTGCCGGCCCAGCTCGCCGTACTCTGCTTGATTGGCGCGCGCGTCGCGCACCGCAGGCTCGACCCCGAGGTTCGCGATACGCGCCGTACTTTCTGGTGGCTGATGTTCACCGCCGTTGCAATCAACCTGGTGGCCACGATCGGATGGACCTACTTGGCGGCAATCAACAATACCGCGTACGGCACCTGGGGTGAAGCGCTGTACTTGTTGTCTTATCCGGTGCTTGCGGTCGCCTATTTCGCGCTTTTTTGCGATGCGGCCGGCTCGCTGCGTTCTCCGCGCGTCTGGCTCGATATCGTGACGCTCGCACTCGGCCTCGGGGTCATGCTGTGGCCGCTGCTCATTGCCCCGCTGCTCGGCCGCGCCGACGCCGATCCCGCGGAAACGCTCACGACCGTTGGCTATGTGCTCGGCACCGTGATTTCGACGATTCCCGCGGTGCTTCTCTATATGCAAGTCATGGACTGGCGCACCGAGCGCGCAATGTCATGCGTGATCGCCTTCGCGATCGGGTCTTTCATGATCGACTCGTGGTGGGTCGCCTACGATGCACGTGGCGAGGCGGTTCCCGGCGCTTTTTACAACGCGCTATATTGTGGTCTCTACACACTGCTCGCAGCCGCGGCGATAATCGATCGACCGAACAGTTCCCGTCCGGATGCCACGCATCGGCTGGTGGGTAACAGCTACAGTTTCGTGCCGGCCTTCGCGGTGCTGCTGGCGATCGGAATGCTGGCGGCACAACCGGCGGGCGCGCACGGCTTTACCGGATCGGTCCCGGTATTCGCCGCGCTCGTCGGTGCAGCGTTGGTCGCGGCGCGACAGTTCTATGCCCGATTCGACATGCAGCGCCTGCACACCGAGTTGGCTAAGCGCCAGGCCGACGAGCGCCTCACGGAGTTGGTGCGGCGCTCCGCCGACGCCATCGCGGTAATCGGCGTTGACGGGCGGTTTAGCTATTTGAGCCCGGCAGCGGAGCGTTTATTCGGCGCACCGGTCGAGGCGCTCGTCGGCAGGTCGACCGCCGACCTTTTCGGAAGTAAAGGTGCGCTGCGGCTCGGCGCGCTGGCCGCTCCATCGGATAGCGACTCGATTGCGGACGTTGAATTGGTGACGAGTAGCGGTGAGCGCAAACTGCTCCAAATCGCGGCGAACAATCAATCCGCCAATCCCGTGATCGCAGGCGTAGTGCTCACCGTGCATGACGTGACCGAGCAGCGACGCGTCGAGCAAGAAATCCTCGATGTCGCGACCCGTGAGCGTCAACTGCTCAGCAGAAACGTGCACGAAGGTCTCGCACAGGAGCTGACGGGCGTCGCGCTGATGTTGAACGCGCTCAATCGGCGCAGCAACGATACGTCTGCGCCGGCGCAGGCGTCATTGGACGCCGTCATCCGGTACGTCAGCGAGGCGATCGGCGGAGTGCGGCAGCTCGCCGTCAGCTTGTCGCCGCTGCAGATCGCAAGCGGCTCGCTGCAGCTCGCTCTCAACGGGCTCGCGCGCGACGTCAGCACTCATTCTGCGATTCGGGTTTCGACCGATTGGCATCTTGGCGACCAAGTCCTGCCCGACGGCGTTGCCGATCATTTGTATCACATTGTCCAGGAAGCCATCAGTCACGCCGCCGAAGATACACAGTGCCGCGAGGTTCGGATCTGCTTGCGCGGCGTGCCATTGGGCCTCGAATTATCGATCGAGAGCAACGGCGCAGGTGCGCGGATCGGCGTGGCCGCCGGTGACGGCCGCAGCCTTCGCCTCATTGCGTATCGCGTGCGGCTACTCGGCGGAACGTTGCGAGTCGATGGCTCGGCGGGCGGTGGTACCCACATCGTCGCGGTGACACCCATTCCGGTGGCGCTGCCCGGACAGGGGTGAGCCGGGGAATCGCGGACGCAAAAAGGGAATCATCACGTTGTCTCCGCAGGCGCAGTGGACGGTATCGAGAGCGATGTAAGCGCGAGCAGCGCGGCAATCGAAAGCGCCGAAGAAATCAAGAGCGTCATGCTGCCGATCTTTTCGATCGAGAGGCCAAACAAAAACGGCGCCATGGCTTGAGCAACGCGTGCAGGCGCTGAAATCCGGCCAATCCGCGCGCCGTAGCCCTCGGGCCCGTAGAGCGTCAGCGGCAAGGTCGCCCTGCAGATCGTAAGCATGCCGTTGCCCGCCCCATGAAGAATCGCAAAGGCAGCAATGAGCGGGGCGCCCCCGATCGCGATGATCAACGTGGCGGCAGGGTGCAGCGTACTGGCTATTCGTGCGCTGATCAGCGGGTTAATTCGATGTCGTGCGCTAAACTCGAGAAGGCGTGCCGCGACTTGCGCCGGCCCTAACATCGAGGCCGCGGCAATCGCGGCGGCCGGAGCGGCGCCGATCACTACAAAGAGTCGCGGCAGATTGGTGGCCATGCCACTGCTGACCATGCCGGACGCCGCGAGAATGAATCCCAGCAGAAGCATTCCACGATCCGATCTTAACGATGGCTGACTAAGCCTGTTGCCACTGATCGGGCGCGGCGAGGGCGGTGCCACGGCATTCCCAAAGCGCAGTGCCCACGCGTTCAGCGGCAAAGCGACCAGCAAATGCAGGGCGGCCCATGTCAAGCACGCGCCCCGCCATCCGAATGCATGCTCAAGCAGCGCGGAGACCGGCCACGCAACGGTACTCGCGAAGCCGGCAATCAGCATGATACCCGTGATCGCGCCACGGGAATCGTATCCATACAGGCGCGTCAGTGATGCAAAAACCGCCTCATAAAGGCCGGCCGCCATCGCCGCGCCCATGATAAGCCACGCGACAATCAAGCTGATCGGGCCGCTGGCTAGAGCCAAAACGCCTAAGCCCAACGCGAAAGCCGCATTGGATCCGCATAGCACGGGCCTCCCGCCCCGATCATCGATCATTCGTCCAAGCGTAGGACCCAACACGGCGGATACGCCGAGTCCGAGCGAAAGCGCCGCATAAATCCAAGGTGTAGATAGCCCGATGTCCTTCGCAATATGCGCCGCAAGAACTCCGGGCAGATAGTACGATGACGCCCAAGCGAGTGTTTGGGTGGACCCAAGCGTGGCAACAATTGCAATGCGGGTCTTCATCGCTCGAGTATTACCTAGTTCATCGGGCTTATAAACCCAGCGCGCGGCCGCCCCCGCGTCAAAGGTGCTGACAGACCGCTTCGCCATATGCGACAGTGTCGACACTACACACATGCGGGATGATTCCTAACATGCATCTTCCGAATGGATACAGTGATGTTCCTGACGGGAAATTGGCGTCCGTCGTAACCTGTCTCCAGATGCTCGAGAAGCCGGAGTTGCGCAGCGAACGTTGCGATTCACGCTGGCAACTACGGCGGATAGCCGAACCCGACACCGAGTGGTACCGCGAAATATTTGGACGCATCGGGACCGATTGGCTTTGGTACTCGCGACTCGTGATGCCGCGCAACGAATTGGAGGCCATACTGCGCAGCGCCGACGATGAGGTCTATGCGTTAACGGTCGGCGACCGCGACGAGGGATTGCTTGAACTGGATTTTCGAGAGACGGGTGAGTGCGAACTCGCGTTCTTTGGGCTCACCCACGCTCTGCAAGGTCAAGGAGCCGGCCGTTGGCTCATGAACCGCGCGATTGAGCGCGCATGGGCGCGCGCCATCGGCCGATTTTGGGTACACACTTGTACGCTCGATCATCCGGATGCGCTCGCCTTCTATCTGCGCTCCGGGTTCCGGGCGTATGCGCGTCGCGTCGAGATTGCCGATGACCCGCGTCTCACGGGCTTAGCGCCGCGCACCGCGGCGCCGCACATTCCGATCATCGAGCCGAGCCGGTAGCGGGCGCGCCTTTCAATAGCGGAATGTAATCGGGACTTTCTGCGATCGTGTTATGGCCGGCACCGCGGATAATTGTCAGCCTCGCGAGACCTCGTCGAAAATGTGCGTATAAGGCCTCGGTGCTCGCGCGTGGAATCACTTCGTCGTTTTCGGCGGCTATGATGCTCGTGGGCGCGTTTACCGCAGCGGCGTATCGCCAGGATTCGAATTTGTCGAGCAGCAGCCAACGGACCGGAATCAGGGGAAACTGCTTGGCGGCGATTTCCTGCAAGCTGTTGTAGGGAGCGACGAGCGTGAGGCGTTCGACGGGTCGCAGACTCGCGAGGTGGACTGCAATACCGCTGCCGAGACTGCGGCCGATTACGGCGATATTCGGATGTATTGCGTGTACCCGATCAAACAGGGAAAGCGCGTCGGCAATCAGTGCCGATTCAGAGGGCTTGCCCGTGCTGCCACCATAACCCCGGTAGTGGAGAAGATAGAGCGCGCGATCAGGGAACGCCGCTTGCAGGCCGGGCAGGCTTTGGGAGACGTCCTCGGCGTTGCCGCCAAAATAGATCGCGGCTTCGGGACCGTCGTGGGGCGATATGGTCACCAACACTTGCGCCTGATCCACCTCGAGAGTCATGGTTTCCGTGCTCGCAGCGGCGAATCTCGGCTGGGGGTAGTAGATCAAGGAGCGCTGCAACGCGAAGATCAGGGCGCAGAGCCCGACATAGAGTAGTGCCGGCGTGGCGGCGAGGATAAGGATCCAGCGGGGCACAGCCGGCCGCGTCAGATCGACGGTTCAGGCATAGACGTCGAGCAGCGTGCCGAGCATCTCGTTCGAGGTACTAACGACCTCCGCACCCGCTTGGGCCAACAACAGCGACTGGCTCGAATAAAGCAGCGGATTCGTCATGTTTTCGTTGGTAGGCGACGCGATCTGTACCGCGTCCTGACTCAACTGTTGGCTGCCGGCCGCAAGCGCGGCGCGTCCACTGTCCACCGCGCTCGGCAAGCTGATCGATTGGGAAACACCGCTTATAGGGCTCATGGGATCAATATCGGCAGCGCGCGGCGAGACTTTAAATCTTTTTGGATTTGACAGATTCTGTGCGCAATGGACCGGGTGTTGCGGTACGCCGGCTGCCGTGAACAAACGGGTGGCAGCCCATTTGCCGCATGGCAACAATCACGCTTCCAAGTCATTGATTTGCCTTCCGATAGACTTCGACCGCAGCAGAACAACGCGCGATGCGAATGCCAAGGCCTGAACTGGGTGCGTACAATCGACGATACCAACTGTCTGTTCATCGGCGTGCTCCAGCGATCACCGCGTTGCGGATTGATCGCACTGACCCTGGCGACGGCGGCCTGCGTGACATCGCACGTACTCGTCGGTGAGCCGCACGCAGCGCTTTTGCCGAGTCAAGTGCAACTTTATACAGAAGCGCCTCGGCGAACGCTTGAGAAGATTGCGGTCGTCAACACATCAAGCAAGTATTCGCTTGCGTTCACATCAGGAGCGAAAACAGAGGTTGTCATCCGAAGATTGACCAAAGACGCCGCCAAGTTGGGCGCCAATGGCGTCTGGCTTCAGGGCATCAGCGATGGAAACAATGTCAGGGTCGACACTGCCGTCGGGACGGAATTTGACAGCGCCCATGGCTCGATTGATTTGGGGTTTATCGGGACAGGGCTTTTCACAACGAAATATGGCCGCGCGATAGCCATCTACATTGAACCCGATCCGGACGCCCAGTGAGCAAGCTACTAGAGTAGGCCATGAGCACATCGATCATCTCGCGCGCGGGCGTACGCGTGCCGGGAATTATTTACGGGACGGCCTGGAAGGCAGCGGACACCGAACGCCTCGTCAGGCTCGCAATCGGGCAGGGCTTTCGCGGCATTGATACGGCCTGTCAGCCCAAGCACTACAACGAAGCGGGCGTGGGGGCGGGACTTGCCGCATGCCTGGCCGGCGGGTTGGCCCGCCGGGATGTCTACCTGCAAACCAAGTTCACGACGGCCTCGGGCCATGATCCGAGCCGGATCCCTTACGACCGGAATGCGCCTCTCGAGGACCAGATCGCCCAATCTTTCGCCGCGTCGCTGCGAAACTTGCAGACCGACTACCTGGACTGCCTGCTGCTGCATTCGCCGTTGCCGACCGCGAAACAGACGCTCCACGCGTGGCGCGCAATCGAATCGATCGTCGACGCCGGCGGCGTGCGCCAGGCGGGGATCAGCAACTGCTACAGGCTCGCGGAGCTCGAGCACCTCTACCAATCGGCGCGCATAAAGCCGTCCGTTCTCCAGAACCGTTTCTACGCCGACACGGCATATGATCGCGAGCTGCGTGTGTTTTGCGGTAAGGAGCGCATCGTTTACCAGAGTTTTTGGACGCTGACCGCGAACCCGCAAATACTCGGCGATGCCACTATTGCCGCCTTGGCGACAATCCACAAGCGGACGCCGGCGCAAATCTTGTTTCGGTATCTGACACAGATCGGGGTTGTCCCGTTGACGGGTACGCGGTCCGATACACACATGCGCGAGGACCTCGCAATCTTCGATTTCGAGATCACGGCCGCGGAACGCGGCGCGATCGAGCGGCTGCTTTCGCAGCAGTGAACACCGCACATTCGCGGTCCGGCCTATTCTTCGCGATTACGGCCACCCGAACGAGGTGCGATCGGCCCTTTGAATTCGCGAGCGGCGGCGACAATCCACTCGCGAAATTGCGCCACTTTGGGCAGCGCCAAGAAGGGCCGCGGGCACACAAAATAATAGCCGGAGCTATAGGGCAACGCCTCTTTGCTGGCAAGTTGCAGCGTGCCTTTATGAAGAGACCGCGTGACCATGGTCCAGCGCGCCAATGCGAAGCCAAGACCTTCTTCCGCGGCTATCAGCAATCCGGCCGAGTCATCGATGGTCGGCGCGCGATTCTGCCAAGCAATTTGCTCATCGGCTTCTTGCCAGACACGCCACGGCATGTCATCGCTTTCCAGCAGCGGAAATTTACTCAAATCGGTACCGCGCTCGATCGTTCCGTGTTGCTTGATCAATTCTGGAGTGCCGACCGGAACGATCCAATCATCGAGCAACTTCTCGCAGTGCAGATTCGGATAATTGCCGCGGCCGAAACGGATCGCAACATGAATCGCGGCACGCGAGAAATCCACGAGTTCTCGCGACGTATGAAATCGAAGTTCGACGTCGGGACATTTTCGCCGAAAGGATCGAATTCGCGGCAACAGCCAAATCTGCAGAAACGACGTCAGCATGCTGATTTGCAGCGGCCCGGCGCGGCCATACTGCTTGATCTGGTGCATCGCAGACTCGAGCTTGTCGAGACCGGCTCTGACGGGCGGCAACAGCTCGAGTCCCTCTTCGGTAATCTCTACGACCCGACCGGTGCGTCGAAACAGGGGCACCTGAATGTACGACTCGAGCGCCTTGATTTGCTGACTGACGGCCGCCGGAGTGACATGCAGTGAATCGGCAGCCGCGGAGAAACTCAGATGCGTGGCCACTGCTTCGAATACCCGCAAGGCTCCTAAAGGCAGCCGATCATAAGCCGATGGCATGTTAAGTTCTCCTTAACCGATGATCAGGTATTGCGTTTGTTGTGAACACGCGGCCGGCGCAATCTGGACCCCGTCGAATCAACCTGACCCACGGAGTACCACCATCATGAACCTTTATCCCATCGTCGCACGACTCGTACCCGCGCTGCTATCCGTCGTCATCACGAGTGCCATCGCGTTTGTATTTGAGTTTGGCCATTTGGCCTAGCAAGGGCAACATGCATGCCCTTTCCCGGACCGTCGGCCGCGCCGGCTCGATCGCCGGCCGCGGCTGCTCCTCGGGGGTCGACTCGTTCATCGCTGGATCGTGGCCGAGGCCGGCTGGTTATCGATGTATGCCAGCGCAGCCAAGCGGATCGCATCGGATTGTGCCGGATAGGTATGAAGGACTCTCGCCAATTGGCGCATGCCGATTCCGGCGCTCATGATTACGGACATTTCATTGATCATTTCGCTGGCGCGCGCTGCCACGATGGTGGCTCCTACGATGGTATCCGTGCCTTCCTTCACATAGACCTTCACGAAACCGTCGTCCTGGCCATCGGTGATCGCGCGATCGACATCTTGCATCATCACCGTGTAGCTCTTGACGGAAATGCCGCGCGCCCTGGCTTCCCGGATACGCATGCCGATATGCGCGATTTCCGGACTGCAATAAGTGCACCAGGGAATCGTCAATCGGCTCTGCCGCTCGACATCTGCGCCCAGCGCATTACGGGCGGCCAATCGGCCCGACGCTTCTGCGACGTTTCTGAATTTGAACGCATGGCAGACGTCGCCTGCGGCGTACACATCGACGTTGCGCGTGCGTAGAAAATCGTCGACCTTAATGCCTTGATTGGGCTCGCAATCGATGCCCGCAGCCGCAAGACCCAAGTCCTCGACGTTCGGCACCCGTCCGATGCTGAGCAGAATCTCGTCAACCGGAATCGAGAACTTGAGGTCGTCGTTGACCGCATCGATCCATTTGGCGCCGTCCCCTCGGTGCGCGCCTGCAACCGTCGTGTTGAGGCGTGTTTCGACACCATCCCTCGAGAGGGACATCGACAGAAGTTCTGCGGCGTCCCTTTCTTCGTGCGGCAGAAACTTCGGCTCGTTCTGCACGATGGTTACCTGCGAGCCCAGCCTGCAGAACGCTTGCGCCAATTCGCAACCGAGCGGACCGCCGCCGACGACGCCCAACCGCTTGGGCAGTTCATCGAGGTCGAAAATCGAGTCACTGGTGAGATAGCCCACTTGCTCGAGCCCCGGAATATTCGATGGCCGAGGTCGTGCACCGGTCGCAATGACGGCCTTTTTGAACAATAGCTGTGCGTCTGCGGCGAGCAGCGCATTGGGACCCACGAAACGCGCCTCGCCGAAGTAGACATCGATACCTTGAGCGGCGCATCTCTCGATGGAATGGTACTCGGCGATGCGCGCACGGATGCGCCGCATGCGCGCCATGACAGCGGAAAAATCGGATGCTTGAACTTGTGAAGATGCAGCGCCGTACTCCGCGCCGTGTCGCATCGTGGCGAACAGCCGTGCCGTGCTGATGATCGATTTGGAGGGAATGGAACCAGCATTGAGCGAGTTGCCGCCGAGGCGGTATCGCTCAATGAGCGCCACGCTATGGCCCAGGCGCACCGCCGATTCGGCCGCCGCTAAGCCTGCGGGCCCGGCGCCCAGAACAGTCAAATCGTAGATGCGTTTCGGGACCGGATTTTTCCATGCCGCCGGCCTCAGCCGACGAATAAGATCGGCTTGGTCCACCGGGTTCGCGGGAAGCATGGTGTTCACGGGCGTTGCGACAGCCAGCCGCCCTCAAAGCCTGCGGCCTTTAGTCCCGCGCGAACCAAAGCGCAGCCGCGGGTTATTTCCCAGATGAGCCCGCTGCGATGATTTTCGATCATCATGACCAGCAATCCCTGATCGAGCCCAAACCATCCATCGGATAGCCAGATATTGCCGCGATCGGCCAAGGTCGGATTGAATCCGCTGCAAAACCGATCCTGAGTGCAGACTTGCGGGTAGGCGCGCAGAAGATGGCGCGTTCCGCGCAGCGCAGCGTCGGCGTCGAATGCGACGGTAGCCAGCATCGCCCACGGCGCGATCGTTCCGTCATCCGGTCCATAGGGTGCGCCGCGCGACATGTAACCGAAAAAGCGGCGGTCCCGACTGCTTTGGCGCAATTCGCGGTTGCCCGGGCCATCGCCCGCCGTAATCCCCCACAAGTCCCGATCATATCCCTCGTAGCCCCGCGGATTACGCGCGCCATACTCCCGATGGATCGCAATTGTGCGTTTGCTGTTTTCGAAGTAATCGCTGTCCTTTTCTCGCATGAATGCATCGCCGATGCCTCGATAATCGATCCATGCGTGAGAAAACAGGTGGGTGAACAACGGACCTGAATACAACACGTCTTGGCCGAGCAAGTTCTCCCATTGATAGGTGGAAGTCCAGCCGGCGAAGCTTTGCGCGGAGAGGGCGTGCAGCGGTGAACCCATACCGAGCACGTAGACGATGGTCGCCTCGTTGTATCCCTCCCAGCCATAATGGAGAAAGCCGCATTCCGGCTTCCAGCCTTGAGAAACCGTGTCTTGTTCGCTTTGGGCCCATCGCCAATCGACGCGCTGGTAGAGATCATTGCTCAGCGCACGGATTTCGCCTTCGATCCCACCGCCGTCGAAATAGTGCCCGGCGGTGATGATTCCCGCGATCAACAAAGTGGTGTCGATCAGAGACAATTCGCAGTGCCAGACGCGCAGCCCGCCGCTCATATCCAAGAAATGATAGTAAAAGCCCTTATAACCCGTCGCGTTCGGACCCTGGTTTTGCGGACTATTCCAGAAGAAGCGTAGCGTCTTCAAGGTTCGCGCCGCGGCTTCGGCGCGCGACATCCAGCCTCTTTCGACCCCCACCGGATAGCAGGATAGCGCGAACCCGACCACGGCAATGCTGCTCGGCGATCCGGCGCGCGATGTATCGGCGACGAGTCCGTTTTCCGGGTTGTATTGATCGGCTATATACGCGAACGCACCGCGCTGCAGACGGTCGAGCAGCGCGTCGTCCGGCAATGCGGCGAGCGCCTCGAATTCCGCGCTAACAGGAGAATTCACTGACGGCAACCGAGAGGCGAACGCTCATCGGTTCGGAGTGGGCGGCACCGCCCGGTTCTTACCGGACACGACGGTCTCGAGCGCCGAAAGTACTTGAGCGGCATCCGTATGTTGCTGCAGGGCAACCACCTCCGAATCGTGCCGATCTTCGACCATCGGCAAATCATGCCGCAGTTCCTCCAGTAAGTGGATCAGCTTGGTCACCTTCTGTTCCGTCAACAGGCTCAACTGCAGGCCGAGGTGCCCGCGCTGGCTGTCGAGCCGCGCGTGACGATTCTGCGCAATTAACACGACGGTTGCCGTTATCACGCCGGCAAGGGTCAGAAACCCTTGCAGCCATGCGAACGGAGGCCGGTCCAGCGGCAACGACCAGCCAAAGCGCGGGCCGAGCCCGTTAGCGGCGATCCAAACTACGATCAGCGACAATAAGGATAGCAAGTAGCCGGGACGGCCGACGATATCACCGATCGATCCAATCCGTCGTTGCGACTCGCCGAGTTTCTGGTGTTCGCGCAACTGAAACGCCGCGATGTTCTCAATATTCTCCGCGATATGGCCCGATAGCGCTCCAGGCCCGCCGTTTTCGCGCTCCACGGCCGCGGCTGACTCACCGGCGTTTTGCGTCATCGCTGTCGGTTCGATATTGGCCTCACGATGGGGTCCCCGACCGGCTGCGGACCGGGTACGAACGCCGTATTGAAAGATGTGGAGGGAGGGCCGGACCGCCCCGCGCTGCGAATCTCCCGAAGGCTCCGGTCGACAGGCGTGCGCGCATTTGCTTGGCGCCGTGTGTTCATGCTGCTTTCGGATTTCATAGATCCGATTACTTCTTCAATGCATCCTCGACGCCACCGACGGCATTCTGGATCGAGCCCGCGGCCTTTTCAGCTTTACCATCCGTCTGAAGTTTGGCATCCCCGAGGATCTTGCCGGCCGCTTCCTTGACGCTACCGGTGACCTGTTTGACTACGCCTTCGATACGATCTTTGTTCATATGCCTGTCTTCTTTGATGTTGATGCTGTGTGCCGAGGAATCTGTCGAGCCACATTGAGCGCCCGTACGTCTGTCGTTGTCGGGACGCTGTCGCACATAGCGATACAACGCTTCCACGGGAGCGGCTGGCGCCCGCTCGCCGCCATGATCATGAATCGCCCAACAATTCCGCGAGCGGATGCATCTGTTCGACGTGTTGCGAGACCACTTTCGCAATGACGATGATTGGAATGCTGAGCAGCATGCCCCAGACGCCCCACAGCCAACCCCAAAACATCAGTGAAACGAACACCGCCGCGGAATTCATGTTCGCAATCCGCCCGGTCATCCAAGTGGCGACCAGGGTTCCGATTACGCCGGCAATCGCAAGCGATGCACCGGCGACCAGTGCAGCCATTGTCAGCGAGTTGAATTGAATGTAGGCCGCCATGGCCGTCGCGACCGCGATGGCGGTCGGCCCCAAATAGGGCACGACGTGCAGCAGTCCCGCGGCGGCGGCCCACGCTCCGGCGTTCTCGAGACCGAGCCAGCGAAATACGATCCAGGTCAGCAACCCGACCAGCAAGTTGGTCGTCAACACCATGAGCAAGTATTTTTGAATCGAACGGTTGATGTCGTTCAAGATATGGACGGTGATCTTCTTCCTTGACAGCGAGGATCCGGCCAGCCGCACGAGACTGCGTTTGAAACGATCTCCCCCGAGCAGCAGGAAAAACACGAGAAAAGCCACCATCGCCGCTTGGCTCAAGGTCTCGAGCGTGCCCATCGAGCTTTTCCAGAGGAAAGTATTCAGCTTGAACGTGGGCTGATCGACGATGACGTGCGTGGCGGCTTGATGCTGCGCCACGGGGCCACCCGCCGCCTGTGTTGCCGCCTTCTCCACCTGCGTCGCGGCGTTTTGCATTTTCTGCATATCGCCAATTTCGCTGAGTCGCATGCCTGCAAGACCCGCAGATAGTTTCGCGGCCGCATCGGGCAATTGCTCGATGATGGTTTGCATTTGTCCGCGCAATGAATACACGCCGAACCCGAGCGCGCTGACGACACTTGCCATCACGATGACCGTACCGATGACACGCGGTATCCTGATTGCCTCGAGCCAGGCAACTAGTGGATACAGCGTGTATGAGATGATGATGCCGAGCAGCAGCGGTATCGCAAAGGCACGCGCCCACGATAAGGCATAAACCGACGCGAGGATTGCCAGGACTCCCAACGCCAGACCCCGCGCGTCGACTGCTGCGCGCGACGCCGGAAGCGTGACGATCGATGCATCGACGTGAACGGCGCCTTGCTCGACCGCTTGCGGCGAGTCGGCAACTATGACGGTGACCGGAATGGCGGGGGGTTCCATCGTTGGAACCGATACCTTTAATGTGGGTGTCGGATGGCTCATGGCTGCTCGAGTCACGTCCATTGGATTAGTGCTTATGCACTGCGGAAGATAGTTATTATGCCGGAAATGGTCTGTGCGCCAGCGTACCGAGGCAGCCGCGGAAACGGTGCAACATGCGCCCGTACGCAAGGAGTTTGCCATGCTTGAGGACGCGGTGACTTACAAGGCCGCCAGCCGCATCGGCGCTTTTCTGCGCGAACGAAAATACCCCGTGTCCCGCGGCGCAAACGCCCGCCACTCGTCAAACCCGCCCAATTGATATCACTAGCCCGTCGCGCCGTGCTGCGCCGTTCGTCCGCATCGCCTTGGGACAATGATGAGATCCTGCGCGCAGAGCTTTTCAGCATCGAGCGTCTCGAGGAACACGCTGCAAGTCTCGCCGCCGCACAACAGATTACGAGCGGCCGAACAGCCCGCCGGACGCTTGGCGGGCGACTGCGCGACAACGAGTCGGTTCTGCTCGCCGCCTACCGGGCGATTGCCGCCGCCGCAGGCGAAGGTCGCGCAATTTCGCCGGCGGCCGAGTGGCTGCTCGATAATTACCACCTCGTCGAAGAGCAGATCCGGGAAATCCGCGAAGACCTTCCGCCGAGCTTCTATCGGTTGCTGCCCAAGTTAGCCAATGGACCTCTCAGGGGCTATCCGCGCGTATTCGGCTTGGCCTGGGCGTTCGTTTGCCATACCGACAGTCTGTTCGATCCGGAAACGCTGCGCGCCTTCGTGCGCGCATATCAGCGCGTTCAGCCTCTGACCATCGGCGAGCTGTGGGCCGTCGCCATTACGCTGCGGATCCTACTCGTCGAAAATCTGCGCCGCGCCGCGGCACGTATCGTCAGCAGTCGGGCCGCTCGCGAAGAAGCGGACGCCCTTGCCGATCGACTTCTGGGCGTGAACGGAAAAACGGCCGAACCTGACGCGTTGGCTCGCCGCGACTCGGACAGCGCAACCTTCTCACCCGCATTTACCGTCCAGCTCGTCCAGCGCCTTCGGGATCAGGACCCGAGAGTCACGCCCGCGCTGCATTGGCTCGAGGAGCGCTTGGCCGGGCAGGGCACGACGTTGGAGGAGACGGTGCGCGACGAGCATCAGCGACAGGGCGCGTCGAACGTGACCGTGCGCAACATCATCACGAGCATGCGGTTGCTCTCGGATGTGGATTGGCCGGAGTTTTTCGAAAGTGTCAGCTTGGTCGACGACCTGCTGCGGTCCGGAAGCGATTTTGCCGCGATGGATTTTCCCACGCGAGACCTTTACCGCCGGGCCATAGAGCGTTTCGCGCGGGGCTCGAAACTGACGGAACTTGCAATCGCCGGTGCAGCGCTGGCGGCTGCCCGTGAGTCGGCGGCAACGGACAATGAGCATGGCGACGGCCGCACTCGTGATCCTGGTTATTATCTGATCGCCAACGGCCGGCGCGCATTCGAGGCGACGATCGGTTACCGGAGCCCGCTGTTCAGTTGGCCTCGCCATTACGGACTGACAGCCAAGGTGGGTAACTACCTGGCTGCGATCGCCCTGATAGCGGCCTTCGCACTGTCGCCGCCGTTGTTCATGCTCAATACCTGGGGCATCTCGAGTGCCCACCTCGTGCTGCTCGCTGTCCTCGGCCTCGTTCCTGCGCTCGACGCCGCCATCGCGCTCGTGAATCGCGCCGTCATGCGCGGGTTCCGGGCAACGATCCTGCCCGCCCTTGCCCTGCGCGCCGGCGTTCCATCGCATCTGAGAACGATGGTCGTCGTCCCCGCGTTACTCACGACTCCTGCCGCACTCGGCGAGCAGATCGAGCGCCTCGAAATTCACTACCTCGGGTCTCCGGATGGCGAGCTGTACTTTGCGTTGCTTTCCGACTGGACGGACGCCCCGACCGAAAGCGCCGCGGGAGACGCGGCCCTACTCGAACTCGCCGGCGCGGCCATTGCGCGCCTGAACCGACTTCACGGCAAGGGCTCAGCCAGTGACCGTTTCTTGCTGCTCCACCGCCGCCGCGTCTGGAGCGAGGGGCAGAGGCAGTGGATGGGATGGGAACGCAAGCGTGGCAAGCTCCACGAATTGAATCGCCTGCTGCGCGGAGCGACCGATACTAACTTCCGCGACCTCAAAGGGCGTCCGCCGAAGGTTCCATCGGACGTTCGCTACATCATCACGCTCGATAGCGACACGCGGCTTCCGCGGGAAACGGCGCGCCGCCTGGTCGGCAAAATGGCTCACCCGTTGAACCGCCCCCGATTCGATCCCGCAGCCGGACGCGTGGTCGAGGGCTACGCAATCCTGCAGCCGCGGGTCGCGCCGTCCCTGCCCGTCGGTCGCGAAGGTTCCCTCTTTCAGCGCATCTTCTCCAGCGCGAGCGGGATCGATCCGTATGCGGCAGCCGTGTCGGACGTCTACCAGGACTTGTTCGGCGAAGGTTCATACGCCGGCAAAGGTATCTACGATGTAGACGCCTTTGAAGCCGCGCTCGCGGGTCGCGTATCCGACGGCATGTTGCTCAGTCACGATCTGTTCGAGGGAATCTTCGCACACGCGGGTCTGGTCTCCGACATTGCGGTCGTCGAGGAATTTCCGTCGCGCTACGACGTCGCGGCCGCACGCCAGCACCGCTGGGCGCGTGGCGACTGGCAACTATTGCCTTGGATATTAGGAAAAGATGATGCGGCGGGCGCGCTACGCAGCGGCCGTCGCTTGCCGCTGATCGGGCTCTGGAAAATGTTGGACAATCTGCGGCGGACCTTGTCGGCACCTGCCAGCGTCGCGGCCCTGCTGGCCGGTTGGGTCTTGCCGCGCAGCGGTGCGCTGCTCTGGACGGCCTTTGTCGTCTTGACGATCGGCTTGCCGGCGCTATTGCCTATATTCGCGGACATCGTACCGCGCCGCGCCGGCATCAACGCACGCAGCCATTTTCGCGCGCTGCGCAAAGATATCGGGCTTGCTGCGTCCCTAATCGCCTTGGTGGTCATCTTTCTTGCACATCAGACATGGCTGATGATCGACGCGATCGGTCGAACGCTGTTTCGTCTGTACCTGAGTCGACGCAATTTGCTGCAGTGGGTCACCGCCGCACAGGCCAATCTCAACTCGCCGCTAACCATTTACACCGCATATCGCCGCATGAGTGGAGGCGTGGTCATAGCGGTGCTTGCCACGGCGCTCATCGCGTACCTACGGCCCGGCGCCTGGAGTATCGCAGCGCCATTCCTGGTCCTTTGGATTGCCTCTCCGGCCGTCGCCGTATGGATCAGCCTGTCCCCGCGGGTCGCGGGTCACCTAGCGGTCACGGATGCCGACACGCACGCGCTGAGACTGGTCGCGCGCCGCACATGGCGCTACTTCGAGACTTTTGTAACGGCGGACGATCAAATGCTGCCGCCGGACAACTTTCAGGAAGATCCGGAACCGGTGCTCGCACATCGCACCTCCCCCACCAATCTTGGCCTGTATCTCTTGTCCACCGTCAGCGCCCGCGACTTCGGATGGACCGGCACGATCGATACGGTCGGGCGCTTGGAAGCGGCGTTGGCGACGATGAGCCGGCTCCAGCAATATCGCGGTCACTTTTACAATTGGTACGACACGCGAGATCTTCGCCCGCTGGATCCGCGATACGTCTCGTCCGTGGACAGCGGCAACCTTGCCGCGCATTTGATTGCACTAGCCAACGCGTGCCGCGAATGGATCGATGTGCCCGCGGCCAGCGGATTGTGCTGTGCCGGTATCGAAGATGCGCTGCATTTGGCGCGAGAGGCCCTCCATGAGATCCCCGCCGATGTGCGAATGCAAACGATCAGCGCTACGCCGCTCGAACACGCGCTCGATGCGTTGGTGGCGGCGCTGGACGGCAACGAGGCAAAACCCGGGGACATTGGCGCGCAATTAGACCGGGTCGCACCTCTGACGGCGACCCTTGCAGACATTGCGCGAACGCTGGCAATTGAGTTGGGCGATGAGGTCGGCGGCGAGATGCTGTATTGGGCCGAAGCCGCGCGACGCTCGGTCGAGAGCCTGCAGCGGGATCTGCGCCTCACGGACGAAGCGGTCCGAGATCTTTGGCACCGGCTCGCAATTATTGAGTCGACGGCGCAGCAAATGTTCGACGCGATGCAGTTCGGCTTTCTGCTGGATCCGGAACGCCGGCTGCTGTCGATCGGCTACCGCGCGGCCGACGGCACTCTCGATCCGAGCTGCTACGACTTGCTCGCTTCCGAGGCGCGTCTTGCGAGCTTCGTGGCCATTGCCAAGAACGACGTGCCGGCGCGCCACTGGTTTCGGCTCGGGCGCACGGTCACGCCCGTCGCACACGGGGCAGCGCTGGTTTCCTGGTCGGGGTCGATGTTCGAATACTTGATGCCATCTCTCGTCATGCGTGCGCCGCTCGGGAGCCTGCTGGAACAATCCAATCGCCTGATCGTGCAGCGGCAAATCGAATACGGCGCCGAGCTCGGACTTCCCTGGGGCGTCTCGGAATCCGCTTACAACGCGCGCGACCTCGAACTCACTTACCAGTATTCGAACTTCGGCGTGCCGGGCCTCGGCCTCAAACGGGGATTGAGTGAAAACGCCGTGATCGCACCCTACGCGACGGCCCTTGCCGTGATGGTCGATCCGGCGCGCGCGGTGCGCAACTTTTCGCGACTCGCTGCGGCCGGCGCGCGCGGTCGGTTCGGCTTCTTTGAGGCGCTCGATTACACCCGCAGCCGCCTTCCCGAAGGATCCCCGGTTGCCGTCGTTCGGGCATTCATGGCGCATCATCAGGGCATGACCGTAGTTGCCATCGCCAACGCGCTCTACGACGGGAGAATGCGCGAACGCTTTCATGCCCAACCAAGCATCCAGGCGACCGAGTTGCTGTTGCAGGAGCGCACGCCGCGTGACTACTCGGTCGCTCATCCCCGAGCCGAAGAAGTCGGCACGGCGGCGCGCGTCAGCGACACGCAATTGCCGGAATCGCGGCGTTTTCGATCTCCGCACGAATCGACGCCGCAAACCCATCTGCTCTCGAACGGCCGCTATTCGGCAATGCTGACGAGCGCCGGCTCCGGCTTTAGTCGCTGGAGCGATCTCGGAGTCACCCGTTGGCGCGAAGATCTCACGCGCGATGATATCGGCAGCTATTTCTTTTTGCGTGACATCGAAAGCGGTGCCGTGTGGTCCGCAGCTTATCAACCGAGCCGCGTCGAGCCCGATAGTTACGAGGTGAACTTCACCGAAGATCGCGCGGAATTCATTCGTACCGACGCTGCGATCACGACGATCATGGAAGTGATCGTTTCGCCGGAGGACGACGCTGAGGTCCGGCGCCTGTCGGTCTTCAATTCCGGCAATCGAACACGCGACCTGGAGGTCACCTCGTACTGCGAACTCGTGCTTGCGCCCGCGGCCGCCGACGCGGCACATCCGGCATTCTCAAAGCTTTTCGTGCAGACCGAGTATGTTGCGAAAATCGGCGCGATTCTGGCGACGCGGCGGCGGCGCTCGCCGGCCGAACCGGAGATCTGGGTAGCCCACCACGCCGTCATCGAAGGCGAGACCTTGGGCAAGCCGGAGCTGGAAACCGATCGAGCCCGTTTCCTCGGTCGCGGGCGCGATATTCAAGCGCCCATTGCCATGATGGACGGGCGGCGTTTGTCCAACACCGTGGGCACCGTGCTCGATCCGGTGTTCGCGCTCCGGTATCGCGTGCGCATTCCGGCGGGCGCCACGGTGCACATTGCGTTCTGGTCCAGCGCTGCCGCTACGCGTGAAAGTGTTCTGGCCCTCGTGGATAAACACCATGAGCCAAACGCTTTCGTACGCGCGGCTACACTGGCGTGGACACGGGCGCAGATACAGCTTCGCCACCTTGGAATCGACGCCGCGGAGGCCGGCCTTTTCCAGAGCCTCGCAGGCCATGTGCTTTATGCCGACGCGTCGATGCGGCCGTCGTCCAATACGATACGCCGGGGCGGCGGCGGCCCTGCCGCGCTGTGGACTCATGGCATTTCCGGGGATTTGCCGATCGTGCTGCTGAGAATCGACGATAACGAAGACATCGGCATCGCGCGGCAGTTGTTGCGCGCTCACGAATACTGGCGAATGAAGCAGCTTCCCGTCGATCTCGTGATCCTCAACGAGCGAGTCGCTTCCTATATTCAGGAGCTGCAGGTCGCTCTGGAGGCGCAGCTTCGAATGAGCCAGTCCCAGCCACAGTTCGGAGCCGGCAACACGCGCGGCTCCGTATTTCTGCTGCGCAAGGATCTGATCTCGGAACAGACGCTCGAGCGCCTGTCAGCCGTTGCACGCGTCGTTTTGGTCGGACAACGCGGCGACTTGGCCGATCAGCTCGATCGTCTGCGGGCACCCACCGCTCCGGCCCCGCGGCGAGCGAGAACGAGAGTGCGTCCCGCAGCATCGACGATCGCTTCCATGCCGAAGGACCTGGAATTTTTCAACGGACTCGGAGGATTCGCGGCAGACGGACGAGAATACGTCACGCTCTTGGGTCCAGGGCAAACGACACCCGCTCCGTGGATCAATGTCGTTGCCAATCCCAGATTCGGCTTCCAAGTCGCTGCGGAGGGAGGCGGATTCACCTGGGCGCTGAACAGTCGGGAGAACCAGCTGACGCCCTGGGCCAATGATCCCGTCACGGATCGGCCGGGCGAGGTGCTGTATCTGCGCGACGAGGAGAACGGCGAGTTGTGGGGACCGACGGCCTCGCCGATCCGGGATCATGGTGCGCATTATAGTGCCCGGCACGGTCAGGGATACACCCGGTTCGAACACACCGCACACGGCATTGCCCTCGAGCTGATTGTCTACGTTCCGATGGACGATCCGATCAAGATATCGCGCATGACGATCCGCAATAACTCGCAACGGGCGCGAAGACTTTCCGTCACGGCCTACGTCGAATGGGTGCTCGGGCCTTCTCGGGCTGCCATGGCACCGTTCATTGTGACGTCGATCGACGCGGCTACGGGCGCGATGTTCGCGCACAATCCCTGGAGCACGATGTTCGGTTCGCGCGTGGCATTCGCTGATCTCGCCGGCCGCCAATCACAATGGACGGCCGACCGACGCGAGTTTCTCGGACGACATGGCATGCTCGATAGACCGGCGGCGCTTACCGGACGGGCGCCTCTTTCGCGGCGCGTGGGTGCCGGCCTCGACCCATGCTGCGCGTTGCAAAGCAGCGTGGAACTTGCGGCGGACGAGAGCATCGAGGTGGTCTTCTTCCTGGGTCAAACGGCGAGCGCGAGCGACGCGCAAGCTCTGTTGCTGCGCTACCGGTCGATCGATCTCGATGCGGTATTCCGTACGGTGGTTCAATACTGGGACGATCTACTCGGAATGGTGCAGGTGAAGACGCCGGACCGGTCCCTGGACGTCGTCCTCAATCGCTGGATGCTCTATCAGACGCTCGTCTGCCGAATGTGGGCGCGATCGGCTCTCTATCAAGCGAGCGGGGCCTACGGGTTCCGCGACCAGCTTCAGGACGGAATGGCGCTGGCTCTGTCCAGTCCCGCCTTGGCCCGAGAGCATCTGCTGCGCGCTGCCCACCGGCAGTTCATCGAGGGCGACGTTCAACATTGGTGGCTGCCGTCTAACGAGGAGCGCTCTCCCGGCGCCGGCGTTCGAACCCGCATTGCCGACGATCGGGTATGGCTCGTGTACTGCGCCGCTCACTATGTCGAGGCGACCGGCGACGTCGCAGTCTTGGATGAACCGGTGCCGTATCTAGAGGGTCAGGTACTGCGGCCAGGTCAGCAGGACGCATACTTTCAGCCGGAGATCTCTGACGAATTCGCTCCGCTGTTCGAACATTGTGCGCGCGCGTTGGAACAGAGCCTTGCTGTAGGAGCACACGGCCTGCCATTAATCGGCGCGGGCGACTGGAACGACGGTATGAACCGCGTTGGTGAGATGGGACGGGGTGAAAGCGTCTGGCTCGGATGGTTTTTGCACGCGACGCTCGTGGCATTCGCGCCGCTCGCGAGGGCACGCGGTCAGCGCAATCGGGAGAGTCAGTGGCTGAGGCAGGCGGCAGCTCTGCAGCACGCGCTCGAGCAAGAGGCTTGGGACGGCGAATGGTACCGTCGGGGCTATTACGACGATGGAACGCCGCTAGGATCGGCCGCAAGCACCGAATGCCGAATCGACTCCATCGCGCAATCGTGGAGCGTCATTTCGGGGGCCGCCGACCCGTTCCGCGCCGCGCGTGCGATGGCCGCCGTGGACAGTCACCTCATTCGACGTGACACGGGTCTCGCGTTGCTGTTCACGCCGCCCTTCGATCGGACTGCACTCGATCCGGGTTATATCAAAGGGTATCCGCCCGGGATTCGCGAAAACGGTGGTCAATATACGCACGCCGCCACTTGGTCGGTGATCGCGTACACGATGCTCGGCCAAGGAAACAAAGCCTGGGAATTGTTCTCAATGCTCAATCCGATCAACCATACGAGCACACGCGCCGACGTGCATTGTTACAAGGTGGAACCCTACGTTGTCGCCGCCGATGTGTATTCCGTTGCTCCGCACGTCGGGCGCGGCGGTTGGACGTGGTATACCGGCTCAGCCGGTTGGATGTATCGGGCCGGCCTGGAGGGGATCCTTGGATTTCGCGTACATGGATCCAGCTTGCTGCTGACTCCGTGCATTCCTAAAGAATGGCCGGGCTTCGAGATCGTGTTCAAGTATCACGCCTCGCGCTACGAAATTCTGGTCGACAACCCTCAAGGCGTCAGTTGCGGCGTCGCGCATGCTGAGTTGGACGGAATTACACTGCCGCCCGGAGCGCAAATCCGAATCCCACTCGTCAATGACCGCAAGCATCATCGGGTAAGACTGGTTCTCGGAGAAGCAGTGCGCCGGACGATAGCGATGAACTAGAAGTCACAACGCCTGCTCTTTGGGCGGTCGCAATGCACAACGATGCCGAAGCTAATGCAAAGGCAAATACTTATCATTCTTCTTGTCCTCAGCGATTTTAGGGCGTAGCTTTCAACTGTGTTCTTCAGCGTTGCGCCTTGAAATTCTAGGCCTGCGAGCTACTTGGGGCGTTGCGCTCAGTCCCGATGAAATCTTCGCGTTAGGAGAGGCAAATGAAGACCGGAATTTTGACCATTTTGAAGGGTGGGGTCGTAGTCGCGAGCGTTTTCGCGCCGTTTATCGTACTGCTGGGTGCGCTATTCCTTCTTCCGAGCGGCGTTTATATCGGCAGAAGCGCAGATGCCCTCGACTGGATGTGGCTCATACTGCTGGCCGGGATGATTCTTGGCATCTACTATTTGACGGTATACGTGGCTTTCCATGCGGTCGACCGTTCAAAACACATTCGCCAATAGAAATTATTGCTAGAGGCTAGGCTTACCGGGCGGCCATTTGACCGCCCGGTAAGCACTCGAATCACTGCGCGGTCAATCGCGACTCGATCCAGTTGCCCGCATCGTGCAGCTTAACCCCATTGCTTTGATTCGCGGTCGCTGATTGGGCGGCGGTTACGCAATTCCTCTTATAGTATTGGTTGTGGCCCGGCGTACGATCTCGGTCGAAACCGGTAGCCGGCGGAGTTTTGTCGATGTATACGAAAATTCTGGTGCCCGTGGACGGCAGCGAAACAAGCCGGCTCGGGCTTCAGCACGCAATTCTGCTGGCGAAGGATCAAAAGGCACCGTTACGCCTATTGCACGTGGTCCATGATTATTTGGTCGCCGAGGGTCGGCATGGGCTCGTCAAGTCGGGTGAATTGCTGAAGGAACTTCGTGAGCAGGGTCAGACCATCCTCAGCGGTGCAGTCGCGAGTGCTCGCGCCCAGGGCGTCGAAGCCGATACCGCAACCGTCGAGACAGCGATGGGACCGGTCGGTGCGGCGATTACCGAATACGCGCAACAATGGCCGGCCGATCTGATCGTGATTGGCACGCATGGCCGGCGCGGCATTCGTCGTCTCGTCTTGGGTAGCGATGCGGAATACGTCGTGCGCACGACGCCTGTACCGGTGCTGCTGGTGCGCGGAACCAAATCGCCGCCGGCGGATTAGCGTAGCGGATCTTTTGCGCCAACGCGTACGGCACACGCGCAGGACGGCCGGAAACGTGCTACACGTGGAATGCTTCTTGAGCCTGTTGATCAGTCCCGCGCTGCAACGGCTTTCCCGCATCCTCTCGAGAAAGACATTACTCCATGTTGAAACGGCTCCGCGGTCATTTTTCGAATGACCTCTCGATCGACCTTGGCACCGCCAATACCTTGATTTACGTCAAGTCGCGCGGCATCGTACTCAATGAACCCTCGGTCGTCGCCGTGCAAGACGAACCGGGACACGGCGGCAAAGTAGTGCTAGCAGTCGGCATGGAGGCGAAGAAAATGCTCGGCCGAACGCCTGGGCACATCACGGCCGTGCGGCCCATGAAGGACGGTGTCATTGCCGACTTCACCTACACGGAAAAGATGCTCCAGTACTTCATCAACAAAGTTCATGGCAATCGCTTTTTACGTCCGAGTCCGCGCGTACTCGTATGCGTGCCATTCGGCTCTACCCAAGTCGAGCGCCGCGCCATCAAGGAATCCGCCGAGGGGGCCGGCGCGCGCAGCGTCGATATCGTGCCGGAGCCCATGGCCGCCGCGGTCGGCGCAGGCTTGCCGGTACATGCGGCGCGCGGCTCGATGGTCCTCGACATCGGCGGCGGCACATCCGAAGTCGCCGTGGTTTCGCTGAACGGCATCGTTTACGCAGCGAGCGTGCGTATGGGTGGCGATAAATTCGATGAGGCAATCACGCAGTACGTACGGCGCAACTATGGAATCTTGATCGGGGAAGCCACGGCGGAGCGCATCAAGATCGCGATCGGCTCGGCCTATCCCGGCGAGCAGGTGCGTGAAATCTCCGTCAGGGGAAGAAATCTCTCGGAGGGCGTGCCGCGCGCGTTTACCTTGAACTCGAATGAAATATTGCAGGCCCTCGAGGAGCCTTTGCAGGGCATCGTAAGTGCCGTGAGGCACGCGCTCGAGCGAACGCCGCCGGATCTCGGCAGCGACGTCGCGGAAAGCGGTATCGTGCTCACCGGCGGAGGCGCATTGCTGCGTGACATTGATAAATTGATCACCAAGGAGACCGGATTGCCGGTGATCATCGCCGACGATCCGCTGACTTGCGTAGCGCGCGGTGGTGGACGAATCCTCGAGCTCACGCAAGCGCACGGGGGAGGAATCTTCGGCCTGCAGTAGCGCTCTTGAGAATGCAAGGGGAGATGCATGACGGAAGTAATCAATTTCAAGGAAAAGCTCGCACTCTTTAGCGATCATTGGGCACCGCGCGTGGTCGCCGAGCTCAATGATTACCAGTTCAAGCTCGTCAAGTTCGTCGGTGAGTTCGTTTGGCATGAACACAAAGATACGGACGAAGCATTCCTGGTGATCGCAGGGGAGATGGAAATCGGATTTCCGAATCGCAGCGTCGTGCTACGAGCGGGAGAACTGTTTGTCGTTCCGAAGGGTGTGGAGCACATAACCCGGGCAGCGCATGAATGTCATGCGCTGATCATCGAGCCTCGCGGTGTCGTGAATACGGGCGAGGCGGGTGGCGGCCTTACCGCACCGAGAGACGTTTGGATATGAGACACAAGCGTTAGAGATAAATCATGCCGTATGCAAGGAATGAAGATCTTCCGCAGTCCGTGAAGGCGCATCTACCCGAGCACGCGCAAGATATCTTTCGCGAGACCTTCAACAGCGCTTGGGCTACGTACGGCGCGTCGCAATCCGCCGGTCGCGAGGCGACCGCATTTCGGGTCGCGTGGGCGGCGGTGAAGCGACGCTACGAAAAGGCCGGCGACGTGTGGGTCGAGAAACCGCGATGAGCTTGGCATGCGACGAGAATACCGGTTGCGCATTTCTCCTAAGCCGATGATCAGGTCGGAAAGCTGCCCTGCAACAGAATTCCACGGTCGACGGAGCCGATCTTGGTATGGCCGCAAAAGGCCATCGTCAGGTCGAGTTCCTTGTGGATGATCTCCAGCGCCTTTGTCACACCCGCCTCGCCCATGGCCCCCAGCGCGTAGAGAAAAGCGCGGCCGACGTAGGTGCCACGGGCCCCCAATGCCACGGCCTTCAATACGTCCTGACCGGAACGGATACCGCCGTCCATGTGAACCTCGATCTTCGAACCAACCTCGTCCGCGATGGCCGGCAGCGCCCTGATGCTGGATGTCGCGCCGTCGAGCTGACGGCCGCCGTGATTGCTGACGATCAGCGCGTCGGCGCCTGACGCCACCGCGAGTTTGGCGTCCTCGACGTCCATGATGCCCTTGAGGATCAGCTTGCCGCCCCAGCGTTTCTTGATCCATTCGACATCGCCCCAGTTCAGATTGGGATCGAATTGGGAAGTCGTCCATTCGGACAGCGAGCCCATATCTTCGACTCCTTTCACATGCCCGACGACATTGCCGAAGTGGTGCCGCCCGGTGCCCAACATGCCGAGGCACCAGCGCGGCTTGAGCATCATGTTGAGAATATTGGAGATGGTCGGCGCGGGCGGGGCGCTCAATCCGTTCTTCAGGTCCTTATGGCGCTGGCCGAGAATCTGCAGGTCCAGTGTCAACACCAGAGCGCCGCAGTTCGCGGCCTTGGCGCGATCGATTAGGCGCTCGACGAAGTCGCGGTCGCGCATCACATAGAGCTGGAACCAGAACGGTGCCTTCGTATGCGCCGCGACATCCTCGATCGAGCAAATGCTCATCGTCGACAGCGTGAACGGGATGCCAAATTTCTCGGCCGCTTTCGCCGCAAGTATTTCTCCGTCGGCGTGTTGCATGCCGGTCAGGCCGGTGGGCGCGAGAGCCACCGGCATCGCCACATCGACGCCCACCATCTTGGTCGCTGTGCTGCGGTCTTCGAGATTGACGGCCACGCGCTGGCGCAGTTTGATCTGGCCGAAGTCACTCTCGTTTGCGCGGTAGGTGGCTTCGGTCCATGAGCCGGAGTCGGCATAGTCGTAAAACATGCGCGGCACACGTTTCTTCGCCAATATGCGCAGATCTTCGATGCAAGTGATGACGGCCATGGTTATCTCCGTGACTTCAGCCCTGCGATGGCGCGCAAGCGGCGCGGCTTGGCCGGTTCCGATATGCACGGAATGATACAGGGTACCGATGCTATATTAACGGCATTCTCAGTGCGGCTGATCAAGGCGCTACCACGGATCAAGCTGCAGGGTAACGGTCGGTCGCCGACACGGTGGAGCAATCACGCGGGACGGCACGGATGATTTTCCCAATGGTTAGTTGATCGCCGTGCATAGCCGGAGGGATTGAACATGAATCTGGGTCGATACCGACGATCGTGGCAGGTGCTGCTGATGTGTCTCTGTGTGCCGCTCTGCCAGGCGAGTTCGGCCCGCGGCGGCGAGTCGCTACAACCGGCGCGCCACGAACTTCTCGGCGCCTGGCGGCTCGTGCGCATCGAATTATCGGGCCCAAGTGGACCGATCGTCGACCCGTTCTACCAATCCGACTCCACGGGGATCCTCATTTACGACTCGTCCGGATGGATGAGTGTGCAGATCGTTGCGCCGCAACGCCCGCCGGTCGAAGTACCGGCATCGCGGTCACCGTCCGCCGCGACCTCGCAGGATGCGCCGTTGAAAGCCGCGGCATTCGATACCTATTACGCCTATTTTGGCACGTGGGATTACGATGAGGCGACATCCGTGGTGACCCATCATGTCAAGTCCGCTCTCATCCCCGCCGAAACCGGCCTGAGTTATGCGCAAAAGGTCTCCTTCGAGGGCGGACGATTGATCTTCACCGTACGCAGCGGCAATCAGCGCGAGGAAATCGTCCACAGGAAGATCTGGGAACGAATCTCGGGCACCGGCACGTGACGCTGCAAGTGGGGCAGGGGCCTCTGGTTGGAGTGAACCATGGCGGGTGAGGCTTGAATTCCGGCGTCATGCGCTTCTTGTGCATTGCTTCACGTGTGCTCGCTACGCTGATCGTCGGGCTTTGCGCATCCTGGGGCGTGTTTGCCCTGTGGTATCAAGTGCCGGGAGGCCATGCGCTGAAGATACTGGGGGCAGCGGCGTGGGTGGCGCTTAGCTCGGCCGCGCTCGTCGCGCTTTGGCGGAGGCGCACCGCGCTGGGATTGGCCGGATTCGCGGCGGGATTTGCGGTCTTGCTGATCTGGTGGCATCAACTCAAACCATCGAATGATTACATCTGGACGGACGACGTCGCCCAAATGACGATCGGAAGTGTCGATGGCAATCGCGCGACGCTGCACAATGTGCGTAATTTCGACTGGCGCAGCGACAGCGACTATACGCAGCGATGGGAAACGCGCCACTATGACATCGATCGCCTCGATTCGGTGGACATGATCATGTCGTACTGGACGGGCCCCGCGATCGCACACATGCTGGTCTCTTTCGGCTTCGATGACGGCGAGCACGTCGTGTTCTCGATAGAGATACGCCGCCGGCAAGGCGAGGAGTTCTCAGAGGTCGGCGGTTTTTTCAAAGAATTCGAACTTAGCATCATTGCGGCTGACGAACGTGACGTGATCCGGGTTCGAACCAATGTGCGTGGCGAGGACGATTATCTATACCGCATCAAAATGCCGGTAACCGCGATGCGGGAATTGTTCCTCGCTTACATCGATCAGGTGAATAGCCTGGCACGCACACCTCGTTTCTACAACACGGTGACTGCCAACTGCACGACACTGGCGTTCCACATGATGAAGCACATCGTCGGTTATCTTCCATTGAACTATAGTCTGCTGCTAACGGGTTACCTTCCACAATATGTCTACCGAATCGGCGGTCTCACCTCGCACTATTCATTTGAGGATCTCCGCGCCTCCGGACACATCACCGAGCGCGCCAAGGCGGCGGATCGCAGCGAGAACTTTTCGGCGGATATCCGCCGAGGCATCCCGCGCGTTGATGCCCCGGAATAGCGGCTACGCGAAGCGCAATTGCCCAGCGTATGAGGGTGGTTGCTATGACGGTAACGGCGTACCGTCATTGATGCCGCCATGCGGCGGTTCGAGATGGGCTATCTCTTCGGAGCGCCACGTATGAATGCATTCTGCGCCGGGAAGCTGTCCTGACGCCGCGCAAACCGGTCGGAAAACTGCGCCGGCGAAATGGCCGTGAGAAGTCTGGCCGCCGGTTCCACATTGCGCTGCTCTGGCCAAGTGCTCACGCGCGGCGGAGCGCGCTGCGTGCCTTCCAACGGGCGCCTACGCGTTGGCAATTGATGATCATGCTGTCGATCGCCGTCAGTCTGTGGTTCGCGCTCAATTGGATCTACCAAGTTGTCCGTAAACCGTCGGAACTCTTTTTTCCAGTCAGCGGTACGCTCAACAAGACGCCGGCAGAGACCTGGCGGCGGTACGGACCTCTGTTTGAAAAATACTCGACGGATATCATTTCCCCGGAATTGCTCGCGGCACTCGCGCAAGTGGAGGGTTCCGGCAATCCCGTGGCGCAGACCTATTGGCGCTGGGCGTGGACGCCAGGGTCGTTCGACGTCTACAAGCCCGCGTCGAGCGCGGTGGGAATGTACCAAATCACGAACGGCACGTTTGCCGAGGCAAGGCGTTATTGCATTCGACACCACACGGTCGTCGAGGACGGTCCATGGAACGACTGGAATTCGTGCTGGTTCAATAGCCTGTACACGCGTGTCGTGCCCTCGCACGCGGTGGAACTGACCGCGGCGTATTTGGATCGCAGTGTGTCCACGGCTCTCGACCGTTACCATGCGAGATTGGCGAACCATGAGCGTCTACAGGAATTGGCAGCAGTGATCCATTTATGCGGCGCGGGGGCGGGTGACGCCTATGCGCAGCGCGGGATGCGGTTGGTGGAGGGTCAGTGGTGCGGGGATCATGAAGCCCGGGAGTACGTCGCGCGCGTCAACGCTGCTAGACACCTTTTCGAATCTCTGCGCGCAGCGGGTGCTCACCCCTGAGGGATCGGCATCCGCCTCGACGGCGCGGTCAGGCGTTGTCGATCGATTGAAGTTGCGCCGCAAACACGTATTAAGTCTTCCTGCCGCCCACGAGCAATACGCCGCCAAGGATTATGGCACCAATGCCCGCCCAGACCGGGATGTTAACCGTCTCCTTCTCTTTCACTGCCATTTCGAAGGGACCAATCTTCGCCTCATGGGTATCTTTGGTGTAGGTGAAGCCACCGTAAATTAATCCCAGGATGCCCGCCGCAACCAGCAGCAGCCCGGCAATTTTGAGTGAGTTCATAGTGTCTCCGCGAATGGTTGCAGTGTTACTAAGGCCACGAGTCTGCACCCAATCGGGATCATTGGTCAAAATTTCAGCCGATCGAGCCGCGCAATTGCGGTACCGATTCGCAAATCGGGCAGGGCCAGATGTTGAAGTATCATTAGTTGAACCGAGCACAGAGGAGTCCTCTCATGCCTAATGTGACCATGGCCGTCGACCTTCCCCGTTCCCCGGCGCGCTTATACCGCATGTACCTCGATCCCAAGCAGCACGCGGCGTTTACCGGAGCTCCGGTGAAAATCGCGGCACGGGCCGGCGCAACATTCGAGGCTTTCGGCGGTGCCTTGAGCGGAACGATCCTGCAAATCGTGCCCAACCGGCTGATCGTGCAATCCTGGCGATCAAAAAACTTTGCGCGCCGCGACCTGGATTCCACGCTGGTGCTGTCGTTTTCGCCGATAAAAGGCGGCGGCCGAATCGAGCTGACGCACGTTAACGTTGCGAACGGTGACTTTGCAGGCGTATCCGAGGGATGGTCGAAGTATTATTGGGTGCCCTGGCGGCAATTCCTGACCAGCCCGAAAAATCGCACCGGGACCCCGGGGTAGTTAACGGCTCGCGATCCCGCGCAATAACAGACTTCGAACCCAGCCGCATAGAGCAATGAAGGTCACGCCCGGACATATGATGAGCGTGGTTGCGATCCCAAATGCACCGCGAAGCTGCACGGCTGCCGTCAGAAGCGGCAGATGCGGACTCTCGAAATGGCCGATGGCGATATTGCAAATGAAGAACACGATGCCGACGCCGACGGAACTGATCGCAAAATATTGCCATCGCGGTTCGCCTTGTCCGGCATGTGCTTGGCGCCAGATCAACAAGCCCATCAGCGCAAAGACCACATAGATGACACTATAGCGTAGCAGGTCGTGCTCAACGGCCGCGACGCCGGGATAGACCGCGATGCTGAGACCGCACAGTGCCGCCAGCGTCGCGCACGCTGCGAAATCGGCAATAAGACCAAAGAAAAACCGTCGCGTTGAGTTCATGGGATGCCGATGTGAGTGTCGTTCGCCGAGTTTAGCGCGCATTGCGCCGGCGCCAAAGATCGCGGGGCAGCATCACCGGATATGTTGTGTGAGCCGCGAATGATGGGAGTACGATCTGTGGTTCAATGCCACGCTTGACGTCAAAAATCCCAAAGCGCTTGCGATTCGCCCTAGGCGCCTTGCTCGGGCTCGCAGCCCTCGGCATTGCAGTTGGAGTATTCATAGCGACGCGCTTTTCCCAGTCTCAGTTGGAGGCTGCCGCGTCCAAGGCATCGGGGATGCAGGTGACGACGGGCGGTGGGTTAAAAGTCCGGCTCTTTCCAAGCTTCGGCGTGACGCTTCAGGACGTGCGGATTCGGAACCAGGGTGCGGACCTGGCCGCGGCACAGCAGATGCGCCTCGGAATCGAACTGCTGCCGCTGGTACACGGGGAATTACGGATCACGGCAATCGGCTTGGCGCATGTCACGCTCGCGGTTGAACAGGGTGTCGACGGCAAATTCAATTTCGAGGGACCATCGTCGGCCACGGGCACGCTACCGGTGATCGATGCAACCGACGTATCCATTGCCGATGTGACGCTGCTGTTCACCGACAAACAAAACGGCAATACCTGGCGCGCGGGGCCCTGCGACGTGGACGCCAGCCATCTTCAAATGGCAGCGGCGACTCGCGCTGAGCTGTCAAATAGTCTCCTCATCACGGCAACCGTCTCCTGCAAACAGATCCAAACTCGCAAGCTCACCGTCGCCGATGTCAAGTTCACGCTCGATGCGAAGCAAGGATTGTTCGCGTTTACGCGGATTACGATGCGAGCCTACGACGGGCAGGGGTCCGGTGAGGTGCACGCAAACCTTTCAGGCGGCGTACCCACTTACCATGTGCACTACGTGCTCTCGAAGTTCCGCATCGAAGAGCTGTGGACGGCATTCTCGCAAAAGAAAATCGGCGAGGGTTTGATGGACTTCTCCACCGATCTGACGTTGCGCGGATACACCGTCATTGCGATGACCCAAAGCAGCGTCGGCGAAGCCTCCCTGCATGGCGACAATCTGATACTCGCGACCGGCGATCTCGACCGCGAATTATCTCGCTATGAGTCCACCCAGAAGTTCGATCTGGTCGATGTGGGTGCAGTGCTGGTCGCGGGTCCGCTCGGACTTGCGGTGACCAAAGGTTACGACTATGCGAGATTACTCGGCACTTCTGGCGGCAGTAGTCCGATCTCAAAGCTCATCTCTGAGTGGAGGATCGAGAATGGCATCGCAGAGGCCAAGGACGTCGCCATGACGACCAAAGCAAACCGGCTCGCAATGAAGGGCAAACTCGATTTCGTACACGATCAATTCCAAGATGTCACGCTAGCGCTCGTCAATGAACAGGGATGCGTCAGGGTACAGCAGAATGTTCATGGCCCGTTCAGTAAGCCGGACGTGGACAAGCCAAACGTCGTGGGCTCATTGACCGGACCGGTGCGCAGATTACTCAATAAAGCCAAGCACCTCATGGGCGGGCGGTGCGAGCCGTTCTATACGGGCTCACTGGCTCCGCCCCAATAGACTTTTGGGAAGCTCGGTGAGAACGCCGCGCCAACCTGCTGCAATGCCACACACCTTCGCCGCGGCGGCTGCGCGCGAAACGTTCGGCGCGAGTCTATGGCGCTCAGACGGCGGCTAACGCGCTATCCAGATCGGCGGTGAGATCCTTGATGTGCTCGAGGCCGATCGATAGGCGCACCGTATCCTCGGAGACACCGGCTTGCTGCAATTCAGTCGCCGACAATTGCCGATGGGTGGTGGAGGCGGGATGGGTTGCGAGCGAGCGTACATCGCCGATATTCACGAGTCGCGTGAACAACTGCAGCGCATCGAGAAAGCGCGCGCCTCGTTCGCGTCCTTCTCCGCTCGGTCCTTTCAATCCGAACGTCAACAGTCCCGATGCCTTGCCGGACAAATACTTCTTCATCAAGGCATGATCGGGATGATCTTCCAGTCCGGCATAGTTGACCCAAGCAACACGCGGATGATGCTTTAAATGCTGGGCGACCTGGAGTGCGCTATCGCTGATGCGATCGACACGCAAAGACAGCGTTTCGATACCCTGAATGATCAGAAAGGCATTGAACGGTGAAATGGCGGCACCGATGTTTCGCAGCGGCACGACTCGCGCACGGCCGATGTAGGCAGCCGGTCCGAGAGCCTCGGTGTAGACGACGCCATGGTAGCTCTTGTCGGGCTCGTTGAGCCGGCGGAAGCGCTGTTTATGTTCTGCCCAGGGAAATTTGCCGGAATCGACGATCGCGCCGCCGACACTCGTGCCATGACCGCCAAGATACTTGGTCAGCGAGTGAACGACGATATCGGCGCCGTGTTCAAAGGGCCGGCTCAAGTAAGGAGTGGGCACCGTGTTGTCGACAATGAGCGGCACTCCGTGCCGATGGGCGATCTTCGCGATACTGCCGATGTCGGTTACATTGCCCTGCGGGTTTCCGAGCGATTCGACGAACACGGCTTTGGTTTTCGCGTCGATGAGTTTTTCGAAGGAACTCGCGTCGCGATAGTCCGCAAACCGAGTCTCGATCCCGTATTGCGGCAAGGTGTGCGCGAATAAGTTGTAGGTGCCGCCGTAGAGCGCGCTGGAGGCGACGATATTGTCTCCCGCCTCAGAGATCGTCAAAATCGAATAGGTAACCGCCGCCTGCCCTGAAGCCAGTGCTAGCGCGGCGATTCCTCCCTCCAGCGCCGCGAGACGTTTCTCGAGCACGTCCTGCGTGGGGTTCATGATGCGCGTGTAGATGTTGCCGGGCACCTTGAGGTCGAACAAGTCCGCGCCGTGTTGCGCGCTGTCGAACGCATAGGCAACCGTCTGATAAATCGGCACCGCGACGGATTTAGTGGTCGGGTCCGGCGAATAACCGCCATGCACTTGTAGGGTTTCGAAGCGCCAGTTTTCGCGTCCGTCGGGTTGACTCATCGCATTTCTTCCATGTAACCGGGGGGCCGGGAAGCGAGGAGAGTAAAGAGGGCGGCTAGAGTTGCCTACTGCGATTTTGATATGAGCTTAGTTCAATTTGGAACAGCCATGGGCAGGGATGCCATTCCCGCCAACGCGGATTTTCGCGCTGCTCATCGCAGGCGCGATTACGTGCGGCCGTGCTTAGCGGCCGACCATGCGATTCAGGTGCTCAGGATAGCGATCCCCTTGCACGGTGATCTTTGACGCCGCGCTTTCGATCTCTCGAAGATCGTCCGGCGTCAGCTCGAGCGCCGCTGCGCCGATGTTCTCCTCGAGGCGCTGCAGCTTTGTCGTGCCCGGGATCGGAACGATCCACGGCTTCTGGGCAAGCAGCCACGCGAGTGCAAGCTGGGCGGGAGTCGCGTTCTTTCGTGCTGCGATGGCGGCGAGCAGATCGACGAGCGCCTTGTTCGCTTTCCGGGCCTCGGGCGTGAAGCGGGGGACGATATTGCGGAAGTCCGTGCTGTCGAACGTCGTCGTCTCATCGATCGTTCCCGTCAGAAAACCCTTGCCGAGCGGGCTGAACGCGACAAGGCCGATGCCGAGTTCCTCTAGCGTCGGCAGCACCTCTGCTTCAACGCTTCTCCACCACAGCGAATACTCGCTCTGGAGGGCGGTCACGCGCTGAACCGCGTGAGCGCGACGAATCGTCTGCACTCCCGCTTCGGACAGGCCGAAGTGCTTGACCTTACCCGCCTGGATCAGCGCCTTCACCGCGCCCGCAACATCCTCGATCGGCACCTCGGGGTCAACACGGTGCTGGTAGAACAGGTCGATCGCCTCGACCTTGAGGCGCTTCAGCGAGGCCTCCGCGACCTCCTTGATGTGTTCGGGTCGACTGTCCAAGCCGGCCTGCTTCCCATTGACAAGCCTGAAGCCGAATTTGGTTGCAATGACTACCTGCGTGCGGAACGGCGCAAGCGCCTCGCCCACGAGCTCTTCGTTGGTGAACGGGCCGTAGACCTCCGCGGTATCGAAGAATGTAACGCCGCGCGCGACGGCCGCGCGGATAACCTCGATCATCTTCTGCTTGTCGCCCGGCGGCCCGTAGCCATAGCTCATGCTCATGCAACCGAGGCCGAGCGCCGATACCTCGAGAGTGCTGTTTCCCAATTTCCGCTTTTGCATAACTGCTCCTGACGCTACAGGGACCGAGCCCCCCGGGTTTGTGGCCGCTCCGGCCCAATTACCGAGGTGGCACAGCGTAGGCCATCGCGGTTCTGCCGACTAGCCGTCGTGATTCGATTGGAGGGGGGCTGCTCCAATGCACGACGCGATGGCGGTCACTGCTGCTGACGCGCCAGCGGGTTTGGCGTCGCGTCAGCGATCTTTGTTAGGGTATTTCGGTCCGTATGGTGAAAAGGCTCCGCCTGACCCCGCACCGCGAGCACCGTGTCTTCGGCGTATGACCAGGTGCTATCCGGATTGACGGTCACTTGGAGCGTGAATTTTATCGTGGTGAACGCGTACTCCAAAAAGGGCGTCGAACAGATTCCGTAGTCCGTGGAGCCCCGCGTCGCGACGACTTCAAAGCGCTTCGCGTCGGGCGCCGCCTTGCCCATAGCCAATGCCACCTGGGCGCGCGGGATCGCGAGCGTGTGAATTACCGTTCCCGTTGCCGGCTCCCACAGCCAATATCCGACCTGATCGTGATAGGTCTCGACCTCGCGAGGTCTGACGATGTGGGTGTGGTAGCGCAAGCCGTAAAAGACTTGCGGCCCGTTCGCCTGCGGGTCGATTGGCTGCAACTCAATATGCTCGACGTAAGCCTGTTTGCGAGGACCTTCCGGCTTCGGGTTGACATCGAAGCCGCGGATTCCCTCCCAGATACCGGCCATTCCTGTCAGCGGACCCAGATTGGCCAGGGTGTTGACATCCACGTTCTCAGGCTCGGAATAGATGTCCTCGGGAAACTCGCTCATGATCAGTGCCCTTATTCATCGGATACACTGCGGCTAATTATGGCTGTTTGGTTCAACAGTCGGTGAGAGCGCCTGGATAAATTCTCTCGGCACTTCTTGAACGGTTTCAGACTGTCGGCAACGGCGCAGCGAACTACATTCCGAGCGGCGTGCACGGCATGACTGCTGCATGGCGTACTTGCCAACCTCGCAGAGAGCGTGCCCGCTCCGCCGTCAGAGCGGCGGAGCGTCGCTGCCTGCGCGCTGACAGCGGATTGATGCAGCGATCCAGGACAGCGGTTATCGCCACCCGTTCCGCGGACAGCGCGTTACCGGGACCCTCACTGCCCGAACTTGTAACTCAGATCCACACCGACAGTGACCGGCTGATTGACGATATAGCGGGTAAAGGCCGTAGTCTGAAGATTGATCTGCGGCTGCGTGTCGAGCAGGGCCTCCTTATTGAACAGATTGTTCGCAAACAGACTGGCGGTCCAATTGTCAGACTTGATTCCCACGCGCAGATTCGCGAGGCCATATGCAGGTAGATGCACCAGCAGCTGGTTCATGTTGTTGAGCGTTATCGTCTCGCCGTACGGGGCATTGGTGCGCTCGCCAATGTAGTTGTAGGACAGCGAGCTGATCAGTTCGCGACTGCCTGAGAGCGGCGTCACGTTGCGCAGCGTCAGGGACGTAGTGACCTTCGGCGTGTCCGGTATGGCAGTGCCCGACAGGTAGCCGGTGATGGCGCTGTCCGACAAGAACTTGGTGTCCGCGTAGCCCAAATTGGCGGCGAGCGAGAAACCCGCCGGCAGCTTCAGCCACATCTCGATCTCCGTTCCGAGGATGCTGGCGTCCGCCCCGTTGACGGTGTAGCCGAAGCCGCTGACATTGGTCGCAAGCTGCGGGCTGGACCAGCGCTCGTAATACACATCCGCGTTGAGCGTGAGCCGGCGGTCGAAGAATTCACCCTTCTCGCCGAACTCGTAGTTCCATACCGAATCGGACTTGAACTGCGGCACGCCTTGCGCCGTGGCATTGGGGAATTGCACATTGGGCGCGTAATAGCCGCCCGCGATGCTGGCCGTCGACGACAGCTTCGATTGCAGGCCGCACTGCAGGATCACCGCGAGGCTCGACGGGGCGGCGCAGGATGCCGCCGAGACGGTGGTCAGGTACCCGGTGAATGGCTGGTCCGTGCCGCCCATGCGAAAGCCGCGCGCCACAGTGCCATACAGGAGCAGCTGCGGATCCACTTTCCAGGACAGATCGAACTTGGGGTTCACGCCGCTCGCGCTGCCTGAGGACGCAGTGTCGAACGGGGCGGTGTTGCCCGCAAGCGTCGGGGCGCCGCTCAGCAGATTGGCGAACCCATAGGGCGTGAAATCACCGTACTCGGTGTTGCTTTGGTCGTAGTCGTAGTGATAGGCGCGCAGTCCCACCGTCGCCTTCCAGCCTTCGGCGAACTCCATCGAGCCCTCGCCGAACAGCGCGTTCTGCGTGAGGGTCTGGGGCATGTCGTCGACGTAGATGTTGCCGATGCCCGCAGAAACGACCTGCGGATTGATGGACCACATCGACCATTCGGATTGCAGACGCTGGTAGTAATAGCCCGCCTGCCACTGAAAGGATCCCGGGTCGGTGGAGGTCAGGCGCAGTTCCTCGCTGAGCTGTCGCGTGTTGTCCTTTTCCTGCACCCCGGGTCCCGTGGGTCCGGGACCGGTCGGACCGAGTCCTCCCGCCGACGTGTCGTAGGGACTTGCGGTTCCCAGACTCCCGAGGCCCGAGGGCCCATCGTTCTCCTCGGTGCCATCCTGGGAGACGAGGGTGGTGCGCGTCCAACCCGCCGTGGCCGACGTGACCAGGAAGTGCTCGGTCTGCCATTCGATTTTCAGGCTACCCAGGGTGAACGCATCGTCCTGGGGCTCGGGCGTGTCGTAGATCTCCCAGTGCCCGCTTGCCGAAGGCACTTGCGGGTAGGCGGGTGAGCCGGCGACGTCCACGGCATTCGGGGCAGCCTGGTGCGTATGCTGCCACATGAACATTGGGGTAATGGAAACCCCGTCGTCGGGACGCCAGAGGAGCGAGGCGCGGAACGAGTCGAGCGATGAGGCATTGGCCTGGCTCACGGTTTCCGCGAGCGGCGCGGTGTAAAAGTTGGCCGGCCGGGCGCCGGTCGCGCCATCGTTAAGCACCGCGCCATCGGCGAACACGAAGCGCTTGAGCCAGCCGCTCTGCGAGTCCGACGAACCCACGATGCGCAGCGCCACATCAGTTCCCAGCGGCAGGTTGACCATGCCATTCTGCGTGAAGTTGGTGCCGCCGCCCGAGCCCGTTTGCGACACCACGGTTTCGCCGCTGGCGGCGAACTGACCCAGTTGCGGAGCATTGGGCACGACCTTCACCGTGCCACCCATGGAGCTGGCACCGTACAGCGTCCCCTGCGGGCCGCGCAGGATTTCCACGCGGTTCAGATCGTAGAGGTTGGGGTCGATGACGACCTTGCCGAGCTGGGCGGAAGCCGGCGACGAGAGCGCCGTCTCGTCCAGGTAGAAACCCACCACGGACGTGTTGCCACCCGCGGAACTCAGGCCTCTCATCTCAAATTCCGTCTGGCCCGGACCGGAGGTGCGCATGGCGATGCCGGGCACGGTTTGCGCGAGACTGTTGAAATCCGTCAATCCCTTGTTGGCGATATCGGCCGCCGAGATCGCCGTGACGCTGATTGGTGTCTCCTGCACGGTCGTCGAGCGCTTGGTGGCGGTGATCACAATTTCCTCGAGCGTCGTGGAACTCTCGTCGGCACGGACGGCCGTCGCGCTTCCGAGCGCCATGAGCACCGACAACGTCAATAGGCGATTCTTATTCATGCACATCCCTCCTACGGCTACTGTTATTGGAGCGGATCGCATCGGTCCGGCGCCGCCCATTCTTGCGTCGCATACTAGCAACAAGATTCAGGTACATCAATCGGTACAAGTTTAGGTCGTTGCGTATATGCAACACTCGGGAGTGATACAGCGTCGAGGCTGCTCGGCGGTAACCTCTCGAGGATTGGCTCCCGTCAAGCATCTTGCCCGCTGGCAAAGAGAAGGCACTGTTGCACTCGCTGCTCACCCTTACAGGGACGCCCCCTCCTTGCCAAGCGCTTCTTTTTGGTCTTGGTCCACAGGAATAGTGCGTGCATTCCTGTTCGCTAGCGCAACCGCAGCGATGTTAGGGTTGCGCCGGGCAGCTATGCGCGCCATGAATCAGCAGCGTGCGCAGGTAGACGCCCCCGCGTTTTCCTACAGAAAGACGCATCTTCCTTTGGAAATTATTTGGCTTCCTTATGGAAACCAAATCAACGCAGTCGCTACGCCTTCTCCCCACTTGTAACTCCGCGACTTTGAAGGGAGCTCCACGGCCTCCAATCCCGCAATACCAGTCCGGATTCTTCGCGAGGTACTGCTGGTGATAGTCGGCGCTCAAGCGTTTTTCTCCCACGGAAATTGCGCAGTGCCTTTGTCGTGGTCAATCGACCGGTAGACTTTCCGTAGACGTTGACTTCGATCCCGCGGTGGATCAGTAAGGAATCCCGCTAGAGCATCCGTCGATGCATTCCTCGATCGAGGGCGGCGGGTACACTGTACGCGGCCGCATGGAGCGACTGAGGACGCCATGACATGCTTGTACATACGGCCTCTGTTCGAATCGGTGGCCTAGACATCATGGCCGCACGTCCTAATCGGAGTGCGGCCATGATGTCTAGCTTCGACGCGGCATTCCTCTTCCTGGCCGCGATCGCAGCGACGGGTTCCAGCATTCTTTATTTCTTGATGCCAGAGACACGAGAAAAACACTTCCTCAACGAGCACCTATGAGCACCATTTTTCTATTGATGCTATCGAACGTTTTCATGACCTTCGCCTGGTATGGGCACCTGAAGTACGGCCACGATTGGCCGCTGTGGAAAGCCATCCTCGTTTCGTGGGCAATCGCGCTGTTTGAATATTGTCTGGCGGTGCCAGCCAATCGCCTCGGCTTTGTCCAGTTCTCAGGATTTCAACTCAAGATCATCCAAGAGGTGATCACAATCTCGGTCTTCATCGTGTTCGGGATTTTCTTTCTCAAAGAGAAGCTCGCCTGGAATTATCTCGTCGCCTTTGCGTTCCTCGGTGTCGCCGCATTCTTCGCCTTCGCGTTCAAGGCGCCGGGTTCCATGGTCTAAGCTCGTATGACTACCGAATCTCCACCCCACACGATTCGAGCGGCGGAATAGCGACGGACGGAAGGCGCTGGCCGCTGATGCAGTTTGCCTCTATGACCGAACGGCCACCAACTTCTACAGAACGCGCATCGCCATCCCCGCTCTCGCGAACGATCTCATCCATTCCTGTCGACGAGTACCCGCATTGATTTGTGCGCCACCATACAGACGGAGTCGCGAGAGACGCTGAGTATGCTCACGTCGTGTCGAGCTTTTCGCTGTGATCTGCGGCATCAGGCTGTTGGATCGTGCGAAGGGCAGGCTTGACGTCGCCGAATCACATGGCGGAACCTGGAGATGATTATGACAACATCAGCACGTTATGTCCGCAACGCCGCATTTGCACTCGGCTGCGTCGGTGCGATCGGTCTCTCCCATACGGCGAATGCGGATACGATACTGGGCACGGCGGAGAACTTTGCCGTTCTGGGCGCGTCGACCTTGACCAACACGGACGCGACCACGATCTATGGCAATGTGGGTGTTAACCCCGGCAGCGCGATTACCGGCGCAGGAACCATCAGCCTTACCGGAACAGCATACGCGGCAGATGCGGTGGCCAGCCAGGCGCAAAGCGATGAAACCAATGCGTACAACATCCTCGCAAAGCTTCCGTCCACCGGCAATCTGACCGGTGAAAACCTCGGCGGCCAAACGCTCACAGCGGGTGTCTATAGCTTCAGTACGTCGGCCCAATTGACAGGGACGCTCACGCTCAACTTCGCGGGCGCATCCAATGAAGATATCGTCATCCAAACTGGAAGCACGCTTATTACCGCCAGTTCTTCGAAAGTCGTCGTTGAAGGTGGCAATGCGACAGACGGTGTTTTCTTTCAAGTCGGCAGCTCGGCCACGCTTGGCTCGGGCACGGTATTTGCCGGAAATATTCTTGCACTCGACAGCATCAGCTTTGGCAGCTCGGCGGAAATTCTTTGCGGTAGGGCGTTCGCGCAGACCGGCGCTGTGACGATGATTGGCAATACGATCTCGAACAATTGTTCCGGTGCCGGTAATCTGGGAAGCGGTATTAACGACCATGGGAGCGTCGGCTATAGCGGGGGTGATTTCGTGAAAGCGGGCTATACGGGCGGCGGCTTCAATGGAGTTCCCAGTGGCGGCGCAGTGTCAGTGCCGGAAATCGATCCCGCGTCGGCCGCGAGTGGTTTGACGCTGCTTCTGGGCTCCTTATTCGTCCTTCGCGGTCGTCTGCGCGTGCGGCCAAGCCGAAGCGCGCTCGCCTGATCGCGCTCGGTGAATCCGCTCCTGCCGTCGTCGAGAGGGTGGCGATCTCCAGCAAGTCGTGGACTTCTATTCCGAGCTACCACATGCCGCCGAGAGCCACGGTGATCGCCTCGCCGTTCACGCCCCCGGCAGCGTCGCTGCACAGAAACGCGATCACCTGCGCGACCTCGCGCGGCTCCAGCACCCGCTTCTGCGGGTAGATGGCGGCGCGCTCGCCCCACACCTGCTCGACGCTGATGCCGCGCCGTTCGGCTTCCGTCTTCGCCGAACGCTCGGCCATTGCCGTTCGCACCCAGCCAGGCAGCACCGCGTTGGATGTGACTCCGAACGGCCCTGCGTCCTGGGCGACCGCGCGTGCGAGCCCGATAACCCCATGCTTGGAGGCGGTGTATGCACTGCCGGACCGTTCTGCTTTCTCGCCGGCGGTCGAACTGGTAAAAACGAGCCGGCCGAAGCCGCGCTTGCACATGCCGCCTACCGTCAGTCGTGCGAGCTCGAACGGACCGTCGAGGTTGATGCGCATCGTAGTGCGCCATACCTCGGGATCCTGCTCCCAGACGAGACGCTCGTGGGCCGAGCCGATACCGTGGTTCACGACCAGCACGTCTATCGGTCCCAGTCGCTGCTCGGTCTCAGCAACGGCCAGGGCGCAGCCTTCGGCGGTGCCGAGATCGGCCGCCACATATTCAAGCCCAACGGCCGACAGCTCCGTCGTGCTGCGCGACACGATCATCACGCGCGCTCCCGCTGCCGACAGCAGTAGCGCAGCCTCGCGCCCGATCCCCCGGCCGCCGCCCGTGACCAGCGCCACACGTCCATTCATTCGCTTGCTCTCCTATGGATGTTCGCGGAATCATCCCACGAAAGCAGCGACTTCAACCTCAATCAAACGCATTTTTTGCTCAAAAAAAGAGATGCCAGTAGAAGAATCCCGGCCAATCTGACGCTGATCGAGCAGCCGATCGAGCGCCGACCAGAGTGCCGCCTGTTAGCGGCATCGCTGGTCTACAATAAACGCCGGCGCAAAAGTAAATTTTCACATCGAGTACAACCAATGTCGCAATTATGGCCCCGACGACAAATCGTATTTGGAGTGACCGCTGCGATCATATTGATCGCGGCAGCCGCTGTCGTGGTCGAATGGCACACGATCAGCCGGATCATTTTCGTAAACGGTTTGTTTAGCGGAGCCGATCAAACTGAAAATTTCCGCAAGTCAAGCTCAAACTTTCCGGGACGGATAATCCACAAAGCCGCGCAACCGTACACTTTCGCTCACGGCAGCCCGCTATCGCTTCCTGAGTGCTTCATCAACCTCGGCAAGAGCGAGAATACGGCGGATTTTTTGGCTACTACGGACACCACCGGCTTATTAATTCTCAAAGATGATGCAGTGGTGTTCGAACAGTATTGGCGTGGTAATACTGCTTCGACGCCGTGGGCCGCTTGGTCGGTATCTAAGTCGTTTACTTCCGTTTTGGTGGGTATCGCCGTTCACGATGGCTTAATCAGGAGCATAGAAGATCCGATCACGCGCTATGTACCCGAACTCAAAGGCAGCGCATACGACGGCGCTCGCATCAAAGACGCACTTCAGATGTCGTCCGGGGCGCGTTGGAATGAGGACTATAGCGATCGCCAATCCGACGTGAACCGATTTGGGCGTACCTTCGCGCTGGGAGGATCGCTCGATGAGTTTGCCGGAACACTAACGCGTGAATTCGCTCCAGGCACGTTCAATCGCTACAACAGCATGGACGCTCAGGTGCTCGGCATGATTCTAAGACGCACTGCCGGCAAATCACAGAGCGAGTATCTTCAAGAGAAAATTTGGTCGCCGCTCGGCATGGAAAGCGATGCCTATTGGGTTACCGACGACAAGGGCATGGAGTTTGCGGCCGGTGGCCTAAACGCCACCTTGCGCGATTTCGCCAAGCTCGGCCGACTCTATCTGAACGATGGTCGTTGGAATGGCGCGCAAATAGTCCCCGCGGAATGGGTACATGCGTCGGTCACTCCCGATGCGCCGCACCTCATGCCCGGCAAGCGCGCCTCCTCAGACTCCGCTTGGGGTTACGGATTTCAATGGTGGGTACCGGACAACAGCGGCGCCTATTCGGCAGTCGGTATCTACAATCAGTTCGTCTACGTCAACCCGGCTTTGCACCTGGTCATCGCAAAGACTTCGGCCAATCACAGCTACGGATTAAAGAATGACGAAGCCAGCGATCGGGAAGATGAACATATCGCATTCTTTAAGGCCGTTGAGGGGTCCACTCATGTTGCGTGCAATGACAAAAAATAGCTTTAGGTGCAATAGCAGGGTCACCGCGACCCAAAGCAACTGATCGCAGTCGGCGTCCGCGATTCTCACGCACCAATCGAGCTGGCGTGGGGGCGGATGTCGTGGGGCGACAGAGTCCGTTTGTCCGGATCTTCCCGCGCAGGCACAGGATCAGCAGGGTGGCGAAGGGTAGGGCGGTGGTGAAGTTTGGTGCCGGGATATCAATTTCGGATCACGTCTGTTGAGGGACTGGCAGAATCGGCGCAGCCGCGGTAGGCTCCCCCATGTTGCATCAGTGGAGAGGCGGCAATGGCGATCAAACGTCCAACAAAAAGCCGGGGTACGCCATCACATAAGCCAATCGCCTCAGCCCCGTTGCGCCACGTCGATGTCAAAGCGCCGCAGCAGATGGTGCCGGGCGAACTCTACGCCGGCTGGTTGTGCAAGAACCGACCGTGCGGGCTAGTCATCGCGATCGCGGTCGCAGCACCGGGCGGCAAAGCACTGACGGATTTCGACGATCAATTGACTGCGATCAAATGCCCTCATTGTGGGGATGAGAATCTGTATCGCTGGAGCGCCCGGAGCGAGTTGAAATACACTCCGAAAATTGCGGGAACCTGAGCTGGGGCCGCCCCTCGGGCTGACATTAAGGATCCGCGTTTTTGGCCGACTCAACGCGCAATCTTCTATGACTTTGCGGTAAAGCCGATGCTGCGGAGCTTAGTCGTCGAGGCGCTGTGGCATGTCCGCAGCCGAGACCGCGGTGTATGTATTGGGACGGGTAACGAATACAATTGCCGCATGTCGTCCATTGATACAGGACCGGCCGAGCTGACGGCCCACCCTTCGACCCCCAACGACGCCGTGCGCAGCTTCGGGGTGCAGCTGCGGACGGAAGAACCCGACATTCTCGTGTTTCATTTCTTACTGGACGCGGACATGTCACGGGTACGCGTTCCCCTATCCGGCGTCGGTGGACCGGCGGATGCCCTATGGAAGCATACGTGCTTCGAAGCTTTCGTCGCGGCTGCGGATGCGCCCGGCTACTACGAATTCAATTTCTCGCCATCGCTCGACGGGGCCATCTACAAATTCAGTGCCTACCGGGAGGGAATGTCGCCCACCGAATTTGGTAAAGCTCCGAAAATCTCCGTGCGTCGCGGCGACGAGGCGCTCGAGCTACAGTCGGTGGTGCGCTTAGGGCATCTGGCGGACTTGCGTGACGCTCATCACCTGCGGATCGCTTTGGCTGCGGTCATCGAAGACGAAAATGGTGGTCTTTCGTACTGGGCGCTGCGACACCCGCCCGGCAAGCCCGATTTCCATCACCCGAACGCATTCGCAATGACAATTGCCCGCTCATGAGGTTTGGAATCGACCGACTGCTCGAGGAACGCGATCTACGCAAGCCGCTGGCGGGACGACGCGTGGCTCTGTTGGCGCACCCAGCTTCGGTAACACGCAATCTTGTCCATACCCTCGATGCGCTGGTGACGGTCGGCGACGTACGCCTGAGCGCGGCGTTCGGCCCTCAGCACGGGCTTCGCGGGGACAAACAGGACAATATGGTCGAGTCGCAGGACTACACCGACCCGGTGCACGGCATTCCGGTCTTCAGCCTTTACGGTGAAGTACGCCGACCGACACCCGAAATGATGGATACCTTTGACGTGTTGCTGGTTGATCTTCAGGACGTCGGGTGCCGAATCTACACGTTCGTCACCACGCTGCGTTACATGCTCGAGGCGGCTGCGAAGCAGCAGAAGGCCGTGTGGGTTCTGGATCGCCCGAACCCTGTGGGCCGGCCCGTGGAAGGGCTGACGCTCAGGGCCGGTTGCGAAAGCTTTGTCGGCGCCGGTGCGATGCCGATGCGTCACGGCCTGACACTCGGAGAACTTGCGCGCTGGTTCGTGGGGACTCTCCATCTCGACGTGGACTGCCGCGTCGTGCCTATGGAGGGTTGGGAGCCGAACGCCGCACCGGGATATGGGTGGCCGCTCGGCGCACGGACGTGGGTCAACCCGAGTCCCAACGCCCCGAGTCTTTGGATGGCGCGCTGCTATCCGGGTTCGGTGATGCTCGAAGCCACGACGTTGTCGGAAGGTCGTGGGACCACACGGCCGCTCGAGTTGCTCGGTGCGCCGGATCTGGACGTGCGGGCATTGTTGGCGGAGATGCATTCGCTTGCAACGCCGTGGATGAATGGCTGTCGGCTGCGGCCCTGCTGGTTCGAGCCCACTTTTCATAAGCATGCTGGGAAGCTTTGCGCGGGTATCCAGGTGCACGTGGAAGATGCCGCGTACTATGACCACGAGGGATTCCGGCCTTGGCGACTGGTCGCGCTCGCGTTCAAAGCGCTGCGTCGGTTGCGGCCGGATTACGAGATCTGGCGCGACTTTGCCTACGAGTACGAGAAGGGCCGGCCCGCGATCGACGTGATCAACGGAAGCGACCTGCTGCGCCGTTGGGTGGACGACCCAGCGGCGACGCCGGCGGATTTGGACGGGCTGACGGTTCACGACGAGGTCCGCTGGCGCAGCGAGCGCGAGGCGGTGCTCCTTTACTGACAGTTTCGGTCGATGGCACTCAATATGGATTTTCCGTACACGCGGATGCCGATGCGATATACGGCTCGGTGAGTCGATCAAAGTCGCGCTTTGCGGCGGCGATCCTCGTCAGTGCCTGCGTGAGCGCATGACCGAACGACCGAACACTCAACAGTCCGAGAGGCTCACATGAAAGTTGAAGGCCGATGCCACTGTGGACAGATCACCTTCGAGGCCGAGATCGACCCCGCCGCGGTGCGGATCTGTCATTGCACCGATTGCCAAACGCTGACCGGCTCCGCCTATCGAGTCAACGTTCAAACGCCCGCGGAATGTTTTCATCTGCTGACGGGCGAACCCAGGATCTACATCAAGACCGCCGAAAGCGGTAACAAACGCGCGCACGCGTTTTGCCCAAATTGCGGAACCCCGATCTACGCCGCCGCGCCTCACGACGCAAAGACCTATGGACTGCGTGTCGGAACGCTCAAACAGCGCGCCGAGTTGCGGCCGAGTCGACAAATCTGGTTCCACTCCGCGCTGCCATGGGTAACCGACATTCGCGACGTTCCGCAGATCGAGCGACAATGACCTGGACCCTTCCGGCGACCCGCGAGTTTTCTAGTCTGCATCCGCTAGCACGGATCCCGCGCCGCCCGCAGCCCTACCGGTAGTTGCTGCATGCCAGGGCGGCTTGACTCGAAGGCACTGTCCTGGCGGTAGTACTGCGGACACGGCGCGGCACAACACAGAAGCGCGAACTCCATCAAGACGATAATCAGAATTATGTGTAGCTTACTGAAGCAACAGCGTCCGGAAACGCCCGCAAGTAGAGAGCTTCTTGCATCAGGCGCCGGCGTTTCTGCGCATAGGCGGATACTGCGCAAAATGGCGGTTATGTTGATCTCTCCACAATGGTCAAAATCAAACCCCCAACAGGGTGTCGTGGCGACCGGAAAGTCGTCGTTCCGCTGAACATGACCGGCATGATATTTGCTAACACCTTTAGCATCCGCCACCACCCTCGATGGTTGACTAAAGATGAGCCGCGCGGCCGAAGACATCGGCGAGGAACAGATGAAACCAAGGACAACAAATGACTTCTGACTCCACAACTTGGAATGGCGAGAAGATAGACTCGATGCGCATGGTGGCCGCGGCGAACGCAATAGGCACAACCATCGAGTGGTATGACTTTCTCATCTACTCCACGGCGGCATCCCTTGTTTTGAACAAGCTCTTCTTCCCCACCCACGATCCCCTGATAGGCAAATTGTTGGCGATCGGAACGATAGGGGTGGGATTTTTCATGCGGCCGCTGGGTGCAGTCGTTCTGAGTCATTTCGGCGATAGAATGGGGCGCAAATCGATGCTGATTCTGACGTTGGTCAGCATGGGTGTCAGCACGATGCTGATTGGCCTGTTGCCCACCTATGAAACCATCGGGGCCGCTGCGCCGATACTTCTGGTCGCATGCCGCTTGGTGCAAGGCATTGCGGTTGGTGGCGAGTGGGGCGGCGCCGTGTTGATGGTAACCGAGCACTCGCCCCCGAATCGACGCGGCTTCTACGGAAGCATCGTGCAGATCGGGTTCCCGCTCGGAATGGCCATCGGGACGGCCTCGTTCTTTGCGCTCGCAAACCTCGATGACGCACAGTTCATGAGTTGGGGTTGGCGACTGCCGTTCCTCGCCAGTGCCGCGCTGGTGGTGGTCGGGACTTTTATTCGCCTGCGTATCGAGGAGACCCCGGACTTCAAACGCAATGTGCTCGAAGGAAATATTTTGCGCTTTCCAGTTCTCGAAACCATTCGCCGACATCCGAAAGAGCTACTAATCGGGTTGGGTGCGCGAATCACGGAGATTTCATGGATCTACGTGATCACGATTTTCGGCCTTAGCTATGCGGTGACGAACATGGGTCTTTCGCGCAGCCTTGTGCTCGGAGCGATCGCGGTGGGAGCCGCAGTCGAGCTGGTTACGATCCCGTTGTTCGGCGCACTTTCCGATCGAATCGGGCGCCGCCCGGTCTACATGCTTGGGTGTCTGGCTGCGATTGCCTTGTCATTTCCGATCTTCTGGGCGATCGAGACTCGCGACCCGTTGACAGTCGTCCTCGGTTTTGTGATCGGCATGTCCGTAGGCCACGGCATCATGTATGGCGTGCAGGCAAGCTTCCTGAGCGAAATGTTCCCCTCCAATCTCCGCTACAGCGGTGCGTCCCTGGGTTACCAGCTTGCTGCCCCGATCGGGGGCGGCCTGGTGCCCGTCATCGCCGCAGCGATCGTCGGCCGGAATCACGGTGTGACGTGGCCGGTCTCGACTCTCATGATCGGCCTTGCGCTAATTACGATGGTCGCAGTGCTGTACGCGAAGGAAACTGCGCCGGCGATCGCAAACAGCCGCGGGCGTTCAGGAGAAAGCTGAGACCGGCCGCACTGACGTTGCGGCATATCGCAGCTGCCCCGGGTGATTTCTCCGGATTGAGCCCACCGTAGCGGAGTTACCGGCGGAGCCTTGGGCGGCTCATTTTGTGGCTTCGACCCCTCGGTAACTCTCTACTATCGTGAACACCATGGACTCAGGGATCGGTCTGCGCCCGGATAGTTGCGTGACAGTTCTTTTTGCACCAAAATCCCACTAACGCCAATGAAGCTTCCGCGTTCGAGAGGCAGACAGTGCGGCTTTCGTTTGCACTATTTATAGCTCTGAGTTTCTTGGCCGCCGCGTCGACTGCGACCGCCGAGACACGCATCGCGTTGATCATCGGCAACGGCGATTATGCGAGCAGCAATTTAAAACTGATCAATCCCGCCAACGACGCCGTCGCCATGCAGCGCTCGTTGCAGGCGGCGGGTTTCGATGTGATCCTCAAGGTAAACGCGACACGCGTGGATTTCTATCGTCTGGTCGAAGAGTTCAGCACGAAAATCGGCCGAAACCCGCATTCGGTCGGCTTGTTCTACTACGCGGGTCATGGCGTTCAAGTGAACGGCGAGAACTATTTGATTCCGGTCGATGCCAACATTCAGTCCGATGCCGATCTCGAAGCGATGGCATTCGAAGCGGGGCGGGTTCTGCGCGCGATGAAGGCAGCGCAGAATGAAATGAACATCGTGATCCTCGACGCATGCCGCGACAATCCTCTGCCTAGAGCCACACGCGGCATCGAGCGCGGCCTCGCCAGGATGGACGCGCCAAGCGGAACCTTTATCGCTTATGCAGCGGCGCCCGGCCAGGCCGCCCATGACGGCGCCAAGGGAACAAACGGCGTGTTCACCGGCGAGTTGATCAAGGCCATCGCAGAGCCGGGCGTGCCGCTGGAACAGATGTTCAAAAAAGTCATTGCCGGGGTTGCCGCCGAAACCCATGGCCAGCAGCAGCCCTGGTCGGAGGCCTCGATCCAGGGTGAGTTTTTTTTCCATGGCCCGCTGACGAGCAATGTGATCCCAGCAGCTCCGATCACCCCCGCGGCGGCCCCGGCGGCTACCGACCCGGGTGCGTTCGAGCTGGCGTTCTGGAATTCGGTGAAGGACGCGAAAAACGCCGCTGAGATCAAGACCTATCTCGACAGATACCCGAGAGGCACGTTTGCCGGCATCGCCAAGGTCAAGTACGACGAACTCCGGGCTGAGGCCGCGACTCCGTCGAGCCCGGTCGTCCACGGCCCGGCGCCGACCGGCGCGGTCGCCAGCGCCGCGGCCCCGCAACCCGCCTCGGGGGTCACCGTGCCGTCGCATCCGCCAAACGGCTTCGCCGGTGAACTGACGGATTTCGGCGTCCAGCCCCAATCGACGCTGCAGTATTATCTCGAGTCGGCGACGCCCACCTCCATCCCAGGCGGGCATGTCATCACTACGGAGGCGCTCGCAAATCTCAACCGCTCCGCGCTGCTGCTGATCGATGCCTGGAACGATCAGCAGCATCCGACCCTTCCGGGGGCGATCCGGTTCCCGTACGCAGGCAGCCCCGGCAATTTCTACGATCAGGTTCAGGCGGGATTCCAGCGAGCGCTTGCCATGCGGACGAACAATAATCCGCAACAGCCTCTCGTGTTCTTTTGCGCAGGCGTGGAGTGCTGGGAATCCTACAATGCCGCCCTCAGGGCCCTGTGGATCGGCTATCGCGAGGTTTATTGGTATCGCGGCGGGGTGACCTCGTGGCAAGCTGCCGGCTTGCCGCTCTACCCACCCTGAGGGGAGTAGGGCAGATGGTCGCCGGAATGCGCCGGCGCGAGGGCCTCATGTGATTGACGATCTCAACAATATTTCCGGCGGCACGCAGGACGTCTTCTACTCCCGCTCATCTGGCGTTCCGTTGCCGATGATGGCGCGTGCCGATGGAATTTGGTTCTGGGACGAGGACGGCAAGGCGTACATCGATGCGTCGTCCGGCCCCATGGTCAGCGCTGTTGGACACTGCAATCCGCGGGTCATTGATGCGATGGTGCGCCAGGCGCGCACGCTGGACTATGCATATACGCTGGTTGCACGGAGCCGGGTCAACCTGACGTATGCGAACCGCTTGGCAGAGTTGGCTGGTCCGGGCTTCGAGCGCGTGAGCCTCTGCTCGGGCGGCAGTGAAGCGATCGATAACGCTCTTAAGTTTGTGAGGCAATATTGCCTCGCTACGGGCCAAGCCAGCCGTCGCCGCATACTCTCTCTGGATCCTTCCTATCACGGCGCAACGATTGCTTCGCTGGCTGCCGGCGGAAACGTCGCGCTGCGCGCCTTCTTTGACGGATTCGCTGTCGTCGCGGAAACAGTACCGGCGCCTCTGTCGTATCGCATTCCCGACGGTCAATCGGTCGCGGACTACGCGAGTCACTGTGCGCGCGCTCTCGAGGCGAAGATTGCCGAACTCGGCTCCGAAAACGTGCTTGCGTTCATGCTGGAGCCAATAGGGGGGCTTTCGACAGGTGCGGTCGTGCCGCCGCGTAGCTATTTTCGTGCGGTCCGTGATATTTGCACGCGGCACGGCGTATTCCTGATCTTCGATGAGGTGCTGTGCGGAGCGGGTCGGACGGGGCAATTCATCACTGCGCACCATTGGCCTGACGCCCTGCCGGATATTATTGTGCAGGCCAAAGGCATGGGCGCCGGTCACGCGCCGCTGGGCGCGATGTGGGTGTCTGCCGCGCATGCGGATTTGCTGGCTGTGACTATGGGGTTCGACTTCAGCTATTCCTACAACGCGAATCCCATCGCTTGTGCGGTCGGGTTGGCCGTGCTCGACGAATTCGAACGGCTGGATCTCTGCGCAAACGCGACTGCGCGAGGGGCGCAGCTGCGCGCAGGCCTCGAGCGGCTCAAGAATCGATACGCGATCATCGGTGACGTGCGGGGCAAGGGATTGCTGCTCGCAGTTGAACTCGTTGCGGACCCGGTTACGAAAGCCGGGCTTCCGCCGGAGTTTGGGGCGACGAGGCGCCTGCGTATTCACGGTCTCAATAACGGCATCATGCTGTATTCACGCGCGTCGGCGGGCAGCCGTTATGGGCAATGGTTTATGGCGGCGCCGCCGCTGACGATCACCGAAGCAGAGATCGAGGAGGTCCTCTGTCGAACCGAGAAGTCCATCAGTGCGCTTTGCGACGAGGCTCGCAGCGCCCGCTTGCTTCAATGAAGAGTTCTGCTCAATCAACTCGTGAGCACGATTGACCGTTTCGGGCCGCCCAGCCTTGGCTGGGCGGGCGCTTGGCGACGAAGCTACTTAGCGGGGCTGATATCGGGGACCGCGACTGATCACGAAAGGTTCCTTTCGGCGCAGCGACCCCATGAGCACTGAAATATCTCTTTAAATCGATAGGTTAGGAGCCATTTAACAAGTGTTTCTAGGGAGGTCAAATCCTTTCATCAGAGCAAAACAATGTGCGCCAATGGACCGAAGAGCTGCGCTTCACGCAGACGGGGCGAGTGCCGATGAGAGACCGGGTACAAGGAATGACCGATCCAATGTTAATTTAACATAATATACATTATGCGTAGTTCGACCGAAATCTTTCTGCACACCGCAGCGTCCGTGTGGCAACCGGTTTTTAATGTCAAGGCCTATTTAAGGGGCTGGTTCGATAACGGCGCGGCGAACTGACTGCGGCAAACTTGCGGCCATAGATGATCCGTTGGGATGCAGATAATCGCTTCGTAGCCGGTATTGGTGATGCAAATCATGAGGCGCTTGGATGTCTTCTCGCTTTCGGCATCTCCCGCGTCCGTAAAACTTCCATAGGCGCGTAATCTCCCTGCTGCATGATCTTGCTTCGATCGTTTTGTAGCGATCGTTTCGATTTGCGATATCTCGATGGGTCGAGGCGGCGGACTCTCTGATAAGTCCCCAAGCGAACATCCGATCGCAACTGCATGAAATATATATTCTTGCATTGATTCAGGAGCGCAACTCCTTATATATTACCGATACATTAAAAAACACATGTAACACGCTGATTATTAATTTATAAACCCGGGATCAAGCCATGATCATCGCTTTCTTGCAGCGGCCGAAGCTGCCATGCGATTGCGCGAAGCCGACACCCTTGACGCTGAATGCATGGCTATAAGAATTCGTAGGAGCAATTTAATCCTCCGCCCGACAGCCACGCTTCAACAGCCTCGCGCGCTGTCAGCGTCGTGGAGGTGGGAAGCTCCACATTTCAACATCCCTTTAGTAGAGAACACGTGGAGTCCATCGCATTTGATCGCGATCAACACGCGCGCCCAATTGGCGCCAACGCGGCTCTCGGACCGCCCTCGCCTCGCGACTTTGTGTTCTCGCTGCGATGACGCCCCGCGAAGGCCGCGTCAATTAAAATGCGGCTGGTGGCTCAGTAGATGGCTTGCACAACTTGTAGTGCCCTCGGTACCGACTTATATTCCGTGTGGGCCATATCTCGTTGTACAGCGGTCGTCGCATTCAGGAGAAAGTCATGTCCGAGTTGACTAGACGCCAATTCTTGAAGGTCACGGGCTTGTCGGTCGTGGGTTCTAGTTTGGCGGTATTGGGTTTCTCACCCGAGCCGGCACTCGCGGAGGTGCGCGAATACAAGCTCACGCGTGCGACCGAGACGCGCAACACCTGCCCTTATTGTTCGGTTGCCTGCGGCATCTTGATGTACAGCCTCGGCGACGGTGCAAAGAACGCGCAGCCGAGCATCTTTCATATCGAGGGCGATCCCGATCATCCGGTCAATCGCGGCACGCTGTGCCCGAAAGGCGCCGGCCTCATCGACTTCATCCATAGCGAGAGCCGCCTGAAGTATCCCGAATATCGCGCACCGGGATCGGATCGGTGGGAGCGAATTTCTTGGGACGACGCGCTCGACCGCGTTGCCAAGCTCATGAAGCAGGACCGTGACGCGAACTTCGTCGCCAAGACGGCCGACGGGCTGACCGTGAATCGTTGGATAACAACGGGCATGCTGGCGGCATCTGCATCGAGCAACGAAGTCGGGTATCTGACGGCCAAGGTTGCGCGTTCACTCGGCTTGCTGGCATTTGATAACCAGGCTCGTGTGTGACACGGCCCGACGGTGGCAGGTCTTGCCCCGACGTTTGGCCGTGGAGCGATGACGAATCACTGGGTCGACATCAAGAATGCCGATGTGGTTCTCATCATGGGCGGCAACGCCGCAGAGGCCCATCCGTGCGGCTTCAAATGGGTGACCGAGGCCAAGGCGCATAACAAGGCCAAGCTCATCGTCATCGATCCGCGTTTCACGCGATCGGCGTCGGTCGCCGATTATTACGCACCGATCCGGCCGGGTACCGACATTACTTTCCTCGGCGGCCTGATCAATTACCTGCTGACCAACGACAAGATCCAGCGCGACTATGTCGTGAATTACACCGACTTGCCGTTCATCGTCAAGGAGGAGTTCACATTCACCGACGGCATCTATTCCGGATACAACGCCGATAAGCACAGCTACGACAAGTCGAGCTGGGATTACGAGGTCGGCGCGGACGGCTTCGCAAAGGTCGATCCGACGCTTACGAATCCGCGCTGCGTTTACAATTTACTCAAGCAGCACTACGCGCGCTACGCACCGGAGATGGTCGAACGCGTCTGCGGCACGCCCAAGGACAAGGTACTGCACATCTGGGAGATGATTGCCTCGACGGCCACGCCAACGCGCGCCATGACAATTATGTACGCGCTCGGCTGGACTCAGCATTCGATCGGATCGCAAATGATCCGCACGGGCGCCATGGTTCAATTGCTGCTCGGCAATATCGGCGTGGCCGGCGGCGGCATGAACGCGCTGCGCGGGCATTCGAATATCCAAGGATTGACCGATTTGGGTCTCTTGTCGAACCTATTGCCGGGCTATATCACCCTACCGAGCGACAGCGAACAGGACTATGGCACGTACGTCGCGGCGCGCGCGTTGAAGCCGCTGCGTCCCAACCAGCTCAGTTATTGGCAGAACCTGCCCAAATTCTTCGTAAGCTTCATGAAGGCCTGGTGGGGAGATGCGGCGACTGCGCAGAACAATTGGGCCTATGACTATTTGCCCAAGCTCGACAAGCTCTACGACATGCTGCAGGTCTATGAGCTCATGAACCAGGGCAAGATCAACGGCTATCTGGCGCAGGGCTTCAATCCGCTGGCCGCTGCGCCGAACAAGGCGAAGATGACGGCGGCGCTCTCGAAGCTCAAGTTTCTTGTGATCATGGACCCCTTGGCCACCGAGACGTCGGAGTTCTGGCGCAACCACGGCGAATTCAACGACGTCGATTCGAGCAAGATTCAGACCGAGGTGTTTCGCCTGCCGACGACCTGTTTTGCCGAGGAAAACGGCACGCTGGTCAATTCGGCGCGCTGGCTGCAGTGGCATTGGAAGGGCGCGAATCCGCCCGGCGAGGCGCGCAGCGATTTGGAAATCATGGCGGGCATTTTCACACGCATGCGCTCGATGTACGCGAAGGACGGCGGCGCCTTTGCGGATCCCATTCTTAACTTGACCTGGAAATACGCGCAAGCCGAAAGTCCAAAGGCGGAGGAACTCGCCAAGGAATACTCGGGCAACGCGCTGAAGGACCTCGCTGATCCGAAAGACCCCGCGAAGATCACGCGCAAAGCGGGCGAACAGCTCGCGGGTTTCGCCGAACTGCGCGACGACGGCAGCACGCAATGCGGATGCTGGATTTTTTGCGGGGCATGGGGCCCTACCGGCAACCTCATGGCGCGGCGTGATAACTCGGACCCGACCGGGATCGGGCAGACGATCAATTGGGCCTGGGCATGGCCCGCGAACCGGCGTGTGCTTTACAACCGTGCGTCCTGCGATCCGGCCGGCAAGCCGTACAACCCAAATCGCAAGCTGATTGCTTGGAATGGCAGTGGGTGGGGCGGCGCCGACATCCCGGACTTCAAGGCCGATGAGAATCCGGCCGGCGGTATGGGTCCGTTCATCATGAACCCCGAGGGCGTCGCGCGGTTCTTCGCGCGCAAAGGCATGGCGGAGGGTCCGTTCCCCGAGCATTACGAGCCGTTTGAGACTCCGCTCGGCTACAACCCCTTAAATCCCAACCAGCCGCAGGCGACCAACAATCCGGCAGCGCGCGTGTTCCCGGACGATCGCGAGGCGTTCGGCAAGGTCGCGCAGTTTCCGCATGTCGCGACCACCTATCGCCTGACCGAGCATTTCCATTTCTGGACCAAGCATGTGCGCTTGAACTCGATCCTCCAGCCGCAGCAGTTCGTCGAAATCGGCGAGGGGCTCGCGAAGGAAATCGGCATCAGCAACGGCGAGCGCGTCAAAGTGAGCTCGAACCGCGGCTCTATCACGGCGGTCGCGATGGTGACCAAACGCATCCGGCCCCTGACCGTCGACGGTAAAGCCGTGCACACGGTCGGCGTGCCGATCCATTGGGGCTTCATGGGCGTGGCTAAGCCGGGGTTCCTGGCCAACACGCTGACGCCGTCGGTCGGTGATGCGAACTCGCAAACGCCTGAATTCAAGGCGTTCCTGGTAAAGGTCGAGAAGGCATAGGAGATCAAAGATGCCATTGCAATCACTCGACATCATCCGCCGCTCAGCGACCACCCTACCGGAACCCGAGGTGCGCCGTGCGCACACCGGCCAGGTCGCGAAACTCATCGACACGACCAAGTGCATCGGCTGTAAGGCCTGCCAGGTTGCCTGCATGGAATGGAACGATCTGCGCGACGACATCGGCACCTGCACCGGTCACTACGATAATCCGCCCGATTTGAGCGAACACTCGTGGACCCTGATGCGCTTCATGGAGTACGAGAACCCAAAGGGTGATCTCGAATGGCTGATCCGCAAGGACGGCTGCATGCACTGTGAAGACCCCGGTTGTCTCAAGGCCTGTCCGTCGCCGGGCGCGATCGTGCAGTACGCGAACGGTATCGTCGATTTCCAAGAGGAGAATTGCATCGGGTGCGGCTATTGCGTCACGGGATGCCCGTTCGACATACCGCGGATCTCGAAGAAGGACAAAAAAGCCTACAAATGCACGCTGTGTTCCGATCGGGTTGCCGTCGGCCTCGAACCCGCCTGCGTCAAGGCCTGTCCGACCGGCGCAATCGTATTCGGCACCAAGGAGGATATGAAGCAACACGCCGAAGAGCGTATCGAAGATCTGAAAACGCGTGGCTTCGACCAGGCGGGTCTTTACGACCCGGCCGGCGTGCGCGGAACCCATGTCATGTACGTCCTGCATCATGCCGATCAACCGGCGCTCTACGCCGGCTTGCCCGACAAACCAAAGGTCAGTTCTGCCGTCAGACTGTGGAAGGGAGCCGCCAAACCGCTGGCCCTATTCGCGATATTCGCGACCGCGGCGGTGGGCTTCCTGCATTACATCGGCGTCGGACCCAACGAAACCGATGAGAGCGACGAAGAAGCCGCACGCCGCGAGTTGGAGAAGACGCCATGAACACCCGAACTGCGAATGCCATCATCCGCTACAGCGCGGGCATGCGCATCAAGCACTGGGTCGTGGCGATCAGCTTCGTGCTGGTCGCGCTATCGGGACTCGCGCTATTTCATCCGGCGCTGTTTTGGTTGACCAATCTGTTCGGCGGCGGGCCCTGGACGAGGATCCTGCATCCCTTCATCGGCTGCGTCATGGTCGCGGTGTTTTTCCTGTTCAGCGCGACCTTGTGGCGGGACAATTATCTGCAGGACCGCGACTGGGTCTGGCTCAAGAAAATCAAGGATGTGGTCGGGAATCGCGAGGAGCACCTGCCCGATGTGGGCCGTTACAATGCCGGGCAGAAATTGCTGTTCTTCACGATTGTGGTGTGCCTAATCGCCCTACTGCTCTCCGGAATCGTCATTTGGCGTATCTACTTCTCGGCGTTCTTTGCGATCAGTGTCATCCGGTACGCCTCGTTGCTGCATGCCTTTTGCGGGTTCGTGCTGATTTGCGCGATCGTCGTTCACATCGATGCCGCGATCTGGACCAAAGGGTCGATTCGTGCGATGACGCGCGGCTGGGTTACGCCGGGATGGGCGTGGAAGCATCATCGCGCGTGGTTCCGCGAGATCACCAAAGGCATTGCGCAGAAGTAGCGCCGATAGTGCGCCAAAACGCGCGGATAGCGCGCCCGGGCCTGGATTGGAGATGAGCTAAGCCCTACGGCGTACAAAAGCGCTGGACGTTTGTCATGCTTGCGGCGAGGATAGTTCAACATCCTCAAGCTTGGCCCGACATGGCGCAACGCATCCTCGAATCCGGTGAAATCGAAACCCTGGCCGAGCGGTCGATACCCCGCATTCGTTTGCCCGATCGCGCGCTCATTTTTGCGCGGCGCGCGACCCGATTGCGTAAGCTCGCCGCCGACGCGGCGCTCGGCAACTATCTGCATTTTCTCGCCGCGCTCGTGGATGCGCAGCACGCCGCGCTTTCGCATCTGTCGGTGCCTCTGCCCGCGGAGGCGCAGATAGAAAGGTCTCGCGAGTACGGTATGCCGCCCATTCATGCGTCGACCTGGCCGAGAGCGCCCGAGTGGCGCACAACGCTCGAGTCCCTATGCGCGGCGCTCGCCGCCCGATCGGATTTCCCCGCAGGTGTCGGCGAAGGCGTTTCCATGATTCGCGGGGCGACATCCGCCTGGATCGAGACTCAAGCGACCTCGATGTTGGACGCGCAGAACGGCGCCATTGACGCGCGCGTTGCGCCGCTCGTCATGGCCGCATTACAGGTGCACTGGGTAGCGCTCACCGCTCACTTCACCGCCGACGGGGTTCAGGCGCTCGATACTCCCGGCGTGTGCCCGCTGTGCGGCGCGCTGCCCGTCGCCAGCATCGTCTACGCGCAGTCGCCGTATCAGGGTTATCGATACCTGCACTGCGCCTTGTGTGCGACCGAATGGCACATGGTACGCGTGCAATGCACGCAGTGCGGCGCCTCCGGCAAAAGCATCGGTTACCACTCCCTCGAACGCAAGACCGCCGATAAAACTCCAAGCAAGGACAGCGCACCGGCGGTGCGCGCGGAGACCTGCGAAGAATGCCACGGATATCGCAAGATCCTGTATCAGGAGCAAGATCCGGGCGTTGAGCCGGTGGCCGATGACGTCGCCAGCCTCGCGCTCGATTTGCTGCTCGGCGAACAGGGTTATCATCGGGCCAGTAGCAACCCGCTGCTGTGGCTGCCGAACGCGACCTAAAGCATCGTGACCCCCGATTCGACGCCGGCGCGAGCAACCAACATTCCGTCGCTGGACCGGTTGTTGAATGACCCGGCTTTCGCACCAGTGATTGCGCGCTACACGCGGACTCAGGTCACCGCCGCGCTGCGCAGCGAACTGGAGCAATTGCGTCGGCGCGCCGTCGTTGGGTCGCTGCGTTCCGGCGAGTTGAGTCCTCATGCGCTTGCGGGAAACGTCGACGCAAGTCTCGAGCGACATACGCGTCCGCGCCTGCGTGCGGTATTCAATTTATCCGGTACCGTGCTGCATACGAATCTCGGTCGCGCGTTGCTCTCGGATACGGCCGTGCACTCGGTGGTGCGTGCACTCACCGCGCCCGTCAATCTGGAGTTTGACCTCAGTTCCGGGGGCCGCGGCGATCGGGATGATCTGGTGGAACCCATACTGTGCGAGTTGACCGGTGCGGAGGCGGCAACCGTGGTCAATAACAACGCCGCCGCCGTACTGCTCATGCTCAATACCCTGGCCAGCCGACGCGAGGTCATCGTGTCGCGGGGTGAGCTCGTGGAAATCGGTGGCGCGTTCCGCATCCCCGACGTGATGCGCAGCGCCGGTGCGAAGCTCGTCGAAGTGGGTACCACCAATCGCACCCACGCGTCGGACTATGCCGAAGCCATGGGTCCGCACACCGCCCTGTTGATGAAAGTGCACACCAGCAACTATCGGATCAGCGGATTTACCGCGACTGTCGCCCTGGCCGAGCTCGCGGCGATGGGACACGTCCGCGGCGTGCCGGTTGCGGTCGATCTCGGCAGCGGCAGCTTGATCGATCTCGAGCGCTGGGGATTGCCGAAGGAGCCCACGGTGCGCGATGCGGTTGCGGCCGGGGCTGATCTCGTGTCTTTCAGCGCCGACAAACTCCTGGGGGGACCACAGGCAGGCATCATCGTCGGCCGCACCGAACTGATTCGACGCCTCAAGAAAAATCCGCTGAAGCGTGCCTTGCGCGTCGGCAAGCTGACGCTCGCTGCGCTCGAACCCGTGCTCGCATTGTATCGGTCGCCGGAGCTGCTAGCCGAACGATTACCGACGCTGCGTTTGTTGACGCGCAAACCCGCTGAGATTGAGGCGCAGGCACAGCGCCTGTTGCCCCTCGTGCAAGCGGCGCTGGGCGAGACCTATGTGGCAACGGTGTCATCGATGAATTCCCAGATCGGCAGCGGTGCGTTGCCCGTCGATCGGTTGCCAAGCTATGGGCTCTGCGTGCGCAAGAGCCCCGGCAAGCGCGGCAGTCTGCCTCGGCTGGAGGCGGAATTGCGTCAATTGCCGCGTCCCATTATCGGCCGCATTGCCGAGAAGGCGCTGTGGCTCGACATGCGCTGCCTCGAGGCCGCAGACGAGGCGGAGTTCGTCGCCCAATGGGATTCGGCCGATCGATGATCGTCGGTACCGCCGGACACATCGATCACGGCAAAACCAGCTTGGTGCGGGCGCTTACCGGCATCGATACCGATCGACTCAAGGAGGAAAAGGCGCGCGGCATATCGATTGAACTCGGCTACGCCTACACGCCGCTCGCCGGCGGCGAGGTGCTGGGTTTCGTGGACGTGCCGGGTCACGAGCGACTCGTGCACACCATGGTGGCCGGCGTCGGGGGAATCGACTTTGCGATGCTGGTTATCGCGGCCGATGACGGCGTGATGCCGCAGACGCGCGAGCACCTCGCGATCCTGGAGCTTCTCGGAATCACCCGCGGCGCCGTCGCCCTGACCAAAATCGACCGGGTGGACGATGCACGCGTCCGCGCAATGACGGCGCAGATCGCGACCCTGCTTAACGGCACGGGCTTGTCTGACGCCCCGCTCTTTCCCGTCGCTGCAACGGTTCTGGATGACTCCGGCGTCGCCGCATTGCGCGCGCATTTACACGCGACCGCGGCAATCTGGCCGAAGCGCCCCGAGGACGGTTTGTTTCGTCTGGCGGTCGATCGCGTCTTTACGCTGCCGGGACGTGGGACGGTGGCGACGGGTACTGCGCGTGCTGGCCGTGTGCAAGTCGGAGATACGCTTGCCGTGATGCCGGCCGGCACCTTGGTGCGCGTGCGCAGCATCCATGCACAACATCGCGACACCGAAATGGGTCGGGCCGGGGAGCGTTGCGCCTTGAATCTCGCGGGCGTTGAAAAAACCGCGCTGACGCGCGGCGACTGGCTGGCCGATCCTCGAGCGCTACTGCCAACCACCCGGATCGACGTTCATTTGCGCCTGCTCGCTGTCGGCGGGGTCGTGGCAAGCCGCGCACCGCTGCACATTCATGTTGGTACGGCGCATCGCGTTGCGCACGTAGTCCCACTCGAAGGCGGCGCGCTGAACGCCGGTGCCAGTGCACGTGTGCAACTCGTATTCGATGCACCGATCTGCGCTTCGCCCGGCGATGCCTTCATCGCACGCGATGCACAGGCGCTGCATACGATCGGCGGCGGTGTGGTCATCGATCCCTACGCCCCGGAGCGCCGGCGCCGCAGCCCCGAGCGTCTCGCGTATCTGGAATCGATTCAGCGCCTCCTTGCGGGGGAAGGAGTCGAGCCCCTGCTGCGCAACGCGCCGCAGGGCGTCGAGATGCACGAACTGACCCGTCTTTGCGGGCGTGCGCCGGAACAGATTACGCTGCCGATGCACGTGCGGATCATCGATGCCGCCGGCGGGCGCGTCGCATTTCTCGACTCGCAGTGGCGCTCATTGCGCGAGCGCGCGTTGGAAGCGCTGCGGACATTCCACTCGCAGCAACCGGACGAGCCAGGTATCGATCGCGGGCGGCTGCGCCGTATGACCATGCCGACTTTGCTCGATGGGGTGTGGCGCGCCGTGATTGACGAACTCGTGCAGAGTCAGGCCATACGGCGCAGCGGACACTGGCTGCATCTACCCGAACATCGCATTAGCTTGAGCGAGCGCGAGCAACAGCTTGCACAGAACTTGCGGTCCGTGATCGCCGCCGGTCGTTTTAATCCACCCTGGGTTCGCGATCTCGCGGTCACCGTGAGAGCGCCGGATGAGGAGGTAAGACTGGTGCTGCGCAAATGCGTCGTGCAGGGCGAGTTGTACCAGATCGTCCCCGATCTTTTTTACCACCGCGATAGGGTACGCGAACTCGCCCAAGTTCTAAAACAACTCAGTGATCGGCAGGGCCTCGTGGAGGCGGCCGGCTATCGAGATGCCATCGGCGTTGGTCGTAAGCGCGCGATTCAGATTTTGGAGTTCTTCGACCGTGTTGGCTATACTCGGCGCACACTCAATGCGCGGGTGCTGCGTGTCGACAGCAGTTGGCACGACGAGCAATGAGCCCGCCGTTGCGACGGGCGGCATCGGCGAATTCGGAAGGCATGCGCATCCGGTGGTGCGGCCGGGCTTCAAACCCGGTGGGGGACGTCAACCGTTTCCCGGTAGGTTCGACTCCTGCTACCTTCCGCCAGTTCGCGGCCACGGCGTCACGCCGAGGCGCAGGATGCGATTTGCATTTGCTTGCATCGGCGCGTAGGTTTGAGGCGACGGTCGAGAATCCAAATAACGGCTAAATGTGGCGGACCGATGAGTGCACCGTTTGCAGCAGTGTCCGCTCCCCCTACACCGGCGGATCCCGGGCCGAGATTGACTTCGCTCTCGCATGGCGGCGGCTGCGGCTGCAAGATCGCGCCAGGCGTGCTCGCCGAATTGCTCAAGGACTCGCTGCCGGGCCGGCATTATCCCGACCTCCTGGTCGGTACCGACACATCGGACGATGCCGCCGTATATCGCCTCAACGACGATCAAGCGGTCGTTGCAACCACGGATTTTTTCATGCCGATCGTCGATGATCCATTTGATTTCGGCTGCATTGCCGCGACCAACGCGCTCGCGGATATTTATGCGATGGGCGGGCGGCCCTTGTTGGCGCTGGCGATCGTCGGCATGCCGATCAACACGCTGTCGCACCAGACGATTCGCAGCATCTTGCGCGGAGGCGAAGCGGTCTGCGAGCGGGCCGGCATTCCGATTGCCGGCGGCCATAGTATTGATTCGGTCGAGCCGATTTATGGACTCGCCGTCACGGGCGTGATCGATCCGAAAAAAGTGAAACGCAACAGCAGCGCGCGTAGCGGCGATATATTGATTCTCGGCAAGCCCCTCGGCGTCGGCATATTCTCCGCGGCATTCAAAAAGGGCTTGCTGGACGACGCAGGCTATCGCGCCATGATTGACACGACCACGCAACTGAATCTACCGGGCATGGAGCTCGCGAATCTCGCAGGAGTGCACGCCATGACCGACGTCACCGGCTTCGGTTTGCTGGGCCATTTGCTCGAGATGTGCCGAGGCAGCGGGCTCACCGCGCACGTTACGGCCGCACACCTGCCGCTGCTGCCGGGCGTGCTGGCATTGGTGCAGTCCGGCATCGCCACCGGAGCTTCCGCTCGCAATTGGCAGTCCTACGGAAACGACGTCCGGCTTGCGCCGCATCTCGATGCACGACTACAGACGATCTTGACGGATCCCCAGACTTCAGGCGGATTGCTGGTCGCATGCGACCCCGACGAATTGCCGGCGGTACGGGCGACCTTTGCGCGCCTTGGCTTTGCGCAGGCGGCGGTAATCGGCCGAATGAGTGACGGCGGCGCCCAAGTACAGGTGGAATGATTTGCGGCTGCCGCCGCAAGGGACAATCTGGGCTCTGGCGCATGCGAACACAAACCCCATCATCGACGATTGAGTGCTTGCGACGAGATCGGCAACGGCGTGGCGCCCTCCTCCGAATTTGGCCTATCGCTCGTGACGGTGTTCGTTTCATATGACTACATTGCGCTTATACGAACGCCGCTTATCGCCGACTGTCGGTGTTGCCATTCTCCTGATCGTCACGATCGGCGGTCTTTTCTACGTCAAGTGGTTGCCCTATTACCACAAGGCGTTCGTCGCTTCCACGAGCCACTCTATCGGCCGATCGATTCTAATGGGCAACGCCACACAGGCGCCGCACCCATCCGTACAGGCGGCATTCGATTATTCGCTCGCCTATGGCAAGGCCATTTGGCAAGCGATGGTTCTGGGCTTGCTGCTCGGAGCCGCACTACAAGAGTTTGCACCGATCGCTTGGATCGCCCGGGCCCTGGGCCGCTCGAACTGGCGCAGTGTGGCTATCGGTGGTCTGCTAGCGATCCCGGGGATGATGTGCACATGCTGTGCGGCTCCGGTGGTCATCGGTTTACGGCGCCGAAACGCGTCCGCCGCCGCCGCCACTGCGTTCTGGCTGGGGAATACGGTACTCAACCCAGCGACCTTGGTCTTCATGGGGTTTGTCTTGGGTTGGAGTTGGGCGGGATTGCGCCTCGCGTTGGGCATTCCCTTGGTGTTCGGCACCGGTTACGTAATCAGCTGGTTGACCCCACCGGGCGAACTCGCGGCACTACAGACGCGGTTGACCCAGGCCGTTGGCGAACCCGGCACCGCTAGCCCGTCGATCAAGAGCTGGCTCAGTCGATTCTTCCGACTACTGATTGGTCTGATTCCGGAGTATGTGGTCCTGGTTTTATTCCTAGGCACAGCCCGCGCATGGATCTTTCCTGCGGCAGGTCCGGCGGTCGGTAATGATCTGCAGTGGATTGTATTGATGTCGGCGGCCGGCCTGGTGTTCGTGATCCCCACTGCGGGAGAGGTACCCATCGTTCAAGCCATGTTGGCCCTGGGTGTCGGCGCGGGTCCCGCGGCGGCGCTGATGATGACTCTGCCCCCGATCAGTTTGCCCTCTCTCGTTATGACGGGAAGAGTATTTCCCATCCGAGTGCTGGCAGTGATCACGCTCATGGTTCTCGCCGTGGGAATCGTCGCGGGCTTAGCGGCGGCGCGACTCGGTATCTAGAAACGACGCACTGTTTTCCCATCGCGGCAAATGCATCATTGTCATGATATTTCAATCAGTTACTTAGAATATATGATGTTTAATCGAGCTCACTGAAGAACTTGCCGCTGGCACCGGGGTGGGTAGCCGTGAATTTGGCACTGGTCTCCTCGTCATCCAGGCTGATGCCATTGATCGAAGCAGCGAGGCATTTCCGGGGTGCGCGCCGTTTGGGCCTCGGGCATATGTTCATGAAGTGCGTCGTTAGCACTCTAATGCTGACCGCGTTTGCAATTCCGGCGATTGCCGACGATCCGGCGCCGGACAAGAGCGACTTCACGCTGCTCGATCCAACGCCCGACGCCGACTTGCGTAGTTTCAATACCGATCGACCGCCGAAAGCCAACAGTCCTTACACGGTGGACGCCGGCCATTTTCAGTACGAGACCGACATCGCCGTGTTCGGCTATGGCAATGCCGACGGCGTGAAGACCCAGGATTGGACCGTATTCGATCCGACTCTGAAGCTGGGCCTGACCAACACGATCGATGCCGAGCTGCAGATCACACCGTATGAATCCGTCGTTGCCAAAAGTGCCGCGGGCACAACGACCGTTTCAGGAATAGGCGACACCTTCGTTCGCGTCAAGATCAACGTGCTCGGCGATGATCACGGTTCCGTCGCCGTGGCGCTCTTGCCGTACGTCAAGCTTCCGACGGCGCAGTCCGGACTCGGCAATGGCAAGGTCGAGGCTGGCCTGATTCTTCCGATGAGCTTCAGCGCGCCAGGCGACTTCACCGTGATCGTGATGCCGGAAGGCGACTATCTGAAAGATACGACCGATAGCGGTTACCACGCCGCTATCGATTTCCTGATCAATGTCAGCCATGCGCTCGACAAGCGTTGGACTTTCTATACAGAGGCCTTCACGACGCAGTCGTTGCAGGCACGCTCAAAGCCGATCTACACGCTGGATGAAGCACTGACCTGCGCGTTGAGCGCAAATTTGCAGCTCGATTTCGGCGGCAATTTCAGCCTGAACGACGCTGCGCCGCGCGCCCAGCTGTATATGGGCCTATCGCAGCGATTTTGATCGATCCACCCGAGCGATGGCCTCGTCGCTAACGCCGCAATAACCACGCCAATAACGACAGCCCCGCGCTGACGATCAACATCGTCGTGATCGGCAGGAAGAACTTAAACCCCGGCCGGTCGATCACGATATCTCCCGGCAGATGAAAAAAATGCATCCTCTTGAGCCACGGCCAGAAAACCCCGGCGACAACGAGCACGGCACCGAGCGCAATGAGGAGCCGATTCATCGCGGATCGAACCGCTCGAAAAGATTTCGACCGCCCACGATGCGATGGGAACTACGGTCGCACCCTACCCGTTCAAGTCGATATCCCGCAGAATCCATCAACATTTGATCCGCGCTCGTCACAGTAATCTCGATACGGCTCGCCGCGTTCGACCGAATTTACGGTGACGTCGAATTGTCCGACCGCGCGGTCTGCGCCATGGACGGTTGAACGCGCTGTACGGAAGGTAGAGTACCGGTCACGATCCAATCCATCGGGATGTCATGAGGCTGCGGAAATATGCTCCGCAGTGCCGCGCTCGGATAGCCGACGCCGATCGCCAGCGGCCTTGGATTGAGCGCCGCCAGAGTTCGATCGAAGAAACCACCCCCGTATCCCAGACGAAAACATTCCCCGTCAAAACCGACCAATGGCGCAATAACAACGGTCGGCATGAGTTCTGCGCCATCGGCTGGATAAGGGATCTTCCAAAGACCCCGCGCGAGGCGCGCATGAGGATGCCATTCGCGAAAAACCAGAGCTTGCCCCAGCGCTATCGCGACCGGCAACGCGATTCGTAAACCATTCTGCGATTGCCTGCCCATCCATGCACGCAGATCCGGTTCACCGCGGATCGGCCAGTAGACCGAGAGGGTCACCGACGGCATGCTCGCGAGGATCCCGTCCAGTGAACGCGCAATGGCATCCGCTTGTTCCGATCGATACTCGTCAGTAAACGCCTTGCGCTGCTCGAGCAGGCGCTGCCGCTCCGCCTTGCGCCAATTCGCGACATCGCGTGCTTGAACCGGATCGACCCGCGGCGAACCGTCCGCCCCGAGTTCGTGCAGAAAGCACGGCGAAGACGCCAAGACGACCTCTTCACCTTCATCTGAAATTATTGTCATGGCGGATCTCCTTTCGCCTCTCGATGTTACGCCGATCCGCGGTTCGGCGTTTTGCAACTTTTCGGCGCGTCTCGTGTTCTCTACCACAACAAGCAGAGATTGATGACGATTAAGCCTTATCAAGACCCCACAGAACATAGCAGCACATAGGAGATTCATCATGAACACATTTACGGCATACCGCAGCGCCACGACCAGAACTGCCGGCGCCCTTGGCGCGATCGCAGCATTACTCATGGGCGCGTCGATGATCCCGGCGGCAAACGCCGCAACGTTCGACGAGGTACCGAGTGTCGTCGTGCGCTACGACGCGCGAAGCCTCGCGACGGAAAGCGGCGCGCGCGAGCTCTATGTCCGACTGGTGGCCGCTGCCCGGCATGTTTGCCCCGAAGAATCCACGTGGGATCTGCGGGGAACCTACGCTACTCGTCGATGCCGGGAGGAAGCCGTCGCCCGTGCGGTAAACAAGATCCATCAACCGCGGCTCGTCGAGATTGCAGCACGCAACGCAAAGCAAGGCTGATTCTCACTGCAATACAGCCGCCGGCCGCAGGATGGCGAGTGACGATTCAACGCGAGAACGTGAAATCGCCATCCTGCGTGCTGGGCCGGGCGCGGCGCTAGCGTGTGACTGAAGCCAATACGGGTTTTCATTTCTCGTCCGACGGTCCGGCCCTCTCGCTCGCGCCGCGGGCTGACGCGTCAAATGCCGCCGAAAGTGGCGACGAACCGTCCATATGTTCGGTACCGAACATAGTCGCTACGCATGTTTACGTAATCATAATGACTCAAGGCCAAGTTATTATGGCGACTGCGTCGAAGAAGGGGAGCGTCACTTGCCCACGATGGCATCACATGCCGCATCCGCGTCTCGAAACATGTTGCTGGCGGCGCTTCCCGCCGCGGATTGGGAACGGGCACGGAGAGATCTTAAACCGGTAATCATGCCGCTCGGCGATTTGCTCTATGAGCCTGGCATTCGCATGGAGCATCTTTATTTCCCCACGACATCGGTCATTTCCATTTCGTGCGTGATGACTGACGGTTGGGCAGATGCAATCGCCCTCGTAGGCTGCGAAGGCTTCGCCGGTGTCGAGGTCCTCTTGGGCGCTGACTCGGCACCGTGCCGCGCGGTGGTACTGAGCGAGGGTTGCGGCTATCAAATCAAGCGCGAGGCGCTAAATCAGCAGTGCGCGCGGGGAGGCTCGATGCGCAGTGTGCTGTTGCGATATACGCAGTCTTACATCGCAGAAGTGGCGCAAACGATCGCGTGCAATCGGCACCACTCCATCGATCAACAGTTGTGTCGTTGGCTGCTCATGTATTTGGATCGCCAGGTATCGAACGAACTGACCCTAACCCACGAACACATCGCTGAGCTATTGGGTGTCCGCCGGGAAAGCGTGACGCACGCAGCCAGCCGGCTGCAGACCGCCGGATGCATCCGCTACCACCGCGGCCACATCTGCGTGGTAGAACGGACCGGTCTAGAAGCCCGTTCTTGCGAGTGCTACGGGGTTGCCAGGCGCGAAACCGATCGTCTGCTGGAGATTTCTTCGCGTAACGCCAAAATGGCGGTCCCTCATGCTCCCGTCGACGGATTTCGCATCGAACGTTCAACGCCTGCTGCCGATGCATCGCAAAATTCTGCCTAAAGGAAAGACATCATCCTGTACACCATTGCGGTCGTATTAATCGTCCTTTGGCTTTTGGGTCTCGTCACATCGTATACGATGGGGGGTGTCATTCATTTCCTCCTGGTCATCGCGGTGGTGATGATTCTGATTCAGCTCATTCAAGGGCGCCGTTCATAAGCATAGCGAACAGCGGGCCGAGGCGTCCCAGTGACGGAGTCCATCATGATGGACAACACCGACGATGGCATTGGGATCGACGATGTTGCCCTGCTATCCGTCCGCATGCCCCCTCCGATCAAATCTGCCGATTCGCAGCGCGCCTCTTAGGCGGAAGATCGTCGCGCATCGATCTGTGATGCGGGCGGCCGGCGCCGCTCTCGTGGAGCTACGAATCGAAGCGAGGTGCCGGGTGTTCCCATTTATTGCGGACTCAATGCCACGTAATATGGGTCCAATCGCGTTGCAGCGGGGCACTATTATATTCATCGGCATCGGGGAGAGTTCATGCGCCTTTTATTGAGTGTATCTCGCGTAGTTGCGGCAAGTTTGATCGTCAATCTTGCATCGGGTGGTATCACGATGGGTTCCGATCAGCCGGCCGTCCCCGCCGTCCCGGCCGCCCCAGGCGATATACCCGCCAATTTCGAGGTCGCGAAAACCCTCTATGACTTCGAGAAGCGCGAGGTCATGATCCCGATGCGCGATGGCGTGAAACTCTTCACCGTCATCGTGATCCCAAAAGGAGCGACCCACGCCCCGATCATTCTGGACCGTACCCCCTATAGCGCGAGCAAATTCGTCAGTCGCGTAGCGAGTCTGCACGCGGCTTTGGCCCTTCCCAATTCTTTCGGCGAATTGGCCGAGGCCGGCTATATCATCGTCGCGCAGGATGTGCGAGGAAAATATAAATCCGAAGGCAGCTACATCATGAACCGCCCGCTGTCCGGGCCGCTCAACGACAGCGGCGTGGATCACGCCACAGACGCCTATGACACCATCGATTGGCTCGTCAAGAATGTGCCGGAGTCGAATGGCAAGGTCGGCACGATGGGGACCAGTTACGACGGCTTCACAGTCTTGATGAGCCTGGTGAATCCACATCCGGCGCTGAAGGTGGCGGTGCCCTTCAATCCGATGGTCGATACGTGGATTGGCGATGACTGGTTCCACAATGGTGCGTTTCGCCAGACCTATGCCGATTACATTTATGGGCAAACCGCGGCCAAGGATTCTGATAAGGAATGGACGCCGCCGCGCTACGATGCCTACGAAACCTGGCTGACCGCCGGATCGGCCGGCGCGCTCGGCACCACGCTCGGCATGGACCAATTGCCGTTCTGGAAGCGGCTGACGAGTCACCCGGCCTATGATGAGTTCTGGCAGGGCCAAGCGGTTGACAAGATAGTGGCGCGCCAGCCCCTGACGGTCCCTACTCTCTATGTACACAGCCAATGGGACCAGGAGGACATCTACGGTGCGCCTGCGGCCTATGCGGCGACCGAGGCGAAAGACAGCCGAAATGACATGATTTTTCTGGTGATCGGTCCGTGGCGCCACGGCGGCGGCAATGTCGAGGGATCCAGTCTGGGTCCGATCAAGTTCGACGGCGATACCGGGCGATGGTTTCGACGCAATGTGCTGCTGCCCTTCCTTGACTCCCATTTGAAGGACAATGCGGCCAAAGCCGATATTGCGCCCGTGACCGCGTTCGAGACCGGCGTCAATCAATGGCGCCGCTACGACCGCTGGCCGCAGTCCTGTGCCGCGGGGTGTCCCTATGTGTCGCGCAAGCTCTATCTGGCGGCGGCCAGCAAACTGTCCTTCATCGCGCCGGCATCTGATCCGGTTGGATTCGATGAGTATGTTTCAGATCCGCAGAAGCCCGTGACTTATCGCTCGCGTCCAATCCGGCCGACCTATGCGGACGATTCGACGTGGCGGCGGTGGCTCGTCGACGATCAGCGTTTTGCCGCTGATCGATCCGATGTGTTGATCTATACCAGCGAAGTATTGAGTGCGCCGGTGCGCATCGCCGGCCAGCCAGTCGCCCACCTGTTCGCCGCGACCAGCGGCACGGATTCGGATTGGGTCGTCAAATTAATCGACGTCTATCCGGATGAAGTGCCGGGCGCAGTCGAACTGGGCGGCTACGAGTTGCCGATCGCCATGGATATTCTACGCGGCCGATATCGGGACGACCCGGCGAAGCCGGCGGCGATCCCTGCCAACAAGATTATCGCGTATTCCTTGAAACTACCGCATGCCGATCATGTGTTCTTGCCCGGGCATCGGATCATGGTACAGGTCCAATCGAGTTGGTTCCCGCTCTATGACCGCAATCCGCAAAGCTTCGTCGCGAACATATTCTTTGCCAAGCCGAGCGATTATATAAAGGCTCGCCAGCGCGTCTACCACGCGCCCGACCATGCGAGTTTCATCGATTTGCCGGTCGCGCCTTGAGTCGCGCCGGCAAGCGTGCGCAGGTCCTACGCAACTCGCGGTACCGGCCTGGCGCCATACTCGGGCCTGGTTGCGGCGAACTCGACGCGCGCGAGCAGGCCGCCGAGCGTGGACGACGTGTGCAGAGTGATTTCGGCACCGAGGCGGGTGGCAATGTCGCGCACGATCGCAAGTCCCAATCCGCTGCCGCTCGCGGTATTCCCGGTGCGGCGATAAAATCGATCGAAGACCCGCTCGCGTTCGTCCGTCGGTATTCCTGGCCCTGAATCCTCGATGTCGACGAGCACCCGGTCGGCCTCCCGCCGCAATTGCACCCGGACTGTGCCGTCGAATTCGGAGAACTTGATCGCATTTTCAATGAGATTCGAGATAAGCGTGTGCAATGCGTCTTCATTTCCACCGGTCACGCATGCGCCGCTCACCGTGATCTCCGTGCGAATCGATTTGGCCTGCGCCAACGGCGCATGAATCGCGAGCACATGGTTCACGACGTTCTCGAGGTCGACCGCAGTCGTTTCCTGACCCACGGCATCCGCCTCGTGCCGCGCCAGCGTAAGCAGCTGCCGCGCGAGTTGCAGGGTGCGCGACACCCCGCCCTGCAATTCGGAAATCACCTCGCGTTTCCGCGACGCCGACTCCGCGCGAGCGAGGAGCTGCGCCTGCAAACGCAGCGCGGTCAGCGGCGTCAACAGTTCATGAGCCGCGTCGGCAATGAAGTTCCGCTGTGCCGCGATGATGTTGCCGACACGTTGCATCAATTCGTTGAGCGCGCGAACCACCGGCGCGATCTCCGGCGGCAATCGAGCTGTCTCGATCGGCGCCAGATCGCGGGGCGAGCGCGTGCGCAGCTCCGAAGTGACGCGCATCAATGGGCGCAGGCCGAACGAAACCGCGAGCCAAATCATCAAGCCCGAAGCGGGTAGGACCGCGAGCGACGGCATAAGCGTTCGCACGGTGATATTGCGGGCCGCAGCATCGCGCACATCGGCGGGCTGCGCGGCCACGATGTACCGATTGCCGGACGCTGCGCCGAATAAGCGCCACTGGCGGTGGTCGATGAACAGCTTCGAAAACCCGAGCGGGGTCTCGCGCGGCAGCGCTTCCAATCGCGCCGATTGAAATTGCGGGCGTGCCTGCGCACCCTCCCACATCGCGATGACCATGCCTTCCTGCGGATTCTCGACCTTGCGTGTCGGCGTGGCAATTGGCAGAGGTGCGGCGCCGGGCGAGAACATGAGTGCGCTGCGCTCCAATTCGCCGTCGAATAGATCGTCGATTTCGTCCTCGATCTTCGCGTAAATCAGCGAATAGATCATGATTTGAGCGATCAGCAAGCCGCTCAATAGGCCCAGCAGCAAGCGCGCGTGTATCGATCTCATGCGGGTGGAATCCGGTAGCCGACGCTGCGCACGTTCTCGATGAACTCGTGTCCCAATTTGCGTCGCAAGGAATGAATGTAGACCTCGACCGTGTTGCTCTCGACGTCCTGATCCCATCCGTACAGCTTGTCGTATAACTGCGCGCGTGTAATGACGACGCCCGGGCGTTGCATGAGGATCTCCAGAAGCGCGAATTCCTTGGCCGAGAGACTCAAGAGCCGACCTTGATGGGCGACCTGGCGAGTCGCTGCATTGATCGTCAAATCGCGGTATTCGAGGATCGTGACCGCCTGGCCGGCGCGACGACGCACGACGGCGCGCAGCCGTGCAAGCAACTCGTCGAAGTCAAACGGTTTGCAAAGATAATCGTCGGCACCGGTGTTGAGTCCCTTGATGCGATCGGCGACCGACTCCCGCGCAGTCACCACGACAATCGGCAAGGTATTGCCCATTCGGCGCAATTCGGCAAGGACCTGCAATCCGTCGCGATTGGGCAAGCCTAAATCCAGGATCGCAAGGTCGTATTGGCGTTCTGAACAGGCAACCAACGAGGCATCGCCGTCGTCGAGCCAATCGACGCTATAGCCCTCGTCGCTGAGGCCGCGGTGCAACGCCCACCCGATCATTCGATCATCCTCGATCAACAAGAGCTTCATCGAGTGCTCCAAACGGCGCGACTGTGCGCGAACTTCCGTGCGTAGCCTAGAGAACGTCCACCAGGCACGCTTAATCGAATTTTAAGTTCAGCGGCGCACAATGTCATGGTAATCCCGATCCTCTCTTGGAGAATGCCCCTATGTTCAAGCGATTGGTCTTGAGCGCCACGACGCTGCTGATTGCGGGTATGGCGATCGCCTCCGACGGGGCGCCTTATGTAATCGCCGAGCGCTGGGCGCTGGGTGGCGACGGGGGATGGGATTATTTGAGCGTCGACGGCGGTGCGCACCTTCTGTACCTGTCGCGTGCCACCCACGTGGCAATCGTCGATCTCGCGACCGGCAAGATCGCCGGTGACATCGACGGCACACCGGGCGTGCACGGCATTGCGCTGGCCCCGGACCTCGGGCGCGGCTACATCAGCGCGGGAAAGGCGAACCAAGTCAAAGTGTTCGATCTGAATACACGGCGGGTCACGGCGAGCATTGACGTCGGCTCCAAGCCGGATGCGATTCTCTATGACCGCCATTCGCACCGGGTCGTCGTGTTCAACGGGCACGGCGACAGCGCCACCATCATCGATGCGGTTGCCGGCAAGCTCGTGGCGACCCTCAATCTTGGGGGTGCACCGGAATTCGCACGCAGCGACGAAGCCGGGCATGTCTACGTCAATATCGAAAACAAAAACGAATTGGCCGCCATCGATATCGACGTTCCCGCGGTCACGGCACATTGGGCGCTGCCGGGGTGCGACGCACCATCCGGTCTTGCGCTCGATGCCGCGCACCATCGGAGCTTTTCCGTTTGTTCGAACGCGGCGATGGCAATATTGGACACGCAGAGCGGAAAGTCGCTTGCGACGCTGCCGATCGGTCATGGAGTGGACGGTGCCGAGTTCGATTCCGCTTCGCAAAATGCGTTCAGCGCCAATGGCGACGGAACCTTGACCGTCGTCCATGAAGCAGATCCGGACCACTTCTCGGTCGTGCAGAATCTGGCGACCGCAAACGGCGCTCGCACGATTGCACTCGATGCCGTCACTCACCGCATCTATCTTCCGACCGCGAGCTTCGGTTCCATAAGCCCAAGTCTGTTGGACCCGCATCCAAAGTCCCCCATATTGCCGAATAGCTTTGTCGTGTTGGTCGTCGCCCCTGCCGGCAAGAACTAGCCCGGCGCGGACGTGAGACGCAACAGAAAAGACTTGAAGTCCTCGACCAGCAAGTGAGCGCGGCGGCTCAGGATGCTGGTGCCGAACAACCCAAGCAGTGCGGTGGCGATGCCGATTGCGGTCGCCACCAGCGCCGTGCCGATGCCGCGGCTCACCTCGCCGGGGTCCGACACGCCTCCCTGCGCCAAAGCCGTGAATGTCTCCATGATTCCCAAGATCGTTCCCAGCAATCCGAGCAGCGGCGCGGCGGTAATCATCGTATCGAGGACCCAAAGACGCGCACTGATCTTTTTGTCGACGTCGATGAACAACGCCGAGGAATAATCCTCGAGCTGGTCGCGTGACACGCCGATGTGGGACAGCAATGCCGCGTAACGCTTGATCGAGGCGCTGATCGGATCGCCCGACATCAACCTGATCAGCGCGGCGTTGACGCCGGCCGCAGTCTCCCGATCGAGCAGGCGCGCGAGGCTGCCGGAGCGCACCGAGAGGTAGGAAAGATAGAGACCCCGCTCGATGATGACGAAGATGGTGATCGCGATGCAGCCATACAGCGCGTCGAACGTTAGATGGTGGAAATATACATAGTTCATGAGCGAAACTCGATGGTGACGAGGAAAGTATGCCGAAGCTCGCCGGAAAAGGCGGTCTCGGGAAAGGGTGGGTAATGTCCCGAGGAGACGATTGCGAGCGCTTGGCGATCCAGGATACCGGACCCGGAGCTGTGGGCGACCGCGACTTCGCTCGGATTGCCGACTCGATCCAAGACGAATCGAATCAGGGCCGATCCACTCGGTTTGATTAGGCGATATTCGGCGCTGTTGGGAACCGAGGTGCGCGCATCGACATTTTGCCGCAGAGCGGCGGCATAGGCCGCCTCGATGCTCGAGTTCGATCCGGGTGCAGGCGGCTGCGGCGGCTCTGCCGTCACGACAACCGCCTCATCGGCTACGGCCGGCGCGTCGCTCACGACCGGCGCCGGAGTCTCGATCGGCACGGGAATCGCGACGATACGCTTCTGTGCGGAAGCCTGCGGGGGTTTGGGCGGCTTTGGCCGAGGCGGCTCGGGCTTCGGCGTTTCGGGCGCCGTCTGTTCGGTCATCAAGGACAAGCGCACCTCGTGCCCCTGCGTCGCGACCTGTATCCTCAACCGATGGTACTCACTATGCACCGTCCAGAGGATTGCCGCCGTGAGCAGCGCTGCAGTCGATTGCGTAATTAGGTCCGGCGCAACGGCACGCAAGCGATTTACTTCGGCTTCGTGACGATCGACGCGGCGGGAACGTCTCCACGCTTCAAGGCATCGAGCAAGTCCACGAGCGTCTGCAGCATCGTGTGTTCGTCGCCCGCAATGATCACCGCGATCTTCGAATCCAAGCTCAGCGCGTGCAGCTGATCGGGTAATTGCTGCAACGTCGTTTTCTCCCCTTCGAGATAGATCGATCCATCCGGCGCGATGGTCACCGTGACGCGCTTCGGCTCCTCGATCTTGGTCGGAGACGCCGAGTGCGGCAATAGGACCTTCAGTCCAAGCGCGGGCAGCACGTTGATGCTGATCAAAACGAAAAAGACCAACAGGAACATCATGACATCGATCATCGGAATGATTTCGAGGCGCACCGTCTTGCGCGTTCGCTGTGGCCAGGTGCGCATCAGTGCACCGCGAATAGCGCAGACATATCGGTGACGCCGGCCGCAATGTTGCCGGCGTTCGCCAGCCGCCCGTCGATGCCGAAGGCGGATTCGGTCGTCCGCAACAGCGAATAGTGGTTATAGGGCGTCGCGTCTAGAACTCCGCGCACGCCGTGGTTGGTAATCACGACGGTCGGGATGCGGCCGCCCCCGAAATTCGCACGACTCGCGGGGTCATAGCCGCAGCACCCTTGCGCCTCCGCGTTGCGCTCGGCCTTGCCGTTTTCGTCGAACGTGATCACGATCGCCACATTGCCGGGCGCGCTCCATATCGGCGAACGCATGATGCTGGCAACCAGTTCTCCGGCCACGCGGTCGCCGCGCTTGATCAGATCCTCGGGATTCGATTTATTGCAGTCGGCCGGAATGTCAGGTCCCTGGTCGCGACCATGCATATCATTGCATTGGTTCGGCACGATGTGAGCGTAATTGGGCAGATTGCCCGACGTCAAATCGCGTTCCAATGCGTCGAATCCGACGATTTTGGCGCTGCGATGCGGGTCATTCTGCACGCGCTGGAAGCTCATGAATCCATTGTGCTTGACCGCGTAGAGTTCCGCCGGAATTCCGCGGACCGGATTCTCTAGGGTCGGCCAGCGAACGGCGCCGGAACCCGGTTCCGGGATACTCTCCATATAGGCCTTCCAGGTCAATCCATGATCTTCGAGTTGGTCGACGAGGCTCGCCACCGAGACCGTATGATTCACATAGTCCGCATTCTTGGATTTCGGACACCATGCATCCTGCATTCCCGGTTTGCAGTAATAGGCGTCGTCGTCATGAATTCCGAATGTGTCACCGCCCAGCATGGCGACGTAGTTGCCTTCGCTCGGGTGAACCTCCGCATAAAAGCGCGTCGCCTGTCCATATTCTTTCGCGAGCCGGTTGATGTTCGGCGCGATCGATTGCGCGCCGATGATTTCCGCGTAGCTGCGGTTCTCCTCGATGATCAGAAAGATGTGATCGTAGCGCGGGACCGCGCGTTCGGAGGCCGCATGCACGGCCACGCCGCCAAATCCGCCGAGCGCCATCGATATGAGGATTACGGATCTCAGCCAAAGGTGCGTTCGTCCTCGCAATGCCATGGCGCCGCTCAAAACTTCATGCGCAGACCGGCAAGGAAGGTCTGGTCATAAAATTCGCGCTGGATCGGCCGCCAATCGCTCGGACCCTCCGTGAATTCCAAGGGCGTATTGAGCAGGTTCTTTGCCTCGACGTACACCGAGTACTGTCCGGCAATCTTATAACTCGCGCCAAAATCCAGCGTCAACCTTTCGCGCGAATATTGATCCGTGCTCGTGCTGCCCGTGGATCCGAAGCCGAACAAGTTCTGGCCCACGTAGCCGAACGCGAGGCGCGCCTCGAGCGGACCTTTTTCGTAGAAACCCGCCGCATTCCAGGTGAGTCTCGATGTGGACGGCAGCAGCCCGTAGACGCCCGGATGAATCTCGGCCCGCGAATCGACTAGGGTTACATTGGCTGACACGCCGAATCCGTCCAACGGGTGCGGCAGAAATCGAAATTGGTCGACGAAGGCAGCTTCCGCGCCGTACGCATGCGCGGGGCCGTTCGAGAACGTGCTGACCTGCGCAATACCGACCACGCCCGGATAATTGGATTCGTTGATGACGGTCGGCAGGATGTAATTGTTGAAATCCTTGGCGAATAATCCGACACTCGCAATGGCGCCGGCCACCGGGTAATACTCGAGCGACAAATCGAAGTTGTTGCCGGTTGTCGGCTTCAAATTCGGGTTGCCGATCGTGACGCTGGCGCCGGTGCCGTCGGCGACGATGATTGTCGAGGCAGTGATTTCGTCGAACCCCGGACGCGCGATGCCCGTCGAATAGGTTGCCCGGCCGACCAGTTCGTCGGTGAAGCTGTAGCGGCCCTGTACGGTCGGAAAGTAGTTGGTGTAAGAAGTCGGCCGGGCGATCAACCCCAGGTTCGTCGTGTTGCCGTTGATGTCGGTTGAGAATCCAAAAGCACGGTAGGTGGCATTGGTTTCCTCGACCCGCAGGCCTACCAACAGCCCAAAATTGCCTGCCGTCGCGGTCAACATTCCGTATTCGGCGTAGACGTTCTCATTGTCGTCCTCGTACGCTTGCTGCGCCGACATAGGATCGCCGTCGGCGACGCTGACATTTTGCACCAACGGAGAGTTGGGCAAGCCGCGGATCGCGATCTCGTTGAACGGCGGACCGATGTTGTACACGCCGTTGTAGTAAATCGTATCGGGGCCGCTGACGTAATTGCTCAGCAGAATCTGGTTGCTGCCCGCCGGCGCGAAGTCCTCGTCGATTTCTTGATGGGTCTTGTGGCGCATGCGGGCATTCAGGCCGAATTTGACTTCGCCGGGATTCCCCCAAACCGTCACGGGAATTTTGAGATCGAGCCCACCGCCCCACTCGCGATCGCGATCGGTCGCTGATCCGGCTGAGAGATCGCTGAGCGCGTAATTCGCCGGATTGGTCGCGTCGGTTCCGTCGAGTGTCCGGTAATTGGGATAATTCGGATTGCTAGTGTTGTCGTAGGCAATCGGGATGTTCCCGTTGTTGAGTTCCGAGAAATCCGGTCCGTACTTGTAATACACAATGTCGCGGCCCTGTGCGAGCGACATGTGGTAATCGAGTTCCGTACCTCCGATAATGCTCTTGCCGCCGATGACCGCGAGCTGATTGTCGATGCGTTCACTGGAGTCCGTATTGTTCTGGTCGAGCGATGCGCCCGGCGCGGTGAATCCGTTCGGATAGACCGACGAAGGCGCGGCGGCCGTGCAATCGAGATTCCCGTTCGCGAGCGTCGCCGGTCCGCAGCCGGAGTCCAGGCCGCTGAGCGTCAGGTGGTGATCGGTTTTGAACTCCAAATAGCCCGACCACATGAACCGTGCGTAAAACGAGTTGCGCTCATCGGCTTTGGCGTCGAAATTGCCAGCAAACCCGTATGTTTCGCGCTGATACAAATAGCGCCGGTAATCGAGGTCGCTCAACAGCTTATCCGGAACGCCGGCGCTTTGTTGATCACTGTAGGATTCCTCGACATCATCGATGCCGCGTCGGTCTTGATGGTAAATCGCCGTCAGCAAAGCGCTGAATGCATTGGGCCCCGTGAACAAGCCATCGCCGTCGCGCGAGAAGCTTCGGCCCGTGGTGAGGCCGAAGTCGTATACCGGCGTATCGCGCAAATTTTCGTATCCACCGCCCACCGTGACCTCGGTGAACGGCT